>Ga0316204_10006294_pt1 | contig 18385 bp, 15 predicted proteins | sample 6monrhotite_MG_2_FD_205661 | JGI IMG/M metagenome (GOLD analysis project Ga0316204, IMG submission 205661) | Microbial mat bacterial communities from mineral coupon in-situ incubated in ocean water Damariscotta River, Maine, United States -... | ecosystem: Environmental > Aquatic > Marine >... | reverse complement strand
TTTGTAACAAGATCTTCTTGCAACACCAACCTCGCTGACTCAATCATGGCGCGAGGCTCTTCTTCAAAAGGTAAAAACTCAACTAAAAATTCTGCAAGAATTTTACCCATATCGCCATCAATAACATCTTTATGACGTAATAAACAACGCGCATTTGCCGCAGTTGGCATTGCCCACCATGCACGCCTGGCAACTTCATTCGTCACATCATCTGCATTTACAACCGCAACAATCGCTTCAGACTCTCCAAGCAATAATAAACGTTCTAAACTTTCATGGGTTCGAGACTGTCCCATACGTGTCCAACGTCTAAGAAAAATCGGATAACCACCAGGTGACCCTAATATATGGGTTGAAATGAGTTCTTTAATTTGTTTTACATATACTTCATCTTTACAGTTTGCTTTTAAAGGAACAGTTGCTTCACCCTTTTCAGATAAACCATAAACAATCATTTTAGATTCATCGATACGAATTGCCTGCAAGTCCTGATGCAGCAATACGTTCATTCTTAAATTGTCTTCGTTAGATAAATTCATAGTGTTTTTTATTATTAATATACGGTACTGAAGTCATTCTTGAGTTTAATTATTATTTCCTAAATAAATAATAACTTACTCATAAAGAGTATATTTTATAATTAGAGTAACTCCACTTCCTGTTGTTAATTTAACTGGACTCGTTGCCCCCACGGCACTTTAGCTTTTCCCTTCACCAACCAAAGCACATCAAAAAAAGGTTCGACCTTCGGAAACTCACCTTCACCATCTGTAAAATAAACCAAAATATCCGGTGTTTTGTCTTGTTGATTAGCCCAATCAAAAACAGGCGTAAAACGTGTTCCGCCACCGCCTTTGATACTCTTAGGCAAGCTGAATTCATCCCATGGCTCAAAAACCCAAGGGCAACCTATTGCCAGTTCAGAGTCACACGCGATAAGTGTTACTCGTGCACGCATTTGTGCTTTAAGTGAATCAATCTCCGAAACAAAGTCCTGAACCTCTCCCAAGCTAATTGAACCGCTGGTATCAATCGCAATAGTAATATCTAACTGTGCACTACGTAAGCTTGGATAAATTGCAGGATCACCACGACGAGTTGAAGGGCGCGAGTAACTATAGTCATCACGTGCGATTGAATTTAAATAACGCGAAATTAAGTTACGCCATGGTAATTGTGGTTGTAATAAAAAATCCACCATACGCGCCATTTCACCATCTAACTTACCTGCTTGCATAGCCTGTTGTGCTGCACCCGCTAATCGTTGTTGCCATTGTACAGTTAAATTTTCTTTTTCCTGATGTGTTAAGGGTTGAGGTTTCTCTGCACCTTTTCCATCATTAGTATCTTTAGGTTCAGATTTACCGCTGCCTTCAGAATCATTCTCGCCTTTTGGTAAGTTTCCACCACCACTTTCTTTTTGCTCTGGTGATTTTTGAGAGCCTTTACCCTGACTTGGTAACTTTTCTTTTCTTGTGTTATCAGCATCCGAATCATCTTTTGGCGGTGGTGCTACATTGTTTTCACTCTCTGATGTTGAATCATCGTAAATATGTTGATCTAATGTTTCCTGATCATCCAAATCATCAATTAAGGGGTAAATTTCTTCTGCCGTCATTCCTTCATATTCACGAAGTCGTAACGTGCCGGGTGGTGGCGTTAAACCATCTTTTTCTAACAAAGGATTAATTGCGTAGTCACAAGCAAGATCCCACTTATGAGTGACACGATGTTGACGACGAGAAAAATGAGACAAAGCGCAATGTAAGGCTTCATGCGAAAGCATGAATTGTGTTTCTTCTATAGATAAACAGTCAATGTATTCTACATTGTAATAAAACTTTCGCGCATCTGTTGCTGTTGTTTTACACCAATCAGGATTAGCCTCTTCCATCGGCAGGCGTAAAACCAGTGCACCTAAGAAAGGTTTATCAATAATTAAACGCGTTCGAGCCGCAGTTAACTTTAATTCAACTTTGCTTAAGACTTGTTCAACTTGAGCGGACATTTTATATCAATAAAAATTTAGTAAAGAAGAACATCTGCAATAGCATTCGACCACTGCGCAAACTCTGGCACGGCAAAAATATCATTACCAATTGCTCTGTGCATATCAGAAACAAGCATCACGCCCATTTCACGTTGTGGAAAAACAGAAGCATAATTTAAAATATGACCATGCACTGTTTGTGCATCATCTTTTTCCTGGACACGTATTGCATGTCCGACTAATGAAGATGCAACTGCATATTGTAAATCTATTTCACTTGGTGCATTAACCTGCTCACCTTTTAGAATTGCATCAATATCAGGTAACTGATCAAGGTTTGTAATAAATGCATTTAACTCAATACCTGCCGCTGGTCCAACACATGCTTGTAGTGCGCCTAAACGAATTTCTTGTTGATGTTCAAATTTTTGTACTGCACGATGTGCAAACTCCCAAGAACGAGGAGATGGAAATGCAACAGGATTATGTGCAGGATCAAATTCAAATAATAGTTCAGGTCGAAAACGGACAAATGCGATCACGCGATCATCAATGTCATTTTTATAAGCCCACGCAACCCAGTCATCAACATTCACTTCAAAATCAAAATGAGAAAAACGATTCGCTAACGGCGCAGGCATTGTATAAGTTACACCACGATCACCTTGACGATTACCCGCAGCAAAAATCGCCCAACCTTCAGGTACTTCATAATCACCTAATTTTCGATCTAAGATTAATTGATAAGCCGCAGCAGAGACACTCGGTGGTGCAGAAGTAATTTCATCCAAAAACAAAATTCCCTCTTCCCCATGCGTCTGTGCATTAGGCAACATTGAAGGAATTGCCCATTCAACTTTGTCACCATCACGAAAAGGAATGCCGCGTAAATCACTCGGTTCCATTTGTGATAAACGAATATCAATCAATGGCGCATCATGATGCTTAGCAATTTGAGAAATGATTTGGGATTTACCAACACCCGGTGCACCCCACAACATAACAGGAGTGTGATGCCCATCTTTAGTGCTTAAAAATTCTTTATCTAAAACTGATATTAAATGTGCTGGACGCATAAAACTTTTCCAATAATTTTTTTAATTATTAATACAACAATTTTTAAAGTCTCTAACGTCCTTTTTGCGAAGGCAAAATTCTATGAGAAAGAGGAATGTACATTTAGTACATGACGATTTCGAATAGGACTTTTCTTCTAAGCACCCCTTGAGGGTGAGCGCCCGCAAAAAGGACGTTAGGAAGTTTAAATTAGAAGCCGGCTTTAGCGTACCACTCTTTAGCTAACTCTGGATCTTTGTCTACGCCTTTCCCTTCTTCATACATCATGGCAATCGTGGTCATTGAACCAACCATGTCTTGTTCAGCTGCTTTCTTAAACCACTTCATCGCTTCTTCTGCATTTTGTTCGACACACTCACCTTCCATGTACATAAAACCAAGACCGTGTTGTGCGACTGCATGGCCTTGTTCTGCAGCTGCAGTCATATATTCAAGTGCTTTTGCTTCGTTAGGCGCTACACCTAAGCCATTTTGAAACATGATCGCACAGCGGTGTTGTGCATCAGCATTCCCTTTTTCAGCAAATGGCGAAAGGAGCTGTACAGCAGTGGAAAAATGTTTTGATTCAAATGCACTCATTGCACTGTTGAAATCGACAATATCTGAGCCTTCGGCAGTCATATCTAAATTCTCTCTAAAATGGTCTATAATTAAGCCCACTAGTATATCCTGAAACCCATACCTGACGCACCAACTTGGTTATTATCCATTAGATAGGGTTTTTCGTCGATTTACCTGCCCTATAGGGATATATTGCACAGCCTCTCGCCTTTGTATACTTCTGACACTGAAAACATATAACCTTATAACTAACATGGTTATTAAAAGCTTACTGTCAGATACAGTTACCAGCTATTTGCTTAAAATACTGAATTCCGACAAAGCCCTGCCAAATATACAGGGAAAAGCTTATAAAGAATTTGAACAATTGTTTGTAAATTGAGATAATTACCGGATTATTCCGAGGAGATACACCAATGAACACAGAATATTATGATGCATGCACTAAAATGGAAGAAATGGGCGTAGACGCTGAATACGTACAAGGATGGCAAGGTGGTTACGTACATAACCCAGAACGTGAAGAGCAGCGTGTAAACGAAGCTTACAGTGCTGGTTTTGAAGATGGTCAAGCACGTACTACAGAAAACTTCGGTAACTGGACTAAGTAATTAGGATTCAGTTCCATCCGTTTTTAAAAAAGGCCAGATTTAACTCTGGCCTTTTTTTATTTCCGAATCAATATTACTTCCTCCTCCCTATCTATTTTATTTATTTCTTAAAGAAAGATAACAACTAACCGATAACCTTAAGAATGGTGATGACTCTAAACAATCGATAATTACAGCGTATGAAAATAAAAATTTTTAGTGAAGATTTAAAATTGGGTATGCATATTTCAGAGCTAGATCATCCATGGATCGAGTCTCCATTTTTGTTTCAGGGCTTTTCTTTAGTCAACGAGGAAGAAATCCAGCAAGTTCAAGCTACCTGTAAATATGTTTATGTTGATACAGAAAAAACACCCTTTGAAGTCAGAGCTAAATTAGAAACAATCACAGCATCAAAACAAAAACCTGTAAAGAAAAAAAGAAAACCAACAAAAATTGATTTTACTGATACCGTAACGCTAAAAAAATCCAAATTTGATAAATCAGCATTTACAGAAAATTTAATTAACGCACGTAAATCTCGTGACAAAACTCGCTCGTATATAGACACCATGCTTGCCGAAGCAAAAATGGGGAAAATCGTTGATACCCAAAAAGCGAAGCTTCTTGTTGCAGAATTAGCTAGCAATATTGTAGAAAACCTCGATGCTTCAATGTGGTTAACTCAACTTAAGAAACGAGATGAATATACTGCTATTCATAGCCTTAACGTATGCGTCTTATCTTTGACCTTTGGACGTGCATTAGGCTTAAAAATAGATGAGTTAAATGAGCTGGGTTTAGGTGCGCTCTTGCATGACATAGGAAAAATGCAGGTGCCATTAGAGATATTAAATAAACCCGGTAAGCTAAGTAAAGAAGAATTTGAACTAATGAAAACTCATCCACAAAAAGGCTATGAGATGTTACTCGATGATAATAACTTATCTGCAGACGTACTTGCTATAGTAAAAAGCCATCACGAACGTTTAAGTGGTAATGGTTATCCAGATAGCCTGCCTGAACAAAACATTAGTTATTATACCAAAATAGTTTCTATAACTGACGTTTACGATGCGATAACCAGCGACCGGGTTTATCATGATGGTATGACGCCTCATGATGCAATGCAAAGACTCTACGAATGGATGCCGAATAATTTTGACCAGGAACTAATGCAAAAATTTATTCGAACACTCGGAATCTATCCTATAGGCAGTGTTGTTGAATTAAAAACCGGGCATATTGGACTGGTTGTAAAGCTTAACGAAAACCACCGTTTAAAACCCGTGGTCATGTTAGTCATGAATAAACATAAAGAATTTTATCCACGTCGTAAACTGGTTAATCTTGCCAGCACAATATGGGAAAAAAGAGATGGCAAACCTGAAATAAGTCGAATATTAGATGCTAAAGAATTCAATATTGATGTTAAAAAAATACTTAATGAAGAATCTTTAACCTAGTATTTATGCGAATAAAATAACAAAAAAGCCAGGTAAAAACCTGGCTTTTTATTTTGTAAAAGTCAAACTTTAAAAATTGAAACCAATACCAGCAAAAACACCACTACCGGATACATCAACCGTTGAACCAAAATCATCTTCCGCTTCTGATGATATAAACTTATACTCTAGGATTGCAGAAATGCTATCAAATGGGAATTTAATTCCTGCCATACCTTGAAAACCAATACCAGATCCTGACCCCTCAATTGTGGCAACAGAAACCCCGGCACCCGCACCAATAAAAGGCTGTACATACTTACTCACTTTAAAATATTTTCTTACCGTCCCCATAACAAGCAAAGTATCTAATTTATCTGAGAAAGAAGCACCTGAAATAATATCGTTTGAATAACTAGTTGTCTCTACTCCCCAAGAAAGATCCTTGCCGAACCTTCTTTCATATTCTACAGAAAAAACTGACGATGATGATTCGTCAAACACATATGTGGAAAGGCCAATATTTTGATTTGTTTCATTTAAAGTAAAGCTAGCTGTTTTTATATTTATACTATTTCGATTTTCTGCAAGAGCTATAGAACCTACACCTAACATTGCGATTAATGCAGTTGCTCTTATAATTTGAGTTTTCATTATTTTCCCTTTAATAAACAATTATAAACATTCCGGATTATTCCACACAAAAATTAATATGTCGAAATGTTATGTAAGTTTTTTCTTACAAAAAATGAAACTATTTTGAATAATAATACGACGCTACAATCATACCTTTAACTTTTTCTTAACTACTTACCATATTGCTTTATAGTACAGATATCGATTTTACTTCACCTCAAACGAGCCACAAAATAATCAACTATCATTAATGTTTTTTATTATTCTGCCGTTAATTAATAGACTTAGTAAATTATGTGGAAACAATTATGGCCAAAATATTAACTGTTGATGATTCAAGAGTAATCCGCGATTTAGTGGAGGCTGTTCTTATTGAAAATGGACATGAGGTTGTCACTGCCGATGATGGGGTTGAAGGCCTAAATGCTGTACGAGCCCAGCAATTCGATATGATACTTTCTGATATCAATATGCCGAATATGACGGGCATTAGTATGGTGAGCAAAGTACGCAGGATAGCTGGCTATGAACATACTCCAATAATCATGCTCACTACAGAAAGTAGCGATTTTAAAAAAGACAAAGCAAAAAAAATGGGGGCAACCGGTTGGCTACAAAAACCCTTTGATCCTGAAAGACTAATGAAAGCGGTCAACAAATTAGTTGGTTAGCTTACTTAAATAAGTTAGGCACCGATTTACGCAAATGACTCATAATATCACGAACTTCAATTTCAATAATTTGATCGGCCACCCACTTTTGATTCTTCTCTCCCATTATTAACGCCATTTTGTCACCAAAAAAACGTTTCATTGGAAAACTTGGTCCATCCTTTTCATCATATGAAAATTCAGCATAATCATTGATACGCTCATTCAACAAAGCAACAAAGTCATCACGATATTCACCAGATCCCATTAAATCTCGTTTGTTGTCTTCTAAATGTTTTGAAGTTTTTGTTACCAACTCGGTAATGAAACGGACACGTTCATTTTCATCAAAGTTTTCAATCGTCATACGATCAATCATATGAATAGTGAATATTAAAAATTCACTAATAATACTAAGACGTTGCTCATGAGTATCCGTTTGAAAATCGTTATTTTCGAGGCTAAGCAAACAGTTTCCTGCGATTCGCCAGGTAATGAATGCGACGGCACCGGCAATTTCTTCAACCGTGTGTGTCTTGCCTCTTTTGCTCCAACGACTTTTAATTCTCACAGTAAACCCTCTAAAAACAACAAGATAAGACCTAATATTAAAGTTAATACTTTAACTAAATAACATCATTATACCCTAATATATGATGGTAACCGTAAACAAACCAAGTAAGCCACTAATGAATATTTGAGCAAACCAACATCAAAGTGTACTATTTTACTCAACTATTTATCCTACTCAATATCTCCAAGGTGAGATAAGCTCAATAGCATGCAAATTAAGCAAACAATGATTAGCGAACTAACAAAAACAGTACAACAAAACTGCCATATTGCAGATGCAATTCATGCAGGTGATTATACTCTGTGTATATATTTGTTAAAAATGCGCGAGTTTTATCGCTGGGAGAAGGATGAAACTTTTTCAACAAACCTACCTAATAATACAGTGGGAAAATGGTTGCGGCAGCGCGAAGAACTTTGGGATAAATTAGAAACAACAGGTTATCAAAATATTAAGTTTGGAAATGAAAGTCTCTCTCCTTTTGAGTCAGCCCCAATAAATAAAAATTTAATGCAACATCAGCTTGTTTATAGTGGTGGTGTGGGTATAAATAATCGACCTCACTTTTTCCTTGCGGAACTCGATTTATATGAAGAACATGATGACTACACTTTATACGTAGCAGGTAAAGAATATGCACGTGATATGTCTGCGCCACCAGCCATGTCCCACCAAAATAAAATTTATATTCGTAAAGAAAGTTTCCGCCGTCTGTTATGGGAAAAACTTGAAACATGGCGCTGGAATAAACCTGAGAATGCACTGGGTCGTGCTTTTGCCTGTTATGATTGTGAAAACAATCTGGATACTGCTCTTACTCAAATGACAGATGCTGAAGTTACAAACGTCATACAACATGAACGAGGAGAAATTCAAGCAGGTAATTTATTAGGCGAAGAATGGCACGACTTATTATTTTCTTTACCTCATTCAAAAGCATCCATTATGTTACGAGCAGTTCGAGATCACCTTGCTGATAGCATAACAACCTTGCCTACCCTATTAACTTTAAACTCAACACCATCATGGCATTTTTATTTTGGAAACTTAAATAATATGCGTAAAGATCTCTACCCATCTATAATAAAGGGCTACAATGAGTGGAATGAAACTGGCTCATTAAGTAAAATGACAAAAGTGGTAAATAAAGGAAAAGAACATTGGTTAAACCTATGTATACAAATTCTTCAAATCAATAATTCGAACCTTAAGTCTCAGCAAATAGAAATTCAAAATTTAATAGAAAATAGTCGTTTGTAAATATCTAAATCGCTTCGTAGGAAAATTCATGTCTCAAAATGATACACTTAAAACAATAAAAGAAGTTAAAGAAAACACATTTATATTTGAACAACAAAATGCACTACCTGCTGCATTGTGTGACGATATGATTAAACGTTTTGAAGAAAATACAGATGATCAGTATCAAGGACGTATTGGTCAAGGTGCCTCACAAGATAGCAGCGTGAAAAAAACAACTGATCTTGTCGTCAGTGGCAAAGAACACTGGAAAGATGTAGACAACAACCTATTTCGCTCCATGGGCATCGCCATTAAAGAATTTCGCGAAGCTTATCCCTATTTTAAAGGTCAGTTCAAAGATATGGGCTACGGTATCCAACGGTACAATCCGGGAGAATATTATCACTGGCACATAGATGGCGGTTCGCACGATTTTAGCCAACGCCAATTAGTCGCATTGTGGTATCTCAATGATGTTCCCGGGCCTGGGGGCGAAACTGAGTTTTTATTTCAAGATGTTAAAATCAAACCTGAAAAAGGAAAGCTGGTATTGTTCCCTCCCTTTTGGACGCATGAACACCGAGCCGCTACCTTAAATGAAGGCGTGAAATACATCGCAACAACATGGATTGTTTTTGCGTAAGACTAAACACTTTAGTGATAAATTTCGATTGTGTGATTACTCTCTCAAACCAGCTTGATTTATCATGAAACCAGCTTTTTTTTGCCTCTTTTAAAGGATTTTCGCAGCAAATTCTACCATAATAGCTACATCATAAATGTGGAGTTAATGTTGTAATGTTCACCAAAGAAGTCATTACCTGGCTATTTTATCTACTGCCGGTAATTTTCATAATTATCTACTATTCTCGCTCTAAAAAAGAGCACAAATCAAGCCATAAAACCTTCGTAGAAGTCACTGAGGCTGGCATGACTGAGCCTGCATCCTTACACCCCGTTATTGATCTAGCTAAATGCTTAGGTTGTGGAGCCTGCGTATCTGCATGTCCTGAAGGAAAAATTCTTGGGCTCATAAAAGGCAAGGCACAACTAATCCACCCCACAAAATGTATAGGTCATGGAGCGTGTAAAGTCGCGTGTCCATTTGATGCAATTACCCTTGTCTTTGGCACAGAAAAAAGAGGAATAGATATTCCCAATGTTGCAGAGAATTTTGAAACTAACATACCAGGCTTATTTATTGCCGGCGAATTAGGTGGAATGGGATTAATTCGAAATGCCATTGAACAAGGTAAACAGGCCATGGACTCTATTCGGAAGTTAAAAGGTATCGGGAAAAGCAAACAACTTGATGTCATTATTGTAGGAGCCGGACCAGCCGGGTTTTCAGCAAGCTTATCTGCAAAACAACATGGCTTACGTGCCGTAACTTTAGAGCAGGATTCATTAGGTGGAACTGTTTTTAATTTTCCTCGCGGAAAAGTTGTAATGACCGCTCCGGTTAACCTTCCCATCGTAGGTAAAGTTAAAATTAGAGAAACAACAAAAGAAGCATTACTGAAAATGTGGCTGGCAATTGAAAAGAAAACTCAACTGAAAATAAATTACAAAGAAAAGATGGATGATATAAAACCAACTGCTGATGGATTTGAAGTCGTCACGAATAAAAAGACATACCAAACTCGTGCAATTCTATTAACGATTGGTCGACGTGGCACACCACGCAAGCTTGGTGTATCTGGAGAAGAATTACCTAAAGTAATATACAGCCTAATGGATCCTGCTGAATTTGTAGACAAGCACGTGCTTATTGTCGGTGGTGGTGACAGCGCACTTGAAGCCGCGCTAAGTATTGCTGATGAAGCAGGAACACAAGTAACTATTTCGTACCGGAGCGAATCATTTTCTCGCGCCAAACAAAAAAACCAAGACAAAATTAAAGAAGCCGTTAACAAAGGTAACTTAAAACTCATCCTCCCTTCCACGGTAAAAATAATAGACAAAGACACAGTCACATTAAACGTTGGTGACAACGAAGAAACAATTAAAAATGACGGAATAATTGTTTGTGCTGGAGGTATTTTACCAACACCTTTCCTTAAACAAATTGGTATTGAAGTTGAAACAAAACATGGTCAGGTTTAGATAAATGAAAATAATTGTTTTAGCTTTAATATTAATAATTTCTCCCTGTATTACTTACGCGAGTATTTCACATGAAACAAAAATAGCTTTGCGTCTGCACGATTATAAAAAAGCACTACAACTACTCAAGGTTCAGGCTGCTAAAAATAATGCCGATGCACAATATCATTTAGCTTTATTATATAAAACAGGCAAAGGCACCGATCAGAGTCATGAAAAAGCATTTTACTGGTTCAAAAAATCCGCTGATCGTGGAAATATTCGAGCCCAGTATAACTGTGGACTCTTATTTGAGAATGGATATGGTGTAGTTGCTAATGAGAAAAAAGCTATTCGCTGGTATAAAATGGCCGCTAAAAATGGCCATAGAAAATCAAAAGAAAAACTAAAGAACGGGTTAACCGTTAGTAAAACAAGCTCATCTAGTAATTTCGCTAATTTATTTAGAGAAATAAAAAATAAAAAAATACGCTCTGTTAAAAAACTAACCAAAAAATGCACCAATATAAACAAAAAAAATAGTGACGGAGACACTCCATTATTAGCAGCAATTAAATATGGCAACTATGAGATTACGAAGCTGGTATTAAAATGCAAGCCAAACCTCAACACTAAAGACCGCTCCGGTAACACGCCACTGTTGCTTGCCGTACATAATAAACAATCAAAAACAGTCCAAATATTAATAAGAAATAAAAAAGCTATTAATACACCTTCAAGAACTGGTTTAACGCCATTAATGAAGTCAGCCTTACTTAATGACTTAAAATCTGCATCTTATTTGTTACAAAAAGGTGCTAAAACAAACCTAAAAGACACAAAGGGAAATACTGCTTTAAGTTTTGCCAAAGTTAAACAACATACAAAAATGATGACGTTGCTCGAAAATCATGGCGCACATAAATCAAGAACAGATAAAAGAAGAATACCTTCAAACACAAAACTAAAAACAGGGCAGTGGCCATTATTAATAACAGCATCCTGGAGAGGACAAAATGACGTTGTTGAAACATTACTTAAGAAAAAAACCAACCCAAATATTACGGATAAAGATGGTAATACTGCATTAATCAGAGCTTCAGAACGAGGTAATGAAAAAACCGTAAAATTATTGGTTAAATACTCAGCCTCGATCAATAAAAAAAATAAAAAAGGATACACCGCTTTAATGGCTGCAGCAGCTAATAACAAATCTAAAGTTTTGAGTTATCTACTAAATAAAAATATAAAAACCAACTTAAGAGATAAAAATGGTATGAGCGCCTTGATGTATGCTGCTGACAACGGCAATATTTCTACCTTTAAAATATTGCTCAAGCATAATGCAAAAACTTCTTATAAAGACAAACATAAAAGATCATTAATTAAAATAGCTCAAGATAACAACCACCAAAAAATAGTTTCATACATTATTAAAAATAACACAATAAATATTAGCAAGGCAAAAATGAAGAAACTTTTATTTAATGCAGCAGCTAATGGAAAGATACATACAATTCAGGCTCTTTCTCAAAAAGGTGTTGATTTTAACGTGAGGGATAAAAGTGGAAACACTCCACTTATTATTTCTGCCAGCAAAGGATACTATAATACCAGTTTATTTTTATTAAAACATAAAGCAAACATTAATGCTAAAAACAACCATGGTAATACCGCTTTAATTTTTGCAGCTCAATCAGGTAAGTATAAAGTTGTGCAATTGTTATTAAAAGCAAAAGCGGATACTGCGATACGGAATAAAAACAGAAAAACAGCTTTAGATCTTGCGGAATCTAACGGCTATAAAAAAATAGCAAAAGCTATTTCCAGATCAAATAAAGAGGATAGTTTTTTGGGTGTTTTTTAAAAATCCCATACATATCCGGCAGATATATAATAATTATTCTCATTGATACTCACAGGAAAAGTGGTTTTACCAATTTCATAACTAACATCAAGCTCTAACTTAAACTGTCTTTTTATTTTATAATCAACTTTCAATTCTGTTTTAATCTTATTAGTGTTCCCGCCGTTGCTATTATCTCTATTTTCAAATGTGATTTGTGGCCGTAGTCGCCACTTATTATTTTTGAGTTTAAAGCGAGTACTCGCAGTTAACCGGGCACGGGTAAAAGTTTTTGTATCATCATAGCGAAGTTGATATCGCGAAGTTTCATCTGAGTTAAAAACATTATACCCAATAAATTGTGCACTATAAAAAAAATCATTTCCTGTGCCTTCAATCGCAGCTACACCACCAGAAGCTGTAGTAGATGATAAATTAGCCAGCGTTACATCAGCATTAAAGCTCCATTTTTCTGACATTGGTATTGATGATGAAATTACGGCAGAGTTATATTTAGCCGTTCGATCTTTTGCAAGTTGATATAATTCAGCTTCAGTGTAAGTTAGCAATAAAGTTTCAATGCTTGATGTAGATTGTCCCAGAGTCGCATTTAATGTCGTTAATATAGGACTATTACGATGATCTAATGTCAAAACAATGGCGGCATTATTACCAAACCGCCAGTTACCAACATAAAAGAAAGTATTAAGTTCTGAATAATGAATATCGTAATCTACCAGCGCAAAATGGTTTTGTTTGTCTTTTCTATACCGAACTTCTCCACCGATTGCATTTCTATCTGTAATTGAATCAATTTCCTGGTTTATTGTGTAGATATTAAAGTTCCAATTTTTTGTAATCGTGCCAATATCTGCACTGATTCCGTAGAAAGGGCGATTTTTTTGAGCAAGGTTTGATAAGCTTGTTTGTACTGGATACCCCGCGACCAAATTTACTTTCCATGATGGGCTTAACCTGTGCCCTAACCAAATACCATCCATTCTACCTAAGACACCACCTTTGCTTTGTGATTGCCTTCCAAGTCGTATCGAGCTGTTATTATTTTTATCTGCAATATCAACAAAGAGAATATTAACCCTTCCCCTGCCTTCTCTTGAAGGGTTGTTTATATATTCAAGATGATCAACATTTAACTGTGATTTTATATTTAGTGATTCTGTTCTTTTTCGCAAAAGAAAATTCACATTAGTTGATAAGGTTTCAATACTTGTATCTGACTGATTTGAACTAAAAACATCTTGGCGATAGAACTGCATCAAGTTACCAAAAAATTGCCAATCGGAACGACTTGCTCGGCTTTTTTTAAGTCGTTTTCGTGGTTTCAATAACAAAGTTTCAAGAGATAATAATCTTTGCCTTACACGTAACGCATCCTCACCTTTAGTATATTTTTTTAAATACAAACGGTATTCTGCCCGCGCATGAATTAACTGCCCATTTTTTTCTCTCGCTAAACCTAAAAATTCCATAGCTTGCTGATGCTGAGAAGTATTTCTTAATCTAACAACTTTAGTATACAAACCTGCTGCTAAACGATATTTTTTTTCTTGCATGGCAGTTTTTGCCCTTGCCATTAATGTTTTAGCTTGTTTCTCTTTATCACCTGAATTATCAATTTTGTCAGCAACTACATTCACAGGCTTTACCGTAGGTTTATCTTCTTTTTTATTAGCTAGCCAGGCTACCAGTATCGTACGATCTTGTTTTTGAAGTTTATCTACCCATAATTTTGAATATTTTGATTTAAACTTTTTAGCAACGCGGGCAGCATCTTTTCGTGATTTAAAAAAACCAATACGTAAACGATAAAATGATTTACCTCGACCAAGACTAACTTCGGTTTGATAAATTTTATACTTATCAGCAACATTAAAGTCTTTCAAATTAATCGAAATAGCGGTCTTTTTCTGCGATGACTCCAGATTAATTGCATATTTATACAACGTGGTTTCAGCCAGTAAAACACCAGGAGTAAAGAGGATAAGCACAAGACAATAAGTCTTAAATTTCAGATTAAATAACATCAAAACATATAATCGTAAATAAAGGTTTTACCATCCGCTATAAAAATGTCTTGGGGCGTGCGTCTGCTTAACCGTAAGATCCGGGTTTAATTCATGACACGTACTGTTGGTACAATCTTGTAATTCACCTACAGTATAATTTGAAACACCATCTACTTTTTTATGTTTAGTAGCTTCATATTTACTCTCATGGCATGCCGCACAATTTGGCGAATAAGAAGTATTCCAGGTGACTGTACTATTATTTCCTGCGTGACATTTAATACAGACTGGATCACTGGGATGATTAGGGTAATCTGCACTATCATGATTATAGATATCAGGAATAAAAGAATTAGTTTGATGACATTCTTCACAGGATAATGCTGTTGTAAAATGCCCAGTTGAAGGTCCAACGGCAGTTACACCATTGTGACATGATTCACAACTTCCAGTAATAGAATCGTGATCAAAGTTTGCAGGTGACCATACACTGGTGCTATGGCAATCATCACAAATCGTTCCACTTGTTATATGGTTTGTCGGTTTTCCAGTAGCGATAACTCCGTTGTGACAAGTGTAACAGCTTCCACCAATTACATCATTATGATCAACACGGTTAGTCGTCCATGTCGATGTGACATGACAGTTGTCACATACATTCGATGAACTAATATGAGTTGGGGATTTACCTGTAGCCGTTACTCCGTTATGACATGATTCACAACTCCCGGTAATCGCGGAATGATCAAATCGAGCAGGTATCCAAGAAACCTGACTATGACAATCATCACAAGTATTCGTACTTTGCACATGATTAGATGGTTTTCCGGTTGCTGTAGTTCCATTATGGCAACTTATACAAGAGCCAGTGATACTATCGTGATCGAAGCCAGTGACAGCCCATGAATTACCTGCATGGCAGCCTTCACATCCCCCGGATGTTTGAATGTGATTAGCTGGTTTAACACTACTGGCAATTTGACTGCCCAGATCATGGCAACCTTCACATCTTTTAGGTATACCTTTAAAAATACCTCGAAGATGACATGAGTCACAACTTATACGCTGATGAGGCCCTTCTAATTCAAAACCGGTTTTATCATGATTGAATTCAGTCTCTTTCGCAGTAAGCATAAATGATTGAGAAAACAAGAATAACACAACAAATAAACCTGTTATTATTTTCGCTAAATATCTACAATCATTTTTCATATTGTTCAGTCCAAATATTCAATTAAACATTCTTAACGCATTTCAATTTTACTAAAATCTTTTGTATTGTGGCATTCATTACAACGAGAACCAAACTGCCCGTTATGAGGATCATCACTCGCATGACAATTTTGACAGTCTCTGGGTGTATGTTTAACTTTATTTATTGAGCTGCTATGGCATGAATGACAATGCACATTTTTATGCCCGTCCTTCAGCTTAAATTTTGATTGTTTGTTATGGTTAAAGAACCATACTCCCCAGTCATTAGGAGTGTGGCACCGATCACAGTTATTTCCCAGTTTACCCTCGTGAAAATCATCATTCTTGTGACAAGCAACACAAGATTTCTTGATTTTCTTATAACCTGTGCCAGTATGGCATTCTTCACAAGCAACAACGCCATGCATACCTATAAGCGGGAAATGCGTTAAATCGTGCTCAAATTTAACCCTTTTTTTCCAACTTGTTGTCGTATGACATGAATTGCACTTTGCGCCCAACTTCCTTTTGTGAACATCATCCTCTTTATGACAACTTATACAACTCTTTTTTAATTTCTTTTTCTTTTTATTTACTTTATGGCAGTTATCACACTCCGTTTTTTTATGCTGTCCACTTAACTTGAATTTTGTATCGCGCGTGTGATCAAACTTAGTTTTATCCCAGCCTTTATCAAGATGACAAGTAGTACATTTTTTACCAAAAACGCCATTATGTTTATCATCATAACTATGACAAGAATAACATTTTCGAGCCTTTCTTTTCTTTTTTGATTTTTTCTTACTATAAGGGCTTTTAGGATGGCATGATTTACACGTCGCTTTTTTATGTTTGCCTCTTAGTTTAAAACTTGTATCACGACTATGGTTAAAAGATATTTTCCCCCACTGTTTAGTCGTATGACATGACTGACATTTTTTACCGTTTCTACCACGATGAACATCATCGATTTTATGACATGAGATACAAAGTTTAGGAGTTTTTTTATAACGCTGATTGATATGACAAGATTGGCATAAAGCTGTTTTATGAGCACCAGATAATTTATATTTTGTATTTTTGTTATGGTTGAATACCAACTTATTCCAACCCGTTGCACGATGACACGACTCGCATTTTTTAAAAAGACCTTTTTTTGCTTTTGCTTTTTTATGTGGACTTTCTTTAATGTGACAACTTTTACATTGTGATTTTGCCTCACGATATTTTTTATTCTTTTTATGGCATTCAGTACACTCTATAACCTTATGTTTTCCTCTTAAAATAAAATCTGTTTTATTATGATTAAATATTTCTTTTTCAAGCTTAACAATATCGGCTTTTCTACCTTTATGCTCGGTATGACAAGTTTTACACGATGCGGTTCTAATTGATTTGTTTTTGCCATGAAAACCACGTTTTTGTTTAACATCTTTATTTACTTTTTTGTGGCAACCCAGGCAAAGTTTATCCTGCCCTCCTTTACTAAAAAGCACATGACAATTACTACATTCAGACTCATATTTTTTATGCCCATCTATAACCTCTCCGGGCATAACTAAAGATTCGAATGGATTAGCATTAACAACAGTGTGAGAGACTAATAATAAGCAGCTAAATATAAATGCTATTAAACGAAGGTATGTACTCATTATTTAAATTCAGTATTAATAACTATGCACGACAATGACATGCAAAATACCGGTAAATACAAGCATAAAGAAAAGTGGTAAATGTAAAAAATGCCATAAAGAAAAAAGACTTTCAAATACTCTAAAGCCATACATATTATACAAGCCATCTATATAGGGTTGAACTTCATTGTTAGTATCACGACTCAATGAGCGAACCATCTGTTTATCCCAACCTTTAGCTTGCGCTGCGCCTGAGTATGCTTTTTTTATGCTCTTGTGAATCGATCTTTTTGACCATGCAGTACGAATAAAGATAATAGGCCAAACTAGTGACGCCCAAACAATGTTTCGATTACGTAATAGTAAGCGTTCAGAAGATTTTATTTTGTTAACAACATCAGTTGTAAGTTTGAAGTGGCTACCTAAGTGACTTTTAGATTCTTTGAGAGTCTCACGAAGCTCTTTTAGATTAGCTTTTCTTCCATATAATCCATGATGAATTTTAGCGTAAAGATAACGCCCCACTAAGCCACTTGAGGCAACAATTGCCATAGAGAAAAAAGCGACATTACTATTTGTTGAACCTAGTGAAAAATTCGCATGAAATAAAATTGCTACAGGACCGAGCACACCAAAAAGCATATGTAGCTTAAACCAATATTTAATCTTCCCAAACATATTTAAGAAGCGAACTTTTTTTCGTAAAGGGTAGAGAAGCAAGATCAACATTAAACTTCCGCCAATTATACCTAACCAATAGCCAGTACCAGATTCAGGCGTTAGATTGCTAAGTTCTTTATTTTTCCAACCAACATAAATCAAAACAAATATACT
>Ga0316204_10006293_pt1 | contig 18388 bp, 21 predicted proteins | sample 6monrhotite_MG_2_FD_205661 | JGI IMG/M metagenome (GOLD analysis project Ga0316204, IMG submission 205661) | Microbial mat bacterial communities from mineral coupon in-situ incubated in ocean water Damariscotta River, Maine, United States -... | ecosystem: Environmental > Aquatic > Marine >... | reverse complement strand
TATATGCATTACAGAAAGGAATTTTGATATTTGCACAAATTCCTTCCTGTAAATGACCATCTCTATTTTTCACTTATGAAAGACATGTTTTTTGATAACAAAATAATGGTATTTTGATATATATTAATTTTGTTATTAATTGATGTTGTTTTTAATCAATTACCTTGGTCTCCGCCATCTTTTAGTTGTTATTAATGTGCGAGTATTTAAGAGCAAACAGCTTGAATTTTTTTTTTAATAGACTCCAAGTAATATATTTTAACGAACTATAATCAAAGATTATAAACCCATATAAAGTACATAAAAGACTGCTGTTGTTCTTTTCAAATTCTTCGAAGTATAAATTTTTTATTATAGGATTAGGCATATTTTTAATGGTTTCACAAAAATCCCGTAAACCGTTGTTGCAAGGCATATATGTCACCCACCCGTTTATATTTCTCGGTAATAAATATTTTAATTTTATATTGTCGGGGTTAAATTCTTGTATTTTTTCAATTGTTTTGCGGAACAACATTTCATGCGTATTACGATAAATAACGTCTAATATGGGTTCGGGTAATTTATTCATGCTATATATAAATAAATAAAATAAAATAAAATAAATTATCTTATAGTTAAATTAAGTAATTCTTCTATAAGTTTTGGCGGTATTCTGTACCTATCATTTAAACACATTTTTTGCATATCTGTCAGATGTTTTTTACCGACAATGCTATTACAATCTTTTTTACATGTTAGTGCGTTAAACCCTGTTAAGTTTGTCCATATTCTTGTTCTTTTTCTATAACCCCAATCGGCGTATTTGCAATAATCGACATCATAAAAAGGTTTGTTTATATAATCTTTCATTTGTCCTGTTTGAGGGTTTTCAATAAAGTAAAATGTAGGGTTAAAATACATTATAATTTCTTCTGTTTTTCTTAATATTGGCAATCCTATATTATCTATGTCATTTTGTAAAGATTGTTCAGTGTAACCATGTTTGCCAATTCTGCATTTGCGTAATATACTAAAAGTATTACATGGCGGACTTGCCCATATAACATTAAAATAACCAATCGGATATGTCCTGTAATCCCAATCTAAAATATTGCAATTTATGTCGGCGTTTTTTAAATCTAATGATATGACTTCATACCCAAGCTGTTCTGCTACTTTACCAACAGATTTTGTACCACTAAATAATTCTAAAAGTTTCATTTATATTAACAATAAAATAAAAAACAAAATAATTAAATAAAATAAAATAAAATAAGATTTAATCAATTACCGTGGTTTCCGCTTACTCGGATCTACAAAATAATGGTTCTATTTGCATATACGCATATTTTATCATGCTTCCAAACCACGAGGTTTTAGGTTTTTTGGTGAATATTTCTAAATGTTTAAGACTTAATATATTACTATATAAGCACTGTAAATCAAAGTGGTTACTGATTATTGCTTCATATATAAGGTTTCTGATCACAGAGTCGGGAAATGAATTTATTATTTTAACAAACATTTTTATTTCATTATTCATGTTATGTATATGGCGAATTTCACCTGAATAATACGCTGGTTCTAAATACCTGTTAATAATAGCATCATAATTAAATTGTTGTATTTTTTCAATTGTTTCACAGAACATCATTTCATGCTTATTACGAAAAATAACATCTAATATGTCTTCTGATAATAAATTCATACTATATATAATTAAATATAATTTATTTGTTTTTAATATAATTTATTTGTTTTTAATATAATTTATTTTTTAGATTTAGGTTTTTTTTTATTAATGAAATACAAACCATTTATTCGTTTATCATCATTAAATTTTTTTTTTTCATGCTTATATATTGCGGTTTGCAAAGGTTTAAATCCACGCTTTTCACCATTTTTTGTTTTAACGGGTATTTCATATTTTTTTGCTAAATCCGTATATGTTTTATAAGCAATCAAACGACCTATAAAAGGTTGTGTCATATATAATAAGATTTAAATAAAAAAATAAAAAGAATTATATATAAGCAAAAATGTTATCAGACATTGACGTATGCCATTGTGAGTGTTTATTTGTGCTAATAGATTTTAATATTTTAAAAGATGAGATGTTAGATCGGGTTATGTATAAGTTAAGGGATGATTCTGCGGAAATGTTTGAGTACGTTATGTGGTTATTAAGACGTTGGGTACACATAAGAGAGCATAAATACTCTTTACCTAACAATAAAACGAAAAACACATATTGTGTCGAATGTGGTAAAATGCTTGTAATAGATCACAAATTTTGCTACAATTGCGGTACTAAAAGACATGAGGAAATACGATTAAACGATTACATAGTTGACCATATGAGCGAATAAATCGTCGTCATCATTAATATCAGAACAAATATATTTAACAATACTATTATGAATTTGTTGCTTTTTGGTTAATTGTTTAACTTTGTGACATCTGTGATTTTCGACTTTTTTTTTTAATTTATTAAATGTTATTGGTTGACCATTATCAGTATATCTTTTAAGGTTATATTTACGGGCATATTTAGTGTAGGTATTATAACTGATTACACAATACATAGTATATTAATAATAAAATAATAATATAAAATAAAAATTAACTTTCTAAATCAATAACTTCGTTTGGTTGGATTTTACAATAATAACCTTGCAATAATTCCTTGTTTTTTTCCATAGCATAATAATGGAAGGACATTGCACAATTAAACACTTCATTAGATTCAAACTCTTTACCGCCCATAAATTTGGTTTTAACTTTAACCATATATTGATTATCGTTATCTGACAACCAAATAGGCAATCTGCAATCGTCACATTTTTGTTCTAAAATTTGTTTAAGTTTTAATTTATGACCTTTGTCCGCAATCTTTAAATATGATACTTTATTATTGTACGCATCGTCTTTTGTAACAATATGTTCAACTCTAATATCATTGATTTCAATGACATTATTAGACTTTTTAGGACGCCCTTTTGATTTGGATTCTGATTTTGTATTATCCATTTTCTAATATATAATAAAATGCAAAAAAAATAAAAAAAATATATATTTAATTCAATTTTAATTCAGCGTTTAAAACATTAAGTAATTCATAAGGGGTCACATCTAAATTGTTGATATTAACACATTTATAACGGTGACCATTATAAACATAAGTGGCGTTATTAACAAAGGATAATGTCACACCATAATGACAATATATTTTTGTCTGTAATAGTTCGTTAACAACATCAGTAAACATTATTTGATGTGCCATTAAGTATATTTTATCTTGAATGTCATCAGGCAAAGTATTCATTTTGTAATATATAATTAAAAATAAAATAAATTCTATAATATATATATTGAAAAAAATATGGGTAACGCAACAAGTATATCAAAAGTTCTTGGTTTGACGTGTTGTAATGACTGTGTTAAATATGTGCTAAATGATTGCGAAATACATAGTGAATGTAGTGAATGTTGCAAATTCGATGTTGAGACTCACAAGGTAGATATACCACCCAGTGACGACGATATTGGTGTTGATATAACTCGTGAAGGCGTAAGTATTCATGCATAATATAATAATTTCAAAAATAAAATAATTATCTATTATATAGCATGGCGGATAAAGTACCAATCATAAAACCAGTTCGGACAAAACATTATGAAGTTAAACAAAGTCGATACGATCACGTTGCTAAATTGCCCTTACGTCAAATATTCAGTTCTCCATCTCACAGTGGAAAAACTACAATTTTGAGTAGTTATATTACGGATATTTACAGGGGTTGTTTTGAAAGAATATATATCTTTTCACCGTCAATAGAACTTGATTCTACGTGGATACCAGCAAAAGAATATATATCGAAGAATATAAAAAAAAGTAAGGACGAACCAGAGTTTTTCTATGACGAATGGAATAGTGAAGCATTAGCGGAAATATTAGAAACGCAAAAAAAAATAATTGAACACCAAAAGAAAGACAAAGATACAAAGCGTTTATTTTCTATTTGTGTGATAATAGATGATTTTGCCGATAATTGTCAAATTTGTAGGTCGAATAAGTCATTAATGGAACTTTTTGTTCGAGGTCGTCATTCACAAATAAGCGTTATTGTAAGTTCACAAAAGTACGCATTATTGAGTCCAACCTTGCGTTGTAACCAATCACAATTAATAGTATTTAAGATAAGAAATGCACAAGATTTGGAGATGATCATCGGGGAGTTATCAGCGTTAATAGATAAGAAAACAATGATGGAAATATATAAAAAAGCGACAGACGAGCAATATAGTTTTTTATATGTTGATTTAACGGCAAAAGACCTTAATAATATGTTTATGGTGAAATTCGAAAAGCGTATAATGATTGAAGATTTAGATTAATTAAATATAACTTTTTTTTTTGATTTAACGTTTAACAATTTCTGGATCATATTCAATACCGAATTTATCAAATTCTTTTTTTGCTATATCATCACAACGATCACCGAATATAAACACATTATAAACGCCTTCCGCCGATGTAGTAATACGACAGTTTTCACCTACAATTTCACCATATCCATTACCGAAATGCTTAACACCGCAAACCCAGACCATAACATTTTCATTAAGATAATTAAAGTAATCGGGTAATTCAATATCATATGTGTTTGTATTATTTACGGTTATTTGATACTTATAAATATTACCCCCAGCACTTGGTGTTTCAACAAAATAATGACGGAGTTTCATATGTTTTTTACTTGGTACAACATGATTTATTTCAAATGAACCCGAACCCTTGGTTAGAGCTCCCACGACATCCAAAGCCCCTTTGCATTCAACATTTAATGTGGCTTTTGGAATTTTCAATGCTATGCCAACACCAGCACCGTAAAATGTCATGTCCTGAACTCCAACGGGTATAAATTTAAATTCAGTTAAATTTGCAGCCATAACAGACGCCAATGATGATGTATATTTATAATAACATGTTACTTGATTAGCAGCAGCAACGGAAGCATCAAAATACATATTTCTTGCCACCATTGTTATAGTGGTTGTTGCGCCTGATCCTGTTAAAGTGGTTGCAATTTCATCATTTTTTCCATTTATTTGTGTTTGAATAGCAGATGTTACACCACTCAAATGACCGATTTCTGTTGCAGTTACGGCACTGTCAGCAGCGGCAAACCCCGAACCATCAGTAATCATTGCTTTATTTGCGGAAAACGTAGGAGGTTTAATTAATAATTCAGTTTTTAAGGTTGTTAAATTGATGTTTTCAGTAACAGTAAAGCCATCCCAATGCAATTCTTGAATGGTATTAGGAGTCGTGGGAACATTGACATCATCCCAACGTAACCCAAATGTTGCGATTGAAACACCACTTATAAATATGTTTTCACCAGCAGTTACGGTTGCTTGTTTTGCATTTAATTGTGTTTGTATTGAACTCGTAGCATCCAAATATCCTAATGTTGTATCTGTTACACTGGATGATGTTATAACCTTTGAAGCGTCCGAATATAATACACGATTAGCGGTTAATGCAGATGATGTAATTGAACCAACAGTCGTTAATGCACCTTTACAATCTACATTGAGGCTACTTGATGGTATTTCGAGAGCAACCCCCAAAGCTCCATACAATCGAAGGGCTTGCCCAGACGTCGCACCTATTCCAAAATATGGTGTATTTGCGAAGATGAAACTCTGTGAAGAAGCAGAGTATTTTAAAAATAAATTAACTTGTCCAGCAGCCCCACCAGTCCAACTATCCAAAGTAGTATCGACTGTTTCTAAAAATGTGCCTAACGTTGCACCAGTACCTGTTTGGCTTACACCTTCAAGAATACCCTGTCCTGTTGCGGTTGTTAAAACGGTGTTATTATTCCATTGTAATTCATTTGTATTTCGGCAAAATAATTCACCTGTATCCGCACCTAATGGATCACCAATTGTCATGATTCCTTTAAATAAAGTAGTTGTATCGAATATGCTATGAACTTGATGACCGATGCCCGTTAATTGTAAATCCAATAATGTATTAGCCAAATCATCTTTTATTAATGTGATTAAACCGCCGTTTATGTTCATTCCAGAACCACTTGCGGTAATATGTCTAACTGTTAAATCTTGCATTGTAACATCAACCGAGGATGTTATAAGTGGTTGTCCTGTTGCAGTTGTTAATAATGTGTTATTATTCCATTGTAATTCATTTGTATTTCGACAAAATAATTCACCAGTATCAGCCCCCAAAGGATCACCAATTGTCATGATTCCTTTAAATAAAGTAGTTGTATCAAAAATACTATGCACTTGATGTCCGATTAATGCCAGTTGTAACTCAATTAATGTGTTATTTAAATCATCTTTGATTAATGTTACAGCCCCACCGTTTATGCTCATGCCAGCACCACTTGCGGTAATGTGTCTAACTGTCAAATCTTGCATTGTAACATCAACCGAGGATGTTATAAGTGGTTGCAAACCACTTTGATCTACATAAACATTTCGTGAAACACCACTTCCAGTGACAACAACAGCACCAGTTCCAGTGATATTGGTTAAACCGCTTGAACCAGAAGTGAAATACGATTTTATGTTAACATAATCAGTTAAAGCGTCATTTAAGAAGAATATCTGATCAAACGTTCCGTCTTTGTTGTTGTTAAGATTCATAACTTATATATAACAAAAAAAATATATATAACAAAAAAAATAATATTATATTTTTTAATACCATAATTATTATATTATCATTTATACTAAAACGTTGATGCCTGTTGACATAATTTCGATAATTTGGCTGTTTTCAAGCGTCACGTGTACTTTTGCCATGTTATTATTTGTCATTTGATTGTGCTTAATACGAACTGATACTGGGAGTCCATTTTGTAACGATATTCCAGTGAGGGAATTTTCAGATAAAACCTGCGTATTGAAACCTGCGATAAATTTATTATTATGATATTCTTTTCGGGAAATATCCATACCGTGAACTGCATTTGATTTGTAACCAACCGCTTTTTGTAATTCTGACATTGCTTGTGAATACGATTGAATTTCACGTCCACTTGGCCACCTACGACTACCGATAATAACTTCGAACGCTTCGATTTCACCTAATGCGTTACGATCATCACCTGATGTATTAGCATAATTCATCATGGGGGACCAAAGATCGAACCCGTATTTTCCAGCCACTGGGGCGCATAATGCACCATTGTCTACGGTTCGAGGTCCTTCAAGAGTGCATAGAATTTTATTTAATTTTGAAATACTACGATGTACATTGAATGTATGATCATATGTTGCGGGAGGAACAACGCTTGAAATTGTGTGATGATCTGTATATTCGATTCTAAACATAGCGGGTTCATGTTTTACGCCGTCTTTATCGGTATATCCTAAAAGTGTTTCACTGTAAAAATTGTCTAATTCTGACGATAAAGTAACCAAATCACAAGTGACTTTCGGATTTGTAATATTCCATAAAATAGATGTATCCGCACCGCTAAATGGTGCTACCGCATCTATAATTGGATCAGTGGCATTTGCACATAAATACAGAGTTAAAACCATTGGGCAAAATTTAAGATTCAAATACTTTTTTTGATCAAACATACCTAAAAATAATTTCATTGTCACTACCATACCTTGTCCGCCTGGAATGCCTGAATAATTAAGAGCAGTGTATGTGTTACCTTGGTCACGAAATTTATCCATATCAAACCTTCGTCCAAATGCTTTTGAGTCCAAATCAACATTAGAAGCCTTTGAATTCAATGCCTGTTGTGTTGTACAAAACCGAGGGTAATTGTCGATATTATGAACCACTTTACCTGCCATTTCTAACGTTACACGAGAAAAGAACAGATTCGGAGAACCTAAATTACGTAGAAGTAATGCCGCATTTGGTACAGTTTCTGCGTTATTTATCGTAAATTGTACGAGAACTGTAGAAGGGTCGAGATATTCAACGCCGTTAATAGGAATCCTAATTAAATTGCTCGAACCAACAGAATATGTGGATGCTCCGCTTGCGGAAAATTCAGCTGGGCGTCTCGTTTCTCCGAAGGATGCTGTATTCGACAATTTATGTATTAATTCTTCTGGTACGACATCTTCGATTTGACTGATTACTTGTTCCATATTGTCTATGGTTTCGTATAACAATTTAACGAGAAGGTTTTACTAAATGTAATACGTATATAATAAATATAACAAAAAAAAAGGTTTTTTATTAAATAAATATTCATATATATTAAATCGGTGAACTTTGCGATACAACGGGATTTTGTAGCATTTGTTGTGTGGTTTCTTGTATTATAGTAGGTGACAATAATCCTTCACTTGTTGGTTTATTTAATAAATGTGGTGGAGGTGGCATGTGGCTTATCATTTGTTGTGTTGTTTCTTGTTTTATAGTAGGTGATAATAATCCTTCACTTGTTACTTGTATATTAGGTGGTTTATTTAATAAATGTGGTGGTATTGTTATTTCATAACCCCCATGAGAATGGTTTCTTCCCAATCCTTCAAAAAGACTACCATGATCCCCCAAAGTCGTAGCGGATCTATCGAAAAAACTTATTAAATCATTTTTATGCCTAAAATTATTAGGTTGTATTTTTGGTTTAAAAAATTGTGCGTGTGGTGATGCATATGTAACTGTCTTATATTGGTATTTACCGTCTTTAAAATGTGCTTTATTTAAGGAATCAGTGACACTACTACCATAACTATGCCCTACAAGGGTGTCAACCTGTCCTTCGTGTTCTTTTAAAAATTTGTCAGCATCACGAAAACGCCCTGATAAAGGGGTTAAATGCATTGGTATTAACAAATCAGTTAAATGATCTTTTGGAAAATCGATTGTTCCAGCAATAAACAACGTTTTATTATCTTTATCAAAATATAATCTATTTTCGGGGTTGTCGTATGCTTTTTTCAATCCTTCGTGATTATAACGATGAAACGCATTTTGTTTTTGTATTGCAATTACTTCGGCTTCTTGTTTACTTATATGCCGTTTTGGTTTTAATTGTTCTAATATTGGTGCTTGTAATTGTTTTTGTTTTAATAATGATTTAGGGTATGAAAATGTAGGTGTGTGACTGTGTAACGCTTTACGTTTTTTTTTTAATAAATCTTCTAATTCGCTTTTAGTGAGTTGATTAACAGACGACATAATATATATAATACTTTTTTTATTTTTTTTATAATGTTATTATATAATAACATTGATCATGCCGTTCGAAATCAGAAAAGTTTATATAGACAGTGCCTTTAAAGACGAATTAAGCAATGATAACAGCAAATTTACAATAGCATTAGTACCACCTATTACATTGCCAGAAGGTTCAAAATGTTCAATAGCTGATGTTGCAATACCTGTTACGTGGTATACAGTGACAGCCAATTTTAATGATAAAATCTATATTCGTCTTGATGACGGAGTAGGCGGTATTACAGATAAAATTATTACTATTACTGCTGGAAATTATAGTAGTGCAAGTTTTGTCGCTCAACTTATTGTGCAAATAAATGCTGAATTTACGTCTCCTGCTCATACATGTATTTTTAATATATCAACTGAACGTATCGAATTGACATTTACTTTGTTTTCTGTTCAAATATACACTGATTTAGAACTCCAATCGGCACTTTCTCCTGTTTGGTCTGGCCCAGCATTTACAGCATCTAATTTGAATTCTGCCAATGAAATCCTTAATAATCGCATTAGTTCAACCGCATCGGGTGTTAATACCATGATATCGTACTTTTTAACGCTTAATACCATTCGCAATATCTATATTTCAAGCACAAATATGTCTTCATATGATACTTACGGCCCAAGTGGTGTAGAACGAACTATTATAAAAAAATCAGCAGTAAACACTACTTATGGCAATACAATCTTCGATAATTCGTACAATAACAACGATAGGGTAAATGTCAGTAGTTTGACACTATCACACCTTAATTTTGAACTACGTGACGGCAATGGTCGTTATATTAACTTTAACGGCGGTAATGTGTCATTTTCGGTGATATTTGAAGAAGAATGAAAAAACAATAAATTAAAATATTTAAAATTTATATATTTACTTATATAATCACATATATTAAAGGATCATGCCAAGAAAACAGTTGAAGGTCGTCGATATCGTGGAAGAAAACCCAGTTAATGAAGAGCAAATAACAGAAATAACACCTGAAATAGAAACCCAAGAGACCCCAGTTTTAGCGTGTTTAAGCGAGATAGAACCTGTTAAAGAACCAATAAAAGAGGAAAAAGAAGAAGAAACACCCAACATAACACCTGAAATTAAAACTAAAACAAAAACACAAGAACTGATAGAATGCGTTAAATGTGGCCAGTTTTTAACCCGTAGTACGTTAAGATATTATCACGACAAATGTGAAGGCTATGATAAGCCAATAAGGCGGAAATATGTTAAAAAAGTACCAGATCCGTTAATAAAAGAACAACAGAATATTATTGAACAACAAAAACAGATTATACAACAACACGTTATACAACAAGTAAAACCACCGCCACCAGTTCAAGAAAAACCAATTAATACACCGTCACCACCAAAAATAGTAAAAACACCAAATTATCCTACTTTACAACCAAAACAATTATTTATAGAAACACATCATAACAAGTTATTACAAGCAAAAAAAGACAAAAGCGACAGAATGAATAATTTATTAAAAAAAGCATATAGTTAAATAAAAAATTTTTTATTTTTTTATATTATATTATATAGATATGACGGCTACACAAAAAGCAGCCCAAGCCAAAATTAACAGATACCTTGATAATTATTTGGAAAATGCACGACGACAAAACGAAATAACAAAAGCACGTAAATACCGTGCAAGAGACGCTTATGTTTTACATCATCGGTTACAAACCCTAAAACGTAATGAATATCAAACCAATTATGACCAAATCAGAGATAGTTTAACAACTGGCACACATGCTTCGTTACATGACCGTGTAGCCCTTGCACAGCCACAATTATCTAAATTAAAACAACTTATAAATGACACTTTTAGAACGTGACAATAAATAATATAAAAAAAAAATAAAATTTTTATTTAACTATATATATCATAGCAATGGAATTTGGATTACGTAAACAGAATACATATAATGATGTCATTAACCAATTAAATAAGGTTACACCTATACCTTATATTGATAATACAGCATCGGCATTTCTAAAATCACACGATTACGCTCATATATTTGCTCAAAACCCTTATGATATTGCTGACGAAAACCTTAATAGAACTAAACAAAGTGAATATATGGCAAATTTAAATAAATTAGAAGAACAAAGCATCGAATTAATCGATAAACGTTTAGTTGAACAAAAACAAATAGAACAACAAAAAAGAGAAGATGCAAGACAAGAGTTTGTTAGGCAAACTGTAGATGATATTTTTAAAAAATCAATAATAAACGCACACGCACAAAACATAATAAAAGATATTGAAAGTGGAAAGCGGGGGTTATTCAGTGAAACGGTTCAGCAACAAGTCGACGATGCAATGGAATTAAGTAAAGAATCTGAAAGAACCTTTCAAGAAGCATTTGCAGACGATCCAGATCCTAAAAAAAAAACGGAAGTAATACAAGAAGTTGAACGTATAGAGCAACGAAATCCTTTCTCGCAAAATCCAGATGATTATCGTGTATCAGATTTACGGGATATTTTAAAAAATCATAATATATCTGCAACGGGAAACAAACAAGAATTAGTTAATAAAGTCGATAAATTAATACAAAACAAAGGTGTAGGTGTTTTGTCAAAAAGTTCAAGCAGTTCGGATAAACCACGGTCGACATTTTCACTTAGACGTTATCCTAAATAAATAATTCAATAAATAATATAATTTTTTTTATTTTTTTTGCATTTTATTATATAATAACCTACAATCATGCCTTCTGAAAATTGTATATCACGTAATAACTCAACCAATGCTATTTTAACATCAGGAAGTGTGTTTTTGGGGAGTTTCGAAGATGTAACCGCTTATAATACTATCGTTATAAAAATCGCTTCTGATGTTGATTCTGCCTTGTTAGGTGTAAAACTCGAATTTAGTCATAATGGATCTGATTTTGATCATATTGAATCGTTTACGCATACAGGTTCAACATCTTATATTAAACAAGAAATTAAAGGGGTTTATTTCCGTTTACGTTATACTAATGGTGGAACTAACCAAACTTACATGAGGTGTCAAGTTAAATTTATTGAAGGTATTTACACACATGCAGGTGATACAATTGTATCTTTTGATGAGGCTTCTACTGATTCATTCGGTCGTCTTCGTACATCAAATCCGCAAACTATATTATCAAATAATCTAATTTTGGGTAAAAATCCGCTAAATAATTATGAATTAATCACAGGTAGTGCGACATCAGTTTATAACATCAATTCATCGTCTGTTACACTGGCAACCACTGGTGGTTCTGTTGAGAGATGTTCTCGTAAAAGGTCTATATATCAACCAGGCAAGTCGTTACTTGTAATGATAACAGGTAATTTAAATTCCGCAAGTAATGGTTCTAATGTCGTTACAAGAATTGGACATTATGATAATTTAAGCGGACACTATTTTCAATATACAGCAGGAGTTTTAAGTATAGTTGAACGCACATCTGTTTCAGGATCTACTGTAAATACTGTTGTAAATCAGGGTTCATGGAATTTAGACTCTAACGGTTACAATATCGATGCTTCTAAAAATAATATATTTTGGTTTAATATTCAATGGTTAGGTACTGGATCTGTTAATTGTGGTATTATCGTTGATGGTGTAGAAATTACTTTGCATCGATTTCGTCACGGAAATTTACTACAAACCGCCTATATGCAAACCGCTTCATTACCGCCTTTTTACGAAATATCATCAGGTGGTGATAGTGGTTCAATGGAATGTGTTTGTTATACATCCATCAGCGAGGGAGGATTCCCACCTATTGGAAACTTGTTTTCTGTTAATTCTGGGGCAACTGATAAAACCGTTAATACAACCCCACAATGCTTACTTGCTTTACGTGTTACGTCAACCGCTAATTTTAGTAAAATAACCGCTATTATTAAACATATTCACGTTATGTGTACCTCTACGGCAAATTCGCTTGTTGAGATATTTATTTTTCATGATACAGCAGATACCGCAGTTTTAACTGGGCAAAGTTGGGTTTCCGCTAATGCAGAAAGTGGTGTAGAATATGATATTTCAAGCACAGCATTCACAGCCACAGGGGGTAATTTAATTGACAGTTATTATATATCAAATAAATCCGATAGTATTGGACAGGTAGCAGGTGATAACGATTATTTAACAAGTAATCCAGCGGGTGTTAGTGATTTATACTGTATTACAGTACGTAGTTTAACGGCTCAAAATGAAGATTATTTCTGTGCTGTAAATTGGGGTGAATATATTTAATTAAAACAAATAAATTATAATAATATATATATATACGGAATCAAAACCATGACAACTATTATGACAACATTTGAGGAGGATAGCGTCGCATTAAACCAAGTTATTGACGAAATTAAAATAGCCAAAAAAAGGGGCAGAGTCCCCATTAAACGTACTCATGAAGAATTACTCGCTTTAAGGCGTGAAAGATACCGTGATAATGCTGTAAATAATGTTGAAAAAGCAAAAGCATATTATGTCGCAAATAAAGAACAACTTGCTATTAAAAGGCACGAAAGATATATCAGGGATAAATCCGCTCTATTATTAGCATAAATAATTAATTCTTTTTTTTTGATAGAATAATTAATTAAAAAAAAAAAATAATTTCCATTAGAACATATAAAAAGAATAAGATATAAAACCGAGAGCAAATTAGAGAAGCAAAAAAAAACTTCTGTTGTGTTAATCAAAGTGTTTGATGTCCAGTCAGTCCTCTTCGATCTCACAACTCAACAACCTTATCGACTCACATTCTATCGACTACACAAATAATTATGTTACATTCAAAGAATCAGGCAAAAGCTATTATTATGTACGTGGTTTTAATTTATCGAAAGATTTGTCAAAATATTTTACCGATCATTATATAAGTATGTCTTCCAAATCTTCAAAAGCAAATACACCAACTACTCATTCTACAACTAATAATAAAGTAAAAAAGAATATAAACCCAACGGCAAATAGTTTGCATGTTGATTTGAAACATTATTATTCACCCGCTAATGGTAGACATTATGTCGATGATGAAAAATTTAAACTATTTACAAAGAAGCATGAAGAAATACAACAGAATGAGCGGTTATCGAAGCCAATAGGCGTTCAATTACAAATTATTGTCGAATTAAAGGAAATCGACACTCATGTTATTTTAAAAAGTCACGTTTTCGTGGACATGAAAATGATTCACGGAGGCGTTCAGGGTATAACAGCGTATCTTAAACAAAAAGTAGTCGACACAGTGTATGCATTAGAAGGAAGTAATTACGAAATTCAAAACATATGGTTAAATAAATTATATATAAACAAACAAAGACAAAACATATCAACTAATATTAAAAATGTTAAAATGTATGGCACAGCATTTAACTATTTGGGATATGGTTTAGAAGCACAACAAGGAAAAATACCCAATGCATGTGTCCCTGAATATTTGCTTAAATTATTAAACAACGAAGACGAACCAAACCCAAGAAAACGATTAAAAAAATTAACACTTGAAATAATAATAAACGAATTAGGTATGGAATCAATAACTGACGGTTGCTGTACAGAGCAAATCAAAAAGTTTTGCGATGGGCGAAAAATCACATATTACGCATTGGATTTTAAATACAAAACCTTTGATACAAACAATAACATGAATTACAATAGCAATTTACCAAGGCTTGTGTTTATGTGTGCTAACAACCACATGTATCCGATAACCGACGAAGAATCAAGGTTAACAATTTTTAGATCATGTTCAAGTATTGGCGGAAAGATGAAAAAATATAAAACACAACAAAAATTCGAAAATGTCACTTTAAATATAGGTCAACACAGTAAAACATTCGTGTATTTAGAAGGTATGAATTTCTATGCTTTATTAGACCGCATTAAACAAATACCAAGAGCAGACAAAGACGATGAATATTTTGGGTTTGATTTTAAAATAGTATTAACTGTTGAAGGCACATGCCACAGTATTTTTTACAACGAATTACATAAAAATAACATACACGGAAACGTAAGAATGTCAAAAAACAATAAAATTATCGGTTTTGAAATGGACGGCATTGTACTTGATGAAAACCTACATTACCACGACATTAAAAGTACAATCGAAACATTAAATGAAGAAATAACAGATGACACATATAAATATAATTATACAGGACAACATCACCACACATTAGCATATCAATATTTTACAAACAATTATGACACAAATATTATGTCATGCTGTTCACCACAATTATATGACATATTAATTAGCAAATTATGTATGAATGCCCCACTTTTAGAATTTTACAAAACAGACGGTGATATAGCATTTGATAAAAACAAGCAATACACAAACATATTATGCAATTGTGATTCTTTTGGCTGGTCTATGTTTTCTCCAACCGATGAAGTAGAACCTTTTGACGGCTTTATTGATACTGGTATGTATTATGTTGAAACGACCAATAGTTTCCCATTAAAAGGTAATGGTTGGTATTTCGACGATACTATTGAAAAATCATTACGATATAAATTAATTACAATTGCAGATATAAAATACCAAGTCAAGCCATCATATACATTAAAACCAAACCATTTCGAATCATTCGTTAATGATGTCTATAACAAGTTTGAACCAACATATGACAATGGCGGAAAAACATCAATAAACGGATTCATAGGAACATTAGGCAAAAAACATATCAAATCAAACCGTGAATATTTCGAAACAGACTATGATCGAGTCGCAAATGAAATCATTAACGGTGAACATGTTTCAGTAAGTGGAATATATGATGACACATATGACGATGCAATAAAATCATTTAATCTATTAAACATAGACGAAAATGAATGGGAAACAATGATAAATAATGCTGACGACAGCGAACCATTAATATATAGAATAAGTTATAAAAAAGAATTGCCATTATACAATAACGCATTACCAATACATCGTAAAATATATGATAAAGCACTTATGGAAATGTTTGAATTAGACCGTCAAATAAAAAATACAAATGAACACTGTGAATTAGTTGGCATTAAAACTGATTGTTTAGTATATAAAAACGTAACCAACTTACCACAAACGAGTGACAAATGGGGAGGTATTAAAATCGCAAGTGTGCCATTAATTAAGGAATGCACACTAAACCAAGAACCAAAAGTACGCACCGAAACATATAAATTAAAAAAAAATGATTGGAATAAAATAACATGGGACGCCGATAATGGTTATACAAATCACAAAAATTTTAAAATGGACATTAATCTTTCGTCATACATTGATGACGGCATATTATTCATTGGTCGTGCTGGTTCAGGAAAAAGTGAAATATTAAGCGAATCGCAAATAATATTAGCAAAAAACAATGCGTTTAAAAAGTTCATGACTGGTTGCCCAACGCATAAAGCATGTAAAATTGTCAATGGACAAACAATACATAAACTATTTGACGTAAACCCCATCGATCACTCGTATGGATATAAAAAAGTCAAAGAATTACAAGACACTGGAATTAAATACATTTTGTTAGACGAAATCAGTATGATTTCCGAAAAAATGTGGGGAGTGTTAGCACAAATAAAAGTAATATTTAACTTTGTATTTGTTGGCTTTGGTGATTTTAAACAATTGAAACAAGTAAATGAAGAACACATCGATTTTAAAAACAGTTGGATTGTAAAATTTATATTCAATAACACGCTTTGTGAACTTGAAACAATACACCGATTTAAAGACGATGAACTATTGCAAGATGCTTTAAAATGTTCTGATGGCGAATCAATTGATATTACCAAATACGGCAACGAAGAACACGATTTGGCGTTATGTTGGACAAATCGAGCGGTTGATGCAATTAATGCTAAATGGAACAATCATTATGCAAAAGACGAACATATTATCGTAAACGGTGCAAAACAAAGCAAATTTAAATTATATAAAGGATTAATTATTATCGCATACAGAACACATGGTAAAACATTTTATAATTGTGACGAGTATACAGTAACACATTATAACGAAACAAAATTAACATTAACAGATGACAACGGCGATGAAATAATAATTGACATTAAATTGACTAACCATTTTAAACCAGCATTCGCATTAACAATTTACAAGGCACAGGGCATGACAATCAATCGATCATACAGTATTTACGAACACGGCAAAATGCGTTCTGATATGTTATATGTTGGTTTAACAAGAACAAAACAAAAACATTTCGTCAATTTCTGTGATATATCAATTTATAAACCAAACATTGGATATATTTACAGTTATTCATTCAATGGTAAACGTTACATTGGTTCAACTATTGATATTAAAAAACAAAAAGCATATCACGAAAACAATGCATCAAATAAGTTCGGCAAAGCAATTTCATCCATTGGATTGAACAATTTTAAATTTGAAATATTAGAAACTGTTAACTATTATGAACGACAAGATTTATATGATATTGAAAATAATTATATTATCAAATATGATTCAATTAATAAAGGATACAATTGCCGACGATGCAATGATGAATTTTAATTTATTATATTTTATTTTATTTATTTACATTTAATTATATATATTATGGATTTAATTAAAAAAATGTCAGCAATCAAAATTAACACATCAACAGTTCCACTAAACCAATCTGAAAAGTTTGGAAATATACTAACTTTTGATTTTCCTAAATATTGGTATTCGTCGCTAAAATCAGTGAAAATATCAATAATATATCCTTTGTTGGACGATTCACAAAATTTAATCGAATGTCTTGAACTATATTCAAATGACAATATAATACACAAATGCGATAACAGCATATATGTTATTGAATGTTCAAAAAAACAAAAAAAAAATAAAAAATACCTTGGAATAGAACAACGACAAACAAATTGCAATCTTATATCTGTTAACACTATTCACGGTGAAAAAAACATTATTCAAGTGTTTAGTATGCCCGATTGCCATCCTATCGTTTCTGATAAAGTATTGCCTCTTGCTTACACTAATTTACAATTTAAAATATATTTAAAAAACGAAGAACATAAATGCTATATTAATTGTGATTTATACGAACTGTCACCTGAGTAAGCGGAGACCAAGGTAATTGATTAAAAACAACATCAATTAATAACAAAATTAATATATATCAAAATACCATTA
>Ga0316204_10006292_pt1 | contig 18393 bp, 17 predicted proteins | sample 6monrhotite_MG_2_FD_205661 | JGI IMG/M metagenome (GOLD analysis project Ga0316204, IMG submission 205661) | Microbial mat bacterial communities from mineral coupon in-situ incubated in ocean water Damariscotta River, Maine, United States -... | ecosystem: Environmental > Aquatic > Marine >... | reverse complement strand
AGCTATATGAAAAGTGTTTGATTCACCAACCAGGTGAACGCAAAACTTTTCATTACGCTAATCAAACCAACTGCTTGCACTCTAAACGTGCGGCCAACTGATTATTCTAGGATAAACAATTGTTCCCTGGATTTTTGGATATGTAATAAAGTACATTCTACTTTTATTAGTGTTCGTATTTTTTACGGTGAAAATATTATTTTACTGTTCAATTTTTTGTCTACAGCGTAGCTATACAAATCACCTTCATTTGCTGTGGACTAATGCCAAGTTTCTCAGCGACTTCAGTCGTCTTTTTCTTAGGGTCGTCCGCTTTACGAACCACAAATCAGCCAATGCTTTAAAAAGGTCACTTTGATTATATTGTTATACAAATACGTTATATCTCCAGCTAAATGGAGTCAAATTAGATGGATAATAATTAGCCGAAATTCCTGATTGAATACGAGGAAACCTTGCCTAGTTTTTCGCTTCATGCGAGTTTTGAATCGCTTTTAATTCCGCCTGTACAAGTAACCGTCCCTGAGTTGAGACTCTTGCTAAATAGGAAGAAATTTCAGCAGAGTGTTCTTTGCCATCAATGATACTGCTAATTTCTTCAGTCGTCACCTCGCTCAAATCAGCAATGGTCGTGTCTAATAGTTTGCTTGGTTTCTCGATGTGTTTAATGTGTAAGTCATTACCGACAATAAATATAATGAAAGTTAAATATGGAAAAAAATAAAAGATGATGCCTGTTGTCGGATCCTCTAGCATAGGCCATATGAATATCAGAACAAATGAAACCCATAAGGAAGTAACCAGCGCCATACCGATCATAAATCGGATATTTTTTTTTCTATATACCGCTCGCTCATCCACAGCTTGTTCTCGCTTTGTTATGATTTCGGTTGCCGCGGGTGGTGTCCCAGTAATATCGAAAATAAAAGACATAGTCTACTCCAATTATGATTTATTCAGTCATTTTGTTTTCAAAAGTAATCCGTGAAGACGAAATCAATTGCTAGAATATAAAATGAACAACATGAATTGTCAAAATCTTTACGTGAAAATACACTAAAGAAAATCGAACAGATTTTTATGATTCATTTTTAGTAAAGATATAATATTTATGCTCAATAGATTTCGATCAGATAGAAAACTTGAATTGACGAGTGTTTCGCATTGGGTAGCGTAGGACCTCACGGCCCTTTGCCCCTAGGAACCGTATGTGATAGTTTCCCATCATACTCAAGCGTCTCAAAGGATCGATGTTTCACGATCCAGCTGTATGTCGCTAATAAAGTTGTTAATGCCATGCTTCCAACTTATCAAAAGAGGAAGCGGAAAGAAATAGACGATCTCTCATTCTCATCTTGTGACGTTTAAACGCGCGATCCTCAAAGTATTCCCGAAAGGTTAAATTATATGTGTTTGCGTGAACACGAATTTTAATATGGTAACGGATAAGAATATCTGCAAGTCTAAAAAGGCGAACGGATTTGCGCTTTCTTTTTGACGTTACATAGCTATCCCCGAAGCTCCATCGCCCATTGAACCGTTGCCTATACCGCTGAGACAACCAAGCCCATGTTTTAACCGGATACACTTTATATAGCCAATGCCGGATATAGCCAATGCCGGACACGCTTAAAAATAAAGCAGTCCTATTTACTCATCAACTCCTTAGCAACCATATGCCCAGCCGCGTAAAACGCAATTGAGTTTAGCTAACAACACATGGAAGGGTGGACCACTGAATGAGTTGAACAGGGCTTTCATTTTTTCTAATAAAGCAGATGCCTTGCTTCTTTCTGGTTTAATAATCAATTTCTGTTTAAACTTCCTGAAAATAAAATCCAAGAAATTAAACCTATCATTGATATAACTAATGCATGTTTTCTCACCCGATAGTATAAGACCGCTATCCGCGAGAAAGCGCTCGATATCAGGTTTGATCTCGTTACGTAAATAACCAGGAAAGGAACAGGTCACAATGAAATCATCCGCGTAGTGGATGAAATTCAATTTCCGTTGCTTTTTGTTTCTTCCTTTAATGACTAACGCTTCAAGACCATCCAGTGTCATATTGCACCGAATAGGGGATTGGTGAACTCTCTGGACCAAACAACATGAATGTCAACTCAGATTCTGCTGTAGTGGTTTTTACTTCGTTTTTCTAAAATGGTTGTGCTTAGTGAAAACAACATTTATCGCTCAAGGTAATAACAAGGGTTCTTCCCTGTCTGTGATAGCTTATTTGCAATGCTAGTAGGCAGGCCTTGAACTATTTGTATGACATTTTTAGGCCGAATACGATCTACCAGCTAATAACGCCACTTATAGTTTGTGGATAAAGTGTATATTTCAAGTCGTAACCGAGTTGTGAGATTTTCTAATATCATCGTACGAAACACATCCATGTTTTTCTACCGCTTAATCGTGAAAAAGATGCGACTAAGCTCGGACGTTTCTCTAAGTGTCGTCGATTAGCAATTCGTTGCGAAAGTATCAATTCGTCACCAACGTGATCGAAGAGTATTACATAACATGTTATAAAGAAGGACGTATCTTATACATGTTTTAATTTATTTATCCGAGAAAACGAATATCACGCTATAATACCCAAATTGTTAACCGGGAAACTCATGTGACTAATAACGATATTTTACGCCGTATTCGCTACATATTTGATTATAGTGATCTCAAATTAGTTGCTATCTTTGCGATGGCTGATGTTCAAGTGACAAAAGAGCAGATTCTTATTTGGCTAAAAAAAGATGATGATCCTGAATTTGAATCGTTACCAGATGTAATCCTGGCTAGTTTTCTCAATGGGTTGATTATTGATAAGCGTGGTAAGAAAGAGGGACCTCAATCTGAGCCTGAAAAACGGTTAAGCAACAATCTTATTTTCAGAAAATTAAATATTGCCTTGGAGTTGAAATCAGAGAATGTGTTAGAGATTTTGGCGTTAGCGGATTTTCAGTTAAGCAGGCATGAGTTAAGTGCTTTTTTCCGCAAGCCATCGCATAAACACTATCGTGAGTGCAAAGAGCAAGTTTTGCGTAATTTTTTACAAGGCTTGCAAATTAAACATCGGCCTTAAGTTCATCCTGTATTTTCACCTCCCATGGCAGCATGTTCAGCTCTATTCGCAGCACAAGCGAAGTAATAGTCAGGATTGGTTTGCACATCGGCATTATTCCAAAACAGATTGTCGATAATCGAGATAGTAGAAAGCGCGGGGGGAACGTAAACTCCCCCTAGAATTATTGGTATTATTTGGGGTGAAAGTGTTGCGAAAAATGATCGCATTTGAATAGATGTATTAATAAATTAAGCTGTTTGAACCAGATACATCATTTTCAATGAATAATCCCTAATGTTGCATAAAATATCGATTGAAAACCGCGTTTCTGCTTCTATAGAAGCATATTAGCTTTTAATTCCGAACTCTTATGCAACGCTAGGGTAAACTATTTCGAATGCTCTGTGAATTCGAGTTTTCAACGGCATTTGTAATTTCTGTATTTAGTAGTAACGATCGAAGCAAAAGCTTCGTATTGCTTGATTATTCAAAATTCACAACCATTAACTCCACCCCCGGCTCCCGTTCAACCCGCACACTTTTAGTCTGTGGATCATATGCGTAACCTAAATAACAATTCAAACGAGAGTCACTCAACATGGCTTTACGAAAAACTACGAAATTATCTCCGCTCTTATATCGTGCAGAAGGGGCAACTAAACCTGGATGTCCTTCTTTGTGTAGTCTATTCGCAATTTGTTGGGTAAAGTCGTAGTCGTTAGTAATCAGTTGTGGGAACTTCTCTTCTTTACCAATAAGGTCAACAAGTAATGCATGACAGTGAACATCATAAACTGCACGTTCTCGATATATGATTTCATTGATTCCTTCAATTTGTGACTCGCTTCTTACCATGTGAAAAGCGGTTTCATAAATTGTCGTTTCTAAATTGATAGAGCCGTACCAAACAGGGTAGGTGCCGTTCCCAAAGCGGGTGCTGAGGTAGGGTTCGTGAGTGAAAGGATATTCAATTGCGGTTGTGTAATGAAAAGCACGTTCGTTAATGTTTATTGGAATATTGCTTTTTATGGAACGTTCTAGTTCCATAGCCAACTGTGAAAGTTCGTCATCACCGTCCGACAAGTCGTCGAATAGATTTTCGCTGACGCGTAGCGAGACTATATTTCGTTTGATAATTTGGTCAACATCCCTGTTGCGGTTTAATAGCTCCTGCATAAATTTATTGGCTACTGTCCTCTAAGGAAATCGAGATAACGGGCAACGCGGGCTACTCCGATAACGCCTTGCTCTTTCATTACATCCAATGGGGTTTGCCCATCAAATATCTCGTTATGTCGGTTCACCCAGCTATAGCGCAATTCTGCATTATGGGGATAGAGCAAACGTAATGCTTTATGGCAAGAGAGCAACCAGCCTACACGATCTCGCACATCACGCGAGGCGGGTAGAGGAGAACTGGCATTACGATATTTGCTTAATAGGGAGCGGCTGGATTCGCTTAAACCAAGTAAATTGAGCTGGGTGGCATTATCTAACCCCCATAGTTCAAATAGCTTTGTCACCAATTTCGCAGATTTTTTACGATTATCGACGCTATTTATGTCAATTATATGAATGTTATTCAAATTCGCTTGAGCTGGCATCTAAATCTCCCGTGTTACAGCTATTATACAGAGTATAGATTAAAAATGACTATGTATAAACAATCAATGTGTAAAAATATACATCGGCAGAGCGACTAATTGTTTAAACACCCAAATAATAGAAATCAGAATCCTTCTAATATGGGATAAGTTTAGAAAACCCGATCCTGAAACCAGATGATTGAAGGGTAGCAAGCTATCCATATCCAGAAAAATCGATTTAACCCTAAAAAGCAAGCGTTGGAAAAATGAAAGCTGCCGGTTATGGCTAACGCCGCTATTAATGTTTCTTTAGAGATTAAAGCTAACGGGAATAGCAGTTCAAATAGCATTACCCACCACGAAACAGCAAAGAGTAACTTTGGTGATTGATGCCATGTTCTCAAATTCTCACTGACTGGATAAGCCGAAAACTGAAAAACATCACAGAGTGCTCGGCCACTGCGCCATTCAGGATTTACGATTTTCACCCAGCCTGAAATAAAATAGGAAAGTACGAGTTGTAAGGCTAAGTAACCAATTGCCATTTCTTGCCAATAAGCTGTAGGGGCAAGATGAGCAAGGCACAAGCAGGATAGGATTAATAAACTCATGCGATCTGATCCACCGTTGTAGGGGCCTTGAAAGCGTTTAAGTTGTAGCAGTGCGATAAAAAATAGCGCATATAACGTGATGGATGTTTGAATACCAGCGATGAGGAAAATGGATAATATTAATCGTGGTAAGAAGATAATGGATTCATCTCTTCTCGGCGATAGGTGTTCTAAGCTTTGCTGTATAAAGGCAAAGCCCATGAGAATTTCGGTGAGTCGAATGGCTTCTTCAAAACTCATCGACGTTGTAATCCTCTCCGGTGGTTTTCTCTATGTTTTTCTTTATGTTTTTATCAATTACTTCATCAACGTCTTTTTCTATTGTTTCATTTTTTAATAATGCTAACCGTGAGTGATAAACAATTTTTTCAGTCAAATAATGATTTCGTCTTTGTATCTGTTTTAGACGAAATTGTAAGGAGAAAATTTCCGGCCTTTCTTCAAATTGATTTTCTTTTTTTAATGCAAAAATAATACGGTTTAATATTTCATCTTCGCTATGTTTTGTGGGGTAGTCTAATAAACGCTCGGAACAACTTACTAGAAAAAGCGATTCATTCCAGTTAGGGTTCCAAAACATCCGCTTGAACATACGTAACAATGAAACTTTTTTTGGACGGGGCCTAAATTCCTGCCAAGGACCAAGTGGCTTTTTTTCTTTATCAAACAACATGAACTGCACCCTCGGGGATGGGGCAATTGCATCAAAAAATCGCCATGAGGGAACTAGCGCGGGAAGTAGGAGTTTTAATGTGTGTAACATGGTGGATAGGTATGGAAATAATTTTCTACACGGTCGGTTTCTAGACAACAGATGAGTTGCTTAGATAATGCAATTTAATTGCCGAGTGTCTGGGAGGAAAAGAGAGCGATGAATTGTTGATGAATTAGTGGCGGGGGGAAATTAGAAGAACCTATTTTTGAGCTAAAAATCTGCTGTTATTGTCAAACTCACTTGGTCCCAACTATCTGCGAAATTCATTGGTGATTTTTTGTCAGGAATATGGAATACAGAAGCATTTAAACTCACTTGCCAATTGTCTGTCATTTTATAATTTGCATAGGCGCTGTGAATTTGGTCATTATATTTCCAGTTGAAACTAAGGAAATAAACGACATTTATTAATTCGTTCATGAGATCCTTGGAGAAACGTAATGCAGATTGTGTCGTGGAGCTGCTTTGACCAAGTTGGAAAGTGGGAGGGTTGAGTAATTCTGTATAGCTTGATTCAAATGTCAGTTGGTATAAACCATTAGCATCGTAGTCAAAACCACCGCCGACGGATATTTTATCGCTGATTTCATTGCCTGTACCTGAAAGGGGGAGGTTGTTTTGAAAGTTACCTTCTAGCTTCCAGAGAAAATTTTCGTGATTGTAATTAATTGAAAGGCCGGTAGTTTCAAATGAGGGATAGGTTGCATTCCTTTCGTTGTCAGAAATAGAGGTGAACACCGGATCATTCGTGTGTAACATGGCGAATAGAAAGTTAATATCAATTGCATCGAGACTCTGTTTGGCAGTAAAAGCTGCTTCCCATGCTGTTTGTTCGTACGGCAGGGTTTCGTTAATTTTCATATTACTTAGCTGGGGTGTTAATTGTGTTAAATCGCTGCCAGGGTAGCGATTGACTTCAGGGATGGGTATGAAAATAAATCGTATGGAGCGATTTTTTTTCTGAAACCATTGTGTATCTAATGTTATCTGCCCTACGCGAGCATCTTCAGGATTAGTGAACGCCGGTTGTGAATAATCCCAAGGCGTCATTAAATCATTAAGTGGTAGCGAATCCAATTCGCCCATAACGATGGATTGAAAGCCAACTGTAGTGGCAATGCTTTGATGGCTCCATTGCAGGCTCATATTGTTAACCCGCCAGTCGTAATCCAACGCTTTGTTGGAATCCACACTGGTGTCTTCTGGCCCCAAGCCAATAATCTTTGCATCAACTTTTGCATAGAGTGAGTTGCTGAGCAATTTGTCCCAGCGATATCTTACCTGGAATTTATTGGTTCTTATCTCAGGAGATTTATCGACTGTGCTGCCCAGTTGATAGCTTAAGCTGAGGCGATGACTATGATCAAACAGTGCAGATTTTTTTTCGCTTTTCTCTTCAAATATTTCGGTGGCATCAAACTCTATCTCATCTTCAAATTCGAAGTCATCGTCTGCGACACTTGTTGATGAGATAAATATTATATAGATTAAGAACCAGAAATATTTATTCATAAAATACTACTTTCCTTTACGAATATTTTCCAATTGCGATTGTTGAAAGGCTAAGTCGGTTAGTGCGCGTTGTGTGAAAACTTCATTTTCAATATCGATATTCAATGCGATATTTTCCATTTTCATAGTGGTTATGCGTCGAGTCTCTTTGTTATTCATATTCATTTTTTGCGCGACCCAAATGCCATTTTTTTGTACATAACCTGAAAAAGACATTTGTTTAACGAGTTTCCCTCGACGATTATAAAGCAAGCCTTTTAATGGAATCAGACGTTCCTTATCTATCCACTGTATGCTTTTGCTGTAGTTGGATTTACGTGCGCGTTTTGGTGTAGGGACAGATTCAATAATCCATACCGGGCGATTTCGATAGTTTGTCTCTTTTTTTATGGTGTAGATGTAATCATCTAGGTGTGGGCGTTCTACATCTTCATAACTGAATTCTGAGCCAAATAAGCTTCCAGTTTTTGGTTCATTTTCATCCCCTGATACGATGCGCTTCACTTTACCTATGGCGGAGAGGTACATCCATTGATCTGTATCTTTATCTTGTGCATCCCAATCATATTGTAAAAAACTGATTCCTCGTTCTGCGGGAGGATCGATAATTACCATGAGGGATTTATTATCTTTGTGATTTCCACCATAATCTTTATTTACTGCTTCAATCACTTTTACACGTGGTTTTTCCACGCATCTTAGTTTTTTATTTTCTATTTGATACTTGCAGGTTGCTACGGTCTGCTTGCTATATTGCGATGTTCCATCATCTCGTGCATCTACACGCTCCATTATTTCGCGAGCACTTTCTGCTAAAGCGTTGGAAGTGATAAATGTTAACAATATTAGCGTAAATACTATTCTATTCATTGTTGTGTCCTAGTTAAGCGGGGTTTGTTTCTAAATTTAATGACTCGCGTTGTTTTTTCAAATTCGCATTAGATTGTAGCAATAATGCAGGGAGTAGAAATAACTCTGCAAGTAATGCAACGGCAATAGTAATCGAACTAAGGATGCCGAAATTTTTCATTCCTTGATGATCGAGGGCGATCATTGCCATAAATGCTAACGCTAAGATAATCGATGTAAACGTGATGGCCTGGCCAACCTCACGGAATGCGACTTTTATACCTTGTAAGGGATCACCGTGTTTTAATACGGCGGCACGGTAGTGATTGAGGAAGTGAATGGTGTCGTCAACCACAATTCCTATCATTAACGGTGCGACTATTAAGGTATCTACATCCAAGGGTATTCCTAAATATCCCATCAAGCCAAACATGACGACTAACGGTAATAGATTAGGGTAAAGTGAGATAATCCCGAGTTTTATTGAACCAAATACCAATAATAGAATAATTGAAATCAACGCCATTGCGATACCAAAGCCTTTTATTTGTGACCAGCTTAAAGTATCAAGTAAGTTGGCAAACAGTGTCATCGCGCCAGTTGTGCTGATATCCATATGGGGATATTTTAGCTGTATTGGCGCAAAGGCTTTTTCGATTTCTGGTTTTATGGTGTCGAGTATTTCAACGTAATACTTTGAGCCGACATTTTTGGTATTTATTGTTATATGGCCAAAACGGTAATCATCAGAGACTACACGCCGCCGATCTGACGGGTTAGCGTTGTTAAAGAGGAATAGAGTTTGTTCTAACAGGTTTCTATCATCTGGGATGGTGTAAAATTCTTCACTTCCACCGTTTAGTGATTTGTTTGCATCTTTAACAATGTTCACCAGTGAAAATGTTCGTTGTATTACGTCGGGATAGATAGCGTTAACAGATTCTTGTAATTTCTCCATCGCTTGTAAAACTTCAGGATCTTTTAATGCGCCTTCCGTTTTCATATCTATCATTACTTCGATATTTTGTGTGCCACCCATAAATTTGTCGACAACGTTAAAGTCTTTAACAATTTGGCTCTCTGGTTCAAATAGACTCATCGGGTTGGAATCTACTTCAATTTTTGTAATACCGAATAAGAATATGATGCCAATCAAAGAGAAGATTGTAATATTCAATTTAGGATTAACGTGGCTAAGATGTTCTACCTTTTGCAGCATGCGTTGAATAAAGTGATGTTCTGTTTTTTCTGAGAATTTTTTGCCAGCTTTTTTAGAGACAGGACTCCATAAATCCATCATTACTGGTAACATAAATACTGATACGAGAAAAGCCAGCAAGACGCCAATTGCCGCAGAAATACCAAAGTTATTGATCGCATCGATGGGCACTAATAATAATGCAAGCATTCCGATTGCTGTTGTAATACTCGTTAAAAGCACTGCCATGCCTGCATGTTTATATGCATTAGACATCGCTTTGGCATGATCATACCCTTGACGGCGAAAATAGTTATAGCCCGAAAGTATGTGCACAGAGTCGGCAACACCAACCACGAGAATGAGAAGAATAGAGATATTAATCATCATATTCATACTGATGCCGAACCAACCAAGTGTTGCTACCATTAATATTGATGAGATGCCGATGATGGCGACTGGCCAAAGTACTGCAGCAAGAGAGCGGAATAGTATCCAACAGGAAACCACTACCAACATAAGAGAGCCCAGCATTACCCAGCCGCTTTGTTTGAATAATGTGTCTACTACAAACGCGTGAATGACCGGTGTGCCTACTGGGTAAATGGTTATTGCGTTTTGATATTCTGGTTTGAGAATAATTTTGTTAACTTCTCGCATGAATTCAGCGTAATCATTTGCATCGACAAATTCGAATTCAGGTAGTGGTTGGTCTTTAGACGTTTCTACGAATTCTTCAGCATTGGTGACGTCCATCGCTTCAAAGTCGTCAGAAAACTCATCGGCGAATTCATCAGCAAATTCATCGCTATTGTTATTTGATTCAGTCGTTATTTCTTCATCGGCATGTTTGAGTGTGGCACGAAAATCTGTGCGAATCATGATTCCGCCATACTTGGCATCTTTAGAAATATATAACAAGGGATAATCAGGGTGGGAGAGTGCTTCGTTACGTAAGCGATTAAGCGCATCTGTTGATGAGGGTATATCGTCTCCTATAAACTGACGTGAAACCAATGCGTCATCAGAGGCTTCGAGATAACTCACATTCACTAATGTTCTCACATCTGTCATATGGTCTAGCGGTGATTCTTCTCCAGGTTTTAAATGCAAACGATAGTTAAGTAATTCTTCTTGAATATTTCGAACTGCTTGTAAACTTTGCTGAGAGAAGAGATCACCATCTTTGGCTTCATAGACAATATAGATAGATTCATCGCCACCAAATTTTGCCCGAAATTTTTTATAGGCAACGTTGATGGGGTCAGCATCGTCAAAGAATGCTTCGTCTGACAGATCCAGCTGAAATTTGTTGGCACCGGGTGCCCAGGCAATCATGAGTGCAACAAAAAGCCCCCATACGATCCACTTGCGCCGGGTCATAATATCGGGGATCGCCTCAAAACCGCGACTTAACGAATCCAGAAAGGCCTGCATTTTTTATCTCCCTAAAGGCTGAATAGCTGTAATTTTTCTTAACCGTTTCGTACGGAAAAGGGGTGTAGATCTCAATTAAAAACGAACAATCGTTTTATTTTAGTATGAAAATAGACTATTGATTAACATTAAATTTACCGAGTAATAGTGATTTCACTACTTTAAAATATTCATCAATATCCATATCGGGTTCTATAACGGTTTGAAGCTGTAAACCCTGAACTGTACTGAACATTACCTTGGCAATCGCGCTAGCCGGTAGATCACTATTGATCTCACCACTTGCTTGCCACTCTTTAACCAGATCAACTAGATGTTCGATGATCAAATTATAAGACTCAGTACCAAGTTTTCGTAATTCATCATTGGTCAGCGCTTCAGCATTAAACATAATATCTGCTCGTACACAATCTCTGGCCACTGTTTGTTTCATAAAATCACGATAGTTGTCGATGTTTTTTTCCACACGACATGAAATGCTTTCACTGCCTACTTTGGCACTCTCGAACATCTGTTGATTCATCTCTTGTCCTGATTGTGCAACAGCGGCAATAATTTCATCTTTACTACTAAAATAGTGATACACAGCGCCGGCACTCAATGCTGCTTGTTGGCAAATATCACGCATGGATGTTTTGTGATATCCCTTTTTTGCAAAGCAGGTGATCGCTGCAAACATTATCTGTTCGCGACGACTTTCTGTGTGTTCATCGGTTACTTTAGGCACTTTGTATGATAACTGCTCTTTTATTTCTCGTGGTAATTATATCGAACAAACGTTCGTTTTATTTATAGAAGAGTTTTGATTTGTTGTCAAATGGAGAATAGAGCTTTTTCAGAAAGAAACTTTCTGTTCGAGTAATATACCTCCCTCATTTATAACTAAACATTCTCAACATTATTTATGCGTGATTCTCCGAATTAAGGGTGGGGGGAATATTATCCTAGATTAATCAGTTGGACGCGTATTTAGAGTGCAAGCAGTTGGTTTGATTGGCGTAATGAAAAGTTTTGCGTTCACCTGGTTGGTGAATCAAAGTCTTTTCATATAGCCAAGTAAATCAAATGATTGTGCTATAAATCGTGGATCAACTGATTAATCTAGGATTATAGTAAGTTCATCAGTATGGATTAAGTGCGAGTACAATCGTGAATAAAGTTTATTTTTTAATGGGATAGAATATAATCTATCATTGGTTCTAGAGGCTTGAACGATACTTATAATTTCACGGCATAGAGGTATAATTTGGAAGCATTGAAACTTAAATTCCCACCTGCTGCGCAGGTTGTATTTTATACACTTATTATCTGGTTGTTTAATGAGTACTATCCGCTGCTAACAGTTACTTTCCCCTCAAATGCATTGATCGCAACGTTATTTATGGGAGTTGGTATCGTCATTATTGTATTGGGAGGTGTTGCATTTAGGAAAGCCAAAACGACGGTTGATCCTCGTTATCCTAACAATAGTACAGCTCTAGTGGTGATTGGCGTTTATCAATATACGAGAAACCCAATGTATGTAGGAATGTTATTATCTTTAATGGGTGTTGTGGTCTATTTGGGAAATCTCTCAGGGTTATTTATCATCCCAATTTTTATTTGGACCATGAACGAGTTGCAAATAAAATGGGAAGAACAAGCTTTGTTGGAAAAATTCGGTGAGCCTTATCGGGAATATATGGTAACTGTTAGGCGTTGGTTGTGACTTCAGCAAACAAAAGTAGCAACAAACATCGTTGTTGTCTCCACCTCTTGACGAAATATAATTGATTAATTTTGGAGTATCTTTTGAATGTTTTTTATCAAAGTTTTAATAAATCTCTTATTTATATTGTTATTTTTTTTTCACTAACCGCGTCACTTAGTGCAGCGGTACAGCTTGAGGTAACAAATAAAGGTAATAAAGAGACAATCTGGAGTGATGGTGAAAATCTTCATATACAAGCCGAAGGGGAGTTAGGATATCTATTGCTGAATCCTGTAAAACGACAGCTGTTTACCATTAATCCTTCTCAAAAGCAGATTGTAAACTTGAGTGGAAAAATTAAACAATCACCTAAAATTCCTAAAATGAATGACACTATTATTGATGTTGTTGAACATGGTGCCGGGCCTAAAATGCGTGGTTATGAAACGATGCTCTATCTATTGAAAGTGAACGGAGAAATTTGTCGTAGCGAATATTTGGCAAAATCTGTCGAAGAACTCACAAACGTGATTGCTGGATTAGAGTTAATGACGGAATATAAGATCATAACAACATTTGGTTCTCTTCCCGCACAGCTAGATCTCTGTTTTGTTGCCGAGCACATGAGTTATAAGCGATTCAGTAAACATGGTTTTCCGGTAAAATCAAATGATCAATATGAAAAAACGGAATTTGAAATGATTTCAATTAATAAGTTTGCGAAAAATCCTCCGAATGATTTTAAATTACCGGAAGGATTCACTGTTATTAGCTATGAAGATGCGATGGCATCAACAGGAATGCCTCCTATGGTGGGTACAGGACATGAGATGCATCCTCCTCAATAAATCGTTTTTAATTCTCGACAAATGAGAAGTGAATAATATGCCTATTTTCAGGTGAAAATTTCGTTCCAAGGCTGATTAATCCATTTTCTGATATCGGTAAATTTTCACGTCGTAAATAGAATTGTTTACCACTGTTTAATTGTACGTAGGTGCCATTGGTGCTTTGGTCAGTAAGAATAAACTTCCCTCTGTTGTAACTGATTGAAGCGTGGTTGCGAGATGCCAAGGGCGATTGCACAACTAAATCACACTGTGCACTACGACCGATAGAGATTGCACCTGAGATACTTGAAACCGTTTTGTGAAAGTTTTGATAACTGATGTCGAGTGGTTTTATTTCAGAAGTTTGTTGTGTGTTATTTAATATCGGGGAGATGATGGTAACATCTTGTGGTTCCCAAACCACTTCGTAGATGACCATCGGTGCCGACTTCCCTTTTACCTCGGTACGATCAAATTCTCGACATTTAAGTTTTAGTTTGTCATTAAGCTGGCTAACAGCATCTTCTGTTGTGATTATTTGTCTTGCTTGAGCTATTCCTGTCATCCTTGCCGCAACATTGACCATATCGCCAAAAAGGTCGCCATCTTCTTGTAACAATGCTGGTCCCCAATGCAAGCCTGTTCTAACTGCGATGATGATTTCTTGAGTTGGTGGATTCCTATCCAAACTTTTGTTTATTTCGCAAGCAGCTTCAATTGCGTCGTTAATGTCTGAAAAACGACACATAACTTCATCACCTATGGTTTTAATAAGTGCACCGTTATGCTGCATAACGATCTCTGTCATCATAGTGAGTGCTTTATTTATGATGTGATTGGCTTTTGCATCACCAAACTTATCATAAATTTGTGTGCTCCCCGCGACATCAGAAAATAGAACAGCGAAATAGTTTTGAACATTATTCATACAAAAACGTCTTTGATAAAGTGTAATTCTAATGGAGATGATAAAGTAATCTATCTTTATATCCAACTGGTGTTTCTTTGATTTGCTACCATACTTAAAATAGGTAGTTGATAACAATAGGATGAGTCAGTAATGTTTGAAGCAGTTGAGTTAGGTCGAAAAGTATCAAAAGAAGATTATAAAAAACATGAACCAGAAATTCGCACCCAATTGCTTGATGTTCAAGGACAAATAAAAGAGGCTAACTTGCCCGTAATTATCATCGTTTCTGGTGTCGAAGGGGCAGGAAAAGGGGAAGTGGTTAACCGATTAAATGAGTGGTTGGATACGCGAGGCATACAAACACATGCGTTTTGGGATGCTACTGATGAAGAGGGAGAGCGCCCATATTTTTGGCGCTTTTGGCGTAAAATGCCACCCCGAGGAACGGTTGGAATTATGTTTGGCTCGTGGTACACCCATCCGATTATTGATCGTGTTTTTGAAAAGATTACTGACACGGAATTGGAAGCAGGGTTAAACCGAATTATCGAGTTGGAGCAGATGTTAACGCGAGATGGCGCGTTAATTGTGAAGTTTTGGTTTCATCTTTCCAAAGATGATCAAGCGAAGCGGTTGCGTGATGATGATAAAAAATTCAAACGTAAAAAAGGGGAATCTTTAGAGCAGCAATTTGCCAAGCACTATGATAGCTTTGCGCAGGTATCAGAAAGTGCTATTCGTCAGACGGATAATGGCAAGAGTCAATGGCACTTAATAGAAGCTTCTGACAAATATTATCGTGATCTCACCGTAGGTCGAGTATTAATCGATGCGGTACGCAAACGCCTTAGTGAAAATGAGTCGCCCTCTGAGCCTATTTCCAATTCACTACCACCAGAGTTCGAATCAGCAGCGGTAACGATTCTCGATCAAGTTGATCTTTCAGAAGAATTATCGCGCAAAGAATATAAAAAACAATTAAAAAAGTATCAGGATCTTTTAGGTAAATTAACCTGGCACGCGAAAAATAAAAAACGTTCTAGTGTTGCGGTGTTTGAAGGATGGGATGCTGCAGGAAAAGGCGGTGCTATTCGTCGCATAACAGCATCGATAGATGCACGGCTATATCGCACTATATCTGTCGCTGCCCCAAGTGATGAAGAGCTCGCACAACATTATTTATGGCGTTTTTGGCGGCATATTCCCAGAGCAGGGTATGTGACGCTCTATGATCGTTCTTGGTATGGGAGGGTGTTGGTTGAGCGGATTGAAGGATTCGCAAAAGATCATGAGTGGATGCGCTCTTATCAAGAGATCAATAGTTTTGAAGAGCAGCTGTGTACGCATGGAACCGTGATAAATAAATTTTGGATTCACATCAGTCCTGAAGAGCAACTCAAACGATTTAAAGAACGAGAGAATGTGGCCTGGAAGCAATACAAAATTACAGATGAAGATTGGAGAAATCGAGAAAAGTGGGATGCCTACAAAGAAGCAGTCAGCGAGATGGTAACTCGTACCAGCACCGCAGGTTCACGATGGCATATGATTGCAGGTAACGATAAAAAAGTCGCGCGTATTCAAATACTCAAAACCCTATGTCAAAGTCTGGAAGAAGTTCTGGATTGATGGGGTATTGGTTTAAACGAAATAAACCTGAAGTTGGGGATTTATGGGGTGGTCTTTCTGCTGCTTTTGTTATTCTCCCACAAGCTATGGCACTGGGTGTGGCGCTCTGGAGTCTGTTAGGCGGTGATGTAGCTACTGGTGCGTTGGTAGGACTAATTGCTGCTGCGGCATTTAGCTTCTCATCGGGAATTATTGGTGGTACCTGCGGTATGGTGAGTTCACCAACAGGTCCTACACTTGTATTACTTGGTGGAACAGTTGTAAGTCTGCAAGCTGCAGGGTTGCAATCGGAATTGATTCCACAAGCCTTAGTGATTATTTTATTGTTAACCGGTTTTTTTCAAATCCTCATCGGTTTATCTAACGGTGGTCGTCTAATTAAATTTATTCCCTATCCAGTTGTCGCAGGGTTCATGACTGGATCTGCATTGTTGATGATTTTGTCTCAACTGGAACCCGCAATAGGTTCTGATTTCAATACGTTTTTTGATAGCTGGCTAATATTACCACTCATCACAACAGCGATAACTTATGCAGCAATGAGTTATGTACCTCGTTGGTTACCACACATTCCCGGTACTGTTGCTGGGTTAGTTTGTGGCATTGTTGTCTTTTATCTATTGTCTTGGGCTTCTTCAGGAGAAATTTTAACGCATTGGATAGTTGGTGAGTTGCCGGCAGCGAGTAGTATAGAGGTAGGTATATCTGCAGAGATATTTAATCTGATACCTTGGAGTATTGTTATTGCGGCAAGCTTGGCGCTTTCTGTACTCGCTTCATTGGATACTCTATTAACATCTGTGGTTGCAGATGTGACGACTGGCGAGCGCCACAATGCACGACAAGAATTGGTTGGTCAAGGGGTAGGGCAAATACTTTCTGGCTTGGCTGGTGGAATGTCGGGTGCCGGTACAACGGGAGCCTCTGTTGTAGCGATTAATAGCGGTGGCCGGTACTGGGTTGCATTTATTACCGGTGTTACATTTATTCTACTCGTATTCTTTATCGGGCCTTATGCCGCTTATTTGCCTCTTTCCGTATTGGCAGGAATCATTCTGCACGTCGCAATTAATGGAATTATCGAGCGAAATATTCCAGCATGGTTACGCCGTAAAACGACTCGAACAGATGGTATGATTGCAGTATTGGTTACTGGTGTAACAGTCGCATATGATCTCATGATAGCTGTTGGGATTGGTGTTTTAATCGCTGTATTTCAATTTGTACATGAGCAAATTAAAGTGCCAATGATTCGTAGTCGTTCTACTGTCGCTCAACGTAGTTCGTTACGACGAAGGCCAGAGCGGGAACGTGATTTACTAGCGGAACATGGTGAAAAAATTATTCGTTATGAATTACAAGGCAACCTGTTTTTTGGAACGGTTGATCTGCTCTTTAGCGAAATAGTAAAAGATCTCGATCGGCCTGCTTGGGTCATCTTTGATATGGCGAGAGTTAATCAAGTCGATTTAACCGCCGCTAAATTATTTCAGCAGATGGCGGCTCGCCTAGAATCGCACGGTGGTGAACTAATATTTACAACAGTTCGTCAAGGTAAGGGGTTAGGTCGAAAAGTAGGTAAGACGTTTCGAAAAATAAATCCCCACAGTAGTACTGTAAAGGTAAAAACATTTATTGATGCTGATGAATCGTTAGAATATGCAGAGAACGCTTTATTAGCTTCACTTGGTGAAGCTAAACCGTTAACAGAACTCATTGTATCAGTTGATGAGATCGAGTTATTTAAAGATCTTTCCCAAGAGCAGCTCAATGCATTAACACAAGTGTTGAGAGTAGAGATTCACCCTGCAGGAAATACACTTTTTCATAGTGGTGAGTTTGGTGACGAACTGTTTATCATAATACGCGGTGAAGTGGATGTAACACTACCTTATGGTAGTCGACATTATAAACGTTTGGCGACTTTTGGTCCTGGCACTTTTTTTGGCGAAGTCTGTTTTCTTCATGCGGGAAAAAGAACAGCCGATGCGAGAGTAACTGAAGAAACGGAACTCTATGTGTTAAATAAGGCGAGTTTTGAACAATTACAACAGCATAGTCCCGCTGCAGCAATTAGTATTTTAACCGCATTGGGGGAGGCTTTAAGCGAACATTTACGCTGGGCTGATACTGAACTACAGCGAGTGATTGAATAGTCCCTAACGTTGTATAAAATTTCGATTATAAACCGCTATACCCAAAGCGTTTGGGATTTAGGTTTTAGAGCGTTTCATTTTTTGTGCATGGCAAGGCGCGATGAAGCTACCGCGTCCTGCTTTCGCCCCTTGCCTACATCCTTATAGGCAACGCAGCATAGCCATTCTATGTAAGGAGGAGCAACGCAGTCATGGACAAA
>Ga0316204_10006290_pt1 | contig 18399 bp, 14 predicted proteins | sample 6monrhotite_MG_2_FD_205661 | JGI IMG/M metagenome (GOLD analysis project Ga0316204, IMG submission 205661) | Microbial mat bacterial communities from mineral coupon in-situ incubated in ocean water Damariscotta River, Maine, United States -... | ecosystem: Environmental > Aquatic > Marine >... | reverse complement strand
TTATTCAAATCATTTCATCTTAACTTTCAGACAAAATATATTTCCTATAATAAGTATCACAACTGGGGCTTGTCCAACATTGGATTAAGTCGCGGCTGCGCGCGACCTATCCTATTTTGTTAATTTCATTTTTTGTAGACTGTGTATTATCGCCACATTCCAAAAAAAAATTACTTGGGTTATTTATCGTATTCTTTTAATTTTTCTAGTTTTTGTCGAGCATTTTCATTGCTAGGATTTAACTTTAACGATACTTTGTAATTCTTTAATGCCAAGGTTTTCTGATTATTATGAAATAAACTTTCAGCCAAATAATAATAAGCGTTATAAGATTGCGGATAATTAGCAACATTCAACCTAAAAAATTCTATTGCTTTATTCGGTAAGCCACCGAAAAAATGAATTCCAAGGTCATTAACCAAAGATTCTGGAGGTAGCATTTCCACTCCTAGTTTAGATGAATATTTTGCAAAATGTTCATTAAGTCCCGCTATGCTAATATCGTCCCATGTCATTTTAATTTGATAACCACCAAAATTATGGAGCAATCCGTAATAGATACCAATTAATGGTACAGAGCCATGGTCTTCTTTTTCAAAATATTGATACTCCGTCCTAAATGTCGAGGAATGAAACCTCTGTAAACCCTTTTCAAATTGTTTCTGTTTATCAGTTAATTTAGGAGAATGGCTATTATTAGCAGCAGCAATATAAACTTCTCCATTTAAAGAACCATCGTCCTTTTTTAGATTCGTTATTTGATCAACTAGTAAATATCTATCCCACCAGACGCTTGGGTCTAAAGCAATGTAAGATTGAAACAATTTGGGTCGCTCCAATAACGAGTGCAAAACAACTAATCCACCAAAGGAGTGGCCAATCATCGTTCTATGTGACGAAACACGATAGGACGATTCGATTTCTTTAAAAAGTTCTTTTTCAAAAAACGAAAGAAACTGATTTGCTCCTCCGCTTATTTTAAACCCTTCATGTTGACCACCATTCATGGTGTATAGTGACTTTGTTGGTGTCATGTTAGTCAGTCTATTGGTGTTAACTACTGCAACAAGTATCACTTCTGGGATTTGGTAATTACCATTGGTTCCCGAACTCATTTGATTAATCATTCCACTGACCGAATGAAAGTAGGCTTCACCATCTAGTAAGTAGACCACTGGGTAGGTCTTTGGCGCAAATTTTTTATCGTAGTATGATTTAGGCAATGACACCCAATAATGGCGCTCCTCTCCTAAAATATTTGAATAAATTGTGTTCTTTTCGCCAATTGTTAATCTAGTATCCTTTACGTCAGATGTATGACCTAGGGATGGCCAGATAAAAACTATGAATATAAATAGGTTTCTTAATCTCACGCGGATTCCTTTTCTTAATTAACGTTTTGTAGTTGATGAAATTAACTTTTTACGACGTAGGAGTAAACAGTTAATTTTCGGCAACCTACATTGGTTAATGAATTCAAAAGCGACGCTGCTTAACACACCGACATGACTTTTCATTATTATTTTGAAGCCACTCTGTGTAACTACCCGAACAACGGCTTTTAACCGATAAACATTCTTGAGCACTATATCCTAAGTCTATGTTTTGCTCCACGCTTTGATTTTTATTGATCTCTTTTTCTAAAATAGCTGTTCCCACAACTTTATAAAATAGCTCTTTTGTTTCAGTGCTACTACAGCCTACAAGTACAGATGTAATAAAAATTACTATAATTAATTTAACATTTTTCATATTTACTCATTAACAGTTATAAATTGCGCACGGTGCGCAATTTGCGATTCGCGCGTTAATTAATCTTTGAGTTATTGAATTTACGCACTTTTTCTAATAGTTTCAAGAAGTAACAGAATATTCTGGTTTTTCACGATTTACAAATGCGGCATAGTGCCTGTTTAATGGGTCGTAGTTAGGCATGACCTGCATCAGTATTATTTTTCATAATTTTTAATAAATTCAAATAGTTGCTTTATCTAGCACTCACAAATTGCGCACGATGCGCAATTTCTACGTTTTATTACTTGACTTAGAACTAAATAAGCACTACTTATATAGATAGTTATGAATATTGTCACGGAAGGAGGAACTTGTGAAGGATATACGCCAATCGATTGACCCTAACTCCACCCGATTGATGGATCGCTTAAAGTTGCACATTCGATCGCATAACCTTGCTTACACTACTGAAAAATCCTATGTACACTGGATTTTGCGCTTTATTCGATTTCATAATAAACAGCATCCCAACACAATGAGAGAGCAAGAGATCGAAAGTTTTTTGAGTCATCTTGCATGCCAAAGACGCTGCAGCAAAGGAACTCAAAAAGTCGCGTTAAATGCACTAATTTATCTTTACCGAGAATTCCTTAAAATTAAAATTTCCAACTTGAAATATGAATTGGCCAGCAAACCTAGAAAATTGTCAACCGTGCTCTCCCCCGCAGAAGCCAAAAAAGTTCTCGGACTATTAGAGGGAAAGTACGCCTTGGCTGCTAGCCTTATTTATGGCTCTGGCTTAAGAATATCCGAAGTAGTAACACTCAGAATCAAAGATATTGATTTTGAAATGAATCAAATTGTTGTTCGTTCAGGCAAAGGCGATAAAGATAGAATAACTTTGTTACCTGAAGCTTGTATTAGTCATCTAAGGCGCCAGATGGCCATCGTTCATTCCACGCATGTCGAAGACCTGGCGAATGGTCATGGATCTGTTTACATTCCCGTCGCACAAAGCAAAAATCAATTAGGTTCACGTAAAGAGTTTGCCTGGCAATATTTATTTCCCTCGAACGCGGTTATTATAGATACAACCAATAAAGTGGCTGGCAGGCATCATATTGACGAATCTGTCATGCGAAAGAAAATTAAGGAAGCGATTAAATCAGCTTCAATATTTAAGGATGCAAGTACTCATACCTTCCGCCATTCATTTGCAACTCAGTGCATTCTTAACGGTATGGATATTCGAACGCTACAAGAGCTCATGGGTCACGCAAGTGTGTCTACGACACAGATATCTGAACAAAAAAGAAAATCTCTGGTTAGCCCTCTTGATTTGTTGGTATAAATTAGAAGAGGTATATAAATAATCCAAAAAGTTACTGTAACTTTCATTAAAAATCGCGTCTAATTGCTAGTAATTAAATTAATTAAAACCTTTCAATGAGTACCGATATGCCTCTTTCAAAAATTTTAGATAATATCAGCCAAACTATCGGTAATACCGACCTAGTAAAAATCCAATCGCTATCTAAACTAACCGGCTGTGAAATATTGCTTAAATGCGAACATCAAAACCCCGGTGGTAGTATTAAAGATCGCGCTGCTTTGCAAATTGTTAAAGACGCTATTGCATCAGGAAAATTAAAACCGGGAATGACCATTGTCGAAGGCACCGCAGGTAACACAGGTATTGGGTTAGCTTTGGTTGCCAAAGCACTTGGTTTCAATTTAATTGTGGTTATGCCAAAAGGGCAAACTCCAGAAAAAGAGAGGTTAATTGAGTTACACGGCGCACAACTGGTTTTGGTTGATGCCTGCCCTTTTGCGAACCCTAATCATTTTTATCATACCGCTAGACGAATCGCTGAACAAAACGAAGACTATTGGTGGGCGGATCAATTTGAAAATACCAGCAACTACCAAGCGCATTATCAAAATACTGCTCCTGAAATATGGCAGCAAACAGATGGCCAAATAGATGCTTTTGTATCGGTTTGTGGAACCGGTGGAACTATTGGCGGTAACTCAAAGTTTTTCGCGGAAAAAAATCCCAATGTCCTAAATTGGCTGGTCGATCCTGATGGATCTGGTATTCATAATTATCTAAAGACAGGCAAATACGTTGCTAGCGAAGGCGGATCCTTTACTGAAGGAATTGCCATCATGAGGCTGGTTGAAAATTTTAAAGCCGCCAAAATTCATCGCTCTGTTAATTTACCAGATAAAGATCTGGTTGCTATTTCCCGTTTTGTCAGAGATCAAGATGGTATCGTTTTGGGCTCTAGCTCTGCTCTCAATGTTGCCGGCGCTCTTTTTGCCGCTGCAAAAATGGGACAAGGAAAACGTATTGTGACTTTTTCCTGTGATTTGGGAGAGCGTTCTTATTCTAAACTTTGGAATCCTGAGTTTTTAGCAACTAAAGAAATTGATCCAAACAATCAGGATATTGCTGACCTTTTTAGTCGCTATCAGGCATCTGAAAACTATTTGAGCTTATAGCAATTCATTCAATACAATTAGGCTGTTGTTTCTTCTGAAACAGCCGCTGCTATTTATCCAATTGAAATAATGTTTAGATTTTTTTCCATAAAATATCACCTCCATTCAAATTAACGAATTTATCTGATAACCCAAACTCAACTACTTATACGCTGTTTAAAGCATTCTGAACAAATTAAAAGAATACAAATAATCTGATTTTTCTACAAGAATTTACTTCAAGTCAAAGATCTCCTCAGCAAACTAGTGCTATAATCGCGCCCACTTGTTCTACTGCATTAAAAGACAAATTTAACTAATCTTTATGACTAATTTTGCCGTTGGCCAGCGTTGGCTAAGTGAAAATGAAACTGAACTAGGGCTTGGAATTATTGAACGAGTCGATCATCGTTTAGTGACTGTATATTTCCCCGCGACTGAAGAAGAAAGAACCTATTCAGGTGATAATGCGCCTCTTGCGCGAATCGCTTACGAAGCTGGCGACAAAATAGAAACTCAACATGGTGATTTGCTCACCGTTGAAAGTGTTGAACCTCACAATGGCACGCTGGTTTATATGGTGAAAGCCGCTCCAGATAGTGACCAATTAGTTCCTCTTCCAGAAACACAACTCAGTCATCACCTCGCTTTAGAACAAGCCAGTGATCGACTATTTTCTGGGCAAATCGATTCTTTAAAATGGTTTGAGCTTCGATACTCGGCTATGAAAGCTCGAGAAAAACAACAAAGCTCTAAGATTATCGGATTACAAGGGCCGAGAGTTGATCTGATCGGCCATCAATTACACATTGCCTCAGAAGTTGGTAACCGTTTTGCGCCTAGAGTTTTATTGTCCGATGAAGTTGGATTAGGTAAAACTATTGAAGCTGGAATGATTATTCATCAACAATTAATTAGTCAACGCGCTCAAAGAGTTTTGATCATTGTTCCACAAACATTAATTCATCAGTGGTTTGTTGAAATGATCCGTCGATTTAATCTCCATTTTAATATTTTCGACCAATCTAGAATTGAGTCGTTACAAGACTTCGATACAGAAGAATTAGCCGAACTTGGTTTGGATGAATCACTCATTTTAGAATCGATTGAATCAGAAAACCCTTACCTCAGTGAACAATTAGTTTTGTGCTCTACTGAATTCATGGCGACTTGTGATATTGATTCGATGGCAGGAGGCGATTGGGATCTTTTAATTGTCGATGAAGCCCATCATTTAGAATGGCATCCAGAAAAACCGAGTAATGAATATTTGAGCGTTGAAAAAATCGCTCAAAAAACAGCTGGATTATTACTTCTCTCAGCGACACCAGAGCAGTTAGGACAAGACGGCCATTTTGCACGTTTGAGATTGCTCGACCCAAATCGGTTTTACGATCTCAATGCTTTTATTGCAGAACAAAATGATTATCAGCCAATTGCTGAATTAATCTCTGAGTTAGATAAAAATGATACTTGGTCTAGCGAGTTAAAAGAAAAGATTGCCAGTTATATAACTGATTGTGAAATTATCGAATCAAATAAAGACATTATTTTAAACGAATTGCTTGACCGGAATGGAACGGGACGAGTGATTTATCGTAATACTCGAAAGAACGTAAAGGGCTTTCCTAAGCGATTATTGGTTCCACATCCTCTTAATGAATGTGATGAATATCTTGCAGCTAATCTGGATCCTTCTCCTGATGTTGAGGAAGCAATTCAACAACTCATTCATCCTGAATCACATTTTGAAGATGGTAGCTGGTGCGAGTTTGATCCGAGAATTGAATGGTTAAAAAACTTCTTAAAATCACACCGACAAGAAAAGGTGGTGATTATTTGCGCCAATAAAGACACCGCGATTAATTTAGATTTACATTGTCGATTTAAGCTTGGAATTAATTGCTGCACCTTTCATGAAGATTTAGATTTAATTAGCAGAGATCGCGCAGCGGCTCATTTTGCGGATATGGAAGATGGCGCGCAAGCGATGTTCTGTTCAGAAATAGGCAGTGAAGGACGTAACTTCCAATTTAGCCATCATCTTGTATTGATGGACTTACCAATGAATCCCGATCTATTAGAACAACGGATCGGACGACTCGACAGAATTGGCCAGTCGGAAGACATTAAAATCCATGTTCCTTATTTTAAAAATACCTCTCAACAAGTTTTGTTTGAGTGGTATCATCTAGGAATGCACGCCTTTGAAAAAACCAACGCCGCTGGTAGTAAAGTTTTTAATTTAACCAAAGATTTGCTTAACGAAGCGCTACTTGATGGAAAGAATAACGAAGCTAGTAAGAAATTAATTACTAAAACTGCTGAGCTTACCGCCCAAATTAACCAAGATCTCGAAGAAGGCAAAGATCGATTATTAGAATTGTCCTCTTTTAACCAAGAAAATGCGGATCATTTAATTTCTCAAGTTAAAGCAATGGATGAAAAGTCACCCTTATTGTTTATGCAAAAAACTTGGAACCGTTTTGGTGTTGATTTTGAAGATCATTCTGAAAATGCCTATGTGGTTCGTCCCGGCACTCATATGTTTATTGGCTCGTTCCCTGGATTACCCGAGGAAGGTTTAACCATCACTTATGATCGTAGCACAGCCTTAAGCCGCGATGATATGCACTTTATTACTTGGGAACACCCCATGACCACCGGCGCAATTGACCTTATTCTTGGTGAAAATAAAGGCAACGCGAGTGTTTGTATTTTGAAAAACAAAGCGGTTAAAGCGGGAACAATTCTAGTAGAAGCTTTATATAAATTAGAATGTGTCGCACCTAAGTATCTACAAGCCCAACGTTTTCTTCCTTACCAATGTTTTAGATTATTAACCGATATCAACGGTTCTAATTTAGCCACAAATGTTGGACATGCTAACCTAAGTAAACAGTGCCATAAAATCGATAAACGTAACGCAAGGCTAGTATTAAAAAGCGAAGAGAAAAAGATTAAAACCATCTTAGCTAAAACCGACCATATTGCAAAAAAGCAGTCCTCAGAGATTCTTTCCAGTATCGTCTCGGATATGCAACAAACTCAGCAGGAAGAGCTTAACCGCCTAATCTCGTTAAAAAAGAAAAATCCCAGTATTCGAGAAAATGAAATTGGTTTTATCAAAAAACAAACTGAATTATTAACCGGTTATTTGGAAGATACTCAGTTACAACTTGATGCGATTCGGGTGATTGTTGCGGTGTAAACTTTGCTAGCTATGTTTCTATTTAAATGTGAAACATAAGTGCTAGTAGAAATTCCATCATTAAATGGCGTTGATAAAACTAGGTTATTGTTAGCCCCCTCACTTCCTAAATCATCCCAAACTTTTCTTGCCTAATCACGACACTAGCAATGTGCTTCAATCCACCTCCTATCGCGATACATTGATCAGTGAGCCACCTCAAGAGTAAAGGTCTACCGAAACATTCGATGATCCTGACGCTCACTTGGAACGAGAAAAATAAACAGTTTATTCTCAAAAGAGAATAGGATAACGAAATGCTTGGAGGTAACGGGTTATACTCTAGTAATAGAATGCAATACATCAATTTTCTTAGCACAGCTTTTAAACAAAATTTATGACCGACAACTTAAAAAATAACAAACTATTTTTCGTGAGCTCTTTGTCTCAATGGGTTCTGGCGAGCTTTATATTAGTAACATTACCTTTAGTTTTAGTCATTGTTGATGTGGTTATTGAAGTTGAAAATTATAACCAGGAAAGTCAGAAAACTTTATTTCAAACTGTAAGCTCGAATAAAAGTAGTCGAATAATTCTAGAAAGAGTGGTTTCAATGGAAAGAAGTCTTCGTCAATTTTTGGTACTTAATGAAGAAAAAATATTTCTGTCATATATTGCCCATAGAAATAAATTTATTGATGAATCCAAAACATTAAAAATAAAAAGTCCTAATCGCAATATATCAAAAAAAATTGAACTACTTTCTTTAACAGAAAATAACTTCTTTAATGAGTTTATAAAAGAATACGAAGAAAAAGCACAACCAATAAATATAAAGCATTTATCGGTTTTTGATGACCTGAACAGTCAAGCTCGAGCGTTATTAGCAGAAGGTGAAGAAAGATTGAGTGTAGAAGCTGAAATACTCGCTAAAAGCTCGCAAAGAGTAAGCCAAAGACTAGTTTATTCAGCTTTGGCGAGCATACCTTTAGCACTATTGTTAGGCGTTATTCTGGTAAATTTATTAACTAGACCAATTAAGAATATTGGTAAAGCCATTCGCTCTCTAGGTGAAGAGGGCTATGATCATGAGATATCAATAAAAGGCCCTAAAGATTTAAGAGAGTTAGGTTTGCATCTTAATTGGTTAAGAAAAAAACTGAGTCAGCTTGAGCATGAAAAACAACAATTTATTAGAAATATTTCTCATGAACTAAAGACACCTTTGGCAACCTTGAAAGAAGGTACAAACCTACTCGATGAAAACTTAGTAGGAGAATTGAACGCAGAACAGCAGGAAATCATTCAGTTAATGAAAATGGGTAATATTACAATTAATGATTTGGTAGATAATTTACTCGAATATCAGAAGGCAATTTCATCCAATGTCGAAGTAAAGTTTAGCCGTTTTGAGGCAGCCCCTTTAATAAATCGAGTGCTTAATGATTATAAGCTGGTTTTAAAGAACCGAAAAATCGATCTTAAAGTGAGTCTCTGTGACACCCATATTACTGCGGATCAAGACAAAATTAGAGTCATTTTGAGTAATCTTATCTCAAATGCGATCAAGTTCTCACCGGAGTGTGGTTTGATTGGGTTAAGCTTAACCGCTAAAGGTGATGAGTTGTTGTTAACGGTTGAAGATCAGGGCGTAGGTGTTGCAGAAGAGAGCAAGCCTTTGATATTCGAAGAATTCTATCAAGGAGCTTCACCAAAATCTTGGTCAGTAAAAGGTTCCGGTTTAGGTTTGGCGTTAGTGAAATATTACCTTAAATTCCATCGTGGAAAGATTGAACTGCTGCAATCTAACGAACTCTTTTGTGGCGCCAGATTTTCTTTACGCTTACCAATAAATAGGGAAATAACTAGGATGAAAGACAATGAGACGGGCACATAAATTTTTACTATTGATTCTTCTTCTTGCTATTCAGAGTTGCCAAACCAAATTGCCACAACAATCCCAGCAAAAGTCATCACAACAATTATTAGTCGAACCGAGAATAAAGCCGTCAGTAGATCTTATTAAACAACAACAATTATACAGTTTACTCGAGCAGGGAATGCTGCAACAAAACCTTAATAAAAACCAAAAACAACTTAAGTGTGAATCTCTAAAACAGAACTATCATCAAAAAGCAGATTGGCAAACCGCTTGGCTGCTTGTGTTTTTTTCGAATGATGAATTTAGCTGTATCAATTTGCATGAAAAGAAAGAAATTTTAAATTCTCTCGCGAATTCGAAAGAGCTTATGCAACCATTACATTGGTTGACGGTTAATCAAAGTTATCTGTTGAGTAGCATTAGCCAATTAAAGAAAAAAAATAAGGTTTTAAAAAAACAATTAAACAATGCCAAAAAGCTTATTATTGAAAGCAATCAAAAGATTGAGGCATTAAAAGCGATAGAAGATGGCATTAATAAAAAATTAGATGAATCAGAAAAAAATGCACGATAATTTTCATGGGCAGAAAATTCTGCTAGTAGATGATGATGCGAGTCTACTTAAATTACTTAGTCTTCGCTTACAAGCGACAGGGCTTGAAGTTGAATCCGTTTCGAGTGGAGAGCATGCGATTGCATTAATTCCCAGTTTTTTACCGCAACTGGTCATCACTGATTTGAGAATGACTGAAATGGATGGTTTAGTCTTATTCAGTCATTTACAACAACAATATCCAACCCTCCCAGTTATTATTCTCACTGCCCATGGCACTATAAAAGAAGCTGTCTCTGCAACAAATCAGGGGATCTTTGGTTTTCTTACTAAACCTTTCGATAGTGATGAATTGCTTGAACTCATCAGCAAAGCTTTGTTAATAACAAAAAATGTATCCTTAACGCAGGATCAGCAACTTTCGTCTAGTTGGCGGGAAGATATTATAAGCCGTAGTATGGTGATGGAAAATCTTCTTCGAGAAGTAGAGCACGTAGCCCAGAGCGAAGTGAGTGTTTATATCCAAGGAGAAAGTGGTACCGGCAAAGAACTTATTGCTCGGGCAATTCATAAGGCCAGTATACGTGCAGAAAAACCATTTGTTGCAGTTAACTGCAGCGCAATTCCTGAAGACTTGATTGAATCTGAATTATTTGGACATCGCAAGGGTTCGTTTTCGGGCGCCTCTGAAACACGTAAAGGATTATTCGAAGTGGCTGATGGTGGCAGTCTTTTTTTTGATGAAATTGGCGATATGTCTGCAGCTTTTCAGGTTAAATTATTGCGGGCTTTACAAGAAGGAGAAATTCGGCCGGTAGGGGCAAATAGCGACATCTCTGTTGATGTCAGAGTGATTTCCGCCAGCCATCGCAACTTGCATCAATTAGCTGCGGAGGGTTCATTTAGAATGGATCTTTATTACCGACTAAATGTGGTTAGTATGGCGTTGCCCAGATTAACGGAACGGTTAGAAGATATTCCTATCCTTGCCAATTTTTTTATTTCACAGAGTCAATCCAGTGGAGCTTCTATGGCAAAAGGGCTGTCGAAAGAATCAATGGATTCGTTAATTGCCTACGAATGGCCTGGAAATGTTCGTCAATTGAAAAATATTATCGAGCATGTTTGTACTTTTGCAACCACACCTTTAATTCCAGTAAGCCTAGTTGAAAAAGCCCTTCAGGAAAAACAGAAATCGCTGTTGGGTTTTAGTGATGCAAAAAAGAATTTTGAGCGGGATTACCTTATTAAGCTCCTGCAATTATCAAATGGCAATGTTACCGAGGCCGCTCGACTCGCCAAGCGCAACAGAACAGAATTTTATCGACTGCTGGATCGACATACACTCAAATCCAGTCAATTTAAAAAGCTCAATGGGCAATAGGTTTTGGACTGTCGTTATTTAGCGACAACGACCAAAAGACTAGGCTTCTTGCTTTAGCCGCTGAAAAAAATGGCTTAAACATAGTCGATCATCGCGGCTTGTTGTTAAAACACGACAGCATTCTAAGCCTGCAACAGACAGCTAAAACCCTAGTCAAATCCTTTTCTGCCAGTATTCTGTGAGCTGCCGCACAACTCAATTATCCAAATTGTCGCGGAAAGGCGACAGATCTTCATAATTAATTTTCTGAAACTAATTAATTTTCTTAAAATAAATCAACACAAAAAATAAACACGTCTGAAAAGCTACTGTTATCAAGCTTCTTAAGAATTTAGGCCAAATTAAATAAGTTGTTGGCATCTCATTTGCAATATCAATGAAAGCTGGTATTCCAGTTATTATTTAATTCATTTATCACTTAACAATTAAAGGAACACTATTATGAAAACTTTAATCACAGCAGCTTCTCTTTCATTACTATCAACCTTAGCGTTAGCTGGCAATGCAAAAGAAGATGCAGCAGCAGTCTCTGACACTATCCGCATTCAATTCGAAATTCTTGACGCTGATCAAAATGGTGAGATAACAAAGAAAGAAGCGCTAGCTTCACAAAAACTTTCAATCAAATTTGCAGAGTTGGATGTTAACAACAATGGTAATCTTGATCGTACCGAATTCTCTCAATTTTATACAACAGAAGAAAAGTAATTTGTAGTCTAATATTGATTGCAAATAGAAATGTAAGGGCTTTCAGGAAATAGCTAACAATTCTTTAGGAATAAATTGGCTTGGCAGAACGAAATAAACGTTATGCAACAGTTATCGGAAGCTTCTCGCAGTGTTCTCAAACAATCACTAAGTAAGATATAAGAATATTTCAGCTAGATAGTTTTTAGGATATTCCCAAGCATTAAAAAGACACTATTGAATATGTATTATTTGTCCTCTCGCTAAACGGCAGAAATTGTTAACAGCAAAAATACCTTAAAAAAACTATTTGGTTTAACTAAAAAATGTTAAGACTAGTGGAAGGTAAGTAGCTTACCACTAATCTCTAGTACTACTAAATAGTGTACGACATCTGACTCTTTATCTTAAATCAAAACGGTCGAGTGTCATCACTTTGCTCCAAACTGAAATAAAGTCATTAACAAACTTCTCTTTACCATCATTTGAAGCATAAACTTCCGAAATGGCTCTTAGTTCTGAATTAGAGCCGAAGATTAAGTCAACAGTTGTAGCAGTCCACTTTCGTTTGCCTGTCGCGCGATCACGTCCATCGTAGATACCGGCCTTTTTAGACTTGCTCCACTTGGTTGACATATCCAACAAGTTAACGAAAAAGTCATTGCTTAAAGTACCGGGTTTATCAGTGAAGACACCCAACTTGGAACCACCTGTGTTGGCACCTAATACTCGCATACCACCGATCAGTACAGTCATTTCTGGTACGGTCAGATTGAGCAAGTTAGCACGATCGACCATAGCCTCTGCGGGCGCATAAAAACTACTTTTACTGAAATAGTTTCGGAAAGCATCAGCTTTAGGTTCAAGCACTTTAAACGACTTCACATTAGTTTGTTGTTGTGTAGCATCGCTACGACCGGGCGTAAAAGGCACTTCTACCGAATACCCTGCTTTCTTGGCCGCTTGCTCTACAGCAGCAGAACCTCCGAGAACAATGATATCTGCAAGGGAAACTTTTTTACCGCCTTTTAACGACTTGTTGAAGTCATTATGAACTTTCCCAAGAGTCTTCAACGTCTTAGCAAGCGCTTTAGGATTGTTAACAGCCCAGTCTTTTTGAGGTGATAAACGAAGACGAGCGCCATTTGCGCCACCTCGCATATCGGTTTCTCTGTAGGAAGCAGCAGATGCCCAAGCTGTTCTCACCAACTCAGTCGATGAAAGACCAGATTTGAGTATTTTCTTTTTCAGCTTGGCAATCTCTTTAGCGTTTATCAGTTTGTGATCAACTGCAGGGATCGGATCTTGCCAGCCTAATACTTCACTCGGTATTTCGCTACCAACATAACGTGCTCGTGGTCCCATGTCGCGATGCGTCAATTTGAACCAAGCTTTACCGAATGCTAGATCGAACTCTTTGGGATTTTTCAAAAAGCGTTCAGAAATTTTGCGAAATTCTGGATCCATTTTCAGCGCCAGATCAGTGGTAAACATAATAGGTGCATGACGCTTCTTTGGATCATGAGCATCGGGCACTAGGGTTGAAGCGGTGGGATCAGTTGGAATCCACTGCACAGCGCCTGCAGGACTTTTTACTTGTTTCCATTCGAATCTAAGCAGGTTGTCTAGAAAAAGAACCGACCAAGCAGTAGGTGTAGAGGTCCATGCGCCTTCTAAACCACTAGAAATAGTATCTTCAGCATTGCCTTTACCACAGCTACTAGTCCATCCAAAACCTTGTTCTTCTACCGCAGCTGCCGCAGGTTCTTTGCCAGTACAGTCTTTAGGGTTCTTAGCACCATGAGCTTTACCTAGTGTGTGACCACCAGCAATCAAAGCCACAATTTCTTCATCATTCATAGCCATACGACCGAATGAAAGACGGATGTCTTTTGCGGCTGACAGTGGATCGTGATTAGCACCAGGACCTTCGGGATTAACGTAAATCAAACCCATTTGTACGGCAGCCAAGTCACCTTTTAACTTACCATCTTTTGTACGGCGTTGATCTCCAAAAAATTCTTTTTCCGGTCCCCAATAAACTGTATCAGGTTCCCAATCGTCTTGTCGGCCACCGGCAAAACCAAAGGTTTCAAATCCCATAGATTCAAGCGAAACATTACCAGCTAATATCATTAAATCAGCCCAAGATAATTTACGGCCATATTTTTGCTTAACAGACCATAATAATCGGCGCGCTTTATCTAAATTGACATTATCAGGCCAGCTGTTTAATGGGTCAAAGCGCTGTTGTCCACCACCAGCACCTCCGCGGCCATCACCAACACGATAGGTACCTGCACTGTGCCAAGCCATACGGATCATAAAAGGTCCGTAATGTCCGTAGTCCGCAGGCCACCACGACTGTGAGGTGGTCAGTACTTTTTCGATATCTAGTTTAACTTCTTCTAGATTGAGGGTTTTGAACTCAGCTGCGTAATTAAATTCTGAGCCATAAGGGTTTGACTTGATGTCGTGAGAGCGTAATGGATTAAGGTTAAGTTGTTCAGGCCACCAAAATTGGTTGGACTTAGCCTCGTCCGAAGCTAAGACTGTTCCCGTTTGTGCAAGCGTTGCTACTGTTAGCACCGCGGCAACTAGCCTAGATAGTGATTTTGTTTTCATTTTCAGATTCCTCCATAGGATTAGGATTGATAAACAATCCAATCAAGCTTACTCCTAACCTAAGAAGAAGTGTAATTGGAAAATTTAATGACCTTGATAGGGAAATACTAAGAGAGATACCCAATCAATTGAAGTAGGCTATAACTAAAATATTCTATCAATTGGTACATTTCATAACTACCGGCGTAATTGATAAATGAAATTCATTACTGTTACTTCAATTAAAAATTTCAATCGTCCAGATATTAGGATCTTGCTCAGCATTCATATTAATTTTGATCCGTTATCAACTTTCCAAGATAATAAATTTTAACCAACTGCTTCAATTTTTCCAGCAAACTCAGTTCCCAGTGTTTGTTTTTTTGTTCGAATAGACAGATATAAATTATTGCAAAAATGGTATCACTTTAATTGTTGCATTGTCTGTTCGATTAACCCTTGTTGCATGTGATTTTATTAATACTTCATTCTCCTTTGGAACTTACTTTTTAACCCCCTTTAGTTGAAGAACATCAGGAGATCCATATTTTGTGTAAACAATCGCTTTCATTAATAATTCTCTCCTGTTGATGACTTTCTATCAACTAGATCTGTATTTAGCTTACATAATCAATCAGCTTTTTTTTGATTGACTGTAGACAAAATGTAACTGCGAAATACTCGCTCCCAAACCTAACAGTAATAGCACAAATACAATCAAGCAACCAATCACCGGGATAAGCTGTAAGATTCCTATAACAATGATAGCTAGGATTAAGGAAACTAATTTGTGAGCGGTTGTTTTGAGTTCTTTTTTAAACAACCTTGCCCCCCAATCGCCAACAAAGAAACAACCAATAAGTAGACCGATAATTAGAGCCACAAAATAGAAGGCTAAAATACTTAGACCAACCCATACCCCGAGCACAATACTCGTTAGTAATATTGCGGCTACTGGAGTAACGATTAGCACAATTAATCCAAGACCAATACTTTTCCACGGAGTAGAAAAAATTTTATCCGTTGCTGAAATTGTGAAAGCAGGGAATAACAGAAATAATACAATGCCCGCTACGAGCAAGGTTATAGAAAAAACGATACCCGCTCCTCCATGAGAGAGTTCTCGCTCTTTTTGTTCGAAGGTAATATCACCAGTAATTTTTGCAGCAGAATGTATCATGGCTTCTTCGGGACTTTTATAGTGCAAACTGCCCTCAATAACGGCTCCCTCTGTGATTTGTATTTCTCCGCCTTCAAGATCCACATCGCCGCGAATTGTTCCAGAGATACGAATCGTTCCAGCTTTTATCAAGAGCCCTTTGTTAATGGTTCCTGCCATAGAAACATCACCACCCGCTAGCCAAGCCTCGCCTCCTGTAATAGTGTCACTGGAAACTCTGATAACTCCACCAGCCGCGATCAGATCATCCGCAATATTTGCATCAACACTAATCTCACCACCAGCAACGCGAACATCATCCAGTAGCTCACCGCCTAGATCCACCGATCCGCCAGCGGCCATAACATCACCTTGAATACGGCCTCTAATTATCAACTCCCCACCAGACGCCACAACATCTCCCGCAATTTTTGCATCGATGTCAACAATGCCTCCCGCAGCGTAGTAATCTTCATTGACGGTTCCGCGCTTGGTCACAGTCTCAGCAGATTCTGGCGAAGAAAAGGACGTTAATGGGAAAATAAGCATCATCCCAAAAAACGATAGCTTAATTATTCTTTTTAGTTTATTCATGATAGTTCTCCTTTCAGTTAGAATTTTGTGATTCAATTAGAACAACGAGGACTACTTTGTTCGCTACCTCCTTTATTTTGGATATCAAATCTCAATTTCGTCACCAAAATTCATGATGCGACAATCAATTCCCATCTTCTCAACTTCCCGCTTAAAGTACTGTTCATCCGCTGGAGCAAATTTTTTCTTCAAAATGAATGGCACATTGTAATGACAGGGAATGACCAGTTTTGGTGCCATTATTAGATACGGTTTCTTACCTAGCAGGATATTGTAAAGTTATTTTGCCATGTGCGCACAGATCTAGATCAGTTCTAGATCAGAAAAACGGAAATATCAGTAAACTAACTCCATTGATTGCTATTTTCATCATAAACTATTCGAATCTTGCATCGAGATTACTACACATCAATTTCGCTATATTTTTATTTTTGTGGCTGATTTATTATCGAAGATCAATCCAACCCCATCCGCATCTCAATAATATTTTTACTAAACCCAATTTTTTCATAAGCTCTTATTGCTGATGTGTTTTCAGCATAAACCGTCAAACAAACCTCTCGCATTCCTTTATTTTTGCTCCAAACAATCAGCTCATCAATCACTAACCGATTAACCCCTTTCCCCCGATGCTCTGGAGACACATACATAAAACCCAAAAAAGCATGTTGTTTGTCTTCAAGAAAATGTAAGGATTGTTTTATTTTTGCATAACCCGCACCGATTATTTGATCATTAAATACGGCAACTAGAACCTCTGCGTCATCCCTTTTAATTAACTCTGCTAAGTCATAATAATTAAACTTTTCAGTGATCATTTTTTCTTCAAAAGGTCGCTCATATTCAATGATCGCTTGCTCAAATTCTAATAACTTTGGCAATTCATTTAACTCGGCTTTTCTTATAATCGTTTGTTTCATATTTATTTGATTCTTATTTATTTTACTTATTCTTGATCTAGGCTCAACACCAGCTCGCTTGTTTATTACCTTGATCGCACAATAATTCTGCAACGTTGGCTTCCATTATCTTGTAGCCAACATTACCAAAAAGTTTTTGCCTATTTTGATTAAGTAAGTAGGTGGGACTTCCCTCTAATTTATATTCTTCCCGCATAGCAATTTCTGAGCAAAACAAAGCCATCGCGGCGCCATTATTTAACTGTTCACTAATTTTTTCTTTAGATAGATTATATTGAGAGGCGATGTCATAAAGAACATTTATATCAGCAATATCTCTGCCATCTTGAAAAAAGGCTAAACGAATATCCCATTCAATCTTTTTTAGCTGCTCATCCTTTGCTGTCAAAACTTCTGAATCAGATGTTAACTGAACAGCTTTTAAAAATAGATGAGCCATTCCGGATGATTTTGGACGAACCTTTTTCCAAACATTCGGATTAATTTCTATATGGGGGAAATCTTCACAAACATGAAGAACATGCTGATTAAATCCATCGAAACCTCCTTTATTTTTCCACCCTTCTCCTATCCTTTTTTCGGTATCACCAAATAGAGTGACATGATAAGGCGTGATTTCAATTTTATCTTGGAATTTTGTTTTTAGCTCTTCTAGGCGTATTTGGGCAACATAAGCCCAAACACACAAAACATCTGAAAAATAAGAAATTTGAATGGGTTGATTCGACATATTTTCTCTCAAAGTAATTTATTTTATAAGTTCTATTGCCAAAGGTTTGGAACAAAATACTCTCATAAATAAAAATCTAAACGCTGATCTAAAACAACTTCATCTTCGGAAATAGCTGCTGAATATGCAAGTACTTCTACCCCTCTATCCATCGCTTGTTTCAATAGCTGAGCATAATCGGGATCAATCTCTTTTGCGACTGTCACCTTTTTTATTCCTGTATGCTGCACCATAAACAGTAACACTGCTTTATGTCCTAGTTCAACGCAGTGAATAAGTTCCCGTATATGTTTCTGGCCGCGAGTAGTCACAGCATCGGGAAAAGCACCAAGCTCTCTTTTATTATCTAATTTTAAAGTAACACTCTTGACTTCAATATAGGTTTTAGATTGATCATTATGAGTAACCAATAAATCAATGCGGCTATTTTCATCGCCATACTTTACTTCTTTATCAATTTTTAGAATATTATCGATCC
>Ga0316204_10006289_pt1 | contig 18400 bp, 18 predicted proteins | sample 6monrhotite_MG_2_FD_205661 | JGI IMG/M metagenome (GOLD analysis project Ga0316204, IMG submission 205661) | Microbial mat bacterial communities from mineral coupon in-situ incubated in ocean water Damariscotta River, Maine, United States -... | ecosystem: Environmental > Aquatic > Marine >... | reverse complement strand
ATATGCCAATTACCTGGCGGCGGCATCTAAGCAATTCGCGGATCATCAGGCAGAAAACGCTGGATGGTTCCTTGTGCGTGTTCCAGTCAAACGCGAACAATTCATGTTTGAGCGTATGGAACGGGCAGGGCTTGACGTATGGCTTCCCCACACAACAGAAACCCGCATTAAGGCAGAGCGCAAGGGCTGGAAGCGCAAGGGCGGGCATCGCAAGAAAATCACGGAAGAAAAACAAGTCTTGATCTTTGATGGCCACGTCTTAGCCCGGTTCTGCCCATCAGGCGGTGCATGGCACGGGATAATGAATATTCTTGGCGTCCAGGCCATATACGCCAGACCGGAATCATTCGAGGCCAACCGCCCTGATAAACGACTGGAAAGCGCATTGTCATCGCGGGTGGTGGAGCGGTTGCGTCAATTGGAAACAGAAACGCACGGCGAGAAGATCAAACCCAAGTTTAAGCCCGGTGACAGCGTGAACGTGATTGAAGGGCCATTTATGGGCCACACCGCCACTGTTAGCCATAAGAAGGCAACCTGGGGCTTGGTAAACGTAGAAATAGCGTTGTTTGGCGGCAATACGCCCGCAACGATGGATGAAACGCAATTGGAGGCTGTTTGATGTTTGGAATAGGCCATTTTGACAAGCAACGCGCAGAATTATGGGCTGAACAGCGCCGAAACTACGGGAAATACAGAATTGAGCCTACTGGCGCGAATGAATTTCGTATAACAATAGGTGGTCCATTGGGATGGGTGGTTGTGGATATACCGCTTTTCGACACACGCGAAGACGCGGAGAATTGGATTGACGAGAGGGTGAAAGAGGAAAAGCAGAAAGAATTGCACAAAAAGAAAAACCCGGCGTACATCTATCCATTAGAGGACGACTAGCCCTTGCATTTGTCTGCACATAATGCTATAAGGTTCGCTAAATGTTCTCGTTACGTTTTCTGGCTTCGGCAAGTGATTTGACGGCGGGACGGCTCAAAAGGAATTTTGGGCATTGGCCGCGCTATGGCCATACCTCCTGATTTGTTAGCGAATCAGATATTGCGGGGATTAGATGAAAATACTTCTTTCCCTGCTTTTTCTATTACCCAACGGCCAGATAATCGAGGGCAATCAGGCTCACGGCTGGCATGATAGGCCACAACCTTCAATGCAAGTCTGCTTGAACAGATCCCGCTTTATCTTCGCACACCCCGAAAACAAACCAAAATGGGCTTTAACAATGGTATCATTCTGCAAAGGTGATGAAGGCACGGTAATCTAATGCGTTCGCCAAGCTTCACCGATCTAAGGCAAACGCTAGAAGATTACGCAACAGGTGAAGGCCAAGAGCCGCACGAAGTAGTAATGGAATTAATGGAGCATTACATCCCAGGTATTGAGGTAGAGGCAAACCAGCTTGAAAGCGTTCTTATGCTGGAATTCGAAACGGAACACTAATGGCCGCTTCTGATTACGACGCCACCCCCGCGAATAATACAAGCGTACCGGATGGCGGCAGCGGCATTCCATTACCCAAATCATCGCCAGGGCATTTCCCTGACAGACTACGCCACGCACTACAGCAGATTATGGCCGATATGAAAGGCCTATCAGGTGGCGGTGGCGGCGGTGGCGACATGGCCGCAGCAACATACGACCCGAACACTGTTGCATCAGACGCATTTGATATGGACAACATGGTTGAAGGGACAACCACCAAGGTTTTAACTGCGACAGAACGGACTAAACTGTCTGGCATTGAAACGAGCGCGACAGCGGACCAGACTGGGGCGCAAATCAAAACGGCCTATGAGGCAGAAGCAAACGCCTTTACAGACGCGCAATTTACCAAACTGGCAGGCATCGAGACAAGCGCAACGGCAGATCAAACTGGCGCTCAAATCAAAAGCGCATATGAAGGCGAAGCAGACACCAACGCATTCACTGACGCAGATCATACCAAGCTGGACGGAATAGCGGCAGGCGCCGAAGTCAACGCAACACTCGCCTCAATCATGTTCACAGACACAGGAACGGACAGCGTAGACAGCACGTCTTGGACGACCCACGATTGGGACACAGAAACACACAAAGACGCCGGATTTACGCACAGCACATCAACCAACGCCTCACGCATAACGTTAGACGACACTGGCACATATAGAATTTACTGCCAAATCGCCATCACAGGCACAACTGCCAACTATCGCTATTTGGGCGAGGCCCAGGTTTTGGTGAACGGAACAACAGAGTTAACGTTTGGCTCATTCGCAAACTATATCAGGGCAACCAGTGGCCACAATGAAACCTCTATGGTCATTGACCTAACTTACAAGTTCTCTGCAAGCGACTACATAGAGATTAGATCAAGGCGCGTTAACACCACAACAGGCGATGCGACCAAGATTGCCAGCCGGTCACACATCAACATCATTAGACTGTAAACAAATAGTCTACACCAATCATCGTAAATCAACGATCAACTAGCACCAACCTGTAAGGGAGTGCTGCATATGTCAGGACGCCAACCAGGTTTCCGCCATAACGAAGACACCCGCGCAAAGATACAGGCCCAGCAATTGATCAATAGATTGCAGGCCCATGTTGATGCAGATTCACCGGTATTGGACGCATCACAAGTTAATGCTGCAAAAGCATTGTTAAACAAGGTGTTACCGGATTTAAAGGCTGTTGAGGTATCAGGAAACGAGGACAGCCCACTAACACTAACAGTTAACATTGGCGGCGATGCCTGAAATCATTCTTGATATTCAAGCCCGCCAGCAGTTCGTTCCATATCTCAAGCGCAAGGAACGTTGGTCCAGTGTTGTAGCACACCGCAGGGCGGGGAAGACGGTCGCTTGTATCATGGATCTAATAGCCAAGGCTGTTGAGCATGGCAGTAGAGAGCCACGGTTTGCATACATCGCGCCAACATACGGGCAAGCAAAAGACGTAGCGTGGGCATACCTCAAGGAATACACACAAGCCATTCCCGGCATGAAGTACAGCGAAAGCGAACTATCAGCCACATTCCCACACAACGGCGCTAGAATACGCCTATACGGCGCAGAAAATTATGACAGGTTGCGCGGACTATACCTTGATGGCTGCATTATCGATGAATCGGGGGATATTGATCCCCGCGCATGGCCGGAAGTTATCAGGCCTGCATTGTCTGACCGCAAGGGGTGGGCAACGTTCATCGGCACACCGAAGGGCCGCAATCATTTCTATAAAACCCACAAGGCGGCACAAGACCGGGATGATTGGTTCAGCGCTGAATTAAAGGCCAGTGTAACCAAGATAATCGACGAGGGTGAGCTTGCCGACGCTGCCCGTTCAATGACGGACGAGCAATACAGGCAAGAATATGAATGTTCTTTTGATGCGTCGATTGTCGGCTCCTATTACGGGCGCGACCTAGAGCAAGCGGAAGAAGAGGGCCGGATTACTAGCGTTCCATATGACAAAGCGGCAGACGTGTTCGCCTGTTGGGATTTGGGTATAGGCGATGCAATGGCAATCTGGATATTCCAGGTGGTGGGCAGAGAATGGCACTGGTTACTTCATTATGAGAACAGCGGCCTTGGCCTTGATCATTATGTGGATTGGATTAAGGCGCTGCCGTATCCTGTTCATGGCCTTATATTACCGCATGATGCGGAAGCCAGAGAATTACAAACAGGCAAAAGCAGGGTCCAGTTCCTCACTGATCGTGGATTTAGTTGTGAAGTTGTACCTCGCCATAGCCCTGATGATGGCATTAACGCGGCGAGAATGACCTTTAACCGCTTTTGGTTCGACCGCGATGGCTGTGCCGGGGGCGTTGACCTGCTCCGCATGTATCGGGCGGAATTTGACGACAAACGCGGCGTATTGAAACCCAGACCATTGCACGACTTTGCATCACATACCGCTGATGCGTTTCGCTGCGGTGTTATGGGCGGGAAAGAGCAGGGCAGGCCAATGAACGCACCAAGACGCCGCGCACCTAGTTGGATGGCAGCATGATTGAAGAAGACAACAAACCGCTATCCTCAACAGGGAAAGAGGAGCTTTTCACAAAGCTTCGTGGGCAATATCGCAAAGACCGCGACCACGCCAATGATTGGCGCGATGAAGCGGAAGAGGATTTTGCTTTTGTTGCCGGTGATCAATACAGCAAGGAAGACAAGGAACACCTGCAAGACCAATTGCGGCCTATAATCACATTCAACCGCATTGACCCTATTATGCGTTCTGTGTCCGGCTCAGAGGTAACAGCACGGCAGGAAGTCAAGTATATGCCGCGTGAGGCGGGTGACGCCAAGGCAAATGATTTGCTCACCCAGGCTGCGCAATGGTTCCGCGATCAATCAGACGCAGAGGACGAAGAATCTGACGCGTTCCTAGATGCTGCCATTTGTGGCATGGGCTGGACAGAAACACGGTTGGACTATGACGACAACGAGGACGGCGCACCGCTAATCGACCGCGTTGATTCGTTGCAAATGTGTTACGACCACAACGCCAGCAAGAAAAACATTCAAGACGCTAGGCGGGTACACCGCGCAAAGCAGGTCACTTATTCCGAAGCCAAGGAAATGTTCCCCAAGGCTGAAATGTCAGACTTTGGTGGTGAATGGGCAAACATAAAGGTTGGGAGCGAAGGCACCACAGACCCAGAGCGCTATTACAGCGAGGAATCAGACCGCCGCATCAAAGATGAAGACATGGTAACGATTATCGAAAGCCAGTGGTGGGAACGCGAAACCCGTTACATTGCGGCTGACCCGATGACAGGCCAACGGATGGAATCACCAAGCGGTGACAACACACTAACGGCGGAAGAACACACCAAGATTAAAGAGCGCGTGGAAATGCTATCTGCGGCAATGGGCCAGCCAATTCCGTTTAAATCACGCAAGATCCGCAAGAAGGTTTACAAGCGGGCGTTCTATTCTGATGGCATGTTGTCCAACGGTGCTGAAAAAGGACCATGTGACGGCCATTTCAGCTATCAGGCGATTACCTGCTTTAGAGACAGGAACAAAGGCACATTCTACGGCCTTGTGCGAGCCATGAAAGACCCGCAGCGTTGGGCTAACAAATGGATGAGCCAAATGCTCCATATTATGAACACAAGCGCCAAGGGCGGTGTTCTGATGGAGGAAGGCGCAGTTAAAGACCAGCGCGAGTTTGAGGACAGTTATTCCCGTACCGATGCGGTTACATACGTGAACACCGGGGCGATTGCTGGGGGCAAGATACAGCCTAAACCGCAATCACAATTCCCAACCGGCTTTTATCAGATGATGGAATTCGCTGTTTCGTCGGTTCGCGATGTAACGGGCGTCAATCTGGAAATGCTTGGAATGCGCGAGGCCAATCAGGCTGCATCGTTGGAATATCAGCGCAGGCAATCAGCAATGAATATCCTGGCAGGGTTGTTCGATGGATTGCGCCGCTATCGCAAGAACCAAGGCCGGGTGATGCTGGAATATATCACCAAGCATTTGAGCGATGGGCGTTTGGTCAAGATTGTCGGTGAAAAGGGCGCACAATATGTGCCGTTGGTTAAGCAAGCCAACACAGAATTTGACGTAATTGTCGATGAGGCCACCCAGACAGTTAACCAGAAAGAGCAGGTTTGGGAATTCATCAAGCCTATGTTCATGTCAGTGCCACCACAGATTCAAATGATTCTGTTGGACTACTCGCCGTTGCCCGCAACTGTTGTTGAGGAGCTTAAACAGGCCATGTCGCAGATGATGGAAAGCCCAGAGGCTGCACAGGCGCAACAGATGAAGCAGAAAATGGTTACTGACGAACATCAGGCCAAAATGATGAAGATGCAATCTGAAACCGTTGAGAACGCGACCAACGCACGACACAACGCAGCCCAAGAGGCAAAACTGCAACAAGAGATTAACCTGCAACAGATTATGGCCACGATTCCAGGCTTGGGAGGGGTTCAATAATGGCCTATAACCCAGACAGCACAACTGAACGTTCTGGTGATTTTTGGATGCGCCACGCGCTCGAGGAAATAGAAGGCACCTATGGCGACAAGGTGCGCACCAAGGGTAAAAGTCTATTCAAGTTTGGCAAAAACCTAGCCGTTGGCACGTCACTGGAAACAGTGTGGTCGACTGGCGGTCACGAAACATATGTAACCACCAACGCCATTGACACTGTGTCGAGTTCGTCGGCCAGTGATACTGCCACGGTGATTAAGATTGAGGGCCACACAGTAAGCGGGACCGGGGCAGACGCACAATTTACCTTTGTGGTGCAAAGCGTCACGTTGAACGGGCAAAATAAGGTTGTATTGGCAACTCCTTTGGCACGGGTTTCACGCGCCTATGTGTATTCCGGCTCACTTGTTGGTGATGTTTACGTTGCAGAGGATGACACGCTTTCGGGCGGTGTACCAACCACGCAATCAAAAATCCATTTGGAAGTAAATTACGCGACGAGTGGCGATAGTCAGTCATTCAAAGCGGCGACCACGTTTAGCAACACCGATTATTTCGTTGTTACGGGTTTAATGTTGTCAGTCGGCAAGAAAACATCAGCCACGGTAGATTTCAGTTTTGAAGTGAGGGGGGTTGGCGGAATATTCTTACCCAAATTCCAGACTTCATTGGCTACAGCAGGCCAGAATTCAATTCAACTCATGGCCAAACCCTATTTTATCATCCCTAAAAATGCAGACGTTAGGGTTGAAGCTATTGCGTCAACGTCAAACGTTGAGGCTGATGCGATGTTCATGGGAATAATCTGCGAAGTTTAACTAATTGCGGGATAGCCCGCCTTCGGTCGCCTATGCCGTCCATAGGCTTCACTATCCAAGGTGTAATAATGGAAAACGAAAACAACGCGGCAGAATCCGCAAATGACGAATCTTTTTCGGAAGAGCTTACCACTGATGAACAAGCCTATTTTGATAATGGCGGCATCGAGGAAGGGCAACCGGAAAGCAACGCTGGCGAGGCAGAGAAAGCCGAAGCCAAGGAACCGGCAGCAGAAGCAGCAGCGGAATCCGAAGGCGAAAAGCCTAACGAGCCAGAAAAACAGTCGATGGTTCCCCATCAGGCACTACATGCTGAGCGTGAGGAAAAGAAACGGTTTAAGGCAGAGCTAGAAACGGCCAAACAGCGGCTTGACCAACTTACGGAAGTTGTCCAGGCGCAGCACCAAGAGCCGGAATATCAGCCAGATCCCGATGCTGACCCACTTGGCAATATCGCCTATCTTAATGAACAAATGAGCGCGATGCGCCAGCAGCAGGTCGAGCAACAGCAGCAGGCCGCTTACGAAAACCAAGTGCAGGAAGTTGTTGGGAACGTTGTGCTTCAATTGCAGGAGGCCAATGAGGCCGACCCTACTGTGCAGGAAGCCTATAACCACATGAGCGAAAGCTTAAGGCAAGAGGCGAAAGCTGGGGGCTATGATGATCGTCAAGCCTCAATTTGGGCGCAGCAGACGGCCCGCGAACACGCGTTGTTGATTGCACAAAATGGCGTGAACCCCGCCGACTACATTAAACAAATGGCTGCGGCCAAAGGCTGGAAGCCCCAAGCGCAGGAAACAGAACAACAGGCTGATTCAATCGGAGACAAGATTGATAAGGCCAACGAGAACATGGGCAGGCACAAAAGCCTATCGGACGCAGAGGGCGGCGCGGCTGCTTCAAAGGTCGATATTTTGTCCATGTCAGATGAAGAATATGGCACCTGGCTTTCCCAAGTTGGAGAATCGGGCTGGCAGAAAGAAGTTATGGGATAATCTCCCGGCCATACGGGCTTAAAGCGTTTCGTGGTGACTACGTAAGTTGCAACCTCACCGAGGGTTAATTTCGGTTTCGCCTGCACGGCGTCGAGTGCGTTTCACAAAAATATTCACTTTATGGAGGCATGAAAATGTCAACTACATCTTATGCGCGTTCCGATGCGCTGACGGTGGAAAAGTGGGCGAAACGTCTGGCTCACGAGGCAGGCAAGGGAACTGAAATTTCCCCTTTGATGGGTGAAAACACCACGTCCATTATCCAGGTCAAAAACGAAATCAAGTCAGGCGGTGATAAAATCACTGTTGGCTTGCGTGTGCGTCCGACAGGCGCAGGCACCAGTTCAACACAGACACTTGAAGGTAACGAAGAAGCGTTGACCACGTATTCTGATAGCCTTGTTGTGGATGAATTGAACCACGCACTTCGCGTAAAGGGCAATGGCACCATTTCCCAACAGCGCGTTTTGTTCAACATGCGCGACGAAGCCCGTGCGGGTTTGTCCGAATGGTTTAGTGACCGTTATTCGGTTTCTTTCTTCAACCAGATGTGCGGCTATACCCCTGCTAATACCAGCGGTTTGCTTTACACCGGCTTGAATACCGTTCTGGCACCTTCGTCTGATCGTCATATCTGGACCGAAAGCGGCACAAGCGCCGACGAGGATCTGGATTCCACTGGCGATGAAATGACTTTGCAGCATATCTCTTATGCTAAAGAGTTGGCGCAGACCGCAACCACACCTATTCGCCCAATCATGGTGAATGGTGCGAAGAAATACGTTTGCTATTTGCATCCGTATCAGGTCACAGACTTGAAAATTGCCGCGCAGGCATCCGGCTCCATTTCGTGGGCTGATATTCAGCTTGCAGCACTTGCCGCAAAGGATAGCTCGAAAAACCCGATCTATTCCGGCGCGATTGGTGAATGGGATGGTGTTGTTCTGCGTGAAGCCTATGACGTTACCCAGGGCGTTAATTCGTCTACCGGTGCGGCTATCAGTTCGGTTCGCCGCGCTGTGTTCATGGGCGCTCAGGCAGCTTGCGCTGCATGGGGCAAGGAACGGTCTGCTTCCTCAAAGTTCAAGTGGCAAGAAGAAGAATTTGACTATGGGCGCGAACTTGGCGTTTCCGGTCAGACTATCTTCGGCTTGAAGAAAACCCGCTTTAACGGCACCGACTTTGGCACTGTTGTCATTTCGTCTTATGCCGTTGCGCATAGCTAGGAGTAGATAAAATGGCTACTGGCACAGCAGCGACTGCCGCACGGCAGTATCACCAGCAGATGGTTCACTATCTGCGCAAAACTATGGCGTGGGATGGCACGACTGCCTCAGCCGTTACCGTGGGCGTATTGCCCGCAGGTGCGGTTATCGTTCCCAACGCTTCCGGTGCTTTTGTAACCACTGCTTTTGCAGCGGATACGACTGCACAAACACTCGATATTGGTATCAGTGCTGACGCGGACGAATACGCTTCGGCGCTCGTTCTGACCACAGCAGGCCAAATCGAGTTGGACGTTGAGACTGACTTGCTCGCTCCGACTGACCTCACGGTTACGGCGACACTGACGGCTGGCACTGCGCCGACCGCTGGGTCGCTTGAAGTCATCATTGCCTACATCCCGGACAATGACGGATAATGCACGTTAGCGTGATAAAAACATGGGTGGAGGCTAAAAAGCGGCCTCCACCTACTCCCAAAATTGAAGTGCCGAAAGGCGTTTGTCCGCATTGCATGAAGCATATCGGGCGGGGCTTGTATGCCCATGAAAAGGCTTGCGCGAAATGACCACACTAGCAACATTGAAGGCCGAAGTTGCCGACGATTTGTCGCGCTCAGACCTTACCACGGCGATTGCGGAAGCGATTACCGAAGCAATCGAATATTATCAGCCAGAGCCGTTTTGGTTCACAGATAGCCGTGATGCTACATTCGCAACGGTTGCTGATACGAAAGAATACACCAGCACCGAAGACACAGACATAGGGCAGTTTTACCGTCTGGATGACGTGTTTTTGGAAGATGGCACAAATATCTATGAATTGCGTGAGATAGCGATTTCAACATGGCAGGACTATCAAGACGTAGCGGCCAGCGCACGGCCTTACAGTTTTGCCCGTTTTCAGGAGAGCTATTTCCTATACCCAACACCAGCGGCGGTTTATACCGTTCGATTGATTGGTCACAGGAAAATTGCAGCACCAGCTAGTGACGTTGAAGCCGATAACGTTTGGATGACAAACGGCTATCAGCTTATCAGGGCGCGGGCTGTAAAGAACGTTTATGGCAAGAAACTGCGCGATTATGAAGACGCTGCAATCTGGCAGAGTGAAGAAGACCGCCAGTTGAACAGACTGTTTGTTGAAGGTTCCAAGCGTACCAGCACAGGCGTTATTAGGGCCACAGCGTTCTAATGATCCCCTTCGGCCCGTTTGAGCCAGACAAGAGCCTTTTCAACCCGGCAGCGGCGCAGGCAACCTGCAACGTTTTACCCGTGGCTGATGGATGGGGACCGGCCAAGAGCCTGGACAACATATCAACGGCGCTAAGTGAGCAATGCTTCGGCGCTATTTCGGCTCGTAATACGGCGGGCAATTACCGGATATTTGCATTTACGCAAACCACATTGAACGAATACGATTCAGCCACATTGGGCTGGACAGACGTTACACCCACAGCAGGCGCAACTAACCTTCCAATCGATAGCGATATATGGTCAACGGCACAGTGGGGCCAAACGATTATCACAACGAATATCAATGACGGTCCATTGGCGTTTGACATGGATTCGTCAACGGAATTTGCAGCGTTAGCGGGTTCGCCTCCTGTTGCGCGGTATATTCTCACAACGGGTGAATTCGTTGTTTTGATGCACACAAGCTCGTTTCCTAACCGGGTGTATTGGTCAGGTATTGGCGACAGCACACATTGGACAGACGGCGAAAAGGGCAGTAGTTCGCAAGACTTGCCAGATGGTGGCCCGATTATGGGCGGCGTTCGTGTTGAGGGTGGTGCTTTTATCCTGCAACAGAACCGCATTAGACGTATGCAGTTTAACCCATCTGGGAACTATACGTTTAGTTTTAGCGTGGCCAACCCATCGCGCGGCTGTGTTTCTCCGGCATCTATTGTCGAGGCGGCAGGCACGTTCTTTTACCTTGATGAAGATGGATTTTATGCGGGCGCAGAAGGTAGGCCGATTGGTGCTGAAAAGGTCAACCGCTATTTCCTAGCCGATGTTGATGGCGATTTCATTACATCTGTCCAAGGTTCGGTTGATACGACCAACAAGATGGTTTGGTGGCGCTATCGCAAGCGGGACGCGACTTATGGCCTGATTGGCTACGATTGGCAGTTAGATCGATGGACAGAGTTAGGTGTTAGCGCAACGTTTCTGTTTAACGCTCATTCCCCTGGTTATTCGCTTGAGGCCTTAGACAATGTTAGCGCCACACTTGAGGGATTGCCCTATTCACTCGATTCACGGGTTTGGCAGGGTGGACGGCCAGCATTTGCAGGCTTTGATTCATCGCATCAAATGGGATTTTTCGAAGCGGCCAATTTAGAGGCAACGCTAGAAACCGCAGATATTCCATTGGGTGGATCTAACAGGGCATTCGTCAACGGGTTTCGAGTAACCACAGACGCGGCAACACACACAGGGCAGATTTCAGCCAAGGCAACGCACGGCGCGTCGGTTTCTTACAATACAGCGGCGTCACCATCCACAGATGGCTTGATTCCATGCCGTTCGGATGGGCGGTTGCATCGTTTCAAGGCGACTATCCCGGCTGGCGAGGTTTGGACCCACGCACACAACGTTGATGCCGTAGTCAGACGGAGCGGCAAGCGATGATCGGCGGCAATATACGGACCAAGGTGGGCAAGATTACCACCACGCAAACGGCTGTATTAACGGCGGGTAAAGAGCGGCCAGCAATCATTGGCATTTATCTATCGAACCAAACAGCGAGCGCAGCCACGGCCATCGTTGATGTAACTCGTTCGAGCGTTGATTACAGCCTTCTAAAAGACGTGAGTATCGATGCTAAGGGCTATGTCCACGTAAAGGCCGAATATGGGCCGTTGTTTATTTTGGAAGATGGCGACGCGTTGAAAGTCGATAGCGGCACGACAGACGCCATTCATTACATAATTACCTATTCGGAAATTGGCGCGGTGATGACCGGATGAGGATTGAGACTGTTTCGCCTCTTTTTATAGATCAGGTCTGGCACAATGTGCAGCCTTACATTCAAAAGGCAATTGATAGGAACGGCGGACGGTTTTTCGCTGACCAACTCAAGGAAGAATGCCGCACTGGCCGGTCTACATTGTTGTTTTTCATGGATGGCGAAATTCCAGCTTTTTCGGCGATTGTCACGTTTGAAACTTGGCACAGGGGCAGGGTAGCCAACGTCAATCTGGTTTGTGGCGCTAGTTTAGGCGTTTGGCAGGCAGAATTATCAAATTTAAAGAAATGGTGCGCTGACGCAGGCGCGAAATCCTTGGTTTTGGCAGGTGGCGACGCTTATCAACGCGTTTTCCCCGAAGTCAAAAAGGAAATCACGGTTTATTCGATGGAGATAGGTTAAAATGGGCGATTTATTCGGCGGCGGCGGTTCAAAGAGTACCACATCTGTGTCAGGCGGTAGCGCGCCTTGGCGTCCCGCGCAGGAAAATTTGAAATTGGCGCTGAAAGATTCAAAACAGCTTTACGAAGACGGCAAAGGCTTCCAGCCATTCACCGACAGCCTGGTTGTTGATCATTCAGGCCGCACCCGACAGGGAATGCAGGGTGTAGAGAATTCCGCAAACCTGTTTGGTTCCGATATGGCCAAGCCAATGGGTTTTACTAGCGGCCTGTTTAACACGGGTGGCTATAACGCGCCTCAACAGTCGGCAATGGGCCTGATGGGCGGCTATGCGCAGGGGCAGGGGTATAATTCCCAGTCACAGCAGGGCATCAACTCATTACAGGGCTTAAATAACGATTTAATGGCTAATTCCGGCCTTTCTGGCCTGCAACAGGGCGCGGCGGCTGGTTACGGGGCATTATCTGCCCAAGGTGGCCTAAACAACGCCCAGCAGGGCGCTATGTCGGGGTTCCAGGGGCTTGCGTCTGATGGTGGGTTGAACGATGCACAGCGCACCGCAATGGAACAAACCCAGAACATCGCGGGCGGGGCCGATGTATTTGGCGAAAACCCATATTTCCAGAAACAACTGAATCGAGGCATCGAGGACATTACCACGGCGGCGAACAAACAGGCGGCGGCGGCTGGTAGGTACAACTCCGGCGAACATCAAGGCGCGTTGTTCGATTCACTTGGCGACTACATCAACGACGCGCGAAGCGGTGAATATGTGAGACAGATGGGCCGCATGGATAACGCACGAGGACAGGCGTTTGGCATGGGCCAACAGGGCGTAGGCAATCAGTCCAGCGCGTTTAATTCGATGGGCAACCTTGGACAACAGCAATTCGGCAATCAAATGGGCCTATACGGCGCACAGGGTAGCCTTGGGCAAACCGGCATCGGCAATCAGTCATCTTCGTCGCAATCGCTGTTTGGTGCGGGCGACACGGGTTATGGCAACGCGTCAAATGCGGCCAATCAGTATTTCAACGCAGGCCAAACTGGCATTAGCAATTTGGGCAACGCTTCAAGCGCTATGTCGGGGGCTTATAACAGCGCACAACAGCCATTCCGTGATATGATGGGCTTGGGTCAGATGGACGAAGACCACGCCACTCGCACCTTGAATGACCAGCTTAGAATTCACAATGAAACACAGCAAGAGCCTTGGGATAGGTTGCTTGCATTGAACGCGGTTGCATCAGGTGCTGGTAAAACAGGCAGTTCAGGGACACAAACCACGGTTGCCCCACATGCTTCACCATTCCAGTCGGCATTAGGCGGCGCGGTTAGCGGCTTCGGCACTACAGGCAATTGGGGCGGCGCATTGCTAGGCGGTCTTGGCGGTCTGTTCGGATAAGGGGTAGATGATGAATAACATAAATCTCATGGGCGCATTCCAGCACGGGTTTGCACCTAATCAACAAGGCGCGGTTCAGCCAGGAATGGCACCGAAAGCACCTTCACCCCAACCATCGGGCATTGGCGGCTTTTTGCAGGATTTCCGGCAGAACAACCCCGGCGCATTAACCCGGCTTGGCCAATCCATCGCCAGCCCTAATCCTAACCACACAGCGGCCAACGCTTTTGCACAGCAGGGCGAAGTTAACGCAACATTGAAGTATCTGAAAAGCAAAGGCGCTGATGAGTATGAACTTGCAGCGGCGTCACGTAATCCAGATGCAATGAAAGCGCTTATGAGGGCCGCAACCACCAAGACCCAAGCCAAAGCCCCCAAGACGATGAAGGCGGCGGACGGATACACATACCAATGGGACGCAAACAATAATAGTTGGAATCGTTCTTTGCCTGACGTGGTAAAAAAGGAATCTAACGGAATTACCATAGGTCCAGATGGAACCGTTCAAATCGGGGGAAGCCCTAAACAATCAGCCAAATTTGCGACACAATCAGGGAAAAACGATTCTGATTTGATCAAAGAGGCAAGAGATTCAGCCAAGGCGGCGCATGAACTAAAAGCCACAGTCCAGCAAATGGGGCAGGTTTCATCTAACGTTGGATATACCGGCCCAGGCGGTGCGGTAATTGGCGGCGCAGATGATTTACTTACATCGGCGACAGGCGGTTGGGCCAAAGATTGGATTAGCGGCGACAGTGGGGCGCGGGGTGCGTTTAAAAATATGTCGATGGAGGCACAGCTTTCCATGACAGAAAAAACCAAAGGCGCAATTACTGACCGCGAAATGGGAATGTTTAAGGCTGCTGTGCCTGGGTTGGGGCAAACCCGCGAAGGCAATGAACAAATAATGAAAGTTATGAACGCCGCCGCAGACAGGGCCATTCAACGAGTTACAGAAATGGAAAAATGGCAGATGGACCCACAAAGGGGCAACGGCACACTCAACGGATTCGACCAATATTGGAATGAGTATCTTGAGGCCAATCCTTTGATTCTTGCCACTCCTGATGGTGGCATTCGGTTAAACGATGGTTCGGCACCCGCCCCCGATAATGCTGGAGCCAATGGAATTGACCAAGACACGCAAGCAATTATAGATCATTACGCTAATGGTGGACAATAATGGATCAGATGCAGCAAGCCGTTACGGCGCTTAAAAACGCACATGCGGCAGGTGATACTGCGTCTGCAACCAAAATTGCAACGGCCATCAAGCAGATGCAATCGCAACCACGCGAGGCCAGTTTAGGCCATAAGGTTGGTGCTGCTATTGACGGCGCTGCACAAGGTTTAACGTTTGGGTTCTCCGATGAAATCGCGGCTGGCTTGGATAGTGGGTTCGGATATTTGGGCGACTATGATAAATCGCTACAAGAAGAACGCGCCCGCATGGCTGAAAATAAACGGCTGGCTGGCGGCTACCATCTTGCGGGGGAACTTCCCGGCATGGTGGCGTCAACACTTGGCACAGGTGGCGCAGGTATGGCTAGGGGCGCACTTGCGGCTGCTAAACAAGGCGCTAAATACGGTGCTGTTTCCGGCGCGGGGTATTCAGAAGCAGACAGTTTAGAGGGTCGCGCAAAAGACGCATTGGTTTCTGCTGGTGTCGGTGGCGCACTTGGTCCCGTTGCTCAAAAAGTCGGGAATAAAGTGGGAAAAGTCGCGGGCCGAATGGTTGGCCGCAATACAGCCCGCCCTATGCCAACAGTTGGGGGCATGAAAGAAACGGCAGGCAATTTGTTTGACGATGCGCTTGATGGTGTGATTCTGTCGCCCCAAGCGATGGGCCGTGTCCATGCCAAGTCGGCACAGAAACTCGCCAATCGCGGTTATCATCCAGGCAACCAAAAGGGCGCTAAAATTGCCCTTGGTGAATTGGAAAGATTGTCAAACCAGAATGTCACTGGTCGCGGCGTCCAGACAGCTAGGGAGTTGGTTTCTGACGGCTGGCGTATGGGAAAGAACAAAAATAACGCGTCAGTTAGCACGATGATTAAAGAATTGGATAAGGCTGTTGCAAAGCCACGTCCCGGCGACGTTATAGCAGGCGACGCGGTTAAGATGGCGCGAAATGCTGGCAAGGCTCGCGGATTGTGGTCAAAGGCCAAGAAATTGGAATTGCTCCAGGAGTCGATGAAAAAGGCGAATGACAACGCTATCTCTGCCGGTTCGGGTGGCAACACACAGAACACCATGTTGCAGGCGATCAAAAATATTCGGAATAGTAAGCGTTTGAATCGAGGTTTCACACAAACCGAATTGAAGGCAATGGACGATTTTATTCAATCCCACGGGACTAAACGCGCAAGATCCGTCCGCACGGTAGGCAAACTTGCACCTAGCGGCAATGGCTTGATGTTGGCTCTCGGATTGGGCGCAGCTTCAATCAACCCGGCGTCCCTTGGTGTTATGGGTGCAGCGCAAGGCGTTAGATCAATGAGTGAAAAGGCCACGGCCCGTGGTGTTGAACAGTTGATGCGAACCATTGCGGGCGCAAATCGTCCATTGGCCAGAACATCGTCCCAAAGAATGTTGGAGCGGGCAGGGAGTAGAGCGTTGCCGTCTGGCCTATTGGCTTCGGGGCTTATCGCTAAGAACTAGCCGAAATAGAACGACCAGCCATCGCGGGCTATAATCATAAGAAAACAGAAGATTGTTACGGTAACTAATTCAACCCAAGTGAATTCATGCTTGCCAATTTTCATCAATCACACCCGCCTTTGCTATCTTCGCAGGGGTTCATATTTCGCATTTCTGGAGAAATTCCCCGTTCCCCGAATTGTAAAGCATAATCAGAGTGCTTCCATCGGCGCTAAGAACAAAATCAAGCCGATAGTGAATGCCGGTGTTACCATCGGAAATGTATGGGAGAAGCGTCTTTTCCTTGCCTTTTGGAATACGGTATTCGGTTAAACCAGATTTAGACGATACGACACCATACCCGGCACCAATTTTCACAACGTGAAATTCCAGGTCGGCGTCACCACACCATGTCTGGGCGTGAGCGAATACGGGTGAAATGAAGATGCTTAGGGCGATCAACAAGCCTGTGATTTTCTGGGTCATAATTTCCATATAAGAATAGGATTTGGCGAAAATATGGCAACCGTTCAACAAAAGTTTTATCAACAGGTATATAACACAGCAAGGGGCTTAGGGGCTAATCACACCCAAGCGACTCTTGCCGCGTCACAGTCTTCGTTGGAAACAGGGTATGGTAAGCATGTTAAAGACGGCGCTTATTTCGGCGTAAAGGCTGACAAATACTATAAAGGTAACACCACTAAATTCAACACCACCGAATATATAAACGGCAAAAAAACAACCCAAAATGAAAAATTTCGGGCGCATGATTCATTAGAAGCCGCGACCAAAGACTATATGCACAAAATGGCGACGGATTATCCGAAGTCATGGAATGCACCAAATATCCAATCGGCAACGGCGAATCTAACAAATGGGCGCAAGGGTTCTTACGCGACAGACAAGAATTACGTCAACAAAGTTTCCTCAATTACGAACCGTTACGCGGTCCCAGATAAAGCGCCATCCCAATCCGCAGTTTCAAAAACAGCCCAATCAGTTACCCAAGCATTAAGCCCCGTTGATATTCCCGGTTCGGGGCTGAAAACCGGCGATATAAGCATGTCGGCTGACGGCACCCCTGTGTATAAAATGTCAGCGGCACAAAAAAAGAGAGGAATGGCTCGGCATTTACCGGTGGACGCACTGATTATGCACCATACAGTGGATAGGAAGACGCCTAAACAGTTACTCACCAGAACATTCAACAAGACCAACCTTCCGACTGAATACACCATGTCGCGTGAGGGGAAGCTTGTGCAGACATTGCCTACAGGGATGCACGGCGACCATTTAAAAACTAGTGATTTGCTCAACCGTCCGCGACAGGGCAAATTTGACGACCAAAACACGGTAGGCGTTGAAGTCGCGGCGATGAAAGACTCCGACCTTACGCCTCTCCAAAAAGACAATTCGGCAGAAATGATCCGCCAACTCTTAGCAAAACACCAGATTCCTGTAACGAATGTTTTCGGTCATACAGAAGTACAAGGGAAGAAGAACGCAAGGGAAGGCATGACTATCGTTGAGAATTGGCGGGAAAACCATCTTCCGAAGTACAAGCCAACCTCTAGACCTGTTGAAGGCGATACACGAACCAAAAAATATGCACTCAGCGGCAACGGGGAACAATACGACGAAGTCCCAGGCCTTCTATCACGCGAGCAACGCGCAGAATTCGGCATTCCTGACGTAGACAGTCCTGCACCCGGTTCGATGGCCATTACAGAGCCAGCACCACAGATTCAAAACCCGTTTAACGGCAGCGCATACGATGAAACCCCCGGCTTGTTGAGTCGTGAACAACGGCAAGAATTCGGCATTCCTGACGTAGGCAGGCCGACGATAGCGCACGATGGCCGCGTGTCAGATAATATCGAAGACGTGAGCCTTGACACATGGGAGGATCGACAACAACGGGCTGTTGAATGGAGTCAATTCCCTGATCATTTGCGGCCTATTCTTACGAAGATGGTGAAGGACATTA
>Ga0316204_10006288_pt1 | contig 18404 bp, 19 predicted proteins | sample 6monrhotite_MG_2_FD_205661 | JGI IMG/M metagenome (GOLD analysis project Ga0316204, IMG submission 205661) | Microbial mat bacterial communities from mineral coupon in-situ incubated in ocean water Damariscotta River, Maine, United States -... | ecosystem: Environmental > Aquatic > Marine >... | reverse complement strand
TGAATTGGCCACTGGTAGAATGTGGCGCACCCGTTTACTACCCGGAACCTTCACATAGAATTGTGGCGCTTGCTGTAACACCGGCCCACCCCATAGATTGCGCACTTGATAGTGCAAACTGGATCCTAGGCCAGCTGAACGGAAGGTACTGGTAGAACCCAATATCAGCCAGCCAGCGACACCCAGTAAAAATATCAATATAATCACTGCAATACGTTTAGCACTCATCGCAATTCTCCCTCTAGTGGATTTACCGGTTCTTTATAATAAACAGTCAATCCCAGCGCCTGGCCTTTGTAAAACGCACGCTTGAAGAAATATCGTCGACCGGAAAACGTCTGTTTATGCACCCATGACTCTGCACTTGCCGGAATGACATCACCATCCAGTGAAACCAGTTCTACTCGTTGGGGCAAGCCAATAGCGACATAGACATTACGGGCAGTAAGACCGGTTTCCGGCAGCATCGTATTAACATGCCCACTGAGTCCTAAACGCCCACCCCGCTGTAAAAATTTCAATTCCACCAGGGATTGCTGTTGAGCTTGAATCGGAATAATCCATAGGGCATCATCCAGACTATACATGCTTTGAGATTTGCCATTGACATTAACCGACCATAGTTCAGCGCCAGGGATGGGCTTAATATGCAAGCGCTCCCCGGAATGGGCTGGCACTTGCAGTCGCAGCGTAGACATCACATTGCCACTCTCGTCGAAGATGCTAAAAAAACGCACGGCATCCAACACAACGTCTGGCGTTGGCACGGGCCGATATTTTTTGATATCAAGCTGAAGCGCTGTTCCGCTTGCGACACGGGCGTAAGGTGAATGGATCTCTGCCCAGTTTCGGATATTAGGGGGCAATCGTTCCGACGGCAGGTTAGCTTTTAGTCCATCAGCATTGACCGTCAGTTCTCGATCAATGGGCTGTTCAACGATAAATTCTCCCTGGCGTCCTTTGTTGCGCTCAATCTCGGGCAGGGTTAAACGGTATTGCTGCGAATTTCCGTCCATACTCAATTCATAACGAATATAGAATGCTGGTTTCTTTGCCTGCGCTAAATCGATTTGTATAGGGCCATCTTCTGATACTTTAAGCTGCGACGGCGGCAACGAGCTTTCCAGATAATGGGCTCCTGCAGACAATTTTAATTTGAAGGGACTGTCAACATCCCGTAATGGTATAAAATAGCTGGTTAATAATAGCTGATTGTCCTGCTGTTCGATGCGAGTAAAGGTATCTATCACCGGAGCCTGCTGTTGTCCCGAAGTCTCATGCTTGTGAATACGTAATTGCAGGTGACTACGGGGCGAAAAATAATAATGCCCGGCGGCTAGAGCAACCCCTGGTGCCTCTACAATACGCTCATCGCTGCTGATTGCTATTTTCAGGCTGTTTTGAACGGCACGGGGAATTTCGAAGGCCAGGTAACGTGACCGGGCGTCTTCATTCAATGCCAGCGACACTGACAGTTTAATCGCAAAACGTTCGCTACCATCACTGACAAAGCGATAGCCCTTTTCGTCACTGATCACCTGGCCGCCCTGCACACTTTCAAGCTCTGTCACTGCCAACTCGGAAGTAAACAAGGGCAATGGTTCCGGTTGCCCTCTGATCAGTACACCCGACAGTTCCACCCTCCCCTTGGCGATGTGCTGATCGATATTGAGCTGATAGCTTGCCTTATCGATGGAAATCAGCGGCGGTCTGGTATCTGTTGGCAATTTGTCGCTAATTGCCTGTTCGATATGCTCGCGATAGAGTGATTGATACTCACCCAATGGCAAGGTCACTGATTCTTGTGCCCAGACTGCAGGTAGCGCCCCAAACAGTAATAGTAATAATAGTTTCTGTAACATTGTCTTTCCTCCTGACCGTTGACTTATTAACCAATATAATCAACGCATGTGAGGAAAGTTCGAAGTGAATGTGAAGAGAATGTGAAGTGTTGTACGTATGGTGAGAATCGGGCCATTCAACTTAGTGGCAAGCTAAGCCGTGCAACAACGCCACCCTCAGAGCGGTTGGAGACTTGAATGCGGCCACCATGCAATTCGGCGATCTCTTTGACCAGGCTCAATCCCAAACCACTACTCTTCTTGCCCGTGTCGGGCCGCTGCAGGGAATAGAAACGCTCAAACAATTTGTCAAGGGCATATTTGGGAATGCCAGCTCCCTGATCGAGCACTTTAATCACGGCATGATGATCGTCCTTATGCACTTGCACCTCAACGACAGCTCCAGTTTTTGAAAAGGCGATGGCATTATTCAAAAGATTGCTAATGGCCTGTTGCATCAGAAAGGCATCGCCTTTTACCTCATAGTTGTCGGTGATAGTAGCCTCGATACTGATCGTTCTGGCCGCCGCCATTAATTGTACATCTTCGATGGCCATTCGAGTCACAGCACCCAGTTCAATTAGCTCTGTCTTTTGTAAGGTCATGCGATTTTCCAGCTCAACCAGTTGCAGCATACGCTCCACTAGCTGTTGTGCCCGCCCGGACTCCTGACGAATATTGGCCAGGAAGCGCTGCCGATCGTTACTCGCCATATCCTCCTGAAGCAATTCCACCGCACCCTGGATTGCTGCTAATGGACTCTTTATCTCATGGGTCAGCGTTTGCACGTAATGTTCGACATAGGCTTTGCCGTCAAGAGCGACACGCATTTCTTCTAAAGCGCTACCCATCAGGCCGATTTCATTTTTGCCCAGCTGCGGTAAGGTGACGCGCTGACCATTTTTCACCGCCTGAACATAATCGGTTAATTTCTGCAGAGGCTGACTCACCCAACGGTACAGGACAAAAACCACCAGCAACATGCCCAGCGCTGCGATCCAGCCCGCGATGGCAACCTTATGTTTAGCGTCTTTAAGGAATCGATCCAGATTGCGGGTAGGCTTGCCGACACTGAGCACTCCCTTAAGCTGACCATCGATCAATATAGGGGAAGCAACATAAATCACCGAGCGATTTGGATAACGAGGATCTTCTTCTGAGCTGCGCGCACCATATTCACCATTAAGCGTACGATAGACATCATTCCAGCGCGAGTAATCCTTACCCTCATCCCTGCCCTCGTTGGAATCAAATATCACGATACCCTGGTTGTCCGTAACATAGACGCGCATATCGACAAAATATTTCTTCAGCTGATAAATACGTGTCTCGAGATTGCGTTGATAAATCTCCCGAAACAGTTTACGCCAGGTCGGTGTAGGGAAAGGACGTCGTGCAATATCCTGCGCAACAATGGCTGCAAGTACGTTGGCGGTATCCACCAGCGGCTCTTCCAGGGATTCCAGATAGCGTTGCCGCAAGTCATCCTGCACCCAGTCCACCAGAAAATAGAAACCACAGGCGGTAATGGTGGCAAACAATAAAAAGATACGGGTGCGGATTTTCATGGCGTGGGATTGAAGGCGTAACCCATGCCACGATGGGTTTTAATGTATTCCTTGCGTCCGCCTGCCGCGCAGATCTTGGCTCGCAGGGTCTTGATATGAGTATCTACCGTGCGATCCATACTGTGTTCGGGTTCTTCCCAGACCAGATCCATCAACTGCTCGCGTGAATACACACGTCCTGGTCGAGTCAATAAAACTTTTAACAAGCGATATTCGTAGCGGGATAATCCCAGGGCCGAGCCCCGATAACGCACTTCACAGGCATCGGCATCGATGTCAAAAGCATCTTTCTCATGGAAACCGGGCTGGGTATTAGCCTTGCTCATACGCCGCAGATTAGCTTTGACCCGCGCAGTGAGTTCCCTGGGACTAAAGGGCTTGGTCACATAATCATCGGCCCCCAGCTCTAGTCCGACGATACGGTCTACCTCATCAGAGCGCGCAGTCAAAATAATGATAGGAACATCAGAGAACTGCCGGATCTCGCGACACACGGTAAATCCGTCAACATCCGGCAGCCCAATATCCAGGATGACCAGTTGCGGCGACTCACTTGCCAGGATAAGTAGACCGGCTTGTCCAGTATCGCACCATATCGCCTCATAACCCTCCGTACCCAGAGCATAGGTCACCGTATCGGCAATCGCCGGTTCGTCCTCGATTAATAAAACCTTTATCTTTTGCATCGATATTATTGCGTGTTGCAGGTCGTGCCAACATAGGCACATCGGCCTAACACACTCAACTCCCTTTTTTCTTTTACGCTTTAACTCAGATATTCACTTAACAGGCCGGCCAGGGGAATAATGTTGGTTTCGTGGGTAATGCTGTCAGTACTCCAAATTTCTGTGACACCGGCCTGCTTTATCAGCTGCATCCCCTGTTCAGCAAACAGGGGGTGTGACACCAGTACATCCACCCGAACAGCACCCGCTGCCAGGCATTTCCCAGCAGCCACTGCCAGTGTCTGACCACTGCTGACCACATCATCCACCAGGACAATATGTCTGGATTTCAATGAGCGTTCAGGTAAGCTGATGCTTACCGCACGATCGCCGCTGCGAATTTTGCTGCACACATCAAAATCCAGACCAGCGGGTTTGGCAATCGCTTGCACCCATTGCTGCGACTCGGCATCCGGCCCCAGCAAAAAAGGGGTTAATTCCCGTGACTGTAGAAAATCAGCCATCAATCCGCTGGCAGACAAGGTGAAAATCTGAGTATCGGGTATCACAGTTTGCAGATGATGGATGCGGTGCAGATGAGGATCAACGGTTATCAGCACATCAAACATCCCTGACAGAAAGCGTCCAATGCTTCGTTGACTAATCGATTCTCCCGGATGAAAAGCGGTATCCTGACGCATATAACACAGATAGGGCGCGACCAGTGTCTGTTTACTGGCTCCTAACTCACGTGCGGTTTCAGAGGCCAGCAGTAACTCGATCAGTTTTTCATTAGGATGATCGAGACTACGACAAATCACCACATGTTGCGGCAGTTCCGAAGGTAATGTTAATTTACATTCCCCATCGGGAAAACGGTGCACATCAATGATATGATAACTTGTCCCCACTGTCTCAGCCAGTTTGCGTGCCTGGCTTTCATATTCTGCAAATCCCAGAATCATCAGAATTCCACAAACGCTTGGGGAATCTCATCCTCATTACCGATACTATAACCGCTATTGCGCTGGCATAACTCCAGCGAAAAATTATAGTCCGGAAGAAACTCCGCATGTACTCGATACAGTGACTCACCTTTGCTGACTTTGTCGCCCAGCTTTTTCAACAGGTCAACCCCGGCACCTTTGTCCATAGGCGCACCAGCAAAACGCGCGATCCGAGCCATTTGCAGATTGTCGATAGCAGTTACCACGCCATCCTTACTGGCAGTGGCCTCATAACTCAGATGTCCCGGTATAAAGTGTTTCTGCTGCACACCCTGAGCCTCGATAATGGCATTCATCTTATCCAGTGCTCTACCGGAATCCAGAATATCCCGTGCAATCGCGTATCCTTGTCCACCACGCACATCGGGATCAAATTCAAGTATCCGACCGGCCAGCCTGAGGGATTTTTGCCGCAGATCGTCCGGTGCTGCAGGATCATTTTGCAACACCTGAAGCACATCGCGGGCCTCCAGGACAGGACCGATCCCGTGACCAACAGGCTGGCGTCCGTCAGTGATAATCACTTCCAGGTGCAGATCGAGCTGATCAGCCACAAATTCAAACAATTTTCGTAACCTTTGGGCCTGGCGCATTTGCCGAACCTTGGCCGTTGGCCCTACCGGTATATCCATTAATAGATGCGTTGAACCAGCAGCCAGTTTTTTTGACAGAATAGAGGCGACCATCTGCCCATAAGAATCAATACACAGGGGCCGCTCCACGGATATCAGGATATCATCAACTGGCGACAGCCTGGCAGTCCCGCCCCAGGCAATACAGCCACGATGCTTGCGAACAATATTATCCAGCTCACTGATTTCCAGCTTAACATTGGCCAGTACTTCCATGGTATCGGCAGTACCCGCGGGTGAGGTTATGGCACGGCTGGAGGTTTTAGGGATCAGCATACCGTGTGCCGCAACAATTGGTGTCACCAGCATCGACGTCCGGTTACCCGGAATACCCCCGATACAATGCTTGTCTGCCACCAGGTGTTCATTCCAGTCCAGTTGTTCACCGGACTTGAGCATGGCTCGGGTCAGGAACAACACTTCGTCCCGATCCATTTCGGTCTGTCCGGAAGCCACTAGAAAAGCTGAAATTTCGGTTTTGGAATAACGGCTTTCGGTAATATCCTTGACAATGGCTTGGAAGTCATCCTGGTTCAGTCGCTCACCGGCGATCTTGCGTCTTACTGCATCCATTGAAGCCGGAGGCTCCGCATGTTCTACTGTCACCAGGTGTCCCTCTTTCAAAGAAAGACTCTCAAAAGCCTGTTCAGAGAGACCCAGTTCATCAATATTGACCAAAGACGAGTCGTCTACCACATTCAGCACGGCAAGGATGCGTCGTCCATTGGCACAGATTTCAACTTTAGATAATGCCTGAAATCCTTCAGCACGGTATAGCTCACATTCGCGGTGCAGATAAGCAACATTTTCATGGTAGGTATCGATAGCAAGCCGCCGTAACTTGACCTTCGATTTTTCTCTGACAGTATTATTTTTTTGTTTGGTACTCATAACCTTTATCAACGTCGCAACAACCATATCACCAGGCTGATAATAATACTGATGATAATGGTACTGGCTAGTGGAAAATAAAAACGAAAATTTTCCCGTTCAACCACGATATCACCCGGTAAACGGAACAGGCCGAGTTTCTGTAACCAGGGCCATAACAGACCTGCAATCACCAGGATCAGACCAATCGTAATTAGTATTCTACTCATTATTGATACAGTATTGACGGGCTGTTAAAAGATTTTCCATCCATGTCCTTCGCTCGCAAATAAACGGGCATCATTTTATATCAATATACGATTACTATACTTACAGTATAGAAAAACCAATATGACTTTACAATCTACCAAAAAGGGCACTGGGCAGGGCTATAGCTTTTCAATATTCGGCAATAGCAATAGTATTACCAGCCTTGGTATTCTTTTGAAGCAATTTTTAGCCACTTGTTACCCTATTCTTTTTACAATTCAAAATATTTATTTAACTGTTTTTTAGCGAATGCCTTCAGAAGACTGCTTGCAGCTGATTTCAATGTAGATAACGAGGAATCTTTAAATTCTTCTTTAATGATGTCCCAAATTTCAGAGCGATTAATTGCTTCAACGAATTCATGACCAGTGGCAGTTAACCGAAGTGGTCGGCTACGCCATTCAAATTCACCCCCAAGGGTAATTTCGTAGCCTATATCACTTTTTTTATCTAAACATTCAATGAAATTTTGATCTTCGAGGATCTGCATATGAAATAGAAATTTATCATCCATGGCAATGCCTTTTTCCATAATATCCGCAACCCAAATAAACGAGCGCGGGGATTCAATGAAGGTATTAAGCATTATTTTTAAATATTCCTGATCGATTTTCATATAGATGTCCCTAAATTTACGATCTGGCCCAAGCGATAGAACAGGCTATCCAATGGGCTTAAAGTTTCCGCTCACAAGGTATGCAGTTTATTGCTTGATTTAGGCGTTGAAGGGGATAAATCAATTTCACCCTTTTCTTTAAAGGGCATCCCAAGGATGCCCAGGTTGGTATAGATATAACCACTCAGACTATATTTGAATGATTTGGATTTATCTTGCTGTAAACCACTTAGTTGTCGAATGATACCAAAAATAGTGCTGGTCACGGTGACGCTGATGACCGTTTCAGATAAACGATCAAGCTTGACAGGTTCGTTACTAACACCGGAGGCAAAGTCTTTGTCATTGAGTTCAATGTCAAAACTCATACCTTCAATAGTCAAATCTTCCATACTGCGATTCATAATACGGAGATTGACCAGAAAACGTTGTTCCATCAAGGTGGATTCTAACATTTGCATACTGGATATATTGACTTTGAAATCTTCAGGTTTCGTGTCAATGCCTGCACAGCCAGAAAGACAAATGAGAAGAGATAAAGATATCAGCTTGTTTAGCATATTAATAAAATTCCATGATAGTTTTATTCTTGAATTTAATTAATTATAGCTAAAGTTACAATAAATGGGCGGTAATTATTTTTTGTTCGGTGATTTCATTATAAAAGGACTGGACCGCAAACGAGTAGAAAATGCTAAGAGAGCGTTCGCGGCCCAGATATCGCCATGCATCGTTTAGTGCAGAATCATTAACGCAGTTGATTGACGGTCATAGTAACACTGCTATCATTGTTGAATGATATCGACACATTTACCACGCCATCAAGCAGTTCTACGTACTCAAGGAGATCCTGATCTTCAATTAATGTTTCAAATTCATCCAGTGAGTCTGCGGTAACACTAGTCTCAGTCATACCGCCACCCATTTCATCAAAGGTAAGCGTGGCATGAGGCGTATCTGCCACCATGGCATCTATCTGTGCATAGATTTCTTCATCCACAATATCAGCTGCTGGATGATGAGCATATAGATGGCTACTGGCAAACAATAAAGCAAACACACTTAATTGAAACAATTTATTCATAATAATTATCCTCTTTAATTTAGATGAGATAATTATGAGGATAAGTGATGTTATTGTCGGTGATAATTATCACGAGCACCTGCTCCAATGATAAAAATGAGATTGGCATCACAATTGTGTTACATTTGATATGATTTACTACTTCCCCAAATTATGGGTAGCTCAAAATGACAAAATTGAAAGCTCGTACAATCTGTACGGATCCCGAATGGATTGGTCGTGCAGACTGTAAACATTGCGGTATACGACATATGATGTTGTTTTCAGGATTTCAGGACAGTGATTTTGATCGCATTCTGGAACCAATTGATAATTTACGCTTCACAGAAAGAACGCAATTCTACAATCAGGGAAGTAACGACAACAAGATTTATTCGCTACGCAGCGGCTACATTAAACTGGTCCAGACTCAGGATGATGGTTCTTCAAGAATTGTCCGCGTACTTGGACCCGGTGCGCTGGTAGGCCTCGAGGCACTGCTCGATAAACCTTATCGGCATACGGTCATAGCCTTGTCCACACTTGACGTATGCCGAATGACTACCGCTACGTTGAAACATCTGGAAACGGAACATCCCTGGCTTATTGACAAAGTTATGAAGCATTGGGAACAACATCTGGCTTTTGCCGATCGCTGGATCAGTGAATTGTCAACAGGAACTGTACGCTCAAGAACGTTGAAGCTGCTTAAATTTTTGCTGGAACTTAATGGTGATGCAAACAACACAGTCCGGTTTTTTGGCTATGAAGATATGGCGGCCATGATAGGCACGTCGAGGGAAACATTTTCACGCATTATAATTGAGTTGAAGGATGAAGGCGTAATTTCGAAAATCAAGGACAGCCAGATACACCGGATTTCTCTGAATGATGCTAGTAGCTTTGAGTAGCCTGTCTTGTTGATATACCAGGCCATCAAGAGCAAAACTGCAGCATAATTACTCATGCAGAACATTGCTCATGCAGAGCCTGCTTTGGAACTGTAAAATTCCTGGTGCTACCTATACATCCAGCATCAGTTTTCTTGGTTTACGCATTCCGGCAATTTGTTGTGCTATAGCAATACTCCATTGCTCCGGGTCCATAAGAAACCCTTCTTAATCGGTGGCTATATTCAGTGCTAATTCAGTGGCCATAGGCGTTATTTCCAGTATGAGTTTTATTGATCTGGATCGATTATTAGATAATTAGAATATAATTGATATATCTAATAATGAATAAATGGCCACTCCCCTGATCTTTAGCCCAGGCTTGGCTGATTTGTCTATTGACTGACAATTTACCTGACAATTATACGAGCATTCTTTGGCTGAATTGGACGATTATTAGGATGTTTTAAAGCTTGTTGGAAAGCTCTCAGTTGACGTATAGACATACTGGGCATGGTCTTCAAAACTATCCAGCGCACGCCTTCAGTACAGGGCGGTGTGGTGAGCGAGCCATTGAATCGAAAATATTCGCTTACTTTCTTTGAACGTTCAAATAGCTCCATGTCCTTCGCGCCCAGTCGATTTGATTCGCCGGCATTCATTGGCAGACTTTTTAATAGCACATCCAACGCAGGGCTATCCATCCCAGGCTGATATAATAAAGCTACTACGGCTAATTCATTATCTTTACTGGCATGCACAAAATGAGCTTCCAGCGGGTAAGACACGTCATCAATCATAGTTTCACTGGGAGTATGGAAATGAAATTGTTTCAAGATAAAGTCTTTACCATCGAGCTTGATAAGGCCGCCATTGCGGATATTCACCTGAATGCTATGGCCATTATTAACGATATCTTCAGGAATCAACATACTATAATCGAATTTTATCGACGGTAAGCGGGCGTCAAATGAACGATTTATATTAATCGGTGACTGATTTTTGCCCTGCTCGCAAGTGGCATATTCCGGGGATAATTCACCCCAATGTGACGGTCCAGTAGCACCAGTATAAGACCATGTTGATTCACCTTTTTGTGCCTCATTGTCACTGGCTATTGCCCAAATTGGCACGGAGAACAAAGTTGGCAATAACACTAGACCATAAAATTTCAAGAAATTAAATTTCATATGATATTCCTTTAACAAATTAAACATTCAGGGGCTTTTCAGCACAGGCTTTCCAGGACTTCCATCCTATACACACCCAGTTGTGAGATTTCTTAAAATTTAGTTTAGGTTAGTTCAAATAAATGGGCAAATAAAAACAAACTTTTTTCCGCCAGGGTGGCCATATTCTCTATTTTCATAGAGAAATTTTAAGCTCTCATCCAATCACCATCCTATTGCACTGACACACCTTCGCTCCAGTTGGTTTCAGGTAAAAAATCAGCCTTTTCTTTGATAATTGCCGCTTCTTGATACTGACCAAGCTGTTTTAGAATAAGGCTCTTTAACATCATAGCATCTTTATGGTTTGGATTAAGCTTTAATGCTTGATTGACACACAGCAGCGCCTGAGTATCCTGACCGACTAAATATAAGGTCATTGCTAAATTGTGATAACCTTTCTGGTAACTTGGATCAATATTGATGGTGGCCGAAAAATGTTCCACTGCTTTTTGGTAATCCTGTTTTTTGGCATAGACAACGCCCAGGTCATCATGGGCTTCGGCATTATTATAATCCAGTGCAATTGCTATCTGTGAAAAATCAAGCTTTAACAAAGTCAACCAGTTGATCAAGACTGTTTCCCATACCATCCGGTGTGACACCGAGCTCCTCAAGTGGAAAACCGACACGATTTACCCAGAAAGTAGGGTATCCAAACCATTTCGCACCTGCCACATCCCAACCGGCAAAGGCCGCGAAAGCGATTTCATCGCGCTTCAAATTCAGTGTATCCAGACCGAGCTGATAAGCTTTGGGATCGGGTTTATAAGTTCTTGCGCTATCAGTACTGACCACATGATCAAAAAAACCTTCCAGGCCGGAATTATACATATTGGTATTGAGCATTATATGGGTCATATTGGATAAAAATATTAACTGAATATCCGCATCCCTGAGAGATTTGAGTGCTGGTATCACATCGGGCCAGGGCTTTAAATTGAGATAAGCATTCATTAACTGTGTGCGCTGCTGGTCACTGAGCTCAAGTGTGAGCTGCCTTGCAGCAAACACCAGGGCATCTTCCGTTGCCTGCCAGAAATCCACATATTGACTGGCCAGAGCACGTAACCACTGATACTCGAATTGCCTGGTTCTCCAGGCATTGCTGAACTCCTTCCCTTTGCCGGGAAACAATTGTTCTACTAATGCAAAAATTGGCCTTGGATCAAATATTGGAAAGGCATCAAAAGCAACGGCTCTAATCGCTGGCTTTGCCATTGCATGAGATGTAATTGAAGTTGCAAACATGCTCGCTGCAGCTCCTCCAAGCATCATTTTTAAAATTTCCCGCCGCTTTACAGACATATCCATTTCTCCGTCAATAATCAGGTAATGTATCTATAGAGACGCAAACCTCGTGACAATATTCCATTTAATAAAAAATTGTTTACATAACGATATAGTTAAGCGACCAAAACTAAAGAGTTATTTCACCGAAACGGTCCATTAACGCTTTATATTATCAAATAAGCGTTTTTACGCGCAGGACAAGAGAAATCAACCATCCAGACTTTTACTGAGAATTTGTCCTGGCCCCTATCAGTAGGAACTTTCCATTTTCAGGATAGAAGAAATAGAATCATATACCGGTTGTATAGCCAATTCCAACCTCATTATTACAAAAATGGCTGGTTCAGGTACATTTACCCTGATACCTGAAATTCAAATATTTCAAATCCAAAACCGTAGGTTTCGAGAGTCGTCCATTTTATTTACCAAATCATTAAGTCCCACAGAATGTTTGGTGGACAACTTCATCTTCTTTGGGAGCCTCTCTTAACGCCTGGTGTTCTTCTTGATCAGTAAAAGGATTGGCTAGAACATGATTGAGTCGATGAAAATGTTCGTAATTGCCTTCCATAGCCTGGGCAATCGCTTTTTCTACCTGATGATTTCTAGGAATAAATACCGGGTTGGTTTGTTGCATGAGGCTTTTACTTTCCTCGATGTCTTGTGATTGTTGTTTAAGGCGTTTTTGCCAGGACGCAAGGAAATGATCAAATTCGCTGGTTTTTTTAAAAATATTTTCAGACTCACCTTCTCTTAAAAGACCAGTGAGATTTTGAAAGCTATTGGTAAAATCCAGACTCTCTTTTTCAAGATAATGAAGCCAACCGTGAATGAGTCCTTGATCTTCCTGCGTTACTGAAAAAAGCCCCAGTTTTTTCCCCATTTCTTGAATCCATAAAGTATTAAAGTACTCGGATAGATTTTCAAACTCTTCTTTGACTATAGTAGACATCTCATCAGAATCCGTATCCATAAGAGGAATTAAGCAGTTAGCCAAAGACGAAAGGTTCCAAAGGGCCATATTGGCCTGATTTTGGTAAGCATACCGACCATTACGATCAATAGAACTGAATACTTTTTGGTAATCAAATTGATCCATAAAAGCGCACGGCCCAAAATCTATGGTTTCGCCACTAATACTGGTATTATCTGTATTCATAACGCCGTGAATAAACCCCACGCTCATCCACTTGGCGACCAGAGATAGTTTTTTCTTAGCGACAGCCTTAAAAAATTCAAAGTAAATATTTTTACTACCCATTAATTCGTGATAATGTCTATTAATCGTGTAATCAGCCAGCTGCTTAAGCGCACTAAAGTTTTCCCTACAGGCAAAATATTCGAAAGTACCTACCCTGATATGGCTGGACGCGATTCGGGTCAATATACCACCGGGAACAATGCTTTCTCGATAAACCTGATCGCCACTGGTAACGGCTGCAAGAGCACGGGTGGTAGGGATATTTAAGGCATGCATCGCCTCGCTTAAAATGTATTCCCTGATAACAGGGCCTAGAGCAGAACGACCGTCACCCCTTCTTGAAAAAGTAGTCTGGCCAGAGCCTTTTAATTGAATATCAAACCTTAGTCCTTTAGGTGTTACTATTTCACCGATAAGAATTGCACGGCCATCACCAAGGCTTGGGACAAAATTACCAAACTGATGTCCAGCATAGGCTTGTGCTATTGGCATTGAACCTGGGAGTATTTCTTTACCTGAAAACACATCTGCCAATTTTTTTTCATCGATTGTTTCGAGGTTAGCTCCAAGTTCTCTGGCAAGCTCTTTGTTGAAAGCGATAAGTTTTGGTGCCACAGCACTGGAAGGGTTTACCTTTTGGTAAAAATCTTCAGGAAGCTTTATATACGTATTATCAAACTTAAACAAATCTTTCTCCTCAATTTGCCCAGACATACTGGCAAAGTTGGTTAGTTCGTTAGTTCGTTAGTTCGTTAGTTATTGAACCATTCAAAACAGATCGACTAAAACAAGTCACTGGTTTATTTCGTTTGTGTCGCGACCATTAACAAAAACTGCAAAACATGGCAACATATTTCAACTTGTGCTGCCAACAATTAAAACTGATGCGTCGATCTACAAAAGGGATAAGGACACCCATTTATGAAACTTATACACTAGATGAATAAAGTGTTTTTCTGTCATTTTTTTGAAAATGATTTTGGCACTATATTTTTCCCTATCATTCATCGTTTAAATCATACTTCAAACCATAGTTTAAACGAAATTATTGGCTAAATTTAGGGATTTTATTGGTTATTTTAACTGAATCAGAACCATGATGTATTTAATAAAATAATTAATTAAGATTCTACCCCAGATATCCAGATCTAATCAACAAAGCCGTCTGCTTCGGCAAAAAACAGAAATTACTGAGAATATCCAAAGGAACTTTTTTATGAGAAAATGGGCTTCTAATCCAATCTTTGTTTAACTAAAAGAGTTATCTATGGTCGATAGTATTAATTCGCCTTATATCCATGCTGCTAATGTGGAAAATTTCCACTCCCTTGTCATTGAAAATTCAAAAAAGGGTCCTGTTTTGGTTAATTTTGTCCAAAAAAGCCGGGCCTTGTTTGCGTCAATATCCCCTCCTGGACAAACTTGTGCATGATTATAAAGGTCGATTGTTATTGATAAATATTGATGCTGATAGTGAGCTAAAAATTACCCGTGAGGTGGGTATTACCAGTGTACCAACCTTAAAACCGTATCGAAATTCAGAGATAGTCGAATCCAGGCATGGTTATCAATCAGAACAGGACTTGGTTGAATTGGTCGATCAATATATCTACAGGGATTCTGATAAGGTTATTGCCCTGGCAATCGAAGAATATGGGAAAGGCAATCAGAATAAAGCCTACGACATGATCACCCAGGAAATTTTGCAAGATCCAGACAAGAACTGAATTTTTTCGCTATTGCCAATGAGATTACCGATTTAGATGCCCTCCTGGCTCAGTCTGATAATGTTGATGATGGTTTAGCCGCCATGCAGCAGCGAGCAGCGTTTTTTATCGCTAATAAGGATTATGAAAAAGGCTTCAAGCAATTACAGAATATTATGGATAAACATAAACATTTTGATGATGACTTTGCCAGGCGATCAATGTTAACACTTATTGCTTGGTTGGATGTCGAGCATCCACTTGTTAAACAATATAAACCCGCTCTTCGTCGTTATACTCACTAAGGAAAGGGAACGAATTAACTGCCCTTCCCTCTCCTCATGAATAGATTACTGAAGTTTTAACGGTTAATTTTCTTTGCTTCATTGCTTCCAATGGTTTTCTGGCATTACTGTATGTTTTTTCAGCATGTTTTTATCCAAAAATATAAAGCACCGAATTGTAGGTAAGTTATTTATGATTTGCCAATCTAGTAAACTGACTACTTTCTAGTCTAATATGGGGTAATAGAGACATAACGTTGATTATTTAAACTGCTTTCCGATGAAAATATACCTCCAGGCTTTGTTTCGCTCAGACGATAATTACCAGCTGACCAGCTGGTTATTCCTTCGTGGTGTTGCGCTTATATATGGTATTGCCTTCCTGTCGTTGGCCGTTCAGATCACCGGTCTGGCAGGACCGAACGGCATACTGCCATTTTACCAAACCTTAAACCATGCTTATATGGAAAGTGGCTGGCATGCCTGGTGGCAGATTCCTACGATATTCTGGCTCGATGCTTCGGACACGGCGCTGAAAGTGGCCGCCTACGGTGGTGTGGTGCTGGCTGTGCTGTTATTCTTTGAACGCTGGCAGACCGGCGCACTCATTGGAATGTACGTACTCTATGTATCACTATTCCTCGCTGGTAATCTCTTTCTCAGCTTCCAGTGGGATACCTTACTGCTGGAGACAGGCTTTCTCGCCATATTTCTTGTCCGAGGCGGTCCAAATAAACTGCTGATACTGATGTTCCACTGGCTGCTGTTTCGCTTTCGTTTTATGTCAGGTTTTTTCAAACTGTACAATGGCGACCCAAGCTGGTTGGATTTGACCACGCTGCATTATTATTTCGAAACTCAGGTACTGCCACACGTCGGTTCCTGGTATTTTCACCATTTGCCGGACTGGATGCTCACCGGTGGCGTGCTTTACGTGTACTTTACCGAACTGCTTGTACCCTTTTTCATTTTTCTACCACGTCCCTTCCGTATTGCCGCAGCATTAATCACTATTTTCACACAGTTACTGATTATGGCCACCAGCAATCATAACTTCGTCAATCTTCTGGTCATCGTGCTATGTTTATTCCTGCTCGACGATCGCATCATTGCCAGACTATTACCGGGCCGTTTGCGGACTCACATTCAGACTTTACGAATGCCACAATCATTATGGACATCAAAATCCGTTCTTTGGATTTCTGCGGTATTAATCTTCGTAAGTAGCCTCTCCTTCTTCACCTGGCGTACACTACCGGTGAGCTATCCTGATTTTATGCGTCAAAGCATTACAATAATACACAGACTGGGTATCGGGCATATTTTCCATGTATATCCTGTCATGCAGGTTGAACGGCAGGAACTTGAAATTCAGGGCTCTAATGATGGAATCAACTGGTATCCTTACGGATTCAGGTATAAACCCGGTCCTATCGATAAACAACCACCGGTCAACATTCCCCATCAGCCGCGACTGGATTGGATGATGTGGTTTCTTCCTCCTCAGGCCAGAAAAGACGATTATTGGCTGCACCTCCTACTCATGCGATTGCATGAAGGCTCACCACAGGTCCTGCAACTGTTCGAATACAATCCCTTCGAAGATCGACCACCACTTTACCTTCGCGTTGTAGCCTATGAATACCACTTCACTACCCCGGAGGAAAGGGCCGTAACGGGGAACTGGTGGAATCGGCGCTATCTGGGTGTATTTCCTGATGTAAAGCCGAGACGGCCTTGAAGATGGCGGCGTTCTGATACCAGGCAAGGCAAAAAATTTAGATCATAGAACAAATCTCTGTTAGTATGACAAAATTATTGTTTAATTAACGGAACTCATGAAACTATTAATACGTAACCTTGCACGTACCACCACCGAAGCAGAGATCCTGCGCATGTTTGAGTCTTATGGCACTGTACAATCATGCAATCTGGTCATGGACGAAAAAACAGGCAGTTCAAAAGGTTTTGCCTTTGTCGAAATGCCCAAACAGGGTGAAGCTAAAGCGGCAATGAAAACGCTCAATGGTAAGGAAGTAGCGGGTAATAAAATTCGTGTAAAAAAAGCGGAAAACAAGTAAGGCTACGATATTGTAAAACTGGCCATTATCTCTGGCCCGTTCACCCTGATGCTTTATGGTCATTAATATACCACGCCGCACCAATCTTATATGACAGCTGTCTTAAATTATTACCTGAATTTCAATTGCAAGCCTTTAAGAAATTTGCGTAAAATCTGATCCTTACACTCTCTATAATGTTTGTGGCCGGGCTTTCTGAATAGCGCACTCAATTCGTGCTTACTCATTTCAAACTCTGCCAGATTCATGATTTCCAGAACGTCTTCCGCTTTCAGGTTGAGTGCAATTTTCAATTTCATAAAAATGATATTATTGGTTAAACGTTTTTCGGCTTCATGTTGCGGCCCATCCTTTTTACCTCGTTTATCATTAATAAAACCATCTAAGAAACTTGCCAGTTGATGATCAGTTAAATTTTGATACTCCGGATCGTCCTCTTTTTTTAACCAGTCACTGATCTCTGAGCGAGAGGCTTTATGTTCAGTGGAAGCAAATATTGCCATCATTTTTGAATCACTAAAATCAAAAACATAGCGAATACGACGCAAAATATCATTATTTGTCATTTATTGTGCCCTGATTGATAAAATCAGCCTATTCAGACGCTTATCAAACAAGAGTCAACTCAATTGATAGCGTTACTGTCAGTATAAGAAAGGTAAAATATTAGCACCATAACACAAAAATAGAAAAAAAATACACAACATTTTTTTAATTTTTAAGGTACCGAAAAAATTGAATTTTATTTGATGACAGGTCTTGCTGTTCTAAAGCGGAAATTTAGCATATTCCTATTTCATTCACAATGGGCGTAAAGTCACTATACAGATATCAAACGATATGTCTCCTTCTACCCAAACTGGAATTATAGAAAATGTAAACAAAAATTATTTATCTTGAACCTAAATCATATTGAGACTCGGATGGCGTTCCTGTGAACCCATTTGACTCAACCGTGAGGTCGTATGTACTGCTTTCCTTCCCATAAACTCCAACATACCAGACACTGGTTGTGTTTGATTTTATACGACAGGTTTCTGCTTTATTACCGGTCTTTTTCGGCGCACACTCATGAAAGGTCTGGGTTGGTTTTCTTGAACTGACCACATACACATCAGCGTTACCCTTCACTTTTCTCAGTTTGACCGTTAAGTTAGCCGGTTCATCCAGTTCAACTCGATAATATTG
>Ga0316204_10006287_pt1 | contig 18404 bp, 18 predicted proteins | sample 6monrhotite_MG_2_FD_205661 | JGI IMG/M metagenome (GOLD analysis project Ga0316204, IMG submission 205661) | Microbial mat bacterial communities from mineral coupon in-situ incubated in ocean water Damariscotta River, Maine, United States -... | ecosystem: Environmental > Aquatic > Marine >... | reverse complement strand
CACATCTCGTCGAAGTCCTCTTGGGTCTCACCTGGGTGACCGACGATAAAGGAGGTACGTAAGAAAGCATTCGGAAGTGACTTCATATACTCCAGCTGCTCGATCGTCTTCTCTTTGCCGAAGCCGCGCTTCATCATCTTGAGCATCTTGTCTGAGATGTGTTGTATCGGCATGTCAAAGTAGTTGTGAAAGACAGGAGAGTTTGCGATCTCACCTAGAAGTTTCTGGCTTGCAGTAGTCGGATAAAGATACAGAAGTCTCGCTGAACGGACACCCTCGATAAGCTCTATACGTTTGATAAGGTGGATAAGTCCGTCTTTGACATTCTTGTCACGTAGGTAAGAACTTGAGTCCTGAGAGATAAAAGAGAAGTCGTAATAGCCCTGACGTACTAAAGACTCGACTTCCTGGGCTACCATATCCAGGTCTCGGGAGTTTAGCTTGCCTTTGAAGGAAGGGATTGCACAAAACGAACATGTTTGATTACACCCTTCGGAGAACTTGATGTAGGCATGATAAGAAGAGCCTGTTATCACACGTTCTTCATTGCCTATGAGATAGGTCTTTTCAGAAAAACGGCTTTGCTTTGCAGCTAAGAGTGTATCGATCTGATCATAATCACCCACACCGGTAAAGATATCGACCTCTTTCATCTCTTTTTGAAGATCTTCTTTATAGCGCTCGCTCAGACATCCTGCCATGACAAGAAGGGAGTCATCACGTCTTTGTTCATGAAGATTCAAGACCGTATTGATGCTCTCTTCTTTGGCTGCATCTATGAAGCCGCAGGTGTTGACGATGATGACATCGGCTTGGTCGCTTGCATCAGTCATCTCAAAATCACGAAGTTTTCCCAGCATGACTTCTGTGTCAACAAGGTTCTTGGTACAACCAAGTGATACGATATGCAATTTTTTTACGGGCTTATTTTCCGTGAATGTCATGTCTGTGTGCAATGAGCTTCCTTAAATATAATAACGCGATTATATCTAAGATAAGCTAAACATATATTTTAAAAATCATTCTAATACTTGCTATAATTCCACATATAATAATTTAACTAGGATATTTAATGCCAAAATTTTGCCAAAAAATCCCGCGTCTTTTACGTTTTTTATTTGCCTTTGTTGTGGGAATGACATCTGTATTTATTATTCTTCACCTTGCCTTTTGGATCGCTTATGAAGATCCTAATGCCCCTCTTTCTCGTGCAGACTTTTGGCAGGCTCTCTGGCTTGGTTCACGTTTTGATCTTCGTATAGCACTGGTCATGATATTGCCGATCTTTTTCTTGGGTTGGATCAAGTGGCTCAACCCTTTTTACTCAAAATACAATAAATACTTTTGGTTGACCTATCTGACACTTATATTTTCTGCCATCGGGATGTTCTATATAGTCGATTTCGGACACTACTCTTATCTGGGCTTGCGTCTGGATGCGACGGCGCTTCGTTTCTTGGAAGACCTCTCTATCTCAACGGACATGGTCATGGAATCTTATCCTGTCTTCTGGATCACACTTGGATATGTGAGTTCTATTGTTCTGTTTGTTTTTTTATTAAACCTCTTATATGAAAGATGTAAGGCGGAGCCTACGCCTCACTACAGCTTTTTAAAGTACTTCGTAATCGGTTTTGTCTCTTTGTTTATTGTGACTCTGGGTGTTATGAGTAAGTTTTCTCAGTATCCGCTTCGCTGGTCAGAAGCAGCCTTTAGTTCACATCCTTTTGCTGCACAGTTTACCTATAATCCAGTGCATTACTTTTTTGATACGAGAAAAAATGGCGGAGTGACCTTTGATAAGAAAAAAGTAGTTGAAAACTATGATCTAATGGCAGATTTTTTAGGTGTAAAAGAGCAAGACAGAGACAAAGCAAAGCTAAATTATCAGCGCAATGCTCAGCCAATGTTTACGCGTGAAAACAAACCAAATATCGTCGTTGTTATAGTGGAGTCTTTTGCAACGTACAAGACATCCGTAAACGGCAATAAGGTCAATCCGACACCTATCTTTAATCAATTAGCCAAGGAAGGTTATCTTTTTGATAACTTCTATACCCCTTCAACAGGAACGGCACGTTCTATCTTTACAACGATAACAAGTATGCCTGATATTGAGACAAAGGGGACATCAAGCCGCAACCCTCTTATCGTCAACCAGCATAGTATTGCCAACGAGTTTAAAGGATATGATAAACACTATTTTATCGGCGGTTCGGCATCATGGGGAAATATTCGCGGTATATTGACAAAAAATATAGATGATCTTCATATGCATGAAGAAGGTGAATACAGTTCAGCCCGAAATGATGTGTGGGGAATCTCCGATATTGATTTGTTTAGAGAAGCTCATACCGTTTTAAAAGAGGAGAAAAAACCGTTTTTAGCCTTTATCCAGACTTCCGGAAACCACAGACCTTATACAATGCCGGACGAGACTTACGGTTTTGTAGAGAGTGATATTTCTGATGAAGAGGTGCAAGCACACGGCTTTATGTCAAAAGAAGAATATAACGCTTATGGTTTGATGGATTATTCTATCGGACATTTTATTGATCTGGCAAAAGAATCGGGATACGCTGATAACACGATCTTCATCTTCTGGGGAGATCATGGGCTCAACGGTATTTGCGGACCTGAGGCCTTAGTCTGTGATAATACTTCGGAACTCAACCTGGGTTCACACAGGGTGCCTTTTTTGATCTGGGCACCGGGTTATATACAAGAGCCGAAACGTTTTAAGAGAACTGTTTCTGAGGTAGATGCTCTTGCTACGATTGCAAGTTTCGCAGGTCAGCCCTACCGTGCGACGACTTTGGGAAGAGATATGTTTGATCCTCAGTACGACAGTTCGCGCTATGCCTTCACCGTACTGCATACGAATCCCTTACAAATCGGTGTTGTGAGTGATAAGTTTTGGTATAAGATGAGTGAAAATGGTGAGAACGGGCACCTGTACGAGATAAATTCAAAAACACCGCGAGATGATGTCTCTTCGCAATACCCTAAAGAGGCAAAAAAGATGCGCGAATTGAGCAATGGTATCCATAAAACAGTACAGTATATGCTACATAATAATAAAAGAGAAAAGCTTAAAGATTAGCGCAGGACTCTTTCTTGTAGAGGCTAAAACTGTCTTCTATCTTTCCGTCAATAGAGATAAAGCTTGAACGTAAAGTTTCCGGGCTGACCTCCAAGATAACAGATCCCATCTTCTCATAAGCAATTGGAAGAGCAGGGTGGTTAAGACTTCCTTTGTCGAGCTTGGAAGAGGACCCCATAACAGTATATACTGTCCCTGCATAGGGTGTTTTTTCGAGATTTTTACAATAGGTGCTGTTATTGTCTTGAACAACATGAAGCTTTGGATCAAAATGTGTCGAGTCTTGATAATGCTTGTGAATCAGTTTTGATCGCTCATAGACATGAGAATGTCCGCTGTAGACCAGATCGACATCATATTTTTCCAGGACAGGAATGATGTTTTCACGTACAAGAAACAGTCTTCCTGTCATTGAGAACTTGTAATGACTGTCGCGCGGATTATCTGAGTTATGCCCGCCATGAGTGTAAGGAGGGTGGTGAAAAATAGCTACAGTCCATTTTTTGGTGTTTGCCTGCAGGTCTTTTTCCAGCCATTGGAGTAAATCTGAATCTTTGGAGAGGTCTGCTGTCTCCGAGTCGATCATAAGGATATGTAGGTCACCTTGTTCTATAGAATAAAACTTTTTATTGTGTGAAGGGATGCCGCCTGACTCTGCCTCGCTTGGAAAGTCAAAGATATCATAAAATGCCCAGCGTCTGGCATCATGATTTCCTATGACAGCCCATGGTACATTGGTCTTAAGAAGTTCTTTATATGGTTCAAACAGGGCTTTTGTATACTGTTCTTGCGTTCCTGAACGGTAGGCATTGTCGCCTAGCAGAAGCCATAGGTCAAGGGCCTTGTCTTTCATGTATGTTTGCATGCTTTGCAATACTTGTCGTTGTCCCGGGCCTGCTTGTCCTGAGTCGCCTATTATCCAGATGTTTTGTTTCTTTTGTTTATCTTTATGTAAGGTGGTGAAATGGCGATTTGTATTATTGATGTCCAAAGAGTCAGAAAATACTTCATAGATATAGGTATGACCTTCTTCCAGACCATTGACCGTGATGGTGTGCTTGTCTGTCTGTGTTGATTCACATATCTTTGTATCTGCTGCATTTTTTCCATACTTAATGCATCCAATCTCACTTGTTGGACTTTGCCATTTTATACGTATAGAGTCATAGGTCTGCATTTGAAGATAAGGCTGTCTTGGGATATGACGATAACTGTCATAACTGACAACACTGATGCGCCCTATGGCATAGAGAGCAAGAATAAGAAGCAGTGTTAGTGAGATCTTTTTAAACAATAGGATTGAACCTCTTTTCATTTTAATTGAAAGATTATAACATTATAAGAGTAGTTTGTAGGTGCTGTCTTTCACGCTCCCTACACAGCATCATGGTAGAATTTGACAGATTAAAGGATAGATCATGTATATAAAAAGAGCAAAAGCGTGGACATTAAATGAAAACAGTGTTACCGATGAGAAGATCTATAATGACAGACGTACCTTGATGAGAATAGCGGCTGTAACAGGTGCAGGAGCTATGATACCCACATCACTTCTGGCAGCGAAAAACTATCCGGGAATGGCTTTGAATTTCGATAAGAACAGAGCCTTTTCTAGTCTTAAGTCGAGTGAATATGATCAAATAACGACCTATAATAATTTTTATGAGTTCTCTTTGTCCAAAGACGGTCCTTCCAAGTTGGCCCATACGCTTCAGCCTGAACCGTGGACGATAGAGATCACAGGTGAGGTGGAAAGACCTATGGTCATCGATATGGCTGAGGTCATCTCCAAGTTTCCTCTTGAAGAGCGTATCTACCGTTTCCGCTGTGTTGAAGGGTGGTCGATGGTCGTTCCCTGGGTCGGATTTGAGCTCTCATATCTACTTAAAAAAACCGGCTTGACATCAAAATCGAAGTTTGTTCAATTTCAGACAAAGTTCGACCCGACGATGTTTCCTGAACAAAAAGAGGAAGGTTTTTTCGGCAATATCCCTTTCCCTTATGTCGAAGGTCTTCGCATTGATGAGGCTATGAATCCTTTGACATTTTTGAGTGTGGGTCTGTATGGCAAGACATTGCCAAAACAAAACGGCGCGCCCATCCGTTTGGTCGTGCCGTGGAAGTACGGTTTTAAAAGTATCAAGTCGATCACAAAGATACATGTCTCGTCTACCATGACACGAAGCACATGGAATGAAGTCAATCCCAAAGAATACGGGTTTTACTCGAATGTGAACCCTGATGTCGCACATCCGCGTTGGTCACAGGCAAAAGAACGTCCCCTAGGCTCGTTCTTCAAACAGAAGACGGAGATGTTTAATGGATATGCAGATGAGGTTGCAGGCCTGTACGCGGGCATGGATCTGCGTAAGAATTTCTAATCGCAGACTGTAGAAAGCTTTAGAATCATCGTATTGCGATAAAATGCCATCTAAGACTTAAAGAAAAGAGAATTATGAAAAAGATTATTTGGTTTATGGCATTGCTTCCTTTGCTTTACATCGTTTACAAACTTGGATGGGGATTTGAATATTCCCGTTATATCTCTTCGTTTATCTATGAAAACGGGGGAAGCTTTTTGGGAAGGTTCCCTCATGATCCTTTGAAGTTCACGGCTGACCTTCTGGGTATCAGTGCGATTCATTTTTTGATTGCCACTTTGAGTATTACCCCGGTACGAACTTATTTAAAGATAAACCTTGTCAAATACAGACGACTGGTCGGTCTCTGGGCTTTTGTCTATGCCTTTATGCATTCGCTCTTCTTCTTCATCGCAGAAAATGAGGGGAGTATTAGTCTGATGTATGCGGATATGCTCAAGCGTCCCTTTGTATTCTTCGGAGTAGGGGCATTTCTAATCCTTGCTATGATGGCCGTCACCTCGCCAAAAAAACTGTATGCTAAGTTTGTGAAATGGCATAAATTAGTCTATCTTGCAACGGTCTTTATTGCACTGCATTATATGATGAGCCAAAAGGTGATAGGTCTTGAGGTGGCAGTGTATGTGGGGATATTAGCCGGTCTTTTGGCCCTGCGCCTGTTGAAACGATAAGTTTTAAGGTTTGTTATTGGTTCATGAAAGGGTAGAGCTGGTTATTCGTAGTGACAAGTTTACCAGAGAGCGAATCGATGACATTCTTATACATCTTGACAAAGGCAAGCGCATTTGAGCAGCTGATCTCAGTATGCATCTTCATACATAAGATAAAGGCATCATCCGAGCCTATGGTCGCTCTGGCTGTTCTTGTCTCTCCTGTGATAGCACCGATCTCGCCAAAGACCATGCCTTCGGTCAATGTCGTTAGATGAGAAAAGGGGTCTTCACCTTCTACCTGCTCATTGTAACCATAGATATCTACCTGTCCGTTGACAACGTAGTATATCTCCTTGCCGAAGTCACCTTGTTCAAAAATATGCATCCCTTTTTCCGGACGTATAAAACTGGACTCTTTGGTAAGGGCTACGATCTCCTCATCGCTGAGGTCATCAAAAAAATGGATCTTTTTACGTACGGCAAGCAGCATGCTCATCTCACGGCTGAGTTTGTCGCGATTGATGGGATCGACAGATCCTCCGGGAGTAAGCATTTTAGAGAGTTTATCATACTTCATCAGTACGATAGAAGGAATAACACTGTCTTCTAACAAGATGATCTTATCCATCTTATAATCTGTGATCTTTTGTATATAAGCAGCCGGTTCTTCTAAGAATTGTTCAGGCAGCAATATCTCATCTGAATTGATCGGAAGACTCATAAGACCCCTTGTCGTTGAATATAGGAACTATTATACTCTGTAAATTTTGTATATAGTTTAAATCTTTACGAAGACTATTTATATTGCGAATAACATTATGTTATACTTAGAAAAAAGGATATTTGATCAAATCCTATGACCTTGTTATCTTGGGAGCCGGAGCAAGTGCTTTGATGCTTGCCTCACATCTTTCCCAAAGGGGATGCCGCAATATTTTGCTTATCGATCATAATCCAAAGCCCGGGCTAAAGATCAAGGTCTCCGGTGGGGGAAAGTGTAATGTCACCAACGATGAGGTGAGTGAAGACAACTACCTTGGAGAGTCCGATTTTGTCGCTTCTGTCTTACGCAGATACACGCCTCAACAGCTTTTAAACTTTCTAAAGCAGAAAGGTGTCGTACCAAAGATCCGTTCTTTTGGACAATACTTCTGTACAAAAAGTGCGGATGAAGTAATAGGTGCATTACGAAAAGATATTAAAACAGCTGAGTTTTTACTTTCACATGAGATCATTGATGTCGTAAAGGATGAAGCCTATACGATCAAAACGGACAAGACAAAGATCAAGGCCAAACATCTTGTGGTAGCTACAGGATCATCGGCCTATCCTCAAGTAGGTGGAAGTGATATAGGGCTTAGACTTGCAAAAGAGTTGGGACATAATACAGAGCCCTTCGTCCCGGTACTCGTGGGTTGGACAGTACAGAAAGATCAGTTTTGGATGAAAGAACTAAGTGGGATATCAAGCTGGGTAAGTATCGATGTCGGCCATAAGAAACTTTTCGGAGACCTTCTTTTTGCGCACAAAGGCATTAGCGGGCCGGCAGTATTGTCGGCTTCGCTGTATTGGAGGAGAGGTCAGGTAAGGATAGACTTCCTTCCAAACTCTAGCCTGAAAGATGTACTAAAGGATAGAAAAAAACAGATATCGACTCAGCTACAACTTCCCAAACGTTTGATAAAGTTACTGTTAGAGAACATAAATGTCAAGGATCAACCTGTACAGAGTTTAAGTGCCCAGGAGTACGAAAAGCTCTCTTTGTTGAAAGCTTATCCTATGGCACCGGCGGGTAACTTTGGCTTGAAAAAAGCTGAAGCATGCCGAGGCGGGGTACAAACTTCTGAGATAGATGCTAAGACGATGCAGAGTAGCTTACACGAAAACCTTTACTTTATCGGAGAGGTTGTCGATGTTACGGGAGAACTTGGTGGATATAATTTTCAATGGGCCTTTGCAAGCGCCGTCGTATGTGCCGAAGCCTTGGAAAGAAAGTTGTCAGTAAAAATATAAGATGAGAATAGGAGATACACATGTACCTCAGTTTTAGACCGGAATATATCGTGAGTGAAGATGTCAGCGATGCAATGCTCTTAGGTGCATTACAAGAAGCCTTTGATCTGCGTTTGCGACGTCATGATGAACCAAGAACTGCAGAACTTAAACGTTTGATGCTGGAAATTATTCCTAAGGAGGAGATAGAATCTTTAGGTATGGAGCATCTTCCGTATTTTTTAGATTGTTATTCGGCTTGGATCATCTTGGAATATCTCAAGCGCAAGGGCGAGATCGAATTGATCCCGATCGATCTGCAAAAGATTTTTGATTTTGAATACCTTGATGCTATCGTACGCAAACATGAAAAAGCCTATGTCGGCCTCATCCAAAAAGTAAGAAACTGTGCCAATTAAGACACCTTTTCTGAGTGTAGACGGGATAATTGAGCTTTACAAAGAGGGACGTTTTGAAGGTATTGTACTGATCGAACGTTTGAATCCGCCTCTGGGCCTGGCTATTCCCGGCGGCTTTGTCGATGTGGGAGAAAAGGTCGAGGATGCTGTGATCAGAGAGATGAAAGAGGAGACAGACCTTGATGTCATCATACAGTCTCTTTTAGGGGTATATTCAGACCCCGTACGTGATCCACGTTTTCACACGGCTTCTGTTGTCTATATCTGCACGGCAGAAGGAGTTCCTCAAGGCTTGGATGATGCAAAAGAAGCCATTGTATATACCAAAGAAACGATACCCTTCGACAAGCTGGTCTTTGATCATGCACAGATCTTGAGAGACTACCTTAAGCTGAATCATTAGTCGTTATAAGGTTTGATATCTAACTGTATATCTCCGGATAGGCTGATTTCCACCTTTTATGACACCAAAACTAGCCGTGGCGATTTTGCGAAGCAAAAAGTTTATCCTATTGAAGAGTTTGAAACAGTTCTATTTGTAGATCTCCGGGTAGGCAGATTTCCACCTTTTATGACACCAAAACCACGGTTCAGGATGTGCTTTGATAACATTAGAAAGCATATCTGCCTGAGCCTGGGTCGACTCAAAGATATCTTTTTCTTCATCATCAGTTTTGGCTGTAACTATGGGCTCAAAAACCGTGATGATATCTTCTTTCTCAGGGGAGGTGTGTATGAGGATGGGAATGATCAGAGCATCAAACTTGCGTGCTAAAAAAGCAGGCGCAGCACTTTGGGTTGCTTTTGCACCTAGAAAATCCACATAGATCCCGTCTTTGGGATTAACATTTTGGTCGATCATCATCGTAATGATCTGATCGTTCTTCAATGCCTTGACAAGATGTCTGATAGCACCTTTTTTCTCGACCATGGTCATATTGAACTTGGTGCGTGAACGTAGAAGGTAGTCATCAAAATAGTTGTCGTTCATTTTCTTGTGTATAGAGGTGATAGGATGGATGAGTGCACCTACAGCTGTTGCTCCCAGCTCCCAGTTCCCATAATGTGCGGAAATGATAATGATCTTTCTTTCTTCTTTGATCGCATCATCGATGTAGTGTCTGTTCTCAAAGCGAACACTTTTTTTCATATCCTCAAGACTAAACCGGCTGCTGCGCAATACTTGTAACAGTACAAGAGCAAGGTTCTTATGGCAATAGTTGAGAATACTCTTGTATTTCTCTTCAGAGATCTGATCTTTTATCGTCAGGTCAAGATTTGCCTTGATGATCTTTTTATGTTTTGTGTCAATCCAGAATGCGACTTTAGCAAGGGCAAGGATAAATGCCTTTTGAAAACTGTTTGGCAGGGCAAGAAAAAGCGTCTCAAAAAAGCGAAAAAGATAATAGGCGATCATGCTAGCAGTTCCTTGGCCTTGTCGCAGATAAGCTGAGGCGAGATATCTTTGATCGACATATCGCTTCGATCGAGTTTGAGCGGATCGACTTTGGACTCAGACTCAAGGGCAATGTGTTTTGTGTCTTCCCACATCATCTTGTGTGCTGGCGTAGGACCGAAAAGTGTTATAGAAGGTCTGTTCATAGCCCAAGCTATATGTGTTGGTCCGGTGTCGTTACCGATGACAAGATCGATACTGTCAATAAGAGCTACTAGCTGCGAAAGACTGAGTTTTGGTGCCAATGTGGTGTTTGGACTTTCAAGAGCGATAGCTTCGGCGTCTGCCTTTTCTGAAGGACTCCCCCAGATCAATATGATATTAGCATCGAGTTTCTTGGCAAGCTGGATGAAGTTTTCTTTGGGATAAGTCTTAGAAGGCCAGCTGGCACCAATGACAAAGGCGATATTCATCTTTCCTGATCGTAGAAGGTCATGGGTGATATTGTCTTCTTTTTTGTAAAAGAGGGCAGGCTGTTTTATATTAACCATCTCTTTTGTGATATCGAGATCCAAGGCGGCATTGATCAGTACTACAGTCCTCCAGATAGAGTTTTCGGCATAAGGGATATGGGCATACGATTGATAGAACTTGCAGGCTAGGGTTTCACGAATAGAGTCCTTGTCAAAGCCATATATGTTTTTACCAATAAATCGGGCGACTATAGCGGACTTTAAAAGTCCCTGAAGGTCGATGATCACGTCAAAAGTACCTAAAGAACGAAGCATGGAGGTAGTGTGAAGAAGAAGAGATACGGATTTTGTTTTTTTCGCACGTTTGATGGCAACGGTGTGCACCGCATCAAGGGCAGGATGATCTTGTATGATAGGGGCAAAAGCCTCTTCACATATCCATTCGATACGGGCATCGGGATGGGCTTGTTTGATAAATTGCAAGATGAGGGCTGAATTTATGATGTCACCCAGGGCAGAGAGTCTGACAATAGCTATTCGCAAATATACTCGCTTATTTTTTTGTAATTATAGCGTATTAGCAAAGCAATGCAGAGGCTCTTTGATTTGAATTAGTATTGTAAAGAATTTGATGCATAGGGTTTTGCCTTTGTGTATTTTTAGTCCAAAAAGCATAAAATTAGGTATAATTCACCCGATTTTATTGAGCAAAGGATGGATGATGGTCGTAAGAGACATACAGCAGTTTTCTGAGATTCGTACAAAAGCAAGGGCATATTTTTGTTATCTTTTTTCCAAAAACCTTCCTAATCGACTTCCTGAGATCTCATCTGATGCTGTAACAGGAAGACTTCGCAAGATCATGGGAGATCAGCCTGAGTGCGAAGCTGTATATCTTTTGGATGACAAAGGTGTACAGATTTCCGCGACCTATATGCAAAACTCCATTGTAACGGAGGATGCAGGTCAGCTTCGTTCAAATCGTGCCTATTATTATAGGGCGATGAAAGAAAAACGCTGTACGATCACAGACCCATATCCCTCTTTACTCACGCAAGATCTATGTATTACTGCGTCTCAACCGATCTTTGATGAGTCAGGCAAGGTGATATACGTAGCGTGTATGGACATGCCGCTTTTAAGTGTTGTGAAACTGGCCCACCCGACAGCGGGGTCCTCTTTTGTCGGACGTGTAAACAAGACAGCATACTCACTTTTTTCACTGGCTTTGGGTTTGGTAGCACTTTTGCTTTTTGTTAAGGGTTTACAAGACTTTATGTCACACGGATTTGATTATCGTTCTTTGGAGATCAAGACGATCTTTGAAGCAACGATCTTGCTGACCTTATCACTTGCTATATTTGACCTTGTCAAGACGATCTTTGAGGAAGAGGTTATGGGGCTGCATCGGCACTCCCATTCGAGTGCAAACAGGACCATGGTGAAGTTTTTAGGCTCTATCATCATCGCACTCTCTATCGAAGCGCTGATGCTGGTCTTTAAATTTGCGCTTATTGAACCGGGCATGCTAGTACACGCGGTTTATCTTATCATAGGGGTAGCGCTTTTGACGATTACACTGGCGGTATACATCAAATTAACACGACAAGTACAAGGTAATGACGAGTGATAGGAATAGTTGATTATAACATGGGCAATCTTGCCTCTGTCAAAAATGCATTTTCACTTTTGGGTGAAGAAGTTACGGTGGAGTCCGATCCTGAAAAACTGGGGCAGTACGACAAACTTATATTGCCCGGAGTAGGTGCTTACGGTGATGCGATGGAACATCTGAGGGCAAAGGGGATGGATGATGCAGTCAAAGCGTATGCACAAAGCGGAAAATATATGCTTGGAATCTGTCTGGGCATGCAGCTTCTTTTTGACTCGAGTGAAGAGTTCGGCGCGCATGAAGGTCTTGGGCTTATCCCAGGGCAGGTTGTGCCTTTTGACCCCACGCGATTTTCACATGAACTAAAGATACCTCATATGGGCTGGAACAGGATGTTTACGGCAGAACATCCTCTATTTGAAGGGATGGATCAAGAACATTACCTCTATTTTGTACACTCATATCATGCCCAGTGTAAAAATAAAGACAATGTGATAGGTGAGACGGAATACGGATACCGCTTTACGTCAGCAGTTCAAAATGACAATATTTTGGGCATACAGCCTCATCCTGAAAAAAGCCATAAAAACGGCTTGGCAATTTTAAAAAACTTTATTAATTTAGACTAAGGAAATGATTTGATGGAAATTTTACCGGCAATCGATCTAAAAGACGGGAAAGCCGTACGTTTGACGAAAGGGCTTATGGATTCTGCAAAGATCTATTCGGATGAGCCATGGCAATTGGTTAAGACTTTTGAGCAGATGGGCTCAAAATGGACACATATCGTTGATTTGAACGGTGCCTTTGCAGGTGAGCCGAAAAACCTTGAACAGATCCAACAAATCCGTAAAAACTGTACGATGAAACTGCAGTTGGGCGGTGGTATCCGCGATGAAGAGACCATCAAGCGTTATCTGGAACTGGGTATTGACAGATTGATACTGGGTTCTATAGCAGTAAAAGATCCGGAGTTTGTCAAGCAGATGGCAAAAAAATATCCGATTGCTGTAGGTATTGATGCTATTGACGGATATGTAGCTGTAGAAGGCTGGGCAGAGACCTCGCAGATGAAAGCCACAGACCTTGCCAAAGCATTTGCAGACGCAGGAGTGGAAGCCATAATCTGTACGGATGTCGGAAGAGACGGAACCTTAAGCGGTGTGAATGTCGAATTTACGCAATCCATTGCCGAAGCCTCAGGTGTTCCGACAATCGCAAGCGGTGGTGTACGCGATGAATCTGACATCGAAAACCTTGAAAAAGCGGGAAATATCGCAGGTGTGATCATCGGAAAAGCGTTCTATGAGGGAACAATCGACCTTAAAAAAGTTTTTAAAGTTCACTCAAAGTAGAATAAGTTATTATTAGATAAATATATTTAATTAACCTTGCAAGGATAAATATTGAAATTAGTTGTAGTAGATGATAGTTCAACAATGCGTCGTATCATAAAGAACACATTGGCACGTCTTGGATATAAAGATATCTTAGAAGGTGAAGACGGTGTTCAGGGTTGGGATGTCCTAGATAGCAATCCGGATACGGGAATGTTGATTACAGATTGGAATATGCCTGAGATGAATGGTTTAGAGTTGGTGAAAAAAGTTCGTGCAGACGAAAGGTTTACTGATCTTCCAATCATCATGGTTACTACTGAAGGTGGTAAGGCTGAGGTCATTACTGCATTAAAGGCGGGTGTAAACAATTATATAGTCAAGCCGTTTACACCACAGGTCTTAAAAGAAAAACTCGCTGCCGTAATGGGTATCGAAGGCTAGTGCAAGATACTTACAATGAGTTAGTGATAACTCCTTCTTCACATATAGAACATTTTAGTGACTTTCTAAACTCATCTGTCCCTGTCGGGTTTGAGGAGAAAGACTCCAGCTTGATCGTACGAAGCGAAGATGAGTTGGAGACCTTAGCCTGGGGTGCAGAACAGTTTGCCGAAGCTTTGAGTGAAGCCTTGGATACGAAGATAAGTGTAAAAACAGAACTGTTTGAAAAGAAGAATGAAGATTGGATCTCTTCCTATCAAGAAGGGATTGAACCGGTAAGGGTAGGAAAGTTTTATATCCATCCGACATGGAGTGAGCCTTCATCGGACTTACAAAATATCAAGATCGATCCTGCTCTTGCTTTCGGGACAGGACATCATCCTACGACAGCTTCGTGCTTAAAAGCTGTTTCAAACCATGTTAAAAAAGGGCTTGAGGTCATCGATGTCGGATGTGGAAGCGGTATCTTGGCTATAGCAGCGTCTAAGCTTGGTGCTGAGGTAGACTTATGTGATACGGATATCATCTCAGTTGACAATGCAAAAGAGAACTTTAAACTCAACGATGCAAGTTTTCGAGATATCTGGGAAGGTTCTATCACAGAAACAGACCGGACATACGATGTAGTTATTGCAAACATTGTCGCGGACGTATTGATATTTATTGCAAGTGATTTGAAAAAAGCGACACGCTCGAAACTTATCCTTTCGGGGATATTGGACAAATATGAAGAAAAAGTACAGAAGAAGTTCTCTGACATGAAGTGCATCGAACGCATTTGTGACGGAGAGTGGATCAGCTTAGTTATGGAGAAATAATGAAAGAACCAAAAAACGATAAAAATAATAATTTTTTTAACCAAAATCCTTTATTGACATTTGCTATCTTTTCGGTAGTGATAATCCTTGTCTTTAAGACACTGGTAGGTGATGAGAACTCTGCTTTGGGCTCATCGATGAGTCAAGGTGCAGTCAAGAACAAAGAGGTCACCTATTCTGAACTGAAGAAGATGATCAACTCAAACGGTGTGAGTGAAGTCTCTATTGGACAGAACTACATCCGCGGATTTGCAGAAGAGGGAAGCCGAAAGATCGTTTATACGGCCCGTCTGGTACATCAGGATCCAGATCTTATTAAACTTCTGGATGAAAAAGGGATCGAATATAAAGGTTTCTCTGAGAGCAACTGGTTTACGGATATGTTCGGTTGGCTGCTTCCATTCTTTATTATCATGGGTATCTGGATGTTTTTCGCGGGACGTATGCAAAAGAGTATGGGCGGCGGGATACTGGGTATGGGCAACTCGAAAAAACTTGTAAACTCAGAAAAACCGAGCACAAAGTTTGATGACGTTGCCGGTGTACAAGAAGCCAAAGAAGAGGTAAAAGAGATCGTTGATTTCTTGAAATATCCTCAGCAATATATTAATCTTGGAGCAAAGATCCCTAAAGGGGTACTTCTGGTCGGTAGTCCGGGTACAGGTAAGACACTTTTAGCTAAGGCAGTTGCAGGTGAAGCCGATGTTCCTTTCTTCTCTGTTTCAGGTTCAAGTTTTATAGAGATGTTCGTCGGTGTCGGTGCCGCACGTGTACGTGATCTGTTTGAACAGGCTAAAAAAGATGCACCTTCGATCATCTTTATAGATGAGATAGATGCTATCGGTAAAAGTCGTGCTGCAAACGGGAATATGGGTGGAAACGACGAACGTGAGCAAACCTTAAATCAGCTTCTTGCTGAGATGGACGGCTTTAGTACAGATATACCGATCATCGTATTAGCCGCAACGAATCGTCCAGAGATCTTGGACCCTGCATTAATGCGTCCGGGCCGATTTGACCGTCAGGTACTTGTCGATAAGCCGGACTTTGAAGGTCGTAAACAGATACTCAAGGTACATGTCAAAGGTATTAAGCTTGACCCTAAAGCTGATCTCGTAGATCTGGCGCGTCTGACAGCAGGCCTCGCAGGTGCAGACCTGGCAAATATCATCAACGAAGCAGCATTGTTAGCGGGACGTAAGAAACAGCAGACAGTTACACAGGAGGACCTTCTGGAGTCTGTTGAACGTGCTATAGCAGGTCTTTCTAAGAAGAGCCGCCGTATAGACCCTAAAGAGAAACGCATCGTTGCTTATCACGAGTGTGGTCACGCACTGCTTGCGGAGATTACAAAAGGCGCGAAAAGGGTTTCTAAAGTATCAATCATCCCTCGTGGATTGGCAGCCTTGGGTTACACGCTAAACACACCGGAGGAGAATAAATATCTGGCACAAAAGCATGAGCTTATGGCAGAGGTAGATGTGCTTCTTGGAGGACGTGCGGCGGAAGAGGTCTTTATCAAAGAGATCTCCACCGGTGCGTCCAACGACCTGGAACGTGCGACAGATATCATCAAAAACATGGTTCAAGTCTACGGTATGAGTGATGTGGCAGGTCTGATGGTACTGGAGAAGCAGCGTTCCTCTTTCTTGGGTGGAGGCATGGGTTCTGCCCGCGAGTACAGTGAGAAGATGGCGGAGGACATGGATCAGCATATCAAGGCTGAGCTGGCTAAGCACTACAGTGATGTCATGGCTTCACTTACTACCTATAAAGACGCTATAGAGACTATGGTCGCATCTTTGTTTGAAAAAGAGACGATAGACGGGGATGAAGTACGCAAGATCATCGGTGACTTCGAAGAAGAAAACGGCATTGAATCGCGTCTTCAAAAAGATAAACAAGATCTTGAAAGTGCTATAGAAGAAGCCGAGAATAAAGAAGAGGCTGATAAAACTGAGGGTGAACAAGAGTGAACCCGCGAACAGATACATTTATAATATCGCGCTACGGATGGAGTCTGCTCTTTCCTTTTGGGACCTTGGTGCTTATTCTTCTTTTATCTCTTGGATTGACGTTTTTTACCTTTACTCTACTTCTTGCTTTTGCTTTTTTACTTTATGCACATCGAAATCCTGAACGGATATCCAACTATGCGCAAAACGGTTCTATTCTCTCTCCTATAGACGGAAGGGTTATTAAGATAATATCTGTAGACCATTCTCCTGTAGATGGCAAACCCGGTTTTGAGATCATTATTGAGTCAGGTTATACGGATGTGGCTATCTTGCGTTCGCCTATCAGTTCTGTCCTGCATATTGACAAGATACAACACGGCGCGATGACAAGTCTTAAATCATCACACAAAAACTTGAACGAGACCGCTGATATACGTTTCTCATCTTCTGTGGGTGATGTCCTTGTCCGTCATTTGTTGGCTTCATGGGCACGTCCTTTGCGTTTTGGTGTTGAAGGTGACGTAACACAAAACCAGCGATACGGCTTTATGCTCAGGGGTATCACTTCGGTCTACTTGCCTTCAAACTCCCGTGTGGCGATCAAGGAAGGGATGTTCCTGAGCGCAGGCGAATCCGTGATAGGTTTCTTTAGTGCAGCAGCCTAAACAGCTTATCTACATCCTCCCCAACCTTTTTACGGCAGGCGGTGTCTTTTCAGGCATGATGAGTCTTATCATGAGTGCCTCTGGAAAGTATGAGTATGCAGCCTGGTTAATCCTGCTTGCGCTTATTTTTGACGGATTGGACGGCCGTGTAGCGAGGATGACGAAGACGACATCCAAATTCGGTGTCGAATTTGACTCCTTGGCAGATATTGTCTCTTTTGGTGTGGCACCAGCTATGTTACTGTATCAGTACTGTGGACTGGATTACGGACGCTTCGGTATGGTCGTGAGTGGATTGTATGTCGTTTTCGGCGCGATCAGACTGGCCCGTTTTAACGTGACGACTTCAGAGATAGAGCCGTCTGTATTTATTGGTGTACCTATTCCTACTGCGGCTGTATTTGTCTCTATTCTTATTCTTTTGTATGAGAAATACACACTGGATATGTATATACCGCTTCTACTTTCTGCACTCTTTGTCGCTGTCTTGATGGTGAGCAACATCCGATATCCGAGTTTCAAGAAGATAGACTTGCAAAAAGCGAATTTTATCAAGGTCTTGGTCGCGCTTGTAATAACAGCGTCGACTCTGTTTATCTTTCCTGTAGAAGGATTGGCTATTTTGATCGCGCTTTATCTTTTATTTGGCGTAAGCCGTGCCGCATTTTTCTTTTTACGACAGATAAAAAAAGGAAAGAACAGTTAGAAGGCATTCAAAACTTATCGGCTGATATGCAGCCTTAGTTCGTTTGTTTTAGCATTCTAAAGTTGAAGTATTGGGATTGGAAGTCAACAGGATTCATATACTTGAACTGGATCACTGCTCCCTCGTTGTTCTGTGTCTGCAGGTATAGCAGACCTAAGGCATATCTGCTCTCTTGATGTTTAGGATTCTTTCGTTTAGCCAGTTCAAGCAATGCGATGGCATTGGCCGGATGCGAAGCACCTGTCGCTGCTATAGCACCCAAAAATAGCGTATGAGAATCTTGCTGCTTGTGTTGATCAATAAGTTCATTGTACAGCGTATATGCTTCTTCAAAGTTTTGTGTATAGATGTTGACCAGTGCCAAGGCCTGGATCACGCCGACAGGGTTTTCTTTTTCTGTGTTCATCTTTTCTTTGAGCTGTTCGAGAAGTGGATAGAGTGAGCCAG
>Ga0316204_10006286_pt1 | contig 18406 bp, 14 predicted proteins | sample 6monrhotite_MG_2_FD_205661 | JGI IMG/M metagenome (GOLD analysis project Ga0316204, IMG submission 205661) | Microbial mat bacterial communities from mineral coupon in-situ incubated in ocean water Damariscotta River, Maine, United States -... | ecosystem: Environmental > Aquatic > Marine >... | reverse complement strand
CCGGCAGAATCGACCAGCGGGAAACCCGAATAGCAGGTCCCGACAGCGACATCCGGGCAAGGTGCCGAGAAAAACTCGTCATACTTGTTTTCCGTCAGATAAGTGAAACCGCCGGTAACCTGCATGCCTTCGAAGGCCTCCCAGCTGAATTCGGTCTCGATACCATTGACCGAGATCGAACCGGCATTCTGGAGTGCGAAACCGCTACCCACGAAGTTGTTCGACTGGAAGTCCGTCACGTCCTGCTCGAAATAGGCAATCGCGAACTGGAGCGTACCGTCAAAGGCCGCGCCCTTGGCACCGAATTCCAGCGAGGTCGTGGTTTCTTCCTCGAACTCGTAAATGCCGGTGAAGGCCGCATTGGTCGACAGGTTGAACCCGCCTGGCTTGAAGCCGGTCGAGTAGCTGACATAGGTGTTCAGATTATCATTCCAGTCATGTGCCAGGATGATATTGCCCGAGAAATTGCTGTCAGAACGCGAACCACTCGGGAAACCCGTGGATGGCAGTGGCGGGTTCAGCGAAACCGCAGCTGCGAACGGCAGCAGGAAGTTGAAGTTCGGATCCGAAGCCAGAGCGGTTGGCAATGGTGCGAACGGGCTGATCGGTGCACCACCTGCTGCCAGCAGGGCCGGCACCAGATAGACGCAGGTGTCAGCAATCGCCGGATTGAGGCAAGTGCCGGCGCTGATCAGGCGCATGTCCTGAGCCAGAGCGACATAATCAATCGCCGAGATCGGATCGTTGATCGTGGCCGTTGGATCAAATGTCTTGTCTTCGTTGGAATAACGACCACCGACGGTCAGCGTCGTCGCATCGCTCAAATGCCAGTCAAACGTGGCGAAGAAAGAGGTGGAGTCTGTGTTGTAGAGATAGTGTTCCTCAATCAGGCCAGACCCTGCAGCCATATAGCCTTCGGCCGGCACAGTCGGGAAGAGGCCGCCGGAAGCGAGTGGCACGAAGGTGCCGACACCAGCAGCGTTATTGGCATTGATCATCAGTTCGAGGAATGACGGGAAGCCGATCGCTGGCAAGCCGAGACCACCGGTCACCGGAGACAGCAGGCCCGCGGTTGCCAGGTCGAAGAATGGACGCAGATCGCTGCCCAGCGGGGTGTTGTTGGTGAACTCGAGTTCGTTCTTGTAGTAGAAACCACCAATCATCCAGTCGACGGTATTGTCGCCGGTCGATGTCAGGCGGAATTCCTGGGTGATGGTGTCGTAATTCGTCTGCAGCAGACGACGGCCAGCCAGATCCAGGGTCGAGAAATCGGCATCGATATCGCCGAACTCGTCATAGGTGCGATAGGCGGTGATCGAGGTGAATGTGAACCCGTCAAAATCCCAGTTCAGTTCACCGGAAACACCGGAATTGGTCAGCGCAGTATTGACGCGACCGTCGATGGCCGTGATGCCGCCGAACGGGTCGGCTGGCACGATGGCTGGCGCCAGGATCGTCAGCGCGCCGAAATCGATCGGGTCGTAGGAAGAGAACGGAGCGGCGCAGCAATTCTCGTTCAACTCGCTGGTGTCCGCGATCAGACGAATAGACATGTCGTCATTTGGCAGCCACAGGAGCTGGGCGCGAGCAACATAACGGTCACGATTATTCAGTTCGCGGCCATCATAATTGTCCAGAAAACCACCAGCGGTATTCTGGGTGACATCAAGACGGACGGCGAGATTATCGGTCAATGGGCCGGTTGCAGACGCCGAGATGATGCGGGTGTTGTAATTGCCGATCGTCAGCGCGCCTTCAAAGGCACTATCGAACTCAGGCGAACGCGTGATGATGCTGACCACGCCGGCCGGGGTATTGCGGCCGAACAGGGTCGATTGCGGTCCGCGCAGGACCTCGACGCGCTGAACGGAGACGAGATCATTGATCGCGGCACCGGAACGCGGCCGGTATACACCATCCACGAACACGCCAACCGATGGCTCAAGGCCCGGGTTGAAGCTCGACGTACCAAGCCCGCGCAGCGAGAACTCGGTATTGGTCGAGGATGCGAATTCTGCAACGCGCAGCGATGGCACCAGGGTCTGCAGGTCCGCAGCGTCGCGAATGGATGAAGCGTCAATCGCTTCAGCCGTCACAACGGCAACCGAGATTGGCGTGCTTTGCAGCGTTTGTTCGCGCTTTTGCGCCGTAATGGTGATCGTATCCATCTGCGCAAAAGCGCCGGATGTGGCGATCAAGCCGCTGAGAATGGCCGTTGTGCCCAGGACAACAGCTTTCGAGAAACTTTTCATTTGAACTTATTCTCCCCTTGTGACGCGGTTTTTTTAACCAACCGATCCGCGTATCTAATCTCCATTGGAGCATTGTCGGCGCACGCTGTCAGCCCGTTTTTGCCGCAGAGGCGAAAAAGCCTCGCACCTGATGCAAGCATACCGCACTTGGCAATTCTCATCTTCGCCCCTGCGCGCCTCTTTCATCCTGCACGGACTCTGCTAGGCTGCGAAGTGAACAGCGTTCATTCTGACGGCTCTGGGGAGATAAATGAAAAGATTTTTCATAGGCTTGGGTGCGATAATTGCGACCCTTATTGTGATCGCCGCCGGTTGGTTTTATCGGCCCTGGTCGGAGTATTCACCGGCCGAAATCCAGGCCGCCACCCAGCCCGAGCATCTCGCGGAGACGTTTCGCGGTATGGACGATATTTTCCCCTATAGGGTGATTTCCGCCCAGGACACGCCGAATCCCCTGCCACGCAACACCCGCAATGACGAGGTGGAATTCGCGTTCAACGGCGAGCAACGCACGATAAACGCCTGGCAGGCGGACTCCGATGCGACCGGCCTGACCGTGTTGCACAATGGCGTCGTCGTGCACGAGCAATACCTGCTCGGCTCCACCTCGCAGACCCGGCATACCAGCTGGTCGGTCGGCAAGAGCTTTGTCGCCACCCTGATCGCGATGGCAATGCAGGACGGCCATATCGCCAGCCTCGACCAGACCGCTGAGATGTTCGCACCGCAATATGCCGGCACGGATTACGGCAAGACCACGCTGCGCCATCTGCTGATGATGTCAGCCGGTGTGGACTTCGAAGAAGATTATAACGCGCCTGGTTCCGATATCCGCCGCCTCTTCCTGGGGGCCAATATCTACGGACAGAATATTGACACCCTGGTCGGCGAAATCGAACGCGACCGCCCCGCCGGTCAGGATTTGCACTATGTCAGTGCCAATACCCAGGTCCTCTCCGCAGTCATTCGCGGCATCTACAATGCGCCGCTGGCGCAGGTTGTCCAGACCAAGATCTGGCGCCCGCTCGGCATGGTTGGTGATGCGTCATGGAACCAGAATATCCAGGGCGATAACGGTATGGCGATTGGCTATTGCTGCCTCAATGCCCGTCTTGAGGATTATGCCCGCATGGGCCAGTTCTACCTGCAGGATGGTGTGTGGGACGGCCAGCGCCTGCTGCCCGAAGGCTGGGTCACACAAGCGACTCGCCCGAACGCGCCCTTCCAGGAAGCCGGCCCGGCTTCGGTCTATCCGCATCGCGGCTATGGCCTGCATTTCTGGGTCCCAGAAGACCATGACGGCGAATACTTCATGGCCGGTGTCTACGGCCAATATGTCTGGGTCGATGAACGCCGCAATATCGTGATCGCCCGCACTGCAGCCGATACCGCCTGGACCGGGCGTACCGCAGAATCGATTGCCGCCATGCGCGCCCTCGCGGCCCATTATGGCGACCCGGTCATCGAGGCGCCGATTGAAGCCGAAATTGAGCCGGCGCCGGCAGAGGTCGACGCAGCGGAGAGCGGCAATGAGTGAAACGAGTTACGACTACATCATCTGCGGTGCCGGCTCGGCCGGCTGCACCGTCGCCGAACGCCTGTCGCGCGATCCGTCCGTCTCGGTCTGCGTGCTCGAAGCGGGCGGCTCGGACGACAGTCCGATCATCCGCACGCCGATGCTGCTGCAATTCGCGGTAACCGGCGAAGAGTTCAACTGGGGCTATTGGACCGAAGAGCAAAAACATCTGCATGACCGCAAACTGCTCTGGCCGCGCGGCAAGACGCTGGGCGGTTCTTCCTCGATCAATGCGATGCACTACATGCGCGGGGCGCATGAGAATTTCGACGAGTGGGAGAGCGCCTATGGCGCGCAAGGCTGGAACTGGGCCAATGCCCTGCCCGCCTTCAAGGAGGTCGAGCACCAGACCCGCGGCGCCAGCGACCTGCACGGTACGGACGGCCCGCTCTGGGTCCAGGACATCAAGCCACTCAACCCTCTGACCGACGCCTTCTTCAAGGCTGGCGACGAACTGCAATACAAGCGCAATCCCGATTTCAACGGCCCCACCCAGGAAGGGTTCGGCCCCTATCAGGTGACGCAGAAGGGAAACAAGCGCTGCTCCGCCGCCGATGCTTTCCTGCGCCCGGCTCTGGAGCGCGAGAATTGCTCGGTGACGACCAAGGCGATGGTGCGCCGTGTGATCATCGAAGGCGGCCGCGCAACCGGCGTCGAGGTCGATATCGATGGCGTCACCACCGTGCTGACCGCCCGCAAGGAGATCATCCTCTCTGGCGGCGCGATCAATTCGCCGCAAACCCTGCTTCTGTCCGGCGTCGGTCCAGCGGATGAATTGCGCGCCATGGGCATAACCGTCGAATCCGACGTACCCGGTGTCGGCAAGAATTTGCAGGATCATCTCGACATCACAGCCCAGCTCTGGACCAAGTCCGCGACGTCGATCGGCAATTCCCTGCGCTCCATCCCGCACCACATGTATATGGTGGCGCGCTGGGCCCTGGCCGGCGACGGCCCCTTCACCGTCAATCCCGTGCAGGGCGGTGCGTTTATCAAATCCGCCTTCGCGGGCGACCTGCCCGATCTGCAGCTTGTCTTCATCCCGGCGATTTCCAATCCTCACGGGCTGGAAAAGGCCACGGGTCATGGCGTTACGCTGCATGCCTGCCAGCTCTATCCGAAAAGCCGCGGCGAAATCACGCTCAAATCGACCGACCCCTACGAGCATCCGGCGATCCAGCCGAATTATCTTGAGGACGAATTCGACCTCGACGTCCTCGCCGATGGGCTATCCAAGGTGCGCGAGATCCTCGCCTCCCCGGCATTCGATTATGACCGCAAGTCGGAACGCTGGCCCGGGGCCGAGGTGACAACGCTGAACGGGCTCAAGGATGATGTTCGTAAACGCGCCGAAACCCTGTACCATCCGACCTCGACCTGCGCGATGGGATCGGGCGACATGGCCGTCACTGACAGCCGCTGCCGGGTCAAGGGGGTTACCGGGCTGCGCGTCGTCGATGCGTCCGTGATGCCGCGCCTGGTCGGCGGCAATACCAATGCGCCAACAATCATGATCGCCACGCGCGCCAGCGCCATGATCGCCGAGGACAATAACACCGCCTGAGCACTCAGCCCTTGAGTCCAGCCGGTCGCGCCCAGATGAAATCAGGAGGCCGCCATGAGCGAAGCCGAAGCCAAGCAGATCGAACGCATGAAATCCCTGCTCGCCACCCAGCGCGACGCGTTTCGCCATGAACGCCACCGGCCGCTCGATTTGCGCAAGCGCGACCTGGCCCGCATCGCCGATCTGTGCCGCAAGAATAGCGATGCAATCTGCGAGGCGATCAGTCGCGATTTCGGCAATCGCGCCCGGCAGGAAAGCGTGATCGGCGAAATCGCCTTCGTTATCCAGGACGCGGATCACACCAGCAAGCATCTCGCCAAATGGGCCAAGCCCCGCTCGGTCGGCCTGCCCATGACATTAATGCCCGGCAAGGCAAGCATCCGTCGCGAGCCCAAGGGCGTGGTCGGCATCGTCTCGCCGTGGAATTATCCCTTCCAGCTGGCGATGGCGCCGCTGATTGCCGCGCTCGGCGCCGGCTGCCGCGCCATGATCAAACCGTCCGAACTCACCCCGGCCACGGCCGAGTTGATGAAACGCCTGATCGGCGAGGCCTTCGAAGAGGATCATGTCTGCGTCATCACCGGCGGACCGGCGGTCGGCGAGGCTTTCTCCAGACTGAAATTCGACCATCTCTTCTATACCGGCTCGACCCAGGTCGGCCGCCTCGTCGCCATGGCGGCGGCGGAAAATCTTGTGCCGGTGACGCTCGAACTTGGCGGCAAATCCCCGGCCATCGTCACGCCAGGCTATCCTCAGCTCAGTGCTGCCAAATCAATCGGTTGGGGCAAATTCTTCAACGCCGGCCAGACCTGCGTTGCGCCCGATTACGTGATGGTGCCCAATGGCGAGGAGCGGGCATTGGGTGAGGCGATCATCAAGATTGCCGAGCACCAATTTCCCGACGCTTCCAGCGATGACGCCTATACCGCCATCGTCTCCGACAAGCATTATGAGCGCCTGAACGGCATGATCGAGGAAGCCCGCGCCGGTGGCGCCGAAATCCTGCAGCCCGAGCATGATGCCCAGGCGGCCCAGGCCGCGCGCAAAATCCCGCCAACGGTGATCCTCAATCCGCCGACCGATTCGAAACTGATGACCGAGGAAATCTTCGGCCCACTATTGCCGGTGATCGGTTATAGCGAGATTGACGCCGCGACCCATTACGTCGCCGATCGCGAGCATCCGCTGGCGCTCTATGTCTACTCAACCGACAAGGAGATGGCCGCGCGCATCCTTGACCAGAGCCAGTCCGGCGGTGTCGGCATCAATACCAATCTGTTGCACCTGTCCGTACCCGACCTGCCATTTGGCGGTATCGGCGCCTCCGGACAGGGCAGTTATCACGGCGAGGCCGGTTTTCTCACCTTCACCCATGAACGCTCGGTCTTCGCCACTGGCAAATGGCACCCGTCCCGCCTGCTCGCCCCGCCTTACGGGAAATTCTATGAGACCGTGTCGAAGAAACAGATGAGCTAGCCTGGCGCGCCAGCTCCAATTGACAGCGCCAGGGCGGCGATGGCCTCACCCGCCATCCCGCCGGGCGCTGGCCGACCCGCGCCGTTCACCAGTGCCGGGCATTGACGACTCCCCGCATGGCCTGACAACTAGTCTGTCCACGAAACCTGTGAGTCGGTCGCGGTCACCAACGCGTGGAGCGGGGAAGCGTCTATGAATTTTGCCGAATTTCGCCAACTGGTCGACGCGATGGGGCTGACGCCGGAAGTCACCGAGGAAATGGACCGTTGGGGGCATGAGAGCGCGCCCCGCTTGAAGAAAGCGCTGCTCGAGCTCTACACCACAATCGCCGAGAATGCGGAGCTCTCCGCCTATTTTGACGATATTGATCAGATCGCCCATGTCCGGCAGAAACAGTACGAGCACTGGCGTTCGCTCCTCTCCGGCCTGTTCGACGAATCCTATCTGGAATCGGCGAAACGGGTTGGCACGATCCACTGTTCCATCGGCCTCGAGCCGCACGCCTTTCTGACCGGCTATGCGTCGGTTTTGTCAAAACTATTGCGTGAGGCCAGCCAGTCCGGTGGCGGCCGCAACATTCTGGGACGCAAATCGGCCGATTCCTCGGATATTGTGATCGACGCCCTGACGCGCGCCGCATTGCTCGATATCGGGGTCGCCCTGACCAGTTATGCCGAGGCTGAACAATCCAAGGCCCGGCAATCCCGTCTGAAATTCTCGAACGCCTTCCGGCAAGCCTTCGCACGCTCGATGACGGAACTCGACACGGCGATGACGTCGCTCAACCAGGCCGCATCCGAACTTGCCAGGCCCGCACAAGACCCGCCGGCCGACGCGGCTTTGAACGCGGCCGGGCTTGCACAATCCGTGGCCAGCTCAACGGCGATCGTGCAGGCACAACTCAATGATCTGAAATCGAAGATGAATGAGTTCCTGACGGCCACCACTGCGGCTTGAGGCCGGGAGAAACAGGCTCTAACCTCTCCGCTCGGCGGCCCGTTTTTTTTTTCGGGCCGATCCATTACCCGTCAATCAGCTCCACAGGCCCCTCTCATGTCCCTCCCCCTTTCCGGCAAACGCGCCCTGATCACCGGTTCCAGCCATGGCGTTGGCCTGGCGGCGGCGAAACTGTTTGCACAACAAGGGGCCGAGGTCGTGCTTCACGGCAATGCCAATATGGCCGATGCCGATCTGGCGGTGCGCGAGATCGGCCCTCGTGCGCTCGGCGCGGTACAGGCTGATCTCTCCGCCCCGGGTGCCGGGCGCGATCTGGTCGAGGCGGCTCAGCATCTGGCCGGCGGCAAGCTCGACACCATTATCAATAATGCGGGCATCCACTGGGCAACGCCCTTCGAGGCCTCTGATCCCGATTGGGAAGCCGCCTGGGCGACGATCCTGCAGGTCAATCTGATGGCCGTCGCCGATATCTGCCGCGCCGCCATCCCCGGCATGGTCACCCGCGGCGGCGGCTCGATCATCAATATCTCCAGCCGCGCCGGCTATCGCGGCGAGGATCGCGACCACATGGCCTATGGCGCCTCCAAGGCCGGGCTTTTATCGCTGACCAAGACCCTGGCGCGCCAATGGGGCCCGGACGCGATCTACGCCTATGCCCTCGCCCCCGGCTGGATCAATACCCGCATGGCACCGCAAAACGCGTCCGGCATCGCCGCCGCCCAGTCGGAAATTCCAATCGGCCGCATGGCCGAACCCGAGGAAATCGCCGCCATGTGCGCCTTCCTCGCCTCGGGCGCCTGCCAGAGCGCGACCGGCAGCTGTATCGATATCAATGGCGCGAGCTATGTGCGCTAGGCTGCCCGTCTAGCGGCCAGAGTTGAGAGCCGCGTCAGCCCGAACGAACCCCCTGTTCACGCGAAGCCAGCATATTGCCGGCATAGGGCACTTCGCCGCTTTCGCGGACCATCAGGTCGAGCTGGTGGCGAATCCATAATTCGGTTTGAAAGCGCCAGACACGCTCGGCGAATGCCTCGGGCAGGCCAAACTCCCGCGCGCAGCGCCGGACATTGTTCAGAACCGCCTCATTGCGATCGGCATCGACGACATAACGTGGATAGCGCTTGATGCGGGCTGCCGTCTCGACCAGGCTTTTGCGGGCCGCCAGCAATCGCACCAATTGGCGGTCGACACGGTCGATCTTCACACGCACAGCATCGAGACCGGCCTCGTTCACTCCATCGTCCATTCCAGCCCTGCCTTTCCGGCCAGATAGCCATTGACGAGCGGCAATGGCAGCGTCGACGCGCGCACCGCCTCAACCATTTCCGCGGCGCTGCTGGCGCCGTCGATGAATTGCCGCAGCGCATTGGCGACCTCGACCGTGCCGATACTGTGCGGCGACAGGCGCAGGGCCGATATCCCCGCCATGCGCAGGGTTTCCGGCGTCTGCGTGCACAGTTGCAGACCATCGGACAGGGTCTGGACGCCGTTGAAGGCGAGGAAGGCGGTGCCATCGAGCGTCGAGACGCGGCAACCATCGGGATCCTGTTCGCACACATAGCGGCAGGAATCGCGGTTCAGCTTGTGTTGCCGCGCATGATAGCAGCGCCCGGAATGCGCCAGCGGCAGACGGCCGAAACCGAACAGTTCGACCTCCAGGCCGGGGCAGCGTCCGGCAATCTGTGAAATGGCCTGCAGTGATAATTCGACTGGCGGACACCAGCGCGTCCAACCCATTTCCTGCAACATTGCGGCTGTGTCTTCATTATAGACATTGAGGAAGGGCCCGGCCGTGAACGCGGCGCCACCGCGGCTCGCAAGGCCGCCAAAATCATTCAGCTCGACATGCTCGCCATCGCGCACCAAATCCTCGGTCAGCCGGCGTTCGCGGCGATTGACCGGCGAGATCAGGGTCGACCAGATCACGGTCTTGCCCGCCCGCTCGAGCCGCTCCGCCGCGCTCGCCACTGCCGCCTGGGTCAGGGGGCCGCGCTTGCCGCAGACAATTTCGCCGAGATAGACTCGGTCGACCGGGCATTCATCGGCAATTTCGGCATAGAAATCGAGCAGTTGCGCCGATGGCCAATTGAAATAGAGCGGCCCGAGGCTCAAGGATATCGGGGTTGGATTCACCGCCATGTTTTCTTATACGCTCCCACCGTGCCGCGCTGGCCTTCGGCCATTGTATTGAGCATCGCCGCCCCCGCCGCTGCCGGCCCGTCCGGACCACCCAGCGCGTCGATCGCCTGCCGGAACTGGCGCGTCACCGCCTCGACATAGGCCTTGCCGCGCTGCCGCCCCTCGATCTTGAGCGCCGATACACCGGCATCGAGCAATTGCGGCAGGACATCGATCGTATTCAGGCTGACCGGGTCCTCGAACAAATGCGCAGTCTTGCCGCCAGCCACGAAGCGGCCCTTGCACAAGGTCGGATAGCCCAGTGGCTGGCCGTCCGCCTGCCGGTCAATCGTCAGTCCACCGAGCGCGACAGACCGGCTGCCATCCTGACGCGAATAGCTGACCGCCTCGGGCGGCGAGCAGACGCCGTCGAGATTGGGCGAGCGGCCGGTGACATAGGAAGACAGGTCACACCGCCCTTCCGTCATCACGCAAAGCCCGCCAAAGGCGAATACCTCGACCTCGATATCAATCTCGCCGATCAGGGCCTTGATCTCGGGGATGGACAGAATGCGCGGCAGCACGACCCGTTGGACGCCAAAGCGCTCGACATAAAAGCGGATCGCTTCCGGCGTCCCCGCCGCGGCCTGCACCGAGAGATGCAGGCGCACATCGGGATGGTGCGAGGCGGCCCGGCCCAGCACCGCCATATCGGCAGCGATAATCGCGTCCGCGCCGGCCGCAGCGGCGGCATCGACGGCGCGGGCCCAGATGGCGACGCGGCCAGCCTGGGCGAAAGTATTGATCGCCACCATCACCTTGGCACCGCGCTCATGCGCATAAGTCACAGCCTCGGCCAGCTCGGCGTCGGAGAAATTGAGACCGGGGAAATTGCGCGCATTGGTCTCGTCGCGCAGGCCGCAATAGACGGTGTCGGCACCGGCATTGACCGCTGCGCGCAGGGCCGAGGGCGTGCCTGCCGGGCAAACGAGCTCAAGGGCACCGCGTGTCATGACCGACTCCCCGGCATCGCCGCAGCCCACCGCCCTGGCGGCAGCGGCGGCAGCGGCGGCAGCGGCGGCAAGGGTGGCAAAGGCAGCAGATCGGCCAGCGTCATCTCCGCCTCCTCGATCGCATTGCGCAGGCTGAGCACGACCGCGGTATCGCCCTCAATCCACAAATCCGAGGCGAAGAAGGCGGCATCGCCATCCTCGCTGCCCTGCATCAGCCGCAGCAAGAGATCAAGCGGCGCCTCGATTCGCGCCTCGCAGGGCGTTGCCCCTGACGCGCTCACGACACTGACCGAGCCGCCTACACCGTCCGGACGGACCAGGAACGCCACCGGCAGCCCCGCCGGGCAGATCAGGATGCGCGCCTGGCGCGCCGCGCCGAGACGCTCGAACACATCGGGTCTTCGCCTCGCCAGCCGCCGCAATGACGCCGTCAGCATCAAGCCTGCCGGCTGCATCGCTGTCACCGCGGCGCGTGCCCCGGCGCGACCGAACGGGCCTTGCGGCCAGGGCCGGGCGGCGAGGAAACGACCCGCGGCCTGAAGCGGATGAAGCAGGGATTGTGGCAGCATGATCGATCAGCCCCGGGCCGTTTCGATCTCCGAATGGACCAAAACCGGCCCCAAAGTGATACCGCCGCCACTTGATATTTATCAAAACATGAATCTGCGACATAGGCGCACAGGCGGTGATGACGGCCCCGATGCTGCACCAAAATCTCCACGCGGCTGGCCGCTGGAGGTTTGAGTGGTTCACCTCTCGATAGGAGGTGTGCGGGACGCCGGCGAATGCCGGAGTGGATGATGAAGTAGAGCGTGACATTCGTGACGTCCCGCACGTGGAGATTTGCTCGGACGCCTTGCGGCCCCCGTGTCGAAACCGGATCGGATTGAGCGGCCCAGTCTGGATGCCGCCTTCCTTTCCGGTGGCCCCGCCAGGGTCCGGGCCGTCACCCCGGTGCCCGGACGGGCTCCACGCTCCCGATCGCCGCCAGTGACTGAGCTCACGCCTCCCGTGCGACCGGAACGGGTGGATTATGCGCCAGGCTCAAGGGGGCGGGGATAAGTTTGACGATTTATCGTCATCCTGACGCAAGTCAGGACCTCGATATCATAGGCTCCGACCTTGTCCCGTCGAGGTCCTGACTTGCGTCAGGATGACGTGGGATAATTGTCAGCGGTGGGGGATAAACGCGACATTGCGCCATGAAACTCATGCAAGATGAACCCGCACGGGGTTGTGCTGGCGCGCCGGCAAGGGCAGACAGGGCCCCCAACGCCGCCAATCGCGGCGCGCCATACCGGCTTTCAACCGAACCAGGGACGAATACAGCTTGAAAAACCCCGCACATCCGACCTTCGCCGACCGCAAACAGCATGCTGCGGAGGCCAAGAAAAAGCTTCTGGAAAAATTCAAGACCGCGCCAAAGCTCGACGATCCGGAGCTCGCCGCCAAACGCGCCGAACGCGAAGCCATCGCCAAGGCCCGCGAAGCGCGCCGCCTTGAGCGCGAGCGCGTGAAAGCCGAGAACCAGGCCCGCAAGGCCGCCGAACTCGCCGCCAAAGCCGAAGCCGCCATCGCCGCGGAGCAGGCCGAGATCGCTGCGCGCGAAGCCGAAGAAAAGCTCGAGCTCGAACGCTTCGCCGCCGAAGAAGCCGCGAAGAAGGCCGAACGCGATGCGCGTTATGCGGCGCGGAAAAAGCGCAAACGCTAGGGGCGTTGGAGGCGGGCGTCAGCCCGCTTCGCTCCAATTCACCATCTCCCCCCGCAGGAGCGCAGCGAATTCCGGGGCCTGCCACACGTTGGTAGCCTGGCTGGATTCCCCTCCGGCAGACCCCGGAACAAGTCCGGGGGAATGATTCTATTGTGATTGGGGGGGAAGCCCCCTACTCCGCCGCCGCCAACTGCCGCCCGGCGCGGTAAACCTTGCCCGGCTTCGCCCCCGTCAACTTGCCATTCTCAATCACCACCTCACCGGCGACAATCGTCGCGGTATAGCCGATCGCCCCCTGCAGCAGGCGCTGGCCGCCGGCCGGGAGGTCCTGGACCATGTGGGGTGGTTCCATCTGGAGATTGTCGAGATCGATCACGTTGAGATCGGCTTTCAGGCCCTCACGGACATAACCACGATCGGACATGCCCATATAATCGGCCTGGGCGCCGGTCAGCATGCGTACGACGCGGGGCAAAGAGAGCTTGTCGCCGCGGGTGCGGTCGCGGGTCCAGTGGGTGAGCATATAGGTTGGCATCGAGGCATCGCAGACCGTGCCGACATGGGCGCCGCCATCGGACAAGCCATAGAGCGCCTGGGGGTGCTGCATCATCTTGAGGACATTGTCGTAATTGAGCTCTGTGTAATTATACAGCGGCAGATAGATCAGCTCATGACCGTCGCGCTCGAGCAGGGTGTCATAGATCATCTCCATCAGCGAGACGCCCCTGGTGCGCGCCTTGGCGGCGAGTGAGTTTTCAGCCGCCTGCTCGTAATCCGGCGGATTGCCGAGCTGGAAGAATTTCTCGGCGACGTAGTCGATATGCTCCATCAGCATATCGGCCAGCGGCGGCACGGAAGAGCCCGGCCCGGCCAGTTTTTCGATCTTTTCGTTGAGGATTTTAACTTTGAAAGCCGGGTCCTTCATCCGTCTTACACGCTCGGCCAGAGGCAGATCGGCGATGGTCTTGTAGCTCGGATAGCCCATGAAAGGGTGGAAGGTGCAATTGAAGCCGAGGAAGACGCCGATCGCGCGCGGCGCAACCTGCATGCGGGCATCGACGCCCTCTTCCTTCAGTTTCTCGGTGCGGGCGATCAGTTTGAGCCATTGATCGGGCGCGAAATCGCGTTGCATCAGCGAGAAGGAGAAGGGCCGGCCCGAGGCCTTGGCATAGTCGGCAATGATCGACCATTCCTCGTCGAAATCGGCCTCACCGCGTTCCAGATTGAAATCGCTCACCGCCTGCAACACGCCGTAATCGAGGCCGTTGAATGCTTTCGCGATGCCAACCAGTTCCGCCCGCGTCGCTTCCGACGATGGTGTCCAGTCGCCATCGGCGCTCTTGTGGACGTCGGAACGGCCGGTGGCGAAACCGATCGCTCCGGCTTCAAGCGCCTCGCGCGTCAGGCGGCGCATTTCGGCAATGTCGGCATCATTGGCCGGCTCGGAATGGATCGCCCGGTCACCCATCACATAGACCCGCAGCGGGTCGTGCGGCAGCATGGCGGCGATATCGATTGTGCGCGGCACGGCGGCCAGGGCATCGAGATAATCGGGGAAGCTCTCCCAATTCCAGGTCAGGCCTTCGGCCAGCGCGGTGCCGGGAATGTCCTCGACGCCCTCCATCAGGCGGATCAGCTTGTCGTGATCGCCTTCATGGACGGGCGCAAAGCCGACGCCGCAATTGCCCATCACCGCTGTGGTGACGCCGTGATCGATCGAGGGGCGAAGATCGCCATCCCAGCTGGCCTGGCCATCATAATGGGTGTGGACGTCGATAAAGCCCGGCGTGACGATCTGGCCCTTGGCATCGATGCTGCGCTTCGCCGCGCCGATATCATTGCCGATCGCAGCGATACGCCCGCCAGTGATCCCGATATCGGTCCACACAGCCGGTCCGCCGGAACCGTCGAATACCAGACCACCCTCGATTTTCAGATCAAACATCACTTCATCTCCCCTGACGCTCAATTGGCCGCGTCGATTATCCGGTTTTTTGCTTGTCACTGTTGTGCACCTGATCGAGGCCGCGGAACAAGCCCGCCAGCGCCCCGCCAGAGATCAGGTGCCAGATACTCCAGGTCGCGGTGATTGCCGCAGCGCCGCCAATACCGTCGAACTGGCTCAGCAGGATCAGCAGGCCCAACCCGCTATTCTGGATACCGACTTCAAAGGTCAGGGCCCGGCGCCGGGCGATATCGAGCCGCAAGAGCCGCGCCGTGCCGGCACCCAATGCCAGGGCGCTGGCATTATGGATTATCGCGATCGGCACGACGATGGCGCCGGCAATGAGGAGGACATTCCAGTTCTGCTGCACCCCGACCACGACCAGCGCCGCAAGTGACAGCAGCGAGAGCGGCGACAGGATTTTGCGCATTTGCGCCGCCGATTTCGGGAATTTCGCGGCGACCAGCATTCCGGCGGCCAGCGGTAGCGCCAGCAGCGAAAGCGTCTGAACCAGGAAAGGCACGGCATCAACATTGAGCGTATCCACCAGCGCGGCTGTCGGCGGATACAGGCTCGACCAGAACAGGATCGAGACCGGCGTCGCGATGGCCGAGCCGACGCTCGAAATGGCGGTCAGCGACACCGAATAAGCTGTATTGCCGCGCGCAAAATGGGTCAGGACATTGGAGACATTGCCGCCGGGACAACTGGCGACAATGATCATGCCCAATGCCACACTGGCCGGCGGCGAGATGATCACAACCAGCCCCATCGTCACCAGCGGCAAGCCGATGATCTGAGCCAGCACACCGCCGAGTATCTGAACCGGCTGGCGCCGCACGGCATGGAAATCCTCCAGCCGCAATGACAATGCGACGGTGAACATCATCCCGATCAGGATCAGCGCGATTGCCGTGCGTATTTCATCATTGAGGACGACCCGCAGGTCGTCGATCGCAACAGCTTCCATCAAGTCCGGTCCCGCTTCCCCGCTAACCGCGCAGTGTGCAGGGAAACGCCCGGGCGGCAATTGCCGACATCAGCGCGCGTTACAGACCTGTAATACTTTACCCAACAAAAAGGGTCGCCAAGAATGCAGCTCTCCCCTATCGTCCCCGCGCACACAGAAAGAGATCTGCGCGGCAAGCATGTCTGTCATTGCACGCGGTCGATTGGGCGACAGGATCTCAAAGGCTTCAGCCGGTCTGAGTGATGGGTGTGGGTGATAATCATTCCAGCACACCACGGTCTTTGGGGGACTGTTTTATGGGACGCAAACGATTTGACGAGATGCCCTGCGCCATCGCGCAAACCCTGAATCAGGTTGGCGATTGGTGGACTTTGCTGATCGTCAGGGATGCCATGAAGGGCGCCCGGCGGTTCAGCGATTTTCACGACAGCACCGGTATTGCGAAGAATATCCTGACGGACCGGCTCAACAAGCTGGTCGAAAACAGCATTATGGCGCGCGAAGAAGTCGGCGTGCGCGGCCAACGGCAGGAATATATCCTGACCAAGCGCGGTGAAGCCCTGCTCCCCATCCTGATCGCCATGCAGCAATGGGGCGATGAATGGGTTTATAATGAGCACGACCGGCCGGTGGAATTGATTGATGTCCGCACGGGTGAAAAACTGGCGCCCCTGGCTGTGGCCAATGAGAGCGGCGGGGCTATGACGCATCGCGATATCGGGTTCAAACCGGAGAGCGCCGCCGGCGCCGAAAACCGGTCCGGACGCGCCTCGGGCTAGGCCAACGCTGCAAAGGCAGAGAATACATCGACATGAACGCCGTTCACCGCTTATTCTGGAAACAGAATCCGGGAGGGGATGAATCATGACCGCAATCCTGAAAGCCACACCGCTTGTCGCACTGGCGGCAATTCTGGCAGCCTGTGGCGGACCGCAGGAACGTGATCTGGCGAGCGCCGATCGCAATTATCAGAATCAACTGATCGAACGGCTGATCGATGCCCAGCCCGGCGATGTGATCGAGATCCCCGAGGGCGTCTTCGCCTTTGACCGCTCGCTCAGCCTCACCGTGGACGGCGTCACCCTGCGTGGCCAGGGCCCGGAGCGTACGATATTGACCTTCCAGGACCAGGTGCAGGGCGCTGAAGGCTTGCTCGTCACCGCCAGCGATTTCACGATTGAAAATCTCGCCATCGAGGACACGGTCGGCGATGGCCTCAAGATCAATGAGGGTGACAATATCATCATTCGCGGTGTCCGCGTCGAATGGACCGCCGGACCGCGCACCGAGAATGGTGCCTATGGCATCTACCCGGTGCAGACGACGAATGTGCTGATTGAGGATTCCATCGCCATCGGCGCCTCCGATGCCGGCATTTATGTCGGGCAGTCGCGCAATGTCGTCATCCGCCGCAATCGCGCCGAGCGCAATGTCGCCGGTATCGAGGTGGAGAACACCATTGGTGCCGATGTCTATGACAATGTCGCGACGGAGAATACGGGCGGAATTCTGGTCTTCAACATGCCGAATTTGCCGCAACCCGGCTATCAGACCCGCGTCTATAACAATCACGTCTTTGCCAATAATACCGGCAATTTCGGCCATGCCGGCACCCCGGTTGCCAGCATCCCGGCCGGCTCGGGCATTGTCGTGAATTCCAATGATCTGGTCGAGATTTTCGACAATGATATTTCCGATAATCGCACCGCCAACATCATCATCTCCAGCCTGCACTCGACGGGTTATTCGAGTTATTCGGTGCAGGATGATTTCGATCCCTTTCCGGAAGGGATTTTCATCCATGGCAACCGGTTTACCGGTGGTGGGGACAATCCGGACGGGCTTGACCTGCAAGGTCTGAAACTGCTCGTCGCCGGCCCGCTCGGCCGCATGCCGGACGTGTTGTGGGACGGGTTTCATGATGCGGCGAAAATGGTCGATGGCGTGATGCCGGATGATTTGCGCATCTGCCTCGATAATGGAGAGGCCGAACTGGTCAATGCCGATGGTCCCCATGATTATGCCGCCCCGGCCATCACCACAGACCTGCACCGCTGCACCCTGCCGCGCCTGCCGGTGATCGAGCTGGCCTCGGCGCAATGATCGCCATTATCCGGATGCGTCTTGCCGGCGTGATGATTGCGGCGCTGGCCCTGGCTGGCTGCGGTGGGCCGATGCCGCCATCGCCGCACTATATCGCCGAGGGCAATCCGCCATTATTGAGCGATTGGGGCATGATGGCGTCGGACGGGCGCGCCCTCACCCTCGCATCAGGCGTCGAGCCCTATGACCTGGTGACACCGCTCTTCAGCGACTACGCCCACAAGCAACGCACGATCTGGATGCCCGAAGGCGTCAGCGCAGCTTATCGCGAGGATGACGTGCTCGATTTCCCGGTCGGCACGGTCATCACCAAAACCTTCTATTACCCGCGCGGCGATGGTGAAAGCGAGGTGCTGCAATCGCTCGTCCAGGCGCCGGGCTGGCGCGCCGACGGGCTTGATCTGGGCGCGATCCGGCTGGTGGAGACCCGCATACTGGTCCGGCGCGAAGCCGGCTGGACTGCCCTGCCCTATGTCTGGAATCCTGAGCAGACCGAAGCCAGGCTCGCCCGCGCCGGCGATATCCAGCGCCTGACGCTGGTCTCGGCCGATGGCGGCCGCGAGGACTTCGCCTATGCGGTTCCGACCAGCAATCAATGCGCCGGCTGCCATGCCATCAATAATACCACACGGGCAATCGAGCCGATCGGACCGGCACCGCGCCATCTCAACCGCGAATTCGCCTATGCGGCCGGTGCAGACAACCAACTCACCCACCTGGC
>Ga0316204_10006285_pt1 | contig 18409 bp, 16 predicted proteins | sample 6monrhotite_MG_2_FD_205661 | JGI IMG/M metagenome (GOLD analysis project Ga0316204, IMG submission 205661) | Microbial mat bacterial communities from mineral coupon in-situ incubated in ocean water Damariscotta River, Maine, United States -... | ecosystem: Environmental > Aquatic > Marine >... | reverse complement strand
GAATAAAAGTATCCTCAAACACAAAAGTCGCCAATAAAAAACTACTTATTAGAGACAAAAGAATCCCCGTTAGACTTCCTAAAAATCCAAGAAATGCGTATTCCAAAAAGGCTATTTTTAATAGCTGCCTGCTCGTGGCGCCAATAGTCCTTAATAATACACTTTCCTTAATTCTCTGATATTTACTGGTACTTACCGCCCCTATTAAAACTACAACACCGGTAAGTATGCTCAAAAAGGCCATAAAATTAATCACTAATCCAATTTTATCTAATATTCCTTCTAACAAGGCAAGGACCTGACGCAGATCTATGATGGAAATATTAGGAAATTGCGCTACCAGTTGCCGTTGTAATGTAGCCGATGTTGCATCGTCTGGAGTATTGGTTGTTAATACATGAAATTTAGGCGCTTCTTCTAAAACTCCCTTGGGAAAAAGAACTGAGAAATTTAATTGCAATCGCCCCCAATCTACTGCCCTAATACTGCCAATGATGGTCTCTATTAATACACCTTGCACGTTAAAGGTTACCTTGTCTCCTACTTCAACCTTGGCATCGAAAGCAAAGTTCTCAGCAACAGAAATAGGCACTATTTCTCCATTGGTATAATTTCTTGTCCAGGTGCCCTCTTTAATAGTCTCTGAAGCTATCAACGAATCGCGGTAGGTGACCCTAAATTCGTGATTTAATACCCATCTGCCTACATTTGACGTAGAATCATTTCTAATGGTATTTACCGAAGTGCCTTTTATACTATGAACTCGCATTGTAATGATCGGAATATTGTCGAGTAGTGGAATGTTGTTGGGAAGAATTGTCTCGGTAACTGCAGCTACCTGTTCAGACTGCACATCCATCAAAATGATGTTTGGGCTCGACTCATTTCCATCCAGAGACACCTTGTTCAACAGAATATCTTTAGTGAAATAGAGGGTGCTAATAAGAAAGGCCCCTACTCCAATTGCCAATAACAACGTGGTAGTTTGGTTTTGTGGACGAAATAGATTCAATAGGCTTTGGCGCGAACAAAACCCCCAGGAAGTTGGGAAAAATCGCTTAATAGCCTTCATAAGGAGTGCTGCTACACCAGCAAGCAAAGAAAAGGTAACCAAAATACCTCCCACAAAAGACAATGCGTATTTCCAGTTATCTAATAATCGCAGGGCAAAGAGAAAAATAAAGAGAAAAATAATCCCCAGAACAATCGCACGTGCTTTACCCGATTTGGATTCATCGGTATCCTGAACCCGCAATACCTGTAAAGGAGATATATACCAGGTTCTTAGCAAAGGGAGTAAGGCAAAAGTAACCGACATAAAAACGCCAAGAGATATTCCTAGAGTGATAGAAGGTATTGATAGGGACACTACCACATCTAGCGGTAAATAATCTTGCAATAAATAAGGTGCTGACTGTTGTAAAGCAATGCCAAACAATGTACCAATAACACCTCCAATGAAGCCTAATACCGCAATCTGGAGAAGATATATTAAAAAGGTTTGTTTTCTGGTTGCCCCCATGCATTTTAAAACCGCGATAGCTTTTAATTTTCCTTTGATGTATACATGAACAGCGCTAGCAATGCCTATACAGCCTAAAAGAAGTGCAATGAAAGCTACCATATTTAAGAACTTTCCGAAATTTTCATACCTCCGTCCAAGTCTTCTACTGGTATCGGTGTGTGTATCCAGATCTGCCCCTTCAGCATCTAGTACAGGATCTATTTTGGAATTAAGCTCCTCCAGATCCTGATCGGGTTCCGCAACAAAAAAATACTTGTAGGTTACCCTACTTCCTTTTTGCAATAATCCTGTTTCCTCTAAATACCGATGAGGAATATACACCGCCGGCGCTACGCTGCTGGTAAGTGCCGACCTACCCGGGGCCGATTTAAGTACTCCGGAGATGGGAAAGGTTAGGAAGCCCACTTTTATGCTATCTCCCGGTACCAGATTGTATTGCAACATTACAGTGGCGTCTACCAAAGCCGTTCCATCTGACTGATAATTGGAAGCAGCTTTTGAAGGTTCTGTTATTAATTCGCCATAAAAAGGAAAGCCTCCTTCAACGCCTACTACCTGCACTAATTTGGTAGCCCTTTCCTTTGGAAATGTCACCATGGACGCAAAACTAATTTCCTTCCCATTAGCTCCTCCAAGAGAATCTATGATCGATTGCACTTTTTCATTGGGAGGTTGACTGCTGTCTATAATAAAATCGGCACCCATTAGGGCTTTAGATTGCAGGGCTATGGAGTCTGTTAGATTATTTCCGAAGGATTGGATTGCCACCACCGCGGCAATACCTATGATAATAGAAGCCATAAAAAGAGATAGCTTACGAGCATTGGCTTTTAGATCTCTCCTTGCCATCGTAAAGAGCCATGTGGTCCCTGTTTTGGATACTAAATTGTTTTGTTTACTCACAACGTTTTCGTCTTTTCATCTGAACTGATCTTCCCTCCTTTTAACCTCAAAATCCGTTGTGTTTTTTCTGCTAGTTCCATATCATGGGTAATGATCACCAATGTGGTACCAGCTGCCTTGTTTAAATCGAAAAGTAATTGAATAATTTTTTGTCCGGTTGCCTCATCCAGTTCCCCGGTAGGCTCATCTGCGAAGAGTATAGAGGGTCTGTTAGAAAAAGCCCTGGCTAATGCCACCCGCTGCTGTTCTCCCCCTGATAATTGGGAAGGGTAATGATGCAGACGTTCCGAAAGTCCAACTTTACCTAATAATTCTTTAGCAATGGTTGCCGCATCCTTTGCTCCTTGCAATTCTAATGGAACAGCCACATTTTCCTGAGCGGTAAGTGTTGGCAATAATTGAAAATCCTGAAATATAAACCCTACCTCCTTATTTCGTAACAACGCCCTTTCATCTTCATTTAAAGAATTAAGATCGGTTCCACATAATTCAATCTTCCCGGTATCAGCTCTGTCTAATCCGGCACAAAGGCCAAGTAACGTAGTCTTACCACTTCCAGATGGCCCAACAATGGCGAATGTTTCACCCGCTTCTATATCAAAAGATATATCATCTAAAACAACTAAATATTTTTGCCCGTTTTGATATGATTTCTTAAGATTGGCAACGTTTAATATCTTTGGCATATGCGTACTTTTAGGATCTATTCCAACGAAGGCGGAAAATATAAAAATGATTTTGAATTTAGGGTACAGTGCTATGAGAATCCTGTTAAAGTTTTGTTATCTATTTATGGTGGTTTTATTTGTGGCTTGCGGTGGGGCTACTAAAGAGAAAAAAATGGAAGGTGAGGCCAGGAATAGTGAACTAAATAATACCATTGAATCGACTACAAAGGTCCAAAAGATTCTGTTTTTTGGAAACAGCCTTACAGCAGGAATGGGGCTTGAACCAGAAATGGCCTTTCCCGGTGTTATCCAGGGGTACCTAGATTCATTGCAGCTTAATTATACAGTAATTAATGCTGGTTTAAGTGGTGAAACAACTGCTAGTGGAGAAAACAGGGTGTCATGGCTTCTAAATCAAAAAATTGACGTATTTGTGCTGGAACTTGGTGCTAACGATGGTCTACGGGGAATACCATTAAGTGAAACCCGTGAAAATCTTCAGGCCATTATTGACGCCGTTAAAGCAAAGAATCCTGACACACATATTATTTTGGCCGGGATGCAAATACCACCAAACATGGGGCCATCTTATACTGCTGATTTTAAACGCATTTTTCCGGAATTGGCTACTAAAAACAATACCGCATTAATCCCTTTTTTACTTGAAGATGTTGCCGGTAATCCTGAACTAAACCAGGAAGATGGGATTCATCCCACGGAGGAAGGACAAAAAATTGTAGCTAAAAATGTCTGGAAGATCCTCGAGACTTTAGTTAGATAAAAAAAAATTGCTTTTCTATATTACACTCTTTTACAGCACATTAATAAATTATAGGTGAACCAAAGAATTACTATTATTTTGTCCGGGCTTTTTTAAGTATTTCATTAGAAAATTTCGAATCATTTTTCATCACCTTAAAAAAGTCCCCAATAAAACTTTTGGCAATATCATATTCTTTGGGATTGTCAAAATCATCTTGTAGCCCTTCCATTACGGCATAAATCTTCTGCTCATTATCCAGGAATTGCTTGCGAACCATTTGGTAGACTTGTTCGTCTCTTTTAAAGCCTCTATACAGCCTATCGGTTACTTCTTCTATAGTTAGCGTCTCATTCTGCACTTGCGACACCACAGAATAACTTGCGTCTACCAGGCCAGACATATCAAAATCATAGGGTATTGGCATTGTTTTATTGTCTGATGTGAAGATTAGTTTTTCATTATGCTGGTAGGCCACAGAAAAATCTGTATTTCCAATCATATACTGGAAAAAATCGTTTTGAACAGAACAGACGTCATCTTGTTGCAAAGGATGTACAGATCGTTTCATTTTTTTGGCATTATGACGATCGGCCACCTTGTCTAAGTCTTCAATTAAAAAAGCTTTGAGTTGATGTGTTTTACTTTTACTACCCCTTAATTCTGTCAGGTCAATAGTCGCCATCCGTGTTTTATAGTGATACGGTGAGATCAATTCATACATTTTATAGGCCATATATTCCTTTACAATATTGTCAAAGGTGTTTTTAGAAGTAAAACAGGGTACTACAACTTTTAATTCCTTATTTCCTTTAAAAAGGGTACCTTTTGCTACAGCCTTCTTTATTTTTACTTTTAATGGAGGGAAATAACAGTGCTCCCTGCGAAAATTTCCACGTGCTCTTATTTTTACTTCTATAGAATCCCAAATCCCATCATTTTCGAAATAAACACGAGACAATAAATATGTACTGTCGTTTGTATTCCGCTTCATTTCCTTGTTAGAAAAACTCATTCGGAGTGGAAGAATTGACTGATCTTTAAAAAGAGCGGTTATTTTTTCGGTCGATGCTATCTCCTGTGATTCTTGAGAAAATAGAGGGTTCCATGCAACGAACAGGAACAAAAGGAATAGTGATATTGTTTGTTTATTCACGATATTGTAGTTAGATTTAACACTTATAAGTTAACACATTTCTGATTATTACACGCTACCTAACCATAATAAATACAAAAACATTCGTTGTTTTGGGAATTTCTATCCTTACAACATTTGTATGTTATTATTTCAACATAGTATATTATGTTGATTTAACCCTACTAAGTATCGCCATTGTTTTTCCTTTAGTATTTACTATTCGGGGGTCTTTTAGAAGAAGAGAAAAGGCGCTGGAACATTTGAGTAAATTTAGAAGTGCTTTAAAAACAGTACATTATTTTATAAATAGCACAAATCAATTACCTGAAGAGAGCAAAAAGGAAATGTCGGATATCCTGGTGCAGATCAGTGATAAGACCATGGAGCATTTAGGGAGTAACAACCAAAACACAAAAGACCTGGATCTTATCATTAACAAGGTTCACACCTTTACACAAGTAAATGATGCCAATATATCCACCAAATTGCGAGATCGCATCTTTCGCTTTATGAAAGACTTGCACGAATCGCTCGAGAATTTACATGCTATTAATACCCACCGCACTCCTATTAGTCTTAAAGCCTATTGCAAATTATTTATCTATATTTTTCCATTTATTTATGCGCCAACGATCATTAGTGAAGTTGGTCAGGATAATGCCCCCGTTATTACGTACTTTGTAGTAGTTTTAACCGAATTTATTCTTATTTCATTATATAATATACAGGATCAATTAGAGTTCCCGTTCGATGATGACGGGTTAGACGATATTAAACTAGATGCCTTCAAATTAGATCGCTAGTAGACGCACTTAGGACAACCTATTCCTCATCATACTTCACCTTGGTTTTATAGATTTTTTCTATTAATTTAGCTTGCAACCATAAGATATTCAATGGGTTATGAATTAACTCATTAAAAATAGGTTGTTCATCGAGGATTTGGTCATTTGTCGATATTATTAACCCATACATGGAATAGAATCCTGCTTTTCTTCACAAAATGCCGTAATTGTGGTGAAATCCAAGTCTTATGAACAAGAAAACTACTGGTACTTACCTATTATATACCTTTTGTACATTCTGTTTTGTTTGGGCGTTATACGTGTTAATGATAGGACTTTAAGTTACACTTTGTAAAGACTTAACCCCTAATAACAAGCTCATTACTTCGTATAAGTGCTTTTTAAAGCACCCCATAAGAATTAAACTAAACATTCCCATATAGATAAAAAAAAACCCGAATAGATCGGGTTTTATACATTAAAGTTGTTTTGCTCCCTAATCAGGGGCAATTCGCATTACCAATTCATATAAAATGGAATATTCAAAACCATTTGGCATTATATCTCCCATTTTTGTTTTTTCCATCACACTGGTCCAATCTGCATTAGTATCTGCCGTACTCTGATAGCTCATATAATTCATCGCATCTGCCATGGTATTAAAACCATCCCATGTCATAGCCGCGAATCTAGCCTGGTTTCCTTTTGGATGCACAACCGACATTAATCCCCAGGAGGTCATTCCCATACTACCACTGGCAATACTCTTCTCATGCAAAGGTTGCCACAGCGTCTTGTTCTCTTCAATAAATCCTCCCAAACTGGCAGGTTTCGCATAATTAACTACCGCATACTTATAATCTCCTCCTGCCGAGGCCTCCAACTGCATCCAATAGTCAAACGTTGTTGGTGCAAAAGAATTGGTCTGTACCATATCTGGAGATACGCCCATTGCCTTAATATTTTCAGCAGACCATATAGCACCCTGGTCAACTTTATCAAAACTCTCAAAATTGTTTACAAACACATAATTAGGGGCTCCTACTTCGGTAATCCCTATTTTACGCCAAAGCGACCAACCGGTCATCTGTTCTTTGTCGATTGCCGCAGCGGCAACTTTAGCCCAGTACATGGTTTCTTTTTGTACAAATTCATCTTCGCGGTCGTTAGGAACTACCCGATACTGCAGATATGCTACCTGCGCCATAGAACTCATGGTGACCATGAGCCCTAAGAATAAAACTACATTTTTCATAATATTTGGTTTGGTTAATTAGATTAAGAAGATACAAAATATTTTAATACATTAATATACATATGCTTTTAGTGGTTAGAGCTTTAACCATTGAATGCTTTATAATCAGGTCTTAAAAAACTTTGTTTGGATACCATTGTAAGAATAAACTTACGCTCCTAACTTGTTGAAATCAAAATAATTAGCACTTCCACAATTTTTTACAGATGTAATAGTTTTATAAGTGACTGGTTGTAAATACGTCCAGGCATTTAAACACAGAATGAAAAACAGCAATTTCATATATAATTTTATCTTGTTTATCTTCTTCTTTCAAACGCAATCGTTTGCTAATGAGGTCTTTGAAGTTAATGCAGACCCCGTTTCCGTAAGTAAACAAATAATTAAAGAGAAGCCTTTACCCTGGAGCGCAGATGAATATGCTGCCATTATTTCGGATTTTGACCGTACAAAAGAGTTACGGGCAATGGATAAAAATTACTTATTGTTGCAGTCTCCCTGGCTGGGAATGGGTTATTTACAAGGTGTATTTATGAATGGCGAAAGGACCGTTCCGGTAGAACAATTACTGGATCTGTTAACCCAGGCCACCAATTCCCCAGAGTTAACCAGTAAAAAGTTAGCAGAAGTAACCTTACAACAATCACTTGCAGAATATGCCATCGCCTACGATATTGCCAAGAAATTAAACGATTCAGATACGTTGAGCTATGAAGATGCCGTGGCTTTCTTAAGTACCCAGTACGGATATCAAAAAATTAAATCCGCCAAAAAGCTCCTGGCTGAAAGCGGCGCATCAACTGTTGCGGTTATCGACAATAAAACCAGCAAAAGAATATCGACACATTTAAAGAATATAAGACGACAGTATTCCGATCAAATTCCCATTCCTAATGCGTTAAAAGAAGTTGAGATCTTTTACAATTTGCTGGAAGAGGTGGCGGCCGGACTTGCAGCCGTTCCAACCTACACCAATTTTACCCAGACGATTACCGAACTTAATGATGAACAAATTCAGACACGTAAAAAATGGCGTTCTACTATTGAAATAAAAAATCCTACGAGCGCCACGGTTTGGACCATCCCGGATCTTGTTGATTTAGAATGGACCTCTACCAACATGCCTGCAGATAAGACCATTAAGTTTTACTTAACCAAAGATAATATGGTGGTTCAGGAATTGGGGACATTTACGAATAACCAATTTGCCAAAGGTATTAAGCTAAACAGGACGTTACCAGCGGGCAATACTTACAAGATAATGGGGATAGAGCTCTTTCCGGGTAACAAATTCCACACAGCCAAGTTTGCGACCCCTTATTTCACGATCAACAAAAGGCGGCCAGATGAGAAACCAGTTCCTAAAGAGGAAGTGGTATTAGTAGAAGAAACTATTGAAGAAGTTGTGCAGCCTGAAGAAATAGTTGTACCAGAAAAAATAATTGAACCTGAAGAAACTGTTGCCCCACCTATTGTTATTCCTGAAGAAATAGAATTACCCAAAGAGGAGCCTGTTGTTGTCTCGGAAGAAGTGGAGCCTCCAAAAGAAGAAGAAGAAGTAGTAGTAGTGCCCACCCCAGAAATAATACCCGAAGTAATACAAGAACCGATTGTTATTGAAGCACCCAAAGAGGTGGTTAAACGTATCAACTTTGATGGCAGAAAAATTACTTATGTCAAAGAATTGGAAGTCAATAATAAAGTTATAACCATCAATATCTGGGATCACGGAAGGCAAGATGGTGACATTATATCTATCTATTTAAATGGGATAGAGATTGTCAGCAAATATTCGTTGACCTACCTTAAGAAAGGATTTGAACTAAATCTGGACATGGACCAACCCAATGATCTGTTTCTCTATGCCCATAATCTGGGTAAATTCCCCCCCAACACGGTTTCTATTGAGGTTATAGACGGCGATAACTCTGAAAATATTATCCTGAATTCCGATCTTTCGCGTTGTGAGGCAGTGCTTATCAATGTAAAGAAATAGTTTCATTCATAACATCCTTCGTAATCCAATCTTTTATTAAGAGCACCTTTTCGTCTGGGTAGCAAGTGCTGTGCCCTTCAGGTTGGCTATATCCTAGTCGAACCCCAAGAAAAATAGTAAATAACACTGCTACTAGTTCTTCTACATTAAGTTAGGGTATATGAAATATAACGAACAATCATTCGTTATCACCTTTCAATTATTACTAATAAAATAACTTGTTATGAAGAAATGTATAGTAGGAATGGCCATGTTAGCAACAATGGCATTTACTTTTACTAGTTGCTCTGATGATGATGATGCAGCAAACGATTGCGATACCTGCACAGCCCAAGGACAGCAGATTGAGATATGCGATAATGGAGATGACACTTTTACCCTAACGGTAGGCGGAGAATCTGAAACTGTAACAGCAGCCGAACTTCAAGGAGTTTCCCCGGAAGATTTTATTGGATTGATTTGTACGTTGGCAAATACCACGCCATAAGGATATAGAAACGATCCAAAATAACTTTATAAAGCCCTACCAGTAGATGGTGGGGCTTTTTGTTTTGGTAGTAACTAATTTATTTTTGAGGTGTTATACCCTATAAATATGTACCTTAGAGTTTGACAACTACCCTGCTACATATTTAAATTCTTCGCAGGGAATCTTAAGAAAACTAACTAGTATCTATGAATGGCTTTGATATAGTAATGGTGATTGCAGTGATCTTATTCGCACGCTTAGGTGTACGCTTAGTTACAGCCTATATCAAAATGAAAAAAGAGAAGAACGGAACTTCGACAGAAGACAATTAAACAACCAATAAAAACAACTACTATGGGCATCTTTTGGGATTTACTGCAACAGGACGAACTAGATAAACAACAGAAACAGGCAGACAGCGTGGAGGACCGCGTTGCACTGCTTGAAACAGAACTAGAAAAGACAAAGGTGTTGCTCAAAAAGACCCTGGTAGCTCTGGAAAGTCATCTTCAGCAAGACATTGATGGGGATGGTAAGACAGGTTAGTACTAAGGTAATACAACATTGAATATCTAGGAGTATGATCAACTTTTTTAGAAAGATACGCCAACAATTACTATCTGAAAATAAGACCGGTAAGTATCTTACCTATGCCATAGGTGAGATTGTGCTTGTCGTGATTGGAATTTTGATCGCATTACAGATAAATGCCTGGGCCATTGAACAGGATAACCACACCTTAGAAAAGATATATTTGGAAGCACTTCGGGTTGAAATTATGGAAGATATTCAGTTTTATACCGGTGTGTCGGATTCCTTGAAAAACCAAGAAACTTCTGCTCTGCACATCCTGCATTTTATAGAGTATCCCAAAGCAGAAATAAAGGACTCTCTCCAATTTATCAATGCCTTTCGACAGTGTGCAGAGGGTGAGAACTTAACGCGAACCGAGGTGACCTGGAACGAATTACAGTCAACCGGTCGTATGTCCCTGATACGCAATAAGAAGCTTACCGGATTATTGTTTGAATATTACGCCGATTTGGACCATTTTGCCTCCGATTTTAATCGGTTTCCTATGGAACAACGGCTTTTGGTTCGCAAATTTGAACACAATTTCTTCACCCCTGAAGAACATTTGGATTTTTTTTCAAACTGGAGCCAAAAAAGGGTTCCAAGAAAAGCTGTCTTTATAGACATTCGTAATACCCCCACATTATACGATCTTGTGAAATCTGTTATGGTCAGTTCTTTAGTACAAAAAGAAATCACTCAAAAAGTTTTAATTAAAGCTAACTACCTACAAGACGCCATTACTCAAGAGCTTGCGGTCTTTTAGGATATTTAGATGAGCTATTACAAATGTATTCCTAAATGCACATTGCTAATAATGAGGCCTTTATACAGTTTTTTTGTATCTTAAGAGCTCACGCATAAACCAACATCATGAAAAAATTTATCCTCCTTGCCTTAGTACTGACGGGCGCACAATGCTTTTCACAGAATGCAACATTAGATAACCTGGTAGCCGACTTTGAACGAAGTAAGGCTATGTCATTGGAGTATATAGATGCAATGCCGGAAGACCAATTTAGTTTTAAGCCTACCGAAGCTGTCCGAACCTATGCTGAACAGATGTTACACGGTGCCCAGGGCACTATTGGATTGGCAGCAAATGGAACCGGAGAAGTGCCTATTTATGGAGAAACCAATATAGAAAAGGAAGCTTCTTTTCAAACTAAAACTGAAGTACGGCGCATCGTTGCTGAGAGTTTTGATTTTGCCATTGCAGGGATTCAAAATATGGATCCTTCCAAATTGGATGAAATAGTAGTCCGGGGTCCTTATAATATAACCCGTTTGGGTTGGATTCAAAAGGCCAATGAACATGTGGGGCACCATAGAGGACAATGTGCCATCTACCTAAGATTAAAAGGAATTACACCTCCTGCGTATAAACTCTTTTAAATTTTTTATTTAGGGCCTTTGCGAACCTATAATTGTTGATAACACTATCCTGGTTGTGCGGCATTATAATACTATGGTGGGTTGTATACTTTTTCCTATCTTTAAAATCTTCGAATTCTATGAGGCAATACTAATTGTGTTGTGAGAATTCGAATGTTTTTTTTTGATTAACCATTAATTACTATCCTCTATGTTTCGTTCTCTTCAATTAAGTACATGCCTGTTTTTCTGCGCTCTTACTACTATTTTTTCTCAAGATTATAGTACTCTGGAGTTCCGGAATGTAGGCCCATACCGCGGAGGCAGGGTAACTGCGGTGGCGGGAATAGCATCCGAACCAGGTACCTTTTATTTTGGTGCTACCGGAGGTGGGGTATGGAAAACAGAAGACTATGGGACCAGTTGGAATAATATCTCCGACGGTTTCTTTAAAACTCCTTCCATAGGGGCCATTGCTGTTGCCCAGAACGATGCTAACATAGTGTATGTTGGTACAGGTACAGATGGGTTGCGAAGCAATACCATAGAAGGCAAAGGCATGTATAAATCTATTGATGGAGGTGCCACCTGGAAAGAGATTGGACTCACCAATGTTGGACAAATTGGCGCCGTGCGTATTCATCCACTAGACCATAATACAGTATACGTTGCTGCCATTGGAAATGCTTTTAAATCCAATACTGAGCGGGGTATTTACAAAACAACAGACGGAGGAAATTCCTGGAAAAAAGTATTGTTTGTTGCTGATAAAACAGGATTTTCAGATGTAGAAATGATGCCATCTAACCCCAACATACTGTATGCCGCAGCATGGAAAGCTGAACGCAAACCCTGGACCATCATCAGCGGTGGCACCGTTGCAGAAGGTGGTATATACAAGTCTGTTGATGGAGGTGAAAACTGGAAAAAGGTAGAAAATGGACTCCCAAAAAATCTGATCGGAAAAATAGACCTTGAAGTATGCGCTGCTGACTCCAGCATCGTTTATGCGCTGGTAGAGGCACCGGAAAAAGAAGGCGGACTCTATAAATCTACCGACCAGGGAGAGAGTTTTACACAGGTTTCGAGTCATAAAGGAATACGAACTCGTCCCTTTTATTATACCAACCTCAAAGCAAACCCCAAAGATCCCAATATGCTCTATGCCATGGCCACAGGCTATTACAAGTCGGTCGATGGCGGCAAGAACTGGGATCGTTTATCTCCTCCTCATGGAGATAACCACGATATGTGGATTAATCCCAACAATCCTGAACTGTTTATTCAGAGCAACGACGGAGGTGCCAATGTTACTCATACCGGGGGTAAAACCTGGTCTACCCAATACAATCAGCCTACCGCTGAGATATATCAGGTAGAAGTAGACAATCAATATCCTTATTGGTTGTATGGAGGCATGCAAGACAATTATACCACAGTAGCAGTGCCAAGTATGGCACCTTATGGCGTGCAGGCAAGTGGTCTGGGCTACATTCAAAATACAGGCGGATGTGAAACGGGGCCTGCAGTTCCTCACCCTACCAACCCGGATATTGTGTACTCCAATTGCAAAGGTCAGTTTACAGTCTACAACAAAAAAACGGGCACTGAAAAATCATATTTCGTAGGGGCCTCATTTATGTATGGGCATAACCCAAAAGATCTGGAGTACCGCTTTCAACGGGTATCCCCTATTCAAGTATCCCCTCATAATCCGAGTGTAATATACCACACCTCTCAATTTGTTCATAAAACCACCGATGAAGGGGTTACCTGGGAAACCATTTCTCCCGATCTAACAGCTTTTGAAAAAGACAAGCAGGTGATCTCAGGATCTCCAATTACCCGCGATATTACAGGGGAAGAATTTTACAGTACCATTTACGCCATACGAGAATCCCCCTTGGTAGAGGGACTTCTTTGGGTAGGATCTAATGACGGACCCGTACATATGACCAAAGATGGTGGAAAAACATGGGAAAACGTAACTCCAAAAGGCTTGCCTTCCGGAGGCCGTGTAGATGCAGTGGAACCATCTCCTCATAATCCGGCGAAAGCCTATATCAGTGTACTTCGTTATCAGTTGGGTGATACTAAACCCTATATCTACAAAACAGAAAATTACGGAAAATCGTGGGTGCTCATTACAACAGGGGCCAACGGCATTCCCAAGGATTATCCTACCCGGGTAGTTCGCGAAGATCCTAAAAAAGAAGGGATGTTATTTGCAGGCACAGAATACGGGTTGTTTGTTTCTATGGATGATGGTGTACAGTGGAAACCCTTTCAGCAAAATTTACCTGTTACCCCAATCACTGATATGAAAATACACCGGGGGGATTTGGTATTATCCACTATGGGACGATCTTTTTGGATTCTGGATAATATAACAACACTGCGACAATATGACGAGATGAAAAACTTGTCCCATCACCTTTTTAAGCCTAATACAACTGTGAAATACAGGTATCCTTCGGGCGCCCGAACCAGTAGTACGCCAAAGTATCCAAGGCCGGCGGTGATCCTGGACTACTACTTGTCAAAAGAAAGTAAGGACCCCATAAAATTAGAAATACTAGATGCTTCAGGTAAATTAGTTACGACCTTAATGAGCGATACTACTGCCATTAAAAAAGAAGCGGCCATTCGGGATATGCAAACAGAATTTGTGTCCTATGTGGTCTCCAACGATTTAAAAACTGGGAAAGGTCATCATAGATTTCGTTGGGATATGACCATGATGGGTCCCTGGTCTGCGAATGCTTCTAGAAGTTACGGGAACGGCCCAATGGTTGCCCCTGGGACATATAGTGCAAAACTTTTTGTTGATGGCTTAGCAACTGTTAACTCTATAGAAATAGAACAAGATCCACGAGTAAATACGACTGGAATTACCGAGGCGGATGTAACCGCACAGCTTGCTTTTCAACTGAACGTTCGGGATTTGCTAACCGAAGCCAGGAAACTTCAACAAACCTTAGAAAAAAGCATCGAAAAACTTAAAAAGGAAAAAAATAAGGGAAGTCTTTTCGAAACTAAGCTAGAGAAGGAAGAGGCATTACTTAAAAAACTAAAAACCAAAGAGGGAATCTACGAACAACCTATGTTTATAGATCAACTTAGTTATGTATACCGAATGGGTAATGATGCTGACCAAATTATTGGGAATGACACCAAAGATCGTTTTGAGGCATTACGTATTCAATTTCAACAACTTAAAAGTGAATTGGATTAACCGTTAAGGGAACGCTTCCTGTAATTTTATCTGATTTAACACTAGGATAATATGGTATATCCTTAGTAATTCCTACTTTTTTATTTATTAGTTACTACTATAAAAAGAACACTAATATTTCCATTTATGAATTGGTCACTTCATTTAGACGAAACAAATAAGATGCTTATTCTTACCTATGAGGGTAAAAACTCAGCTAAAGATATCCTCGATTCTAGTTATGCTACCGTTATGTTGGCTAAGGAAAAAGACATCTACAAATATTTGGTGTACGCCCAGGATTTAATTGCCGACTTTAAAGCGAACGAAATATTTAAACTTCCCTACGAATTGTACGAAGAGTGGGGAATGGATATTGCCACCCGCATTGCAGTTCTGAAGCCAACAGATACTTCAACTCAACGCATGGCTTCTTTTTATGAGATTTCTAGCCAAAATATGGGATGGCAAGCCAGGGTATTTCCTACTAAAAAAAGTGCCCTTAAATGGTTAAACGCTTAACCACCTGCAAGTACATCCGTTTACTATAGTCAACCGAAAATATGCCTGGTTAACCTATCAATGTTGGCTTGGCATTCAGGTTATGATTTTTTACCGGTAATTCCCGTATCCGGACTCCGGTTGCATTAAAAATGGCATTGGTTACTGCCGGCGCAATTCCAGGGGTGCTGGGCTCCCCTGCCCCACCAGGCCATTCATTACTGTTAATGATATAGGTTTCAATCGTTGGAGATTCGTTCATGCGCAATAGCTGGTAATCGTGAAAATTACTTTGTACAACTCCTCCGTTTTCAATGGTAATTTCTCCATACAAAGCAGCCGTAAGTCCATAGACTATCCCACTTTCCATCTGAGCGGTAAAACCATTCGGGTGAAATGCAAATCCCGGATCAGCAGCGCACACTACTCTGTGAACTTTTACCGTATCTCCAATGATCTCTATTTCTGCCACTTGTGCCACAATTGTTCCAAAGGACTGATGAATAGATATCCCCCTACCCCAATTTGCAGGTAGCGACTCGCCCCAGTTGGCTTTCTCTGCTGCCATGTCCAAAACTTTTAAAAATCTTGGGGAATTTGCCAGGTGTTCTCGCCGAAACTCATACGGATCTTTATTGGCGTTGAATGCCAGTTCATCCATAAACGATTCCGTAAAAAAGCCATGCATAGAAGAATCCACACTACGCCAGTACCCCCAGGGTACATGGGTGGTGCTTTCAGCATAATGAATATATTGATGATCTACACCATATGGAATATGTGGCGCTTCAGGAGGATCGTGTTTAAATACGAATTGATTGTTCCAGGCGGTTATTTGTCCTGTATCGTTCAGTGCTGCTTTAAACCGACTAATATTGGCTTCCCTGTAATGATCTTGCCGTATATCTTCTTCGCGAGACCAGATCAGTTTTACCGGATAATCTACTTCTTTGGCTATTAGGGCGGCCTGTACAGCGACATCTGGCATGGCCCTACGCCCAAACCCTCCGCCTAGATATTGATTGTGAACTATAACATTTTCAGTGTCCATATCTAACACTTCTGCAACACTGTTTGCAAATCCCAGCGGATTTTGACTACCTACCCACAATTCACACCCCTCTGAATTCACCAGGGCGGTACAATTCATGGGCTCCATTGTAGCATGGGCTAAATAAGGAACACGATACTCGGCTTCAATTACATTATTTGCATTTGCAAAAGCATTTTTTACATCTCCTTTTTTTACATCTTCTTCCTCTTTCCCGTCAGCTATGGCCGCATCCATGTCTTTTAGATACCGATCATAAATATCGTTTTGTGCTACTGCATCATTATCAGTTTTCTCATATTCTATTGTTAGCGCATTCAGGGCTTGTTTTGCCTGCCAATAGCCATCCGCAATGACTGCCACTGCTCCATTGAGGTTTACAATTTTATGTACCCCGGGCATACCTTTAATAGCTTCCTGGTCTATAGGTTGCACTCTTGCACCAAAAACTGGAGAAGCTTGTATGGTCGCATATTTCATATTTGGAAGCACTACGTCCATCCCAAAAGTGGCGGTTCCGTTTACTTTTGCAGGAATATCGAATCGTGGTGGGGATGTTCCCATAATAGTAAATTCCTCCGACGATTTAAGCTTGGGCTTTGCAGGCTGAGATAGGTCAGCGGCCTTCTCCACAAAACTTGCAAAAGGTCCTGTGCGATTACTTTCCGGGTGCGAAATATAACTTTCTTTTACTACCAAATCCTCCGGATCCACCTCCCATTGTTCTGCTGCAGCTTCCAGCAATACAGCTCTGGCAGCCGCACCTGCGACACGCATGGCATGCATGCCGGTACAGCGTACAGAAGCACTACCTCCGGTTACTTGCAGACTCATTTGTTTAGTGGCCGTTAAAAACAAGCCATCCACTGTTCCAATCAGTATAGAAGGAACTTCTTTCCCTCCCATTATAAATCCTTTTGCCAAGGCGTAGTTCGCATATTCCTTATTTCCGGGTGCCTCTAACATTGTTACGGTCTTCCAATCTGCATCCATTTCATCGGCTAACATCATAGGAAGCGTGGTATGTGCCCCCTGCCCCATTTCTGCATGCGGAACAATTACTGTAATGGTATTATCTGCATTAATTTTTAACCATATATTGAGTACGGTATCGCCTTCCCCTGCTATCATATCCTTTACTTTCCCGGCACGGTTGCCTGGTCTAATAGCAACACCCAATACCAAAGCACCACCGGTTAAGACACCGGTAGTTATGAAAGCTCGTCTAGTCCATTTCCCCATCGTTCTCATTTTTTGTATTAGAAGCGGTCATCATTTCTGCTGCCGCTCGTTTAATTCCTTTTCGTACCCTTGGATACGTTCCACACCTGCAAACATTGCCAATCATCGCCTCATCTATTTCATCATCTGTAGGTGCCGCATTGTTTGTTAACAAGGCATGAACTGCTACGATTTGACCGGATTGGCAATACCCACATTGTGGAATTTGCTCCTCGATCCATGCTTGTTGTATGACGTGCAATTCTGTTTCGTTAGGTGCAATACCTTCTATCGTGGTTATTTCTTTGCCTTCTGCCGATTGAACCGGGGTAAGGCAAGATCGGATGGCAACTCCATCTAGTTGCACTGTGCAGGCACCACATTGTCCTATCCCACAACCAAATTTTGTTCCGGTGAGTCCAACCTGCTCTCGGATCACCCATAGTAAAGAGGTAGCCGAATCTACATCTACCTCATGTGTTGTATTATTTATACTTAAAATCATCTGCGTATGTTAAATTATCGCTAGTAAATTACTCCCCTAAAAAAGCCTCTATAAAACTACATATAAAAATTAAATGATATAGATCATTCAAACTAAAGCTTTACCCAAATACCTGATAATAATCATTGCTCCAGACAAAAAAGTTACATAAATTTTGAATTGCGATAAGTTCCTTTAATAATAGTTATATGGTAGTACTAAAGGTGTGATGTAAGATCTGAATAATGAAGTGGAAAATTTCGTAACTTATGCTTTGACTAGTCTTCAATGGCCTCTTTCCTTGAATAATTGGCCGTACTTGTGTCACAATTAAACCAATTTCACTGTAATGAAAGAGGGACAACAGCTTGCCGCTATTATGTTTACCGATATTGTCGGATATACCGCTTTAATGGGTAAGGATGTGGAGCTGGGACTTGATTTAATTCGTAAAAATCGGCAGATTCATAAACCACTAATTGAGAAATATGG
>Ga0316204_10006284_pt1 | contig 18413 bp, 17 predicted proteins | sample 6monrhotite_MG_2_FD_205661 | JGI IMG/M metagenome (GOLD analysis project Ga0316204, IMG submission 205661) | Microbial mat bacterial communities from mineral coupon in-situ incubated in ocean water Damariscotta River, Maine, United States -... | ecosystem: Environmental > Aquatic > Marine >... | reverse complement strand
TGTCGGTATTCTTGTAGATTTTGTACCAGTGCCTTATCGCGCAGAATACCAAGCTCACCGGCGCTGACAATCGAATCGAACGCAGTGGTACTAGGTTGCGCATTGGCCACCAAAATGGAAAACGACCAAAACTCGTTGCTCAATTCTTCAACCCGTTCTACAAAACTCTTTTTGCGTAACTGAATATGTGAATCGATGTAATCTTGATAAGTCATGGTGCCGATTTCCACTCCATCCGTCAGATGTAAAGGCGCTGTTTTGCGAGCTTGTTCGACGAGGTAAGTGGCAGTGGCAATTTTGGTCAACGTACCATCTATAGAACTAGAATAGTCATCCAAATCAGATAACAAATCGGTGGCGATCTGCTGCAATATTTGGGTTTCTCGTTTGCGTTCTGCCTTCGCGTCACCCCAGTTGGTGATTTGAAAAGCAATTAGAATTCCCACCACCACGATGACAAAATCGAGCGCCACGGCAAACCAGTTTTGGTCTTTCACATGTTGGGTGATTCGGCGTAGGATCATGGCGCAACACTCCTTGGGGTATCGGATGTTGCGTCGTCGCCCAGTTCCTTTTCGATCTGCTTAAGGAGTAATGCCGCTAGTTTATTTGCGGCGGCTAGATTAGTGAAATGGGCTTTGCCATAGCCGAGCTGGGATTGCAGAACAGCAGCTAAAGAGGGCGTCTCTGAGACTAGTTTTATCAATGAATCTTCATCAACTTCGCCAAACAGTGATAGACCATATAAGTGCCCGGCCTCACTCGCACGGTCTCTAGCTGGCCTGAGCGTTACATCTTGAGTTTTTTGCAAACCTGCCGTTTTTTGACGATATTCCTGTAACTGGCGTACAAGACTTTTATTTTGAAGCAATCCAAGCTCCCCAGAATTTTCTAAAGAGACAAAGGCGGTTGTACTTGGCCGTGCATTTACAACAGTAATTGCGCGTGACCAAAGCTGCTTTTTAATTAGCCGCGAACGCTCAGCAAATCCGCGAATACGCAATTGATCGCTATCATCGAGATATTGGTTATAAGTATTGCCCTCATCAGTATAGTCATCGGCAAAGCTGGTGGCTGGTAATTTCTCGGTTTTCTCAAGAATGTAATTTAGCGCGCTGATTTTGTCTAAGCAATAGCTTAGGGTTCTAGAATATTCAAAGATGTCTTGCTGCAAATCGGTGCCAATTTCACGCAATATCTGCACCTCGCGATGACGTTCACCCCGCGCTTCATTCCAATTGGTGATTTGAAAAGCAATTAGAATTCCCATTACTACAATGACAAAATCGAGCGCCACTGCAAACCAATTTTGGTCTTTAACGTGTTGGGTAATACGGCGCAAGATCATAGTTTACTCTCACGCTCAGCGTTGACAGTGGATAATAAAGCGTTTGCGTCAGATTCAATTCTGTTTAGTCTTAAGTATTGCCAATTAGAAAAGAATGCTATCGATTTTACCCTACCTAAGAACCGAGTATCCTTAATGGCAAGCGCTTGCAATGTGTCTAGTGTGGCGCTATCTCCGAGTCCAATACCTAAATCATTAAAATAATTCATAGTGATATTGGTTTGATTATGTAAGGCTTTTTCATCATTGGTATTCTCTCGCAAGTCTTTGTAAAACTTAGTTAGATCACTAACTAACGTCCTATTGGACAAAACGCTAATGCTGCCACTCTGAATCAGCTCTTCAAATGTGCTGTTGGTGCTTATTAAGTAGGGGCGAGTGACCAATGCGGAATAAGGGTATTGTAGTAAACTTTCTTCCGGCGCTACCTCCTCCTCAATCACCGGCCAAAATGACGGGCGTTTATAGTCTGGTGCCGAGGTCTCCAATACTAACTCGCTGATCGCTAGGCTCGACAAACTTAACCTTTTTGCAGTTTGAATTTCAACGATATCTGCCTCGAGATCACGGGCGAGCTCGGCCAAATAGCGTTGCTCCGCATGTCGATCTTGCCGAGACTCATTCCAACTGGTGATTTGAAACGCAATCAAAATACCCACGACAACAATCAAGAAATCAAGCCCAACCGCAAACCAGTTCTGTTCTTTCACGTGCTGTGTAATGCGGCGCAGGATCATGGTGTATTGCCTCCTAAGGGCGATATGCGTGAGGTTGGTGCTGAGGGTGTTTCTACAATGTGTGATGCTGTGATGAGAAACTGCGTACTTATCAATGCAAGAATAATCGCAATTATCGTCTGGATTTTTCGGTTTCTAAAACTGATCGCGACTACCGCCAAAATACCCAAAGCCAATGAAACAATATTATCGTACAGCCAGTTGTTATAGGCGCCGGTAAGACCGAATGAAAAATTATATAAAATAGCAATTCCAATAAGAACCAAAAATGCAGAGATGAAACGTATGCGTTCACGCTCGTGAAATTCGTGAAGGTTAATATCCTCGTCAGCCTTAACCTCCGGCGTGACGAAGGCACAAAAAACGAATTGTGCCAAGGCGGTGGAAATCAGTAAAAGTACTGACCACGCCGGCCATATATCGAGACCGCGTAATGCCCATTGCGACTGCCAATTGGCAATGACAACAGCGAAAGCCACCCAGACCCAAAGCGCATGCGCCAGCGAGTAGCGTACATTGCCTCGCCCTCGCGTCAGCGCCACGATTCCAGTCAGCATATGTGTTATCGAAAGCGATGCGATAATGGAATAGAGTCCGAAAACGAAACTAAATGTGGTCATGGTTGGCACATCGTAATTTCAGTCGATAAGTCTTTAACGTGCTCGGTGATGCGGCGTAGAATCATGCAGCTAGCTCCGTATCAAGCATTTCGATGATCTGGTCGATCAGCTCCATTTGAAACCTTCTCTGCCCCAGAGAGTTCATTGCATCCTGCCTTAATGATAAGACAGCGACAGCAAGCTCTTTATCCGATCGCATACTTTCCAAATCATAGGAGATAAGCTCAAAACCGATACCAGAAAGGTCGCCAGCTTCCATAATCGACAATATTTTGAAGTGACGATAAATGATTGGTTCTTGTAGAATAGACCGGTTGACGACGATCCGAGAAACCTCCTGCACAATGCCGAGTAATTGGTCATATTCAGCCAGTTTGTCCCGCAGTTGTATCGGGCGCACACCGCTCAATTGCCCCTCGGATACCATCTCGTTATAGGTCGCAGGCGCACCCGGTGGAATTCGAGCGGAGTTAAAGGCAACAACACTCTTTAGCAATCGATCATCATCAACGTTTATCGCTGTAATATCGGCATTGTCTGCGCTGATCAGAGAAAGCACATAGTCAGAACCCTCAATTGCGTCCTGATAGTGATCCAAATGAGTGTCCAAGCGGGCTCGGATCCCGCTGAAATCATTATGCAAGCGTTCAAGATACACATCTTGTTTTGCACGCTCCTGCCGTGTCTCGTTCCAATTTGTGATTTGGAAAGCAATTAGAATACCCGCAATAACAATAATGAAATCAAGCCCAACCGCAAACCAGTTCTGTTCTTTCACGTGTTTTGAGATAGAACGTAACAACATCAGTATTCGACCTCTGGCAATTCATCTGGGCTCCACCAAATGTCAGGCGGGTTGTCGAGTTGGGCTTGGATCAAGGCGCGGTCGCGGGCGGTATAGCCATCCATGCGCGCACGAAAAGCTTGATAATCGGCGCGATGTTCTAGCGGTTTGAAAATTGAATGAAACCCAATAACGGCAGATACACCGCGGTCTGCCAAAGCGTTCAGCCATATCATAGCAGTATCTGGATCACCGTTTAGCATGTGCCAAGCGGCGCCATTTTGATAGACAGTGGTGTCTATATGCTCGCCGGGCACAACATCTTGATATTTTTGCGACAACGACTGCCTTAGCACCTTGGCCTTTGCGTCGCCTTGGTGTTCTAGAGTGGCGAGAATGCTGATTTCTGTACTAGTATTTACAACATCACTACCGGCCTGCCCTTGCATGAAAGGTTCAAAGGTCACAGGGTTTTCCTGAATGACTTGATAAGCAAGGTCATAGCGACCTATTGATACATAAACCTCGATTTTGACTGACAGGGGCGCTTGCGTTGCAGCAGACAATACCTGTTCGACCTTGGCAAAATCCTCGGCAAGATAGTGCTTTGTGGCAAATGCATAATCACTCATCAAACTTGAGTCACTAATAGCAATATTGAGCCGAGAATACAGGTTACCAACATTACGGGCACAAATTCTCTCTTCACTACAAGACTTGTATATTCTATGTGCTGTTTCAAGTTCACCTAAAATGGCATAACTCGCTGCCAAAACCATCCTTGGTTGTGCTGTATTGGGGTTTATCTTTACAGCCTTAATCGCTAGGTTTAGTCGCTCTTGGGCATCACTTTGTGCGGTCGCGATTTCAGTTAAGTTCAAATAAATCAATGGGTCTTCTGGGTTTAGGATTCTCGCATTTTCTAATGCAACTTTAGCGTCGTCGAAAAGCTTTGCATCTACTAACGTCAAGCCTTTTCCTCGATGCGCATCGGCATTATTAGTATTCGCAGCAATGGCAGCATCAAAGGCCAATAATACCTCTTTGAGGCTGGTTTCTTGATCACCGAATTTGAGCCACTTCGATCTCAACCACCACGCATTTTCCGCTAGCACTTCCCAATCTTGGGGCTCGAGCGCCAATGCGCGTTCCATATGAATTTGCGACCGTGAGGAGGCAAGATCATTAGCTAAGCCACCATAAATATTTGCTAACCTGTAGGCGCGAGCGAGGTTAGCATGGGCAACGGCGAAATTGGGATCTAGCGTAACTGCGCGGATAAGTTCGGTTATTCCTTGTTCGATCCCGTCAGCACTTCTTGGACCATAAGCTTCTTTACCTTTAAAATAAGCTTCAAAGGCTTCGGTGGATTGGGTTGGGCGCTCGTTTGACAAAGGTATTAGGTCAAGTTGGCCATTTAATTCCAACACAATCGCTTTTGAGATGTCATCTTGGATTTCAAAAATGTTTTTTGCGGTCAATGGGCGGTCATAAGTTTCGGACCACATATGCACATCGGTTTTGGTATCAATAAGCTGCGCAGTAATGCGCAAGGTATTGCCAGCTTTACGAATACTACCCTCCAGCACATGGTCAACATTCAGCGCTTTGCCAATCTCAGCAATACTGATTTCACGATCTTGAAAAGAAAATGCTGAAGTACGCGAGGCAACACGCAAACCTTTTACACGTGCCAGTACATTGAGCAGCTCTTCGGCGATGCCGTTGGCAAAATAGGTTTGATCATTGCTGGGGGAAAAGTCTTCAAAAGGCAGCACCGCGATAGATTGACCTTTGAACTCACCTAAGTTCGTGGAATTAGGCTGCTCTGGTGTACGGGTGTTATCAGGCAGTAAGCGATCACCAACAATCAAAATGCCTACCAATATTAAACCGACGATCAACACATAGTCGAGTTTACGGCCGGTTTGTTCGGTTATGCTGTTGCTAGCGTGAACAGTCTCCGTGCGTTTAATGCCCTCTGGCGTCGATTCAAACGCCCAAGCTAGAATGAGTGCAATGGGAAGGCCGAGTAACAAAAAACTGACCACAACGGTATCAAACCATGCAGGCATATTCATTGAGCTTTCTAACACAGCCGCCATTTGTGCAAGTAGCCAAGCAACCACGGCATAAGCACCCGCAACGCGAAATACGTTACGGCGTTTTAGTTCTGCTATTAGCTTGCTCAAAATTTTATTGTTTCACAAAAATGCGCGAACTTCTGATCCAGCCAATAGAGCCATCTTTATTGCGAATAAATTCGGCTTTTCGGTTACCGCTTTCATCAATGATACGATCTGTTTCAAAGAAGTTGAACGCCCTTAATGGCGACGGTGGTGCGATTTCATTACCCAAGAAGCTCTTTTTTTGGATAGCTTGAACCATTAACTGGCCGTCTGATACAGTAATTTTTAGGTCAAAAAACGGGCGGCTATATAATCCTGCGTACTCTGCTAATTCCTGTTGTGTGCGTGTCTGTATTATAGGTTCGGGGTTTTTGGCATCAAAGTATTGTTCAAGTGCGAACGCAATCACTTTTTTATGTAATGCCCTTCCATTACCCGCATTCGTCAATACAGTAATCGCGAAGTCTTTGTCAGGTACGAGCAATAAGTAAGCCTGCTGGCCATTGGTAGCACCGCCATGTGCGACAACTTTCAAATTTCCTACAGAACTTAAATGCCAAGTAATGCCTATCGCGTCCTTGGTACCAATCTTTGGCGCCTGAATGGCTTGCATAGCCAAAAGTGACGCATGCCGCATGACTTGTTTGCCTTTGTTATTGGAGCCATCTCCTAAATGGAACGCAGCATATTTTAGCATATCACCTGCCGTCATAATGCCACCACCTGCGGCCCAGGCGGCACGATACAAAGCCCAGCGCTGGGCAACTGATATGCCTGTGGCAGCGTTATTGTGGCCAACAACGTAAGGTTTGGTTATAACATCACTTGGCACTATGTATGAATCATGCAAACCAATGTCATCAAAGATCATTGATTGCATTACATTCTGAATAGTGTCTTTAGTTATCACTTCAATGATGTGCGCCGCAACATAAAAAGCACTATTGTTATAGGAATAAACGCTATTCAAGGGCGCCAGTTGTTCTAGCTCTGTCATTTCAGCAAGCATCAGTGCGAGCGCATTGTCACCTGCACCTGTATTACTGAAGTGATCGCCGACCCAGCCGCTCATGTGAGTTAGTAAATCACGGACTTTCACATTGGCGGAAACCTGCTTGTCTTTCACTTTAAAATTGGGTAAATATTGTGTAACGTTTGCATCTAAATCCAGTTTCCCTTGCTCTGCCAAACGCATCATGATGGTGCCCGTCATGGTTTTTGTTATCGAGCCAATTTGAAACAAGGTTTTGTCAGTGACTTGCTGTGGATTATTGATGTTGGTAATACCAAAAGCAGCGGTTCTATGCTGTCCATTTTGTAATACACCTATAGCAACGCCGGGGACGGCGTTTTCAGCCATGGCTTTATGTACAAAGGCGCTCAGTTGTTCAAAATGTTTGTCTACCTTTTGATTCAAATTGGTATTATTCGAATGCTCGTGAGCTTGGCTGACCGCTGCGATAAAGGTCGCAGATATGAGTAGTGAGAATAACTTTATGGTTCGTATTATTAGGGGTGTTGGCATGTTCTATCCTCAATCAAACTGAAGTGGACTCTTTGCTCAAGAGTTAAGGTTAATAACACTACTTGCAAGCGTTTTTACGCACAACGGAAAACAACAGAATTAACGCTTTATTAACGCTTTTGCGATTGAGAATGGTGTATTTCAACGATAGGGTAGTGAGTATCAAACCATGTATGTTTGAGAATCAAGATGATAAAGCCAACTATTGGAGTAGCGGGTTTATACCCGTCTCCCTTGAAGCTGCAGCGTTGTTGGCTGCTCTCACTCACCCCAATCACTTAGTACGCCTAAGCTCATGGGGCTGAGTTCCTTTGCCGCCTAGCTGCAACTCCAATGGCTTTGGGTATATGCACTCGTATTATCTAACGGCGAATAGCCTCTCAAAATTCTGCATCAACCTTAAAGGTCATAACTTTTTTGCTAACAGGATGGGTAATTTCTAAACTTTGCGCATGCAAATGTAGACGCCTGCCGCGAATTCCATACAAATCGTCCCCTACTATGGGCATATTCAAGCCTTCTGCATGAGCGCAATGTACTCTCAGTTGATGGGTTCGGCCGGTATGTGGTGTAAGCAATACTCGGGTTTGATTTTTCTCAGGGTAACGTTCAAGTACCTGCCAAAAAGTGTGGGCTGGTTTTCCATCTTGATGACAAACAATTTGTTTCGGTCGGTCGTAAAAATCGCCTCTTAAAGGTAACCTTATCTCGCCTTTATCTTGTAACGGCAACCCTTCAATTAACGCCACATATTGTTTGTGCACTTCTCGATGAATAAACTGTTTTTGCAGATTTTTATTGGCCTGTGAGTTAAGTGTTATCACCATCAACCCTGAGGTAGACATATCCAGCCTATGTACAATAAGTGGACCCGTTGCTTCAGGGTATTGCTGTTTTATTCGCTGGTATACAGAGTCGGATATGTCTTTTCCGGGTACAGATAAAAACTCTGTGGGTTTGTTCAGTATTAAGATGTCTTCGTCTTGGTAGATAATGTCTACCGTTTTACCTATCCCATACTGATGAATTAATGGATTTTCATCCAACGGCATACCCGCCAACATATGTTTTAAAATGGGCTGACATTTACCTGTGCAAGCTGGGTAATACTGTTGATGTTTTTTGATTTCTGATTGGGGCGACGCTCCCCACCAAAATTCGGCCATCGCCAGTGGCGTTAATTGTTTTTGAAAGGCGTATTGTAAAAGTTTAGGTGCCGCACATTCCCCTGCTCCTGCGGGAGGTGTTTTAAGGGCGGTTTCTGCAAAAATATCCCGCAGACTTTTTGCCACGAGTTCTTTATTCAAAAACTGGTATTGATCAAATATTCTATTCTGTAAATCCGCTGAAAGAGTTTTTCGTTGTAACTTTAACTCTGCTATTTGGTCAGTGAATTCGTTTACTTTCACCTGCAGTTGCCAGATTGACTGTTGCGAATGTTCGCTTAATTCTTTTAATCGCCATTTATCAAAGACACTTTGCTGTGCTAGCTCTTGTAGCTCTGTATCTATAACGACTTTGCCTGAATCATTTTGCAGAGCCTGGCGCTGTTTTTTGCGGATTTTACGGTTATCTACTAACTCACTCCTGAGCATCGATAATTGCTGGGCATGATCTGCTGCTAATGTGTTTAATGCTTGCCTTAAAGCCAGTAATTGCGGCGTATTTTCCAACGCTTGTATCTTTTCATTGAGATCATTAATTGCGACTTTCTCAGTCAAAAAGAAACTGTCTTCAGTCAATAAATCAAATACCGGCGGTACAAAACCTTGGATATGATTTTGCTGTGCTAACTTGCCCGAAAAAGCCGATATAAAACCTATCTCTCCTTGTACATTTTTAACCAGCAACACCCCAAACATTTTGCCTATGACATTATTAGGATCATCACACAAACCAAAATTGTGCTGCCACTGATGTTGAGTCACAAGGTGACGCTGTAATTGTTCAGCCGCCAATACACATAAAGGATGTGGCTGATAATAAAAGGGGAACGTAAAACGTTCGGGTAAGTGATATTTTTCAATAGGCGAAGTGAAATAGGTAAAACAGGGATCTTCAAATTGCATGTCAGACAAGCCAAAATATGTGGGTCACGGAGCGAGCTCTTAGATAATGCTTATACTATACCACTATCATCATTTTCAATTACCGATTATGTGTATGATGATAGGCATTTTAAAGAGCACGAGTAGTTTAAATTAATCGACGGCAAAGACACTGATGTTTTTTTAAAACAGACATGTCGCCATTGATGTATTAACTTGTAAAGGTGAGACAGGCTATGCACTTAAAACAGTTTGAAAAAATATCCTTAGGTTTTTTCCCTACCCCATTGGTTGAATTATCAAGGCTAAGTCATTTTCTGGGTGGCCCCAAAATATTCATGAAAAGAGACGATCTAACAGGTTTGGCTTTGGGGGGCAATAAAACCAGAAAACTGGAATACATTTTGGCTGATGCCTTAAAACAAGGTTGCGACACCATTATCACAGCCGGTGCCGCTCAGTCTAACCATTGCCGACAAACTGCCGCCGCTGCTGCTAAATTAAATTTACAGTGTCATTTGTTACTCGGTGGTGACCCGCCCCTCAAAGCCCAAGGGAACTTATTATTAGATCAACTTTTTGCTTGCCACATTCATTGGACAGGAACTAATCGAAAAGGAGAAGATATCCCGCGCCTATTTGCACAACTAGAAGCTGCGGGTAAAAACCCCTACATTGTGCCTTATGGCGGGTCTAATGAGCTAGGAGCCATGTCTTTTATAGATGCTGTTGCAGAACTAGAGCAGCAAAATAAAGGCAGTGAATTTTCTCATGTGATATTTGCTTCAAGCTCAGGTGGTACCCATGCAGGTTTAGTTTTAGGTAAACACATTTACAACAAAACCTTTGAATTAGCCGGCATTAATATAGATAAAGAAACAAACGCTGCTCTACCATTTGAGCAACAAATTATTCAACTTGTGAATAGCACAGCAAAACTCATAAAACTTGATTACACCTTCTCAAAAGATCAGCTGATTTTAAATTCAGATTATATCGGCAAGGGTTATGGCATTGTAGGATCACAAGAGAAGGAAGCCATTGCATTAACGGCCATGTATGAAGGCATATTATTAGATCCGGTATATACCGCACGAGCCATGAGCGGACTCATTCACCTTATTCGCTCGGGCAAGATTGCAAAAAGTGACAAAGTACTTTTTTGGCATACCGGGGGAGCGCCCTCGTTGTTCGCTTATGCAGATGATCTAGATTTTTCCCAAAGTGAAACTGCAATATAGAATAACTGCGATGACTCATTTTTGAATAAAAATCCAAGCAAGGCTAATTCACGCAGGAATTGACTCTAGCTCTTGCAAAATATCGTACAACCCCGTTTCATCTACCTTCAGCATGTTTTGTTTAGCTTGCTTCAGACGGGTTTGAGTGTTGATGCTGCAATTGGCGACAACCTCTTCATCTATTACATCTGGTTTGTTGTGTAAGGATAAAGGCTCTGGGTGCATAGCTATCCAAAGTTGCGCAGAGTGTAATTGGCTGTTGTGAATTAATTGACTGGTATGTTGGCAGGTTTGCCATGATGCATCGTTGGCGCTTAATGGACTAGTGCGATAATGATTAAGTTCGCTATTGACCTTTGGAGGTTGAGTTAATTTTTGTGGCTTTTCTAAATATGGGCGATGGATGCAGTCTTGTTCAAGCATTGCCATCATTAAGGCAAATTTAGCCCCTTCACTCGCAGCACGATTAATGGTGCCGTTTAATTCATAGTCACTTGATAGTAGTGCTGGTGCACTCACATTGAGATCAGGTTGACTTGTATTGACCGAGTCGAGCAAAACGCTTTTCGCTGCAAAAAGAAGGAGATACTCTAGTTATCGCGTCTAATAACAAAGACTTTAGGTTTGAATGTTTAAATTGCGAAGGACACTATCACCTTCAACCAAAAAGTTTTGGGATCAAAACCGGTGTTCGCTTTTTATAGGCTTGGTAATCAGCGTTATCGGCCCAGCGCTCATCCGCTTGTTCTTCTTGCAAAGATATGCCACTGATTTTTGTGAGTAATAGAATGACAAACAGTGGCGAAATAAGCGTGACCATCTGCCATTGATGCAAAGCAGGGGAAGCGATAAAGGCCACCCCTATCCATAATAATATTTCACCAAAATAGTTGGGATGCCGTGAACGTGACCACAAACCTGTTTGGATAAAATCACTACGAGTGTTTTGTTTTTGTTTAAAAATACGTTTCTGATTATCAGCGATCGCTTCGATGGAGAAACCCACTAGCCATAACACCAATCCGATTAGGCCTAACCAACCAAAGTCTGTTTTGTGGCTCGATGTAATAGCGGCAATGGCTGCACCTGCCGTAATAAGAACCCATAAACCTTGTACTGTCCATGCGATAGAAAAACGCCAAAAATTGAGTTTAATATCGTCGAAACGGCTATCCGAGCCTTGTTTTCGTACCCTTAAAAACAAGAAACTGGCCAAACGGATGGCCCAGATCGCGACAAGAAACATTAATATTATCGAACGTAAATCCTGTTGTTCACTTTGCATAAAAGCAAATATAATGACCGCTAAATAAGTAGCGCCGCCGGTTAAATCATAAAAGTGTTCTGTCTTCAGTAAATACGCTGGGATCAACGCTATCCATTGCACAATAAAGGCAATGAATGCACAACTCGCAAAAATAGTTAGCCCAGCATTTAGGCGACCACTCAAAAGCTGTCCGTCATCACTGCCTGCCCAAACAACACCTATGGCAATAATAAAAACAATAATGTGAACAATAAAGGCGCGAAAAAATTGCATAGAACTAGATATCCTTGATTATTATAAGGTCTATTACCCCACAAACAGGGAAAAAGTTCTTTTGTATTATTTTTTTGACCAAAAGTCCGAAAAATTGCATGGTATAATCACTATTTCAAACCGAGAAAGTCAATGAACAGTTCAATTGTCTGCGTTACTACAGCGATTACTCGCTCGGTTGTGAAGTCTGTGATTTCCCTCCGAGCATAATCCATAAGGGCTTTTCAAAGCAACAACCTAAACAATCCCTTTACAACTTATTAAAACAAGCTTTAAGCGGCAATAGCCAGCAAGACTTAACCCAAGGTTCAATTGGAAAAGCGGCCTTTTTACTGTCTGTGCCTATTGGTTAGCGATTAGCCTAGAGATGGGTCCGGCTGGCGTATTTGCAGCGATCCCTTTGGCATCACTGTTTATCGCTTCGATAACCTTGATAGTGTTTCGCAAAGGCCACTGGAAAACCAAACAGGTTTAGTTGACATTTGAGAATAATCTATGAAGATAGCGGTCTATTGAAACTAAACATTTTATTTAGTCGTATTAGGTGATAAAGCACCAGAATGAAATATTGGGAAGTATCTATGAACAAATTTTTATGTGCCGGCATATCTGCAACGTCACTATTGTTATCGAGCCAACTTTTTGCAGCAAAAGAGCCGTTGCAACCCGTCAACAAAGCCAATAATCAAGGCGCTGCAACACGCATTGTAGGTGGTGAAGTGGCCACCCAAGAAAACTGGCCGTGGATGACAGCCTATGTATTTACATTTACAGATTTCGCGACTTCACTGAGTGTTAACGACGTAATATACGAAACTAGATTTTTTACATCCGGTGCTGCTGGCCAAGCGAGCGCCTCAATGGTTTCCTGTGGAATAGGTGATACGGTATGTGCAGATGCAACTGGCAACGTGTGTTTGATAGAACGCGGCGAAGTAGATTTCTCTGAAAAAGTAGACAACTGCGAAGCCGGTGGCGGTATCGGTGCCATTATTTATAACAATGAAGAAGTCGGAAATATCGCTGGCACTTTAGGTGAAGACTACACTGGCTCTATTCCTGTTGTAGCTGTGACCCGAGACGATGGTTTGGTTCTTTTAGAACAGTTGGGTAGTATCGCTTCATTATCTGTCAGCGCAACCTCTGAATTGCAACAAGATTCAAGTTGTGGCGCGTCGTTCTTGGGAGATAAGTGGGTGCTTACCGCTGCACACTGTGTGGATGACGGTAATCCATCTGGCTTTAAAATGAACGTAGGGGAATATGATTTATCCGATGGGGCCGAAAATGCTATTGATATAGCTAATATCTATATTCACCCACTTTATGACGCGGACGAAATTAGTAACGATATTGCGGTAATTGAACTTGTCTCTTCGGTAGCAGGTGATGCAGTGCAGATTGCAGAGCCTGAAGTAACTAACCAATATGCCGTAGAGAATAGTATTGCCACAGTTGCAGGTTGGGGGGGCAGACTTGGTTATGCAATAGGTGAAGGACCCACCGCTGATTTCCCTGATATTCTGCATAAAGTTGACCTTAGACTTTCTACCAATGAAGAGTGTAGAGAGGTTCTCGCTGCAACCCTTGGCACCTCTGTTAACAATACTGGTGTAACTGATGTCATGATATGTGCAGCAATACCAGAAGGTGGCAAAGGCTCATGTCAAGGAGACAGTGGTGGCCCATTAGTCATCAATACTGGCACTGGAGTGCAGCAAGTGGGTATCGTGAGTTGGGGATTTGGTTGTGCTGAGGGGGGTTACCCAGGCGTATATACTCGCGTATCTGAGTTTAAAGTCTGGATGGAAGCTATAACCGACGGAATAGCGGTCCCGCAGCGCCAAGATTTTGGTCAAGGTATTGAGGGTGTAGAACAAACTACCGAACTGACTGTCACAAACAACAGTGAGATCAATGTTGGATTGAGCTTTGCGCTTTCTGACGATAGTGACAGTGACTTTGGTTTGGACGCCAGTAATTGTGCAACCTTAGATGCAGGTGTTAGTTGCCAGCTCATGGTAAGTTATCTTCCAGCCACGGCTAACGCTGTATCCGCTGAATTAATTATCACCGCTGACAGTGACCAAGTTGCAACCAGCAGCACCATAATTACAGGTACTACACTAAGTTCAGCGATTGATTTATCAGCAGTTGCTGGCACCGCATCTGATGCAGTGATGTTATTTAGTGGTGGCTCAAATGGTGCTTCTGGATGGGCAGCCAATGCAGTTGCTGGGATTGAAAGTGGCACAAACGATGATTTACAAGACAGCATATTAGTGGCTCGAATTGAAGGTGAAGGGGTACTGACGTTTGATTGGTCGGTATCTTCTGAAGAGAATACCGACTTGGAAGAAACCGACCCTGACTTTGAACCCTACGATGCACTCTATCTTTACGTTAACGGTGAGCTAATTGAGTACATATCCGGAGAAGTGGAATTCACAGAAATGAGAATTGAACTGGCTGCGGGTACAAATGTAATCAATTGGACTTTTAATAAAGACTTCGATACGGCAGAAGGCCAAGACAAGGGCTTTATCCGTAATCTTGTGTTTACTGAGCCAGTAGTTGTGACTCCTACTCCTACTCCTACTCCTACTCCTACGCCCACGCCTAGTTCATTAAACTCTTCAGGCGGAGGGAGTTTAGGATGGATAATACTGGGTTTATTTGGCTTAACATTTAGATTGAGAGCTAAAATCTAAACAGTGATAATGAAGTTAAAAGGCAGGATATTAAATAAATATCCTGCCTTTTTTATATCCAAATGTAATAAAAGGGTCAGTAATAAAAGGGTCAGTGTCAAATAAAGCTAATCTTCCAGCTTTAATATCATCTTCGTTGCAAAACACCACTTGGCGATTATTCCCTCTCTGAATAACATGCTCTGGAACGCCTGCCACTGATGCTCTTAACTTTCTTTCCATGGTAAAATCCCAAAATATTGAACCATCTTAACAGTATAGTTTATTTGATTTGACTCTGACCCCTTTTATTACGCGCTAGCGTTAATCAATCTAATTCCGTAAGCAGGGAAGTGTTCATCTTTCGTCAATATCTGCAAACCCTCGGCTTGCGCTTGAGCTATTAACATTCGGTCAAAAGGATCTTTATGATGCAAAGGTAACTTACCTGCCTGTTGACCATGAAATAAGCTTATAGCCAATGAACTGAAACCTGCTCCCTCTACTGTGGACTCTATATCATCTGGCGCTACCAATTTGCCCATCTGCTGTTTAATCGACATTTCCCAGACAGTAGCTGCGCTGACATAAATATCGTTGTCGGGGTTAGAGATTTGCCCTTTTGCATTTGAGCCTAATTTATTATCTCCATCCATCCACCAAATTAGAGCGTGTGTATCCAAAAGTATTCTTTTCATTACAAACCAAATGTATTAGCTATTTCGTCATTAACTTCTTTTGAGTCAAAGTCGTCAGATGCGATAAACTGCCCTTTGAACTGTCCAAAAACCCTTTCTTTTTGTGCTTTGCAAGGCACTAATTTCACAGTCGGTTTCCCTGACTTAGCAATCACAACCTCTTCTCCCAATACCGCCAGTTCAACAAGTTGGGATAGCTTACTTTTTGCTTCATGCATATTTGTTTGCATACAACACCTCATGGCTTAGCTAGACTTAGCTATATTTTAATATAAAAAAAAGATAATCGCAATTACAGTTACCCAATTGAAAAATAGCCAGTGATTATTCCTCAACCTGAATAAAAGAATAAAAGGGTCAGTGTCAAATAAAGCTAATCTTCCAGCTTTAATATCATCTTCGTTGCAAAACACCACTTAGCGATTATTCCCTCTCTGGATAACATGCTCTGGAACGCCTGCCACTGATGCTCGTAACTTTCTTGCCATGGTAAAATCCAAAAAAAATGAACCATCTTAATGGTATAATTCATTTAATTTTACTCTGCCCCCCTTTTATAATGTTCTAGCCCATGAGAATAGAACAAACTTGGAGGACACAATGAAAAATGACTTTTAAAAATTCAGTAGCATCATAACCAAATCAGGGGCTAAAAAGCCCCTGATTGTGTTTAGCAAAGAAAATTTATCGTGGCCAAAGCTATTATACTTTTTTGAAAAAACGATAATAAAATCAAAAAAAAGATAATGAAAATGATCACTAAAAAGCCGTGTGGATCATAGTTATGACGGGATTAAGGTAAAGCTTATGACGAAGTTTGGTAAACGTTATGATTTAAATTTGGCGAGCCGCCAATATCGTACGATGAGAGCTTGGGGAAATAGCCTCGATGTTGCCAAATCGTTCGATGAACAATTTGGCAAACAGTACGATGCTAATTTGGTCGGCTACAATTAGACAAGTGACTTGACCCCTATTCTTCAGCCACAAAAGTATTATTAGACAAGTGACTTGACCCCTATTCTCTACCTGGGGAAATAGCCTCGATGTTGCCAAATCGTTCGATGAACAATTTGGCAAACAGTACGATGCTAATTTGGTCGGCTACAATTAGACAAGTGACTTGACCCCTATTCTTCATTATTAGACAAGTGACTTGACCCCTATTCTTCTATAAGTAAAAGGAACATCGTGAAAAAATTAAACTTCTATATTGTATGTATGATGCTGATGACTTCATACCAAGCCTTTGGAAAAACCAATGACACAGCATGCACTGGTGTATCTGTAGATGTAATTTATGAGCAGTGTAAAAGTGGCGATACTATTATCACTTCTTCACCTGCTATTTATTGTGATTTTAATAATACAATAGTCAAGACTCCTGATAATCGATATTATTGTGTATACCTTGGTAAACCTAGGCAAAAGAGAAAGATCGACCTTTCTAAATTTATAAAGGAGGGGGAGCGAACTAATTAAACTTGAAGTTTTTTAGACGTATTGTTACTTTGTCATGCTGCAACCACCGATTAGGTTTACATTGGTTGCAGCTTTTCCAAATTTTAGAGCTAACAATATATTTAACCAACGTCCTCAGAAAATGTATTGAATAAAGCCTAATTTTGCATAAAATGAAAATACATGTTGCTTCAGGCACTCCGTACTAGCATCTTTTTTATACCAACGATGACCCACCTGTGTATTCTATTACTCGAATGTTTTTACATAAATTAGAATTCAAAAGTAAGCGACTAATAAACCTACGGAATTATTGGGGTCGCATTGGGGTCGTAGTCAATTTAAATAATAGTTTTCCCGCAGATCTGTTATTTTTAGGTTGAAAATCAGCATCGCTTAGGTCAGCTTTGTCGCACTTTCTGACATAAAAGTAATGACACTGCTGACCGCAATGGTTGTGCTGTGTTATCACTCAAATCTCTCGACTGTCCGCAATGGGCGCAGCAAGAGTGTTAAAATCAGTTTTTTCGAGTCACCGCTACGTTCGCAAATGGCACATTCAAGCCGAATAGATGCAAGCAGTGCTTCGCACCATCATCCCTGATGTTTTTCTCACAGAATCCCTTCTGTACGACTTACTTTTTTCTGCAGGCAAAAAAAGTAAGCAAAAAAGCCCGCTCGCCAAACTATGTTCTTCATCCAATTATTTCTGATATTTAGCAGGTCAAAAGCAGAAGCTTCGGCTACGCCGATTTTAATCTTCGGTGGCTCCGCCACTGCTGTTTCCGCCTTTAAAGTTTCAGCAAAAAATGGCTTATTCTTGGGTAAAATGACAGGACGTCATTTTAGCGGAATCTGGAGGGAACATTTGAAGCGACCCAAGAATAAGCCATTTTTTGCGGTTAAAAACTTTAGCAGCGAGCGGCATTTTACAAAGTACGTCCTGTACTTTGCCCTTCGGGCCATCTTGCAGATGTTCAAAATGGTTCCAGACCATTTTGTCTGGATACTCTTTTTTGCTGTTGACCATATTTACGGGATAAATATGGAACAGCTTCAGCTGGCCTGAAAGGTAAAGTGCAAGGATGCACTTTATAAAAAGAGTATTTGGCTCGAAAGGATTCGAGACAATAACCATCAAGGAGGATGGCGCGAAGCGTGCTTTCTTCCCAAATAAGGCCTGATGGAACTTGCGAGGTTAAACATCCGAGTCGATGACATAAGGACCAGCGAACGGCCGCAAAGGTGGCTCATAAGACTATCTAAACCAGTTTTATCGAGCCACCGCTATGACTATAATTGGCACATTTGCGACGTATAGCGAATCGCTCACTGGAGTGTTTCTCAATACACTCGCTTAGTCGGCTGCAGATGTTAGATTCTGTAGAATGTCAAAATCAACAAAAAGTGTTGCCATAAAAATAGTAATTTTATTCAAGCAAAAAATAAGTGAAAGTAATTTGCAGAGAATTAAGCAACCCAAGGTTTGGGTTGCTTAGCACAAAGTCTAGTCGTTACTATGCAAACTAGAGTTTAAGCCGCCCCATTTAGACGAATCTGCTACCACTGCTTCAACTATGCCTGATTGGCTA
>Ga0316204_10006283_pt1 | contig 18414 bp, 15 predicted proteins | sample 6monrhotite_MG_2_FD_205661 | JGI IMG/M metagenome (GOLD analysis project Ga0316204, IMG submission 205661) | Microbial mat bacterial communities from mineral coupon in-situ incubated in ocean water Damariscotta River, Maine, United States -... | ecosystem: Environmental > Aquatic > Marine >... | reverse complement strand
GTGATCCATTGCAGTGTGAAGATATCTACTAACATCAATATACGGGCCAATAACCATAGAGAAAAAAGTAGTATTAGCGGTTTGCCATGTGTGGCTCGAAGCCCCGTCCAACTTTGTACTGCAGTAAGTACAAAGCCGACAATAATAGCGGCCACAAATCCGAACAACATTTCGTGAGCATGCCAGAAAGTCACCCCGCCGTAAGGCATAAAGTAAAGTTCACCAGCCTGAACTAATGCCCAAGCACCCATTGACAGTATTGAGAATAAGCCAGCAAATAAGAAAAAGGGCCGAAACGCCTGTCGCCAGATAGGTGCGATTTTTTGTTCTTCATTTAAGTCTGTAATATTTATCATGTTATTTTTTTCTTTAGCGAATGGCTAGTCCGAGTTGTTGCTGGGCGACTAAACGTACCACGTAACATACCTTTGATAAGTATCTTTTAATAAGGTGCATATTAGATGTATTATATAAAGCTGTCAAACAGGTTTTTAATTTCAATCAATCACTTGGATCACTGAAGAAAACATATGCAACTTACTCGCTACACTGACTATGGGCTGCGAACCCTTATTTATCTTGCTTTATTGCCTTCAGGCAGACGCGCCAGTATCGATGAAATAAGCAGTACCTATGATATATCCAGAAATAATGTCAATAAAATTGTGCATCAATTAGGCAAGGCTGGGATCATCGAAACTAAAAGAGGCAAAGGCGGTGGCTTTTATTTAAAACGTGCGCCCCAAGAGTTAAATATAGGTGATTTAGTGGAACTACTGGAAAACACATTACAAGTAGTTGAGTGCAAAGTCCCTCAGTGCCGAATATTACCAGCCTGCAAACTTAAAGGTATATTAGGGCAAGCGACTCAAGCCTTTTTAGATAGCTTAAAAGCTTATACTTTGGCCGATTTATTAGAAGATGAGGCTAAAAACTTGATACAAATTTTGAATATTCAATCACATTAAATCGACCTTGGTTTGGCACAATAAAGAATCAGGTTTAGACCAAGTTTGGCGGTAAGTAGTGTGCCATTTGCCTTCCGCAATCAATTTATCTGCATCTTAAAAGGAAAAGAATCTTTTACCACTGAGGACACAGAGATCACAGAGGACAAGCCAATAAAAAATAAGATTATTGTTGGCTTAAAAGGTTAAAGTTGATTGGCATAGGTGCCATAAGCAGACTATCGAGTTGTCACGTTCTTCATTTCAAAAAGGGGATGTTCTTATCCCCTATATCCATAAAAATTAACTTTTAAGTTCTAACTCAAAATATTCAATGCACAGGTTTTGTGCTTCCGGATTTACTTTTAATTGTTCATGCTTTCTAAGATCAAGGTAGAGCGATATGCTTTTTTCAAAGGCTGTTATCAAATCCTTTTTCGCTGGTAGCCCCACGGTTTCTTTTAATCGTTCTGCAAATACAGGTAAGCATATTTCAATTTTTCTGACACCTGTAGGTGTGAAACCTTGCTGCTTAAGTGCGAGCGGAGATAATACTGTAGTTCTTAAAAATGACAAAAACTCCAACGCTTCAAAGTATTCACCACGAGCAATTTTGGTTGCGCCGTAATGAACCCAAATCCAAAATCTATCTTCTATCCATTGTGGATCAGGCTGAGGATATCGGTGTTCAGAGCTTGCAAGAACCTTTGATAACAATTCATCCCGTTCCCACAATACCTGTGTACTATCGACTCGTACTGCCGCATCTGGCAATGATACAAACTTAAAGTCAACATGAATAGCATCAGGAGAGTAGAGCGCTATTATCAGGCGAGGTTCCGCAACATGCTCACCAGTAAAGGAAGCTACTTTACCTTCGATTTTGTCTGTGATTTCAAAGCGTTCCTCCATGACAGATTCAAAGTCATCTGGATTAATAGCAACGACCAAGTCTAAGTCGCTAAATTTATCCATCGAGTCTGAAGCATATGAGCCACTAGCACCAATACCAACTATTCGGATGTCTCGGGAAAGTTTAGAAATAATTTTAACTAAAAGCTGCTGATGCTCTTGAGGAAGTGTTTTAGGATAGTTCATATTTTACCTTCATGTTCTAATTAATTAGAACTGCAAACGCAGTTAGTACGGTAAAATTAGCGCAGCATTAAATTATTATCGAAAATTAATTTATATGCAATAGATTGGTGTGGATAAATCTGGAAATTAGGATTTAATGTCTGCAATTCGCTCTCAACTGACAAAACAATAGCTTGTTAAAAGTACCGTTTAAAATCCATAGTTTGGTTCAGCACACGGATAATTCTGACTCCATAAGAAAACTTTTTGTAGATAATTACATGTTCATTGATCAGTAACGAAAAACAGTCAAGTACGATATGACTAATATTCTTTGACGAAGGATAATTTGGATTATCCGCAAGCGAATGGAAGCGCTTGTCGATATCATCAAGGTATCTATCGCGCTGATTAACCCCCCACTTATTCTTAGTATAAATGCCAATTTCTATTAAATCGTCCTCAGCCTTTTGAGAGACTTTAAATTTAGGCATTATTCGCTATCTAGCCTTTTTTTAATATTTTCCATGGAAAAATTTTCCACATCTTTACTGTCTTCACCTTCTCGGATCAAAAATCTTAATTCTTGTAATTTTGATGCTGCGGTCTGTTCTTCTAACAGCCTAATTCCAGCCCGTATAACTTCACTCTGATTATTAAAGTCACCTGAAGTTACTAAAGTCTCAATGAATGAACCCATTTTTTCGCTAGGTTGAAATGTAATCGTGCGTGGCATAAGGCACCCATGTAAGTAATATGCTTACATCAATATACAATCATTTTTAATTATTGCAACGCTAGAAACGCTTTTTATAATTGAGGTACTAACGTCCGCTACAGAGAAAACTTCGTGAGGTCCTATGACTCCTTCTCGCTCATTGTCATCCGTCAGGTTTAATTTGGGTCTATTGAGCAGAAGTGATAGATATTTATCTTTTCAGCGAAGTCGTAATTTTCTTTTCTTTGTGTACTCAGTGATCTCTGTGGTGAGAAGCTTTAGTCTTTAGCTAGTATCTATTTACTAGCCACAGCTTTTCGCCCATACACGACTGTCAGAATTGGTTTAACATTAATTTAAAAAATGACTGATTTAGTTAAGACGGGTTCAATTCAGTAAAAGTACTGCGTGATCGCTTTAACGTGTTCTTAATACGGTGGTTTTAAGTCAACAGCGCAAGGGGCTGTTGGTTTTTCATATGTCATCGAGACTGAGGTCATTTATTTGGATACCGAGGCGTTTGCCTTGAAGTTTAGTCATTCTAAACGAAAGGTAAACAACGAAGGTAAGCGAATAAATGGCCCAGCCCGCAGGGTTTTTCTCAAAACGCCCTCACTCAGCGTTAAAACCTGTTTATTTGGATGGCCAAACTTCACAGGTTTCGCCTTGATTGAGGACATTTTGAGGAAAATCTCGAGGATATATGAAAGACCAACAGCCCCTAGAGTATTCTGTTATAATCCCGCCGATTTTTTGTACAGCTAGTCGCTGCATTTTTTAGAGGGCATCATGCCAACCATTCAACCTGTATCCCGTTCCAAACCTGTCGCCCGTATGAAAGCGGATCGCGGCTTGTTTTCCTTCCCTAAATATTGGGCGGAATGTTTTGGGCCTGCGCCATTTTTGCCTATGTCGCGCAAAGAAATGGATCAACTTGGTTGGGATAGTTGCGATATTATTTTGGTTACCGGTGATGCTTATGTGGACCATCCGAGTTTTGGTATGGCGGTGATTGGTCGCACGTTAGAAGCCCAGGGATTTAGAGTCGGGATTATTTCTCAGCCTGATTGGCACAGTAAAGATGCGTTTATGCAGCTCGGTGAGCCTAATCTGTTTTTTGGCGTGACCGCTGGCAATATGGACTCAATGATCAATCGCTATACGGCTGAGCGAAAATTACGTCATGATGATGCCTACACCCCAAACAACGAAGGCGGAAAACGTCCCGACCGTGCAGTCACGGTTTATACGCAGCGTTGTAAAGAAGCCTACAAAAAGCCAGTCGTGATTGGCGGCATTGAAGCCAGTTTAAGACGTATTGCTCACTATGATTATTGGTCAGACAAAGTGCGCCGTAGTGTGTTGTTTGATTCAAAAGCCGATATGTTGATGTTTGGTAATGCCGAACGTCCTTTGCTTGAAATGGCACATCGTTTTGCTGCCGGTGAAACTATCGAGCAAATGCAAGATATTCGCGGCACAGCAGTTATTAGAAAAGAACCTTTGCCCGGCTGGCAAGGAGTGGATTCAACCCATCTTGATAGTATTGGTAAAATCGAAGCTATTATTAGCCCCTACGAAACTATCGAAGATAAATGTGCGGTCTCTTCAGAAGCTGAAAGAAAAGCGGCAATCGAAGAGCAAAAAGCGCAGCCTATAGTGGTGCAACCTTTTACCTCTAAAACCCAAAGAGTGAAACCTTGGGATAAAACCTACGTGTTGTTGCCAGCTTATGATGTGGTGCGTGCCGAAAAAACCCATTACGCCCATACCTCACGTATTTTACATAAAGAAACTAATCCCGGCTGTGCCCGCGCATTAGTGCAGCGCCATGGCGATCGCATTATCTGGATCAATCCACCTGCTTATCCATTAGAAACCGAAGAAATGGATGCGGTGTTTGATTTACCTTACGCCCGGGTGCCGCATCCTAGTTACGGCAAAGCCAAGATCCCTGCATACGATATGATCAAAACCTCGGTGAATATCATGCGTGGTTGTTTTGGTGGTTGTACTTTTTGTTCGATTACCGAACATGAGGGCAGGGTGATCCAAAGCCGTTCAGAGGAATCTATTATTCGCGAAATCGAAGAAATTCGCGATAAAGTACCTGGCTTTACCGGTGTTATCTCCGATCTTGGTGGCCCAACGGCGAATATGTATAAGTTGCGTTGTAAAAGCCCCAAAGCCGAACAAGCTTGCCGTCGTTTATCCTGTGTCTGGCCAGAAATCTGTGGGCACTTAGACACAGACCAAACCCCAACCGTTGAGCTTTATCGTAAAGCTCGTGATGTTGAAGGCGTGAAAAAAGTCCTGATTGCATCAGGTGTGCGTTATGACTTGGCGATTGAAGATCCCAATTATGTCAGAGAACTAGTGACTCATCATGTTGGTGGTTATTTAAAAATTGCTCCTGAACATACTGAAAAAGCCCCGCTAGATAAAATGATGAAGCCGGGTATGGGCACCTACGACAAGTTTAAAGTGTTGTTCGACAAATACACCAAAGAAGCGGGCAAAGACCAGTACCTTATCCCTTACTTTATCTCAGCTCATCCGGGTACCGAAGACGAAGACATGGTGAATCTGGCGTTATGGCTCAAAGAACGCAACTTTAAGTTAGACCAAGTGCAAAACTTTTATCCGTCACCTATGGCTAATGCCACCACTATGTATCACACCGGTAAAAATCCGATACATAAAGTGAATCATAAAAGTGAAGAGGTTGAGGTGCCTAAAGGCGAAATCCATAGACGTCTACACCGTGCATTTTTGCGTTATCACGATCCAGCAAACTGGCCAATATTGCGTAAAACCCTCAAAGAAATGGGCAAAGCCCACTTGATTGGCAATAGCCCCAAATGTTTAGTACCTGCCGAAAGCCGCAATGAACTTAAAGGCCGTGATCAAAAAGAATTCGCCAAACGTTCTGGTAATAAAGCCTTCGCCAAAGGTAAGTCTGCGAATGCTGCAAAAGTACAAAAGGGACTCACCCGATTTAGTGATAATCAACCCCACAACGAAGCTGCCAAGGCTGAGCAAGTGAGCCATGGGAAATCGAATAGTAAAAAACGCAAACCTCGTTAAACCAGACTAATTTAATGTGTGCTAGCTAAGATTTTACATTGACCATTACACACGGGTCTTTGATCCTAAATTGCAATGAAGAGAAATGGTTTTCACAGAGGCTTGGCTCACTGATACCAGTCAATATTTTATATCGATGGGCTACTAGAAACCTGTGAATAACATGTCTAGCGCGGTCATAATTTCAGAATGAAACTCTGAAAGATTGGTTACACGTTTGTTTAGTTCGCTCTCAGGTATTGCGGCAATAAATTGCGTTAACATTACATAAGACTCATTTTCAATTACAAATATAGGGTTAAGATAGGCCGCTGGTTTTGGTGAATCATCGATTCGTTCTAGTGGCACTACAGTTCTTGTGTTCAATCCGCTGAGTATGTCTGACTGCACGTCAAGTAAGTACCCCAAACTGTCGTTGTTTTTATATACAGAAAATCGAACCATCAAAATACTTTATATTTGGAAAGTGGTAAGCCATTTTCTTCTACGAACAAATTTGAGCTCGAAAGTGCTGAGTTATTTTGCTGTAACCAGCGTCTCTTTTTCTCACTCGCGATGGCTTGTGCTATCCCATGTTCTGCAGACGCTGATATGTTAACGCCCAACTCTTTTGCTTCTGAGATTAAATGCAATTGAATCGAAAGGTTAGTGCGTTTTTTTGTGTTATCTTTTTGTGTTTGCATGAGCCCTCCTTATAATGTTTACATTATTATACACACAAAAGTTGTGTATGTAATTGTATAGATTTATGTCGAAAAATTTACTGAATGACGGGAATTTGTTCGGAAGTATCTGTCAGTCTAGTCCACCACAACTCCCGCTGCCAATGCAACTTTGAATGACTGACCCCTTTAAGCTATAGGGGACCTTCGAGCTAATGTTAGGACTGGCTCATTCAAAAACCACTCGCGGATGTAATGGTAGTAGGAGGTGCTTTAGCGCCGATCTGTTAAGTTGTAACAGGTTCACGACTAAAGATCGTTCCTACCGAAAGCCTAGCTGTTCCCAACTTCAAATCGTGAATTAGGGAGGCAGAACAGGATAGTTGCGGCTGGTTGCCTTGTAAATTTCTGGTTCTTTTTCAGGGACCAACGTCGATATTCAGCGTTGAAATTCAAGAAGATAAGTTAATGATCAATTACGATGTTGCACTGCCGCGTATGCCCCAAAACTGGTATTGTATTTTCGGGATTGGCTTCTCCCCGTTGTAAAAGCACTATTGCCTAAAACTCTCTATTTTGAACGGATAAGAAATGCCTCATTTACAGGTTTTTACTGATGCTAGTGTCAATACACTGTTAAAAGTGGGATATGGCGCTTGCCTTGTTGTATCTGATCTAAGCACGTCAATAGACACACTAAAAGATAGGGTGAAAACTAAACGTTTTGAACAAACCAATTCGACTAAATTAGAATTACAAACCTTATTGTGGTCACTAAATGAAATTATCAATTTAGCTGACAATGGCGATATCACTTTGACTATTTATACAGATTCTCAAAATATTATTGATTTGCCGGACAGGCGCATCGGTCTCGAACAACGTAATTATTTATCGAGCAAAAATAAGCGGCTCAATAATTTTGAACTGTACCAAGAGTTTTACCACTTAACCTCTAGCGTAAAATGTAAATTAGTTAAAGTGGTCGGCCATCGGGCGTCTAGTAAAAAGGACAATATAGACAGATTATTTGCTTTGGTTGATAAGGCCGCTAGGCGCGCCTTGCGAGAAGAATTTTAAAAGTTATCTTTGCCTATAAAAAAGAGAGCCCTAAGGCTCCCTTCATTTATTATTTGCAGATTAGACTGAAATTAAGCTTTTTTCACAGCAGGCTTAGCAGCCAATTTAGCAACCGCAGTAGTTAATGCGTCAATTTTTGCGCTTAACTCTTCGATTTTCTGGTCAGTGTCAGTGTTGTTAAAACCAAGCTTAGTGCGAACTGTTTCGATGCGAGATTCGATTTCAGTTTTTTCAGCTACTTTAGTTTTAACTTCTTCAACTTTACCTTTGCCTTCAGTTTCAAGCTTTTCACCTTTAACGACTAGCTCGTTAAACAATTTGTTTGAATCGGTTGAAAGTGCTTCAAAACGGCCTTTTACTTCTTCATAGCCTTTACCATATGCACCTAGACCAGCTAACCAAACTTTACGAGCCATATCTTCAGCAGTGGCGGCTTTTTCTTTAATCATGTCGATGTTGTTCATAATGTTTACTCCGTAGATATTAAAAATTAAATGTCTTGCTTCAATGGAATGCATCTTACGGATGAAAATTAGAAATCGCATACTAATTAAACAATTTATTTAAATTATTTTTAATCCTCTATTTTTCGATTAGTTACTTAGGAGAAAATTTTGGTGGAACTATGCAAACCTGGCTAATAAAAAGAATAGGGGTTTGAGCGATCAACAGAGGTTCAGTCTCTGGCCTTGCAAGCTCTATTGCTGTTGGTGTTTCTAACTTTATTATCTAATTTTTAGTTACATGTACTTTTTTGTTATCGAATTTACAGAGTTTCCCGTTCTACCTGAAATTAGTATGATTTTTTTTATCGGTCTACACAAGACGCATTTTTCTTATAGTTTTAGCGGCAGATAAAGCAATTGCTCTTTTGTCGCGGATAACGCAGAACGTACAAGCGCTATATCTTCATCCAAAACTTCAGGGAGATAAACATTGATCTGCGTGGAGGTCTGGGCTGATGGATATATGCCGGTGACAGCGGTGAGGCATTCATTGCTGCTCTCGCCGCGAGCACGACTAATAATTCGGGGGCAGTTGTTTAAGTCCTTGGGAGAGCCGTTTGGATCCACTGTGACAAGCTCTTGAAAAATAATTCGTCCGCCATAATAGGCTTGTCCAGCGGTCAGGTAGAACGGCGCAATCTTTTCGCTAAGCAAGTCGTGTACTTGTGCACTTTCTTTGTTTGTACAGATTACATCGCCAAACGTATAAGCCCCTGCAGGCAACTCAACTGCGGAAAAGGCGCTAGATTTAAATCTGATATTTTGGTGTGTATTATCGGCTTGTGAAATAAGCTCAATGTCTAAAGTCTCGCAGCTCAAATTGCTGGTGACCTGCATAATATATGTTGCCGGAGAAGGTTCTGCAATTACGGCTGCAGCCGGAACGGGTCCGAGAATAAACAAGAAGGGAAGTAAAATTGAACGGTCCATGTGAGTACCTAATGGCTATACTTGTTGTTTAGTTTTAGCATATTAGTGCGGTAAGTACAATTACCATTCATACGGCATCTGGCTCCTCGAGCGAATTCCATTCATACCATTGAATTGAACCCGACTGACAAGTGATCGCTATAGGTGCCGTTGAATAGTTTTGGATAAAGTCAAAAATTGCCAGATAGCTGACCTAAGCTTTTGTGATTATTTGCGCCGATGTTAGGCCCCAAAGTGCCAGTGGGTTTATGGCCTTACTGACCAACAAATGGCTCAATAACTGTGAGCGCCTACGAAACCTCACTTCATTTACAATTCCACACCATAGTAAACTTGAGAAAGAATAGGTGTTCATCATCGCCAGAGTATGCAGCGACAACTCAAATTAGTCGAAACACCAAAATAGTCTTCCATAGATTCCAAAGCGTAACATGAATTAAAAACTCGAAACTGTCCTAAAAGTGTCCTATAGTTGTCACTCAATTGAGGTATCAAAGCCGTAAGACTTTCCGACAAAAACTTGCACACTATTAGCGCCTTCACAACTAAATAATTAAGGTTATTAACATAAATGAAAATTAATGCTGAATTAGTTCTCAAGCTGAGAAAAAGTAATTCTTGGACTCAAGATGAACTGGCTATTGCATCGGGTCTTAATCTGAAAACGATACAACGGATAGAAAAGAAGGCATTCGCATCTCTTCAATCTAAGAAAGCACTAGCATCTGTATTTAATATTAATGTTCTAGATCTTGATCATAAGGAACAAGCGATGAAAAAATGTACACAATGTCAATCGGAAAAATTATACAAGTATAAAAAAGAAACAGTACTTGGCGGGTTCGGTGGTGAACTTTTACCCAGTCTTGCTTCAGGCACGTTTTCTTTGGCTAGCTTCTTACCAGTGGTTTGTTACGACTGCGGGCATATTCATTTATACGCTTCAAATGAGGCAAGAGACAAACTAATGGCATCTGCCGATTGGGTGGAGATTTGAATTCAAATAGGTTCGTTAGGAGCTTTTAGCTCCTAGCATCTGCATATGCGCTTCGTGCGGCTTAAACGACCATAATTGTTTAAAGCCGAGTAACAACTTATTTAATCAAACATCTCCGGTATTCCACGCAACGGTCGGTCATACATCGGGTTTTCAGGAGCAAAAAAGTTTCCTTAATTCAAGCTAAATTTTGAACCGACTATGTCGGCTAGTGACTCGGAACTGCCTGTCAGTCTAATACAACTTAAGTTCACCGTAGGCACTTTCCAGTCACACGTAAGCGCTAAAAATGAATAAGAGCTTAAGTCAGCTATGACGAACCTGCTGACATCATAAGTAATGACTCGACTGACCGCTATGGTTGCAGGTTGTGAGAAAACTCAAATCCCCCGACTGTCCGCAATGGTGGCCTACATGACTATCAAAACCAGTTTTATTGTGCCACCGCTACGACTAGACTAAGAAGACAACCTTGCTATGAGAATTAATTCCGTATAGGCAAGACGTTATCGACATCGCAAAAGTTGCTTAGTTGACAGCTTTTGCGTTTGCTTGATTAGTTCGTAAATAACTGAAAACCCAGCCTCCCATTGCGCCTGCCAAGCTTTGGCATACAAATCCAAATGTACTGCGCGCACTGGCTAAAAAGGTAATATCTAAAATAGGATGCATGGCTAAAAGTGCCACAGTGATGCCCATGGCCCCAGCCAAACAATACAGCGTGTAAGGGGATAATTTGAACCGTTTGATTAATAGACTAGCAACGATAAAAGCAATGAAAAAACTAACGGCAATGATTACTCCATAAGTAGGATATAGGCCTAATAGATCATCAATACTCATACTGAGCCGGTCGTTGATCAATATCTCCACTCCTACCTTGGTCAATTCAGCCATGACAAATTGGCTATGAAACAAACTTGCCAAAACAAACGCAAAAATCACTGCAACAAGAAAATGAGTACAAAGCCTAAGGTAAAAATTTAATTTCATAATATGTTTCTTAATTTAGTTTTGATGCGAGATATAGAATGGGGGCGATAATGAGCGAACTGGATGTTAATATCAATAAAACTATGGTTCGGTACTCGGATCTTATTCTAATATAGAGACCACATACCTATGCAATATCGGGGTTTTATTTTTGCGCTGGTTATATTCTTCAGCAGCAATATTGATGGCTTAGCGGCGCAACAGGCGCAGTTCCCTAACTATCAAATACAGGAAATCGCCAAGGGTTTAAATTTTCCTTGGTCCTTAGCATTTTTACCCGATGGCAGTTTATTGGTAACTGAGCGTACTGGTAAATTAACAAAAGTAAGCGATGGTAATTCTGAGCCGATTAGCGGCTTGCCAACTGATATTTATGTTAATGGCCAAGGTGGATTGTTAGACGTTGTTTTACATCCTAATTTTTCCGCTAATAGTTGGTTGTATCTTTCTTATGTTATAGGTGATGCTGACAAAAACGCTTTGCAGGTTACGCGCGCAAAATTAACAGGCAACAAACTAACTGAACAACAGGTGATGTTTACTGTTAGCCCATTTAAAAATACCCCAGTGCATTTTGCTGGGCGTATGACATTTTTGCCTGATAATTCATTGTTGATCACCAGCGGAGATGGTTTTGATTATCGAGAAGATGCGCAGCGGCTTAATAACCTACTAGGTAAAGTGATCCGTATTAATGACGACGGTAGCATTCCGTCAAACAATCCCTTTGTAATTGAAGATGCTGATTCACTAAGCAACTACGTATTTAGTTACGGACACAGAAATTCCCAAGCGATTTTGTATGATCCTGTTCGAGACGTGATTTTTTCCAACGAACATGGGCCTGATGGTGGCGACGAACTGAATATTATCCAAGCTGGGGTAAATTACGGTTGGCCAGTTATCACTTATGGTAATGACTATATTGGTGGGCGTATTAGTCCTTTTACCGAATACCCCAACATGCAACAGCCATTTTTAGACTGGACTCCATCCATTGCACCATCAGGTATGGCAGTGCATTCAGGTGAAATGTTCAAAGTATTAAATGGTGATTTTTTGGTGAGTGTACTTAAATTTAAAGAAGTACGTTGGGTACAGATGGACGGTATGAAAGTTGTTGGGCAGGTCTCTTTATTTAAAGAGCTTGGACAAAGAATTCGGGATGTTCGAGTTCATCCTGATGGCTCCATTTATATATTAACCGATAGCGATCAGGGAAAAGTTTTGCGGGTAGTATCAGATTAGGTTTATTGATGTTTTTTTGTTAAAAAACTGTAAATTTCAGTAAGTTATAACTTAAATGAATACTGAATATTGATAAACAAGTACGCTTCACAATTCCACTTTTTGTTAATAACCCTTATAATCGTTGACCAGATCACTAGGCTGCAGTGTTTTTTGTTTTTGGAGTCAAGCAGAGGGCACAAGTTGTTTGAAGCCAATCGTAAACACGTTGCAAAATGTGATGCCCCATCTAAGCCGCATATGTAAATAATGCTTATTTTGCCGAATGATGCTTAACGGATTGAAAATCAGTTAAGCTGTCGACAAATTTTTACCCTGCTAATGATCATATTATTAGCACGTTATAGTCCTTGAGAGGTGTATATGAGTTTGTTTTTAGAATACATGGAAGAAATTGCAAGTCGTAAAAAAGATCTAGGATTGGCGCCAAAGCCAATTGATAGTGCTGATTTATTAGCTGAAATTATCGAGCAAATTAAAGATCCGGCGCATGCACACCGAGAAGATTCGCTTTCTTTCTTCATTTATAACACTCTGCCAGGAACGACTAGCGCAGCAAGTGCAAAAACGAAATTTTTAAAAGAAATCATTCTAGGTGAATGTGCAGTTAAAGAGATTTCACGTACTTTTGCTTTTGAATTGTTATCTCATATGAAAGGTGGACCATCAGTCGCAGTACTTTTAGATTTGGCACTATCTGATGATGCATCAGTTGCAAACCTAGCTGCCGACGTTTTAAAGACTCAAGTGTTTTTATATGAGGCAGACACAAACCGTCTTGAAGCTGCGTTTAAAGCAGGTAATGCAAATGCTAAAGACATTCTCGAAAGTTATGCCAGAGCGGACTTTTTCACCACACTTCCTGAAATACCTGAAACAATCGATGTGGTGACCTACATCGCCGGAGAAGGTGATATTTCTACGGACTTATTATCGCCAGGTAACCAAGCTCACTCTCGTTCAGACAGGGAATTGCACGGCAAGTGTATGATCTCTGAAGCTGCCCAAGCTGAAATTCAAGCCTTGCAAAAACAACATCCAGGCAAAAAGGTGATGTTAATCGCTGAAAAAGGCACTATGGGTGTCGGTTCTTCTAGAATGTCTGGTATTAACAACGTTGCATTATGGGCCGGTCAGCAAGCCAGTCCTTATATTCCATTCGTAAATTTTGCACCCGTTGTAGCTGGTACTAATGGTATTTCGCCTATCTTTTTAACCACTGTTGGTGTCACTGGCGGTATTGGTTTAGATCTTAAAAACTGGGTTAAAAAGCTTGATGCTGACGGTAATACTGTTCTGAATGAAAGTGGTGATCCTGTTCTTGAGCAAACTTACTCTGTTGCAACAGGCACAGTGCTTACGATTAATACTAAAGAGAAAAAACTCTATAACGGTGATAAAGAGCTGGTTGATGTTTCTTCAGCTTTCACCCCTCAATCCGTTGAGTTTATGAAGGCCGGGGGATCTTACGCTATTGTATTTGGTAAAAAATTACAGACCTTTGCTTCTGAAACCCTAGGCGTAGAAATAGAGCCAGTATTTGCCACTTCTAAAGAAATTTCCCATCAAGGCCAAGGTTTAACTGCGGTTGAAAAAATCTTCAACAAAAATGCAGTAGGTGTGTCTTCACAAACCGATCTTCATGCTGGATCTGATGTGCGCGTTACCGTCAATATTGTTGGCTCTCAAGATACAACGGGTTTAATGACCTCTCAAGAATTAGAGTCTATGGCCGCCACTATTATCTCGCCTATTGTTGATGGTGCTTATCAATCGGGTTGTCATACTGCTTCAGTATGGGATAGCAAAGCACAAGCTAATATTCCTAAGCTAATGAGCTTTATGAACAAGTTTGGGCTTATCACTGCAAGGGATCCTAAAGGTGTTTATCACCCAATGACGGATGTTATTCATAAAGTATTGAATGATATTACCGTTGATGAATGGGCCATCATCATTGGTGGTGACTCCCACACTAGAATGTCAAAAGGTGTCGCATTTGGAGCTGACTCTGGAACGGTTGCCCTTGCCCTTGCAACGGGTGAAGCCAACATGCCTATCCCAGAGTCGGTAAAAGTGACCTTCAAAGGCCATATGAAAAGCTATATGGATTTTCGTGATGTAGTGCATGCCACGCAGGCGCAAATGTTGAAGAAGTTTGGCGACAATGTTTTCCAAGGTAGAGTTATCGAAGTTCACATTGGTACTTTATTGGCTGATCAAGCTTTCACTTTTACCGATTGGACTGCGGAAATGAAGGCGAAAGCCTCCATCTGTATTTCTGAAGATGCCACATTAATTGCGTCACTAGAAATAGCCAAAAGCCGGATCAAAATAATGATCGACAAGGGCATGGACAATCACCTCCACGTTCTTCAAGGATTAATTGCGATAGCAGATAAGCGAATTTCTGACATTACATCAGGGGAAAAACCAGCACTAAGGCCAGATGATAATGCAGAATATTATGCAGAATTAGTGGTTGATCTCGATCAAGTTGACGAACCTATGATCGCCGATCCCGACGTTAACAACCCTGATGTTTCAAAACGTTATACCCACGATGCCATCAGACCAGTTTCATATTATAAAGGCACCAAAAAAGTTGACCTAGCTTTTGTTGGCTCATGTATGGTGCACAAAGGTGATATGCAAATTATTTCTCAAATGTTGAGAAATATAGAGAAACAAAATGGCAAAGTGGAGTTTAAAGCACCACTAGTGATTGCACCGCCAACCTATAACATTGTTGACGAACTTAAAGCTGAAGGTGATTGGGACGTTCTTAAGAAATATGCAGGTTTCGAATTTGATGACGTTGTGCCTAAGAATACTGCCCGCACAAAATACCAAAACATTATGTATCTTGAACGCCCTGGTTGTAACTTATGTATGGGTAACCAAGAAAAAGCCGAAAAAGGTGATACTGTATTAGCCACCTCAACCCGCTTATTCCAAGGCCGTGTAGTAGAAGATACTGCTGAAAAGAAAGGTGAGTCATTACTTGCCTCTACACCAGTGGTGGTTCTATCTAGCATTTTAGGCCGTACACCTAGTTTGGATGAATACAAAAAAGCAGTGGAAGGCATTAACTTAACTGATTTTGCTCCATCCCTTGAACAGCTAACTACGGCGCCAGCCAAGGCTGTGCCCGTTAGGATTGCAGATCCAGTCTAGATTAGTACCTTTAATCACTTAAAGTAAAACAAGCCATAAGGCTTGTTTTACTTGTTTCAATTATAACAATCAGTTTTATATTCAGATTCTATTTTACAAAGACCCATACGGCTGTATAGCCAAATCAAAATACCCACAACGTCCGAGCTAATTCCACTTTTTATTAATAACCCTTATACTGTTTTGGTGTCATTCCTACACCTCATTCTTTTTGTTTTTTTTCGGGGTCAACCTAGAGGATCTAATTATGTTAGAAGCATATCGTAAACATGTAGCAGAGCGTGCCGCCCTGAGTATTCCACCTAAACCACTTAATGCAGAGCAAGTGGCTGCTTTAGTGGAGTTGTTAAAAGCACCACCTGCCTCAGAAGAAGAAACCTTATTAGAACTATTATCAGAGCGTGTACCTCCTGGTGTTGATGAAGCCGCTTATGTTAAAGCGGGTTTTCTAACAGCCATTGTAGAGGGCGAAGCCACTTCTCCAATTATATCTAAGGATGCGGCCATTCAATTGTTAGGCAACATGCACGGTGGTTATAACATAGTCACATTAGTCGCGGCCCTTGATAACCCAGACTTAGCTGAATTAGCAGCAGAAGAACTTAAACATACTTTATTGATGTTTGATGCCTTCCACGATGTAGAAGAAAAATCCAAAGCCGGTAATGCTTACGCGACAGAGGTGATTGCATCTTGGTCTGATGCTGAATGGTTTACATCTCGGGAAGCTATGCCAGAAAAAATCACTGTCACTGTCTTTAAAGTGACGGGCGAAACTAATACCGATGATTTGTCTCCTGCGCCTGATGCATGGTCACGGCCCGATATCCCGTTGCACGCTCGCGCTGCATTTAAAATGACCCGTGATGGTCTAACACCTGAAAAACACGGTGAAGTGGGACCACTTAAACAAATCGAAGCAATGAAAGCCAAAGGGCATCCCGTGGCTTTTGTGGGTGACGTTGTGGGTACAGGCTCTTCACGTAAGTCAGCGACCAACTCGGTTTTATGGTTCTTTGGTGAAGACTTACCAGGCGTACCTAACAAACGTGGTGGCGGTATTTGTATCGGTAGTAAAGTGGCGCCTATTTTCTATAACACTATGGAAGACGCAGGCGCTTTAGTCTTTGAAGCCAACGTTGAAAAAATGAATATGGGTGACGTAATTGATATCTTGCCACTTGAAGGCAAAATTACTCACTCAACAACGGGCGAAGTACTAGCCGAATACCAATACAAATCTGATGTACTGCTTGACGAAGTGCGCGCTGGTGGCCGTATTAATCTTATTATTGGTCGCGGCTTAACTGAAAAAGCCCGTGAGTCTTTAGGTTTAGGTGCATCTGACTTATTCCGTAAGCCAGACCAACCTGTTGATACAGGTAAAGGTTACACTCTGGCACAGAAAATGGTTGGTCGTGCCTGTGGCGTAGACGGTATTCGCCCTGGAACTTATTGCGAACCTAAAATGACCACAGTTGGCTCACAAGACACTACAGGCCCTATGACCCGTGATGAGCTTAAAGACTTAGCCTGTTTAGGTTTTACGGCTGATTTAACCATGCAATCCTTCTGTCACACAGCCGCTTACCCCAAACCAATCGATATCGAAACTCAGCATACCTTGCCTGATTTTATTATGAACCGTGGCGGTGTATCACTGCGTGCCGGTGACGGCATTATTCACTCTTGGTTAAATCGCATGTTATTGCCAGATACTGTGGGTACAGGTGGTGATTCACACACTCGTTTCCCCCTAGGTATTTCATTTCCTGCAGGTTCAGGTTTGGTCGCCTTTGCTGCTGCCACTGGTGTGATGCCACTGGATATGCCTGAGTCAATCTTGGTACGTTTTAAAGGTGAAATGCAGCCTGGTATTACCTTACGTGACCTAGTGCATGCCATTCCTTTATACGGTATTAAACAAGGATTATTGACGGTTGCCAAAAAAGGCAAAGTTAATGCTTTCTCGGGTCGTATATTAGAAATTGAGGGTTTAAACAACTTAACTGTTGAGCAAGCATTTGAACTGTCTGATGCCTCTGCCGAACGATCCGCTGCAGGTTGTACAATCAAACTGTCTGAAGAGTCTATTGCTGAGTACCTCAACTCTAATATCACTATGTTGCGTTGGATGATTAATGAAGGTTACGGTGATGCCCGCACCTTAGAGCGTCGTGCTCGTAAGATGGAAGAATGGTTAGCTAAGCCTGAATTAATGCAAGCTGATGCTGATGCAGAATATGTTGAAATTGTCGAAATTGATTTGGCAGAGATTAAAGAGCCCATTCTATGTTGCCCGAACGATCCAGACGATGCCAAAACCTTGTCTGACGTAGCTGGCAACCAGATTGACGAAGTCTTTATTGGTTCTTGTATGACTAACATTGGTCACTTCCGTGCAGCGGGTAAGTTGTTACAGCAGTTTGAAGGCACCTTGCCCACCCGTTTGTGGATGTCACCCCCCACCAAAATGGATCAAGCTCAGCTCACCGAAGAAGGCTACTACGATATTTACGCTAACGCCGGTGTGCGTCTTGAAATGTCTGGTTGTTCACTTTGTATGGGTAACCAAGCCAGGGTTGAGCCCAATTCAACCGTGCTGTCTACATCGACTCGTAACTTCCCTAACCGTTTGGGTGATGGCGCAAATGTGTATTTGTGTTCAGCTGAGCTAGCCGCAGTGGGTGCGATTATGGGTAAAATCCCATCCACACAAGAATATATGTCTTACGCCAGTAAGATTGAGTCTATGTCAGCTGAAGTGTTTAAGTACTTAAACTTCGATCGTATGGATGGGTTCAAAAAAGCCGCAGCAGAAGCAAAGGCGAATATTATTCCAGCACTGAATATTGTCTAGTTGTTAACTAGCCAGCAAAAACCGGTATATACCCGTCTCCCTTGAAGCTGCAGCGTTGTTGGCTGCTCTCACTCACTCCAATCACTTAGTACGCCTAAGCTCATGGGGCTGAGTTCCTTTGCCGCCTAGCTG
>Ga0316204_10006282_pt1 | contig 18414 bp, 19 predicted proteins | sample 6monrhotite_MG_2_FD_205661 | JGI IMG/M metagenome (GOLD analysis project Ga0316204, IMG submission 205661) | Microbial mat bacterial communities from mineral coupon in-situ incubated in ocean water Damariscotta River, Maine, United States -... | ecosystem: Environmental > Aquatic > Marine >... | reverse complement strand
AGAGTGTTTAAAGTCATCATGACTTGTTATAATACCTCTAATCGATAACTATTACAGGACAACTTATAATGAGCGAAAAAATCACAGCAATAAAAAAAGAGGTCGCGAAGGTCGTAATCGGCCAAGAGAAGATGATTGACGGTCTGCTGATCGGACTTTTATGTGAGGGACATATCCTTATCGAAGGTATCCCGGGTCTGGCAAAGACGACGACGGTAAACGCCCTTGCGCAAGCCTTGGGTCTAGGGTTTAAAAGAGTCCAGTTCACACCCGATCTTCTTCCTTCGGACATCTTGGGTGCGGAGATATACGATCCTCAAAAAAATGAGTTCAAGATCAAGCAGGGACCTGTTTTCACCAATCTTTTACTTGCGGATGAGATCAACCGTGCTCCGGCAAAAGTGCAGTCGGCACTTCTTGAGGTCATGCAGGAGAAACAGGTCACGATAGGCGAAGAGTCTTTCAAAATAGCACCTCCTTTTTTCGTCATGGCAACACAAAACCCGGTTGAACAAGAAGGTGTATATCAGCTTCCAGAAGCACAGCTTGACCGTTTTATGATGAAACTGGTCGTGGGCTATAACACCAAAGAAGAAGAGCTTGAGATCGCACGACGAATCGCGAACAAGACAAATGAGACTGTCAATGCCGTCATCACAGTCGATGAACTTGAAGCGCTTAAGCAAGAGGTCGCTGCCGTGCATATGGACGAGGAAGTCGAGAAGTATATGATCGAACTTGTCTCGGCTACACGTGACCCTAAGGCTTATGGTCTGGATGAGATCACAGACTATATCCAGTTCGGTGCAAGTCCGCGTGTCAGTATTGATATGTTCAAGGCGGTTAAAGCCATGGCTTTTCTTCGCGGCAAAGACTATGTCTCTCCTGTTGATATCGCTTATATTATCAAAGAGATCATGCGTCATCGTCTCATCTTGACCTATGAGGCAGAAGCGGAAGGTATCACGGCTGATCAGGTGATCGACAAGATCGTTGAAGCGGTAGCTATCCCTTAGATATGACAAAACAGACAGAAGCAGCGGGCAAAGTGGATGCCTCTTTAAAACTCAAAAAGATCTTAGTTCGGGCAAGACGCCAAGTCTTCTCCGAACTTATTGGAAACAATCCTTCCATCTTTCACGGTGAAGGCTACGATTTTATAGAGTTGCGCGAGTATATGCCCGGGGATGATATCCGTCACATAGACTGGAACATCACGGCCAAGAAACAGCAGCCTTATATCAAGGTCTTCAGAGAAGAACGCGAGCTTAACATCGTGCTGGCTTCCATGCTGAACGGTTCCGTGCATTTTGGCTCCAAGAAGTTCAAGCAGGAACTGATCGCGGAGGTCACGGCATTGCTCTCGTTTTCAGCGATAAGAAACGGTGACTTGTTAAGTTCGTTTATCTTTGCGGACACACTCTACAAAGAGAACCGTCCCAGCAAGAAGATACATGCTGTGCAGAGTCTCGTCAGTGAGATCTTGGACTTTGATGCGCTTCATAAGAAGGCGGACTACAAAGCCTTAAGCACTTACCTGATGAAACGCCTGAGACGAAAGTCACTTCTTATCGTACTTGCGGATTATTTTGACCTTCCCGATTTTAAAGTGCTGGCGCGAAAACATGAGGTCATCGCGATCATCATTCGTGACCGGCTTGAAGAGCATCCTCCGGCCTTTGGTTTTTCAACGCTTCAAGATCCCGAAAGCGGAGCGGAACTCGAGGGTGATTTCAACAGGACGACGATCAAGGCGTATGAAGCAAAAGTGATGGAACATGATCACAAGTTGTATGAGAGACTGCGTAAGGATCAGGTCCGTTTTGTCAAGATATACACAGACGAATCTCCTGCAGTCAAACTCCGACGTCTTTTTGAAGGAAACATCTGATGAGAGACATCCCTTTACATGACATAAAACCTTTGGTCGAGGTCCCTGATAATTCTTTGATCTATGCTGGTATTGTCGTTTTTGTCCTTGCAGTCGTCGTGATCCTGGCAGCGGTATGGATCTATAGATATTTTGCAAAAGCCAAGGAAGAAGACCTGCGCAAGAGTTATCTGCACAAGATACACAAGGTCGATACCAGCGATGCCAAACAGGCTGCTTATGAGATAAGTTCTTACGGACGTTTTCTTGCCCAGAGCGAACGTGCAAAAGATATGCTCGATAACCTGGATAAGCGTCTGAGCAAGTACAAGTATAAAAAAGAGGTGGAGGCATTGGACGACGAGACTTTGGGATACTACAAACTCTTTTTAGAGGTGCTTGATGCATCTTGAGTTTCCTTATCTTCTAGGGCTTATCCTGCTGTTTATAGGCTGTGCCTATTTTTGTAAACAGCGTCAGGAGAGTCTGATATTCCCGCATATGGCTCTTTTCTCTTCGGCTGCTATGAGCAGTTCGACTCTTCTTAAGATCTTGAAATGGCTGGGGATCGTCACCCTGATCATATCGCTCTCTTCGCCTTACAGCGAGAAAGAGATAGAGCTTGACCCGCGTAAAGGGTATGATATCGTCTTGCTCCTTGATGCAAGCGGATCAATGCGGTTTCAGGATTTTGATGCCAAGAATCGTCAGCTTAGCCGTTTTGAGGTCGTTCAAAACATTGTAGATGTGTTTATTGATAAGCGCCCTAATGATAACCTCGGGATGATCGTCTTTGGTGCCTACGCTTTCGTAGCCTCGCCGATAACTTATGACAAGCATATCCTCTCCAAACTCTTGAAACAACTTCATATCGGTGTAGCAGGAAAAGAAACGGCTATCTTTGATGCGATCGCTCAGTCTGTCACGCTGATGCAGGAGAACGAGGCCAAGAGCAAGATAGCGATATTGCTGACAGACGGGAGAAATACGGCAGGACAGATCCCTTACGATGCTGCGATATCTTTGGCGAAAAGAGAAGGGATGAAGATCTATACCATAGGAATAGGAAGACCGGGTGAGTTTGATGAGCGGACTCTGTCTATGATCGCACAAGAGACGGGAGGCGAGTTTTTCCCTGCATATTCGGCCCAGCAGCTTGAAGGTGTTTATGATGAGATCAATTCACTGGAAAAATCCGAGCTTAAGGGTGAACAGTTCCTTCACAAGAGCTATTATTATATTTATTTTCTCTTCGTGAGTTTTATGAGTCTCTTGCTGTACATTGTTATCCGTTCGAAAAAAGGATGGTCATGAGTTTTTTGTACCCAGTCTTTATCTATCTGATGCTACCGGTGACGCTTATTCTTTTTTATTTTATTATGACAGGTACCAAAGAGAGTTTTGTAATGTTTGACAAGCGGGTCCTTGACAAGCTCAGGTTCCAGAGTAAAAGTCTCAGCAGAAATGCTCGTGAAGCACTCTTCTTGATGGCATTCATCTTTATGATCATAGCCTTGGCCCAGCCTGTTATCAAAGAAGGAGAGGTGGTTGTCGAAGCCAAAAGCGCAGATATCCTTATTGGTATAGATATCTCCGATTCGATGAAGGCGGAGGACAGGTTCCCTAACCGCTTGGATTTTGCCAAAGCGAAGGCGATAGAGCTCATCAAAAAGGCACCGCATAACCGCATAGGCGTCCTGGCCTTTGCCAAACATGATTACATCGTCTCTCCTTTGAGTTTTGATCACAGCTCTGTTGCTTTTTTGCTCTCAAAGGTAAAGACGGATAATATCACCGAGAAGGGAACCCGTCTTGACTCTATGCTCTCTTCGGCTATTGCTATGCTTGAGCATGCTAAGCAGAAAAACCTCCTGCTCTTTACGGACGGAGGGGACGAAGAAGACTTTTCGCAAGAGATAGCGTTGGCGAAGGAGAACGGCTTAAGGCTTTTCATCATAGGGATCGGAACAGAGCAGGGAAGCCCGGTGCGAACGGCAGCGGGCGATTTTGTCAAGCATGAGGGAAAGATACTCATCTCACGGCTCAATCCCGAGATAAAAGAGCTCGCAACACAGACAGGCGGCGTATATATCGAGTCCGTCCTGGGCGAGGATGATATTAAGGCTATGCTCAAAGAGATCGAGTCGATGACAGAAAAATCGACGATGAAAGAAGAGACGATTGCCCAATATATACAGCTCTTTTATTATCCTTTGGCCCTGGCGGTATTTTTTCTGCTTTTGGCCTTTTCCTCTGTGCCGAAATCGGTCGCAAAGAGTTTCGTTTTATTGGGCCTTATTGCTTTGTCGATTCCGGATGCTAGAGCGGGATTGCTGGACTTTCAAAAGCTTCAGAGTGCAAAAGAAGCTTATAGCCAAGAAGACTATGCGAAGAGCAGGTCGATCTATGAAGAGTTCGCGTTCAAATCTCCCGAAGCTGTTTATAACCTTGCCAACAGTCTGTATAAGGACAACGAGTACGAAAAAGCATTGAAGGTCTTTGATAAGGTCAAGACGGATAACGCGGAACTCAAGGCAAAAGTACTGCACAACAGCGGAAACACACATGTGCAGTTGAAGCAGTACAAAGAAGCCTTAAGCGCCTACGAAAAATCACTTGAGCTTAAAGAGGACAAGGAAACGCGAGAGAACTACGAGGCTGTAAAAAAATTCTTAGAAGAAGAGCAAGAGAATAAGGACGACCAAGAGCAGCAGGACGAGAATCAGCAAGACGATAAAAACTCTGAGGATAAAAAAGAGAAAGATCAGGAGAATAACGCACAAGACTCTAAGTCCAAAGATCAATCGCAAGAACAGAAGGATCAGGAAGAGAAGCAAGATCAAAATGCTTCCTCTAAAGATGAGGAAAAAGATTCCCAGCAGAAGTCTGATAAACAGAAAAATGAAGAAGAGAACAGATCACAAGCCTCTGATGAAAAAAAGAAAGAGCAGGAGAAAAGCAGTACTGCGGAGCAAAAGTCAGATAAAAAGAAGCAAGAACAAAGCAAGTCTGATGAGCAAAAAGAAGAAGATGCCGAATCGAAAGATATGCCTGTTAGTATGCAGAATATGAGTGACTTAGAGGCGAAGAAATGGCTTAATGTGATAAAAAAATCACAAAAAGGCCATCTGTACAAGATGGAAGACTTTGAACACAAAGAGGATGAAAATGAAAAACCTTGGTAGTATGATCTTATTTTTTTTAATGGCCTTGCCTCTTGTGGCAGAGCTGAAAGTCAGTGTAGACAAGACGCAGATTACACGGGGTGAGACAGTGCGTTTCACGCTCAGTATTACAGGCGAGGGAAAAGTCAGCGTCCCCCCTTTTGACGAACTGTGCGGGTATGCTATAGAAGGCCGTATGCAAAGTACCAAAGATATCTTCAGTAACGGCAAGCGTTCTCAGGAACTCTCTTTGATCTATGAGATCATGCCCCAAAAAAGCTGTGTCATCGAATCTTTTCCTGTAAGTATCAATGGCAAGACGCAGACAACAGAAGCCATCAATATCACTGTTTCCAAGGTTGCCATTACCAAAAATGCTCCTTTTACGGTTGAACTGAAGACAGAAAAAAGATCTGTATATGTAGGTCAGCCTTTTGAGATGAAGGTAGAGTTAAAAGCGCGTCAGGGTATTGATGTCTTAGCCGAATCGATATCCTTGCCTGAGAGCAAGAACATCTGGGTTAAAAGTGAGCAGAAGGGAAAACCTCTGCTTCAAGAGGGGTATTCAAAACGAAATAACACCTATGCATTGGCTGCACAGCGAAGCGGTACACTGGCACTGGGTCCCTTGCGCTGGGATGTCAAGGTCCGTAACCAGTCCAGAGACAACTGGGGAATGTGGCTGGCTACGGCGAAGACACACTCCGTGTTTTCCAATGAGATAGAGCTTGAGGTAAAAGAACTTCCTGCGGGTGTAAGTCTGGTCGGCGAACTGGAAATAGAAGTGAGCGTGGACAAGACAGAAGTCAATGCAGGTGAGGCGGTTAATGTCGATATCCGCGTCAAAGGCGCTGGGAACATAGAAGACCTACCTGCTTTTGAGATCCATGTTGATGGCGCGCAGGCGTTTAAGGAAGAGCCTAAGAAGACACATTACCTTCGGGACGGGAAGTACTTTGGAGATTTTTCACAGAAGTTGGCCTTGGTCGCAGAACGGGACTTCACTGTTCCTGCGTTTAAGATACGCTATATGGATGTGACGACTGACACGCTCAAGACGATCACGACAAATGCCATCGATATCAAAGTGCTTAACTCGGCACCGGCTGTAAAAGAAGAGTTGAAGATATCCCGTCCGCAGGAGAAGCCGGAAGAGAATGTACAGAGTACGGTAGGTTCTGCTTTGAGCCTTATGCAGGGAGTTTTTTTACTTCTTGGGGGGATTGTTCTGGGACTTATCTTTTCGATGATCCCATGGAAAAGAGTGTTTATAAAAGACAAAAGAAAGCATGCTGTTTCGGCTAAAGAGTCAAAAGAGGTCTTGCAGCTTCTGATGGGGCATATGCATGCTGATCCGGAGATAGAGGAGCTTGTGAAAAAACTCTCAGAGAACCTCTATGAAGGCAAGTCGCACAAGATCGATAAAAAAAGATTAAGAGAGATCGTAAAGAAGCTTCAGGAATAAGTTAAAGAGATCTAGCCATCAATTACTACTGAATTTAATTGTAAAATAAAAGCAAAGATTTGTCAGAGATTTGTTATCATTGTTACAACAAGGAGGAAAGCATGAATATATCCAGTTATATTTTTCAATCACCTTATCCGTCACCTATACAAGTAGGCAGACCAGATCCTCAGGCAGAACAACAGGAAGTCGAGAGCAAACCTGTTGAGACACTTGCACAGACAAGTGCAAAAGTTCAGCCAAATTCAGATGCGTATGTAGCTCAGGCAACGGGTTCAGGGTCGTCTGTCAATGTTGCAGCAAGTTCTACAGATAGTAGTATGAGCAGTTCGCTTGGTGAGTTTACCAGCCTGAACAATAAATCGCAAGCGGCAGAGGCCTATACGAACTAGACCTTAGGTCAAGATGTCATGGAGAGTATTGGCATCTTTCATCTTCTTATCCAATGCATCCCACTCTTCTTTTTGGACCAGCTTCTTCATCTGAGCCAGTTCATTCTCAAAATAACTTAATGAGTCCAAGAGGTGTGTCTTGTTTTGGCGGAAGATATCCCCCCACATACTCGGAGAGGATTTAGCCAGACGGCTCATCGAGCGAAAACCACCGGCTGCAAGGTTGAGAATATTCTCATGCTCTTCATGTTTAAGCACAGCATTTGCCAGTGAGTAGGAGATAAGGTGAGGCATGTGCGAGATAAAGGCAACGTGAAGGTCATGTTCATGGGCTTTCATATAGACAAGTCGCATATGTATCTGTGAGAAGAGACGTACGGCAGTCTCTTGCTGCTGCTCTCCGGAATCTTCAAGATCACATAAGACAACGACCTTATCGTGATACAGATCGTCAAGTGCTGCGCTCGGACCAAACTTCTCCGTTCCCGTCATCGGATGCGCAGCAACGACATTTTTACGCAAAGTAGGCGAGATGGACTTGACGATCTTCTCTTTGGTCGAACCCAGATCTATAATGGTGGTACTTTCCGGAATACCTTCGAGATCTTTTAAACAGGCAATGATCCCGTCAACTGGAATAGCCAGGATAATAATATCAGCCTTTTTGATCTCATCGAATGAGACGACCTTGTCGACCAGCTTACGAGCTAGTGCTTCTTGTTCATGATCTTTGTTATGATCAAAACCTATGATGGTCTTGATCATAGGAAGTCTTTGAATAGCCAGAGCTAAGGATCCACCCATCAAGCCCAGTCCGATTATTGCTGCTGTCATTTAAAAAACCTGTATTAATTTATGCGCATTATAGCAAACTTGATATAATTCGAAAAAAAAGCAGGAATTTGTATGCCTTATTCACATCTCTTCAAACCGGACAAGATCTTATGTTCGTGTAATAATGTCACCATAGGTGAGGCGGTTGAGTTTATAAAGACACATGATATCCAGAGCGTTGAGCAGTGGATGGCGTCGGATATTATGAGCGTGGGTGATAAGTGTGAAGCTTGTATAGAGGATGGAACAGAGAATGACGGAGTCACTCTTGCTGTCATTCTTTCACAGGTGAAGCAGGGAAGACTTTAGATCGGGACCTTCTTCATAAATTCCAGGATATGCTGCTGAAAATCTTGCATAAGAAGGGTGGGCGTTCGTTTTTTGTTATAGATGAGCGAGAACTCACGCATGAACTGATAGCTTTTGATCTTAACATGAAAAAGCTCTTTTGCCTGTAGCTCTTTTAGCACGGAGATACGCGGAAGACAGCTTATATAGTCACTGTCTAGCAGCAGAAAGTTCTTGATGGCCTCTGTCTGTTCGAGTTCGAGAACGATGTTCAGCTCTTTGTCGATAGGTGCGATCTGTTCTAAAAAGATAGAACGCGTTCCTGAACCTTTTTCTCTGAGTATCCATTTTTTCTGAGCCAGGCTGTCAATAAAGTATTCCTGTGTCAGGTCTTTGTCAGAACTGACGACGATCAGTTCGTCAGGGGCAATGACATTTTGGATAAGCGCAGATGAATGGATGTTTCCTTCGATCAGACCAAGATCGATATCGCCGCTTTCAATAAGGGTTACGATATCTTCCGTATTGGCCATTTTCATATGTATAGAGACTTCAGGACGTTTGTCCATGTAGCTTGTCATTAGACGAGGCATGATGTAGTGTGCAGTTGTTAGACTCGCTCCGACTTTGATCTCTCCGTGTAGACGATTTTGGGTGAACTTCTGATGCAGGCTTTTAAGTTCGATAAAAAGCGGTTGTACTTCTTTAAGAAAAAGCCGTCCGCGCTCGTTTAAGACGAGTTTTTTTCCCATCCGTTCAAAGAGTTTTTCGTCAAGATGGTTTTCAAGCTCTTTTAGGGCCATTGAGATTGCGGACTGGCTCATCTTGTATTGATTGGCGACTTCGATCAGCGTACGCGATTTTGATACAGCGATAAAAAGTTCGATTTGACGTAGAGAAAACATAATTGACCTCTAAAGTTTTTAAGATAACTTTTATTGAATATTATATCATTTTTATTTAATTTTATTGAAGGTGCTTACTGTGTTATCATTGCACAATAATTTATAAAGGAAATCTCACTATGCAAAGACGCGATTTTTTCAAAAAATCACTGGCAGTGGCCGGTGTTGCAGCAATAGGAAGCTCTTTAGAAGCAGCTTCACAACCTAAAGACGGCCAAAAGGTGTCACAGGTCGCCTTTCCTCAAAAGCGTCCGATGATCACATACTCGGACCGGCCACCGCTTTTAGAGAGCCCACGAAATGTTTTTTCTCAGGCAATCACACCAAATGATCAGTTCTTTGTTCGTTGGCATATGCCAGAAATACCTACGCATATCGACCTTAAAGAGTACAGACTAAAGGTCAACGGAGAGGTGGAAAAAGAGCTTTCTTTTACTCTTGATGAACTTAAAAATGAGTTTGAACCTGTTGAAGTAACAGCTGTACTTCAGTGCGGTGGAAACGGCCGTTCTGCTTTTTCACCGATAGCCGGCGGAATACAGTGGGGTAATGGTGCAGTCGGAAACGCGAAGTGGAAGGGTGCGCGATTACGTGATGTTCTTGAGCGTGCCGGTATTAAAAAAGGTGCGCATTGGATCGGTTTTAACGGTCTTGACAATGCAGCTTATTATGAGACGCCCAACTTCGTTCGTGAGATGCATATGGAAGAGCTGGATGATCACGTCATTGTTGCTTATGAGATGAACGGAGAAGAGCTTCCATATCTTAACGGATATCCGGTTCGCCTAATTATCCCGGGATATTATTCAGACTCTTGGGTAAAAATGCTTTCCAATCTGACATTGACCACAGATTATCAAAAACTTTTCTTTATGGATGTCGCTTACCGTATTCCCGATAACGATTGTGAATGTGAAGAACCAGGCTCACATAAAAAAGTAAAGACTAAACCGATCACAACGATGAATGTTAAGTCGATGATCGGATATCCTACAAACGATACGAAGGTCTATCTCAACTCGCACCTTACCGTTCGCGGCGTTGCCTTTGATCAAGGCAAGGGTATACGTGAGGTCCTTGTTTCTACAGATGATGGAAAGACGTGGAACAATGCGATCTTGGATGATGGAAAAAATGGACGCTATTCGTTTAGAGAGTTCCGTTATACCTTCAACCCGAGTGTCTATGGCAAACAGAAGATCATGACAAAAGCAATCAATAAAGCAGGTGAAGAACAGCCTTTGGCCGAAGATATCAAATGGAACCATGGTGGTTACAAATATAATGGTATTGATACCGTAACAATTGAGGTGGTGTAAATGTATAAATATATATTAGCGATTATGTTGACATTTCTTTCGCTATCAGCAAAAGAAGTAAAAGAAGATATTCAGGTTCCGTATATCCCATACGAGATCAAGATGGGTGAAAATTTTGATGCAGTCCAAACACACTGTTTAACATGCCACTCTTTTGGTTATATTATTAACCAAGGCCCTCAGAGTAAAGAGTTTTGGGCAGGAAAAGTAAAAAAGATGATTGTCGCCTTCAAAGCACCGATGACAAAAGAAGATTCTGCCTTGGTAACTGATTATCTATTTAAACATTACGGTAATGGAAAATTAAAGTAACAACCTTCTTCTCTTGAGAATCTCTATATCTGGAGATTCTCTCTTTACTCCACAGATCTTATACATCTCTTTGCTACAATTGCTGAAACGCAAAGGTGAACAGATGAAACAGATTACAATCATACTCTTGATTATGTTTGGCTCTTTATGGGCAGAAGAAAAGACGGCTACATTCGGTGGCGGATGCTTTTGGTGTATTGAAGCTGCTTTTCAACCTGTAAAAGGTGTGTTGAGTGCAGAGTCTGGTTACATGGGCGGTGAGGCCTCTACAGCAAATTATACTGCTGTCTCCCAAGGCAATAGCGGTCATTATGAGGTCGTTCAAGTGCGCTACAACACAAATATCATAAGTTATAAAGAGCTTTTAGATATATTTTGGAGAAATATCGATCCTACAGACCCCCTTGGTCAGTTCGCAGATAAGGGTAAGCAGTATGAGAGTATAATCTTTTATCAAGATGATCTAGAAAAAAGAATAGCTTTAGCGTCAAAAAAAACATTGGATGACTCAAGAAAGTTTGACAAAAGTATCGTTACAAAAATAGAACAGGCGAAAGAGTTCTATCCTGCTGAAGAGTATCATCAGGATTATTTTAAAAAGAACTCATTGCATTATCAGCTATACAAAAGAGGATCAGGCCGGGCTGGCTATATCGAAAAGACGTGGAAATAACCATGTGTTTACTTTTGCCGAATAGACTTCGTTAAAAATAAGTAAAATTAAGCCGATATTAGGGCAAACAGGAGATGAAATGGGAACTTTAGACTTTGGCAAGATAACGACAATCGTCCTGATATTTTTTATTGTTAGTTTTTTCTTCGGCGACAAATTGCTGTTTTGGTACGAACATAAAGATGACATGCAATTTGAACTCAGTACGATAGTCTATACTAAAAAAGATTTTGAAGCCATGCAAGAGCAAGAGCAAAAAAAACTTCTATCAGATATTTCCTCTATATGCGTACGTAAACATCACATCGATGGTCTCGACTGTACAGATACGGCGTATTGGCTGGCTAACTCTTTGGAAGAAAAGGGTATAGACGGAGATCTTGCTATAGACTGGATGCAGACGTGCAGCGAATCTTGCCAAACAGGAACGTACGTAGCTCCTGTTTTACAAGAAGAGAACAAGGCCGGCTATAGTACGACTAAAAAGTCAGCTGAAAAATCACAGGGAACGAAATGGTTCTGGGAGAAAAACTAGACCTGTTTTCCCCCCTGTTGAGATTTTAATGCTGTCTAAAGTGACATAATTCTATTTTGTCATATTTCTTCTATGATTATTTTTCCTTTTTACCCTTCTTTAATCCCACAAAAGATAGAATCTTAGACTTTATAATACAGTATATATTTTTCAAAGGTTTTTAATGAAAATTTTGTTTTTGGCATTCGTGATATTAATAGGTCTTTTAGAAGCCAAAACGATAAATGATATCCAGTTTGACGGGCTGGTCCACCTTTCGGAGCCAGTCGCCAAAGAGAGCCTCGGATTTGAAGTCGGAGAGCAGCTCTCGGATAAGAAGATAGATGAATCGATAAAACGTTTTTATCAATATGGATACTTTACAGACATATGGGTCAGTGAGAAAAACGGTGTTTTGATCTATCATTTTCAAGAAAAATCAGTGATATCACGCATTGAGATCGACGGATACGGTCAAGGTGATGAAACCGAAGACAGTGAGCTTTTACAGATAAAAAAAGGGACCTTATACGATACGAAAAAGATATCAGATGCTAAAAAACGTCTTGTTGAAACTATCTCACAAGAAGGGTATATAGATACGATCGTCGAAGTCGAGACAAAGACGCTTGACAATGGCAGCGTTGAAGTCACTTTTAAGGTCAACAAGGGAGAGAATATTGTTATCGAGAAGCTTTCCTTGGACGGGATGACTGCTTTTGAAAAGAATGATTTTGATGATATCATCGCGAACAAAGAGAGTGAGTTTATGGGCTGGTTCTGGGGTCGTAATGATGGCGAGATGAAGCTGGGAGAATTACAGTATGACCCGCTTCGTATTCGTGATCTGTATATGCAGCATGGATATCTTGATGCAAAAGTAGATGACCCTTTTGTTCGGGTGGATTTCAGCCAATATGTAGCAGACATGTCATATACCCTGTATGAAGGTGAAGTGTACCGAGTCAACGCGATCATCTTGGAACAGTCGACAAATGTCATCGAAGAGGAAAAGATCAGAGAGGTCATCAAGCTTGAATTGAATGAAGCCTTTAATATCAAGACCTTTAGAGAAGACTCGGACCGTATCAAGACTATCATCGCAGATCTTGGCTATGCTTACGTCAAAGTCACTCCGGACTTGAGAAAAGACAAAGTGGCACGAACCGTTGATGTCGTATACAATATCCGTCCTGGGAAAAAGGTCTATATCCGTGATGTATTGATCTCAGGAAATACACGTACACTTGATCGGGTTACGCGTAGAGAGATATATCTGGCTCCAAGTGATCTGTATAGTCTTACGGATATCAAGGACTCGAGAAACTCGCTGCAAAGAACGGGTTATTTTGAATCAACGACGATCGAAGAGAAACGCGTAGATGATGAGACGATGGATCTTATTGTGAAGGTCAAAGAGACACAGACCGGTAATATTCAGCTTGGCGGTGGATACGGGAGTTTTGGCGGTATCTTGCTCTCGGCAAGTATCTCAGATAGAAATATCTTCGGCTCGGGTATCAATATGGGCTTCTCGGCCGAGACCTCCCAGCGTACAAAGAGTTTCAGTGTGAATGTAAGTAATCCGCGTTTGAATGACAGTGACTACTCGGGTTCCGCATCTGTCTATACCAATCAAACAGACTATGATGATTACACAATCTCAACCGATGGTGTAGGATTGGGACTTGGGAAACGTCTGACTCGTTTTCTGAGCGGTTCACTTAATTATACCTATGCTCAATCGCAATACAGTGATATTTCTAATGATCTAAACCTGACGGATGTTGATCAGATTTTGTTTGAAGATTATGAGAAGTCTGCTGTCTCTGTCTCATTGCGTTATGATGACACCGATGACTTCTACCTTCCAAGAAGCGGGGTGGCGGCAAGTACTAGTCTAGAGTTTGCGGGACTTGGCGGAACAGCTAAGTTTATCAAGAACAATAATACGTTCAAAGCCTATAAAGGTGTTGAAGATTATGTCGGATTTGATCTTATCTTACGTTACAAGGCGCGTTTTGCCCATATCTTTTATGATGATACCGGTGAGGATGCACGTACCAACCTTCCGACTGCTGAACGGTTCTATATGGGGGGAGTTGGTTCTGTACGCGGATATGAGTCTTATACGCTTTCTCCACGTGATTACCTTGACAGACGCATCGGTGGTAGGACAATGTTTACGAATTCTCTTGAAGCGAGTTTTCCTCTTGTCCCAAAAGCAAAACTTCGTTTGACTGCTTTTTATGATTATGGATGGCTTCAGGGAAAAGGACAGGATTATGACCCTCTCGCGGTTGATCCTTTAGCCGTACCGATAGAGACAGAGACCATAGGCCGTTCAAGTTACGGTGCGGCAATAGAGTGGTTCTCACCTATGGGACCGATTCAGTTGATCTTCTCTAGAGCTTTGGATGCTGAGCCTAATGATCAGACGTCAACATTTGAGTTTACTATAGGCCAGCGATTCTAATCAAGCTGCCAATAAATTTTAATGTGGTTTAGAAGTGAGACAGGAACTCTCCGTGCATACGTTAGACTAAAGGTTCTAACGCTTTCTAAGTCCAATAAGTATATGTGATCAAGAGATGTCTTAAGAGTATTAGAAACTATAAGAGGGTCAATGGTAGGTATTCGTTGTCAATATAATCTTTTATTTTCTCTGTGAGAAGATAGCTTTGTTTCGCTTTAACACATAGGCATTTCTCTTGTATACTCAACTCTATTTCCCCGGGGTGATTGGCGTCACCATAGAGTGTGTCCATGAGACCTATCAAAAAACTTAATGTATTTGTGACATCTGCTGGGGGCAAGTATTTTTCATAATCATTTATATGCAGTGATGATGGTGATTTTTTACGTTGAAAACGGACTAAGGTCGCAATCAATACTGTCTCTTCATGGGAAAACCCGTAGCTAAGACCGTTAAGCAGGATATAATAAGCATGTTTATGTGCATCATAAAAGTCAAGTTTTTTACCGATATGACTTAGTTTGACGGCAAGTATAAATGGCTCTTTGTATTTCTCTTCAAGGTTCAGCTGCATTGATGTTATATCATATAAATGGGATGCTACGGAAGTAAGTTCTGGTTTGTAATCGGGTAGAAACCGGTCCATTAAGCTTTTGACGCTAGGGTTGAAGTTGTTTGGAAACCTGTCCTGCTGTTTACGCAAAAGATCACTTAAGTACAGACCCTCCCGTACGCCGACACCGGAACTTATTATCTGTTTTGCATCGATATGCTCAATTATAAGACGTAAGATCAAAAGACCGGGTTGGATGACGTCTAAACGGTCTTTTTTAACACCCAGTTTTTTTAAGCCCTTTTCATCGCTTTGAAGTATATCGTCGAAGTAGGATTGGGTTGAACTGAGCGGATAGCTAAAGCCGTGCAGTTTCTTAAAAAAGACATCTTCTTTATCCATGATCATCTTGCTAAGCGCACGTAGCGTTCCGCCGATACCGATGATATTGTCATGCTTTAGTGTTGTCGGAAGCGTTTCAAGTGCCTTGTGAATATATGCTTTGGCGCCTTCGATATTACCGCTGTCAAAAAAGAGCTCTTTCAATCGTACCGTCCCTAAATCAAGGGAATAGGTATGTATGACTTTTTTATTTTCATACAGAGCGAGCTCGGTAGAGCCGCCACCGATATCTACACTTAAGCCGGCATCTAGATGTAAAAGGTTGGCGGCAGCTATTCCGCCTAAGTACGCTTCTCTCTTACCATCTATGACTTTAATATGCAGGCCAAGTTCTTTGTGGACTCTGCTGATAAAATTTTGTTTGTTGGGAGCATCTCTGAGTGCAGAAGTAGCGATACAGAGCGTTTTTCTAACCTTGTATTGTCTGATAGTGAGTAAAAACTCTTTTAAGGCCTGGTATGCACGTTCGAGGGGGACTTCTTGTAGATTGTAATCATTCTCATAAGCGTTTTCGCTGATGCGTACGCGCGACTTTACCTCATGAATGAGATGAAAGGCAAAGCGGCTTGTACGCTCAAAGATCACCATTCTTGCGGAGTTCGATCCGATATCGATGACCGCAGTGCGCTTTGCCATAGAAACGACTATTCTTCGTTTTGTATTTGTTCGTATTTAAACTTAAGTTCAGCGATTGTCTCGACATTGTCTTTGTCTGGGACAAAACAGTCGACAGGACAAACAGCAATACATGCAGGTTCGTCATAATCGCCGACACATTCAGTACAGCGATCCGGATCAATTATATAGATTGGATCACCCTCTTCGATTGCCATAGTAGGACACTCTTCACGACATGCGTCACACGCTATACATTCGTCATTAATCAATAAAGACATTTAGTACCTTCATGGGGCTTTTGTACCCGTAATTTTATAAGTGATTTATAGCAGAAGAAAGCTTGAAGTTATTTTAAACTTAGTGCTTACAAGGGTAAAGTTTTACAATTGAAGAGTACACCCTGTAATCTAGTTGTTAGAGGGCAGTACACAGCTTAAAGAAGATGTCAATTCAAGACTTGCGACAGCTCCTGAAATACCGTCTGTACGGTTTTTGATACTGATCTTTGCATTTAAAGCATCTGCAGCACTTTTGGCCAAAAATAGTCCCAATCCGACGCCTGACTTGTTTCCTGAACGTTTAAAAGGAGCAAAATGATCAAAGCTTTCATCTACGCCTAGGCCTTCGTCAATGACTTGTATACATAGACCCTCTTTGGTCTGATAGCTTTTAAGGATGACGACCTTTTTGGAAGGGGTGAACTTCAAAGCATTTTGCAAAAAGTTTTGAATGATCTGATTAAGCAGAGTGGGTTGAAGCGTTGCCATAAAGAGGTCGGGTTTAAAGTCCATTGAGAGATCTTTGGCTTCGCTTTCAGCGAGCAGTTTAAAGTCTTGTCCTTTGGCTCTTAAGTATCCGATGACATCAACTTCTTGCGGTGTCTCAAGTTGAGCACCTTCTTGTCGTCCTATGTTTAGAATATCAGCGATGATCTTGTTCATCTCGTCTATCGTCTTGTTGTTGAGCTTGATCGCTTCTATATACTCGGAAGGTTCACGTTTTTTGATCAGTGTTACCTGGTTTTTAAGTTTCATGACGGCAAGCGGAGTCTTGAGTTCATGTGCTGTACCGATAAAGAGCTCTTTTTGGTACTTGACAAAGTTTTGAAGCCGTGCGATGAGATGATTGAGTGTTTCACCAAGAGGAAGAAACTCGATTGGAAGCTGTTTGGTCTTGATGGGTCTGATCAGATGCTCATTCATATTAGACAGACGGTAAGTAAGGGCTTTGATGGGTTTGATCAACATCGTAGAGAGGGTAATGGCATAGATGATGATAATAACGAAACCGAGTATATTGATGATAAAGATCGAGTTAAGAATCTTCTGCAAAAGTAGTTTGGTGTTTGTGATCTCTTCGGTAACTTTTATAAAGCTGTGCTCATTGATTTTGAAGGGGTAGATCAGGTTAAGATAGACTTTGTCGTTTCTGACTGTTTCCATAAGACGGACTGAAGCATCTGCATCAGGCTGTATAAGCATCTCGATGTTTAAACCCAAAACCGCACCGGAACCATTGACGACACTATTGATGGACTGATAAGAGACGACACTCTTGGCGATTTGCAATAGTTCTTGCTTCTTGTCATCATAGATCGATTGCTGTATATAAAGGTACAGGACAGAAGAGAAAAGAAAGATAAGTGAAGCAGACGCAATGATAAGCTGGATTAGAAAACGGCTGCGGATACTTTTTTGAGATAGAAGCATAGTCATACTTTATAGTGTTAAGGTGGCAAATTATATCAAAAGTAGATTAGAAACGTGTTAGAAGACTTGATTGCAAAATAAATGTTTGTATAGAGGGGTTTCAAAGCCTAATAGCTTTGAAAGGAGGTCTTATACTTCTTTAGGAAAGCAAAAACGGTAACCACGGCGACGAACAGTTTCAATCGTAGTAATATTTAAAGGTTTGTCCATTTTCTGACGGATCTGATTGATCGCGACTTCGATAACGTTTGGTGTTACCAATTCCGGCTCTTCCCAGATAGCGTCAAGCAGTTGCTCTTTAGATACGATCTGGTCACGGTGACGTGCAAGATGAGTCAGGACTTCAAAAGGCTTGCCCTTAAGTTCGATGTCTTTCTCTTTGTACGTGATCTTCTCTTCTTCAGGATTAATGATAAGGTCTTCGATCTCGATGATGTTAGAACCGCCAAAACGCAAACGTGCAGCGAGACGGGCAACTAAAACATCAAAGTCAAACGGCTTACGGATATAATCATCGGCACCCGCATTGAGTGCTTCGATCTCGCTCTCGTTATCATCACGGGCAGAGATAACGACAACACAGGTCTTAGGTGTGTTTTGTTTGATGTTACCAATAATATCGATACCATTTCCATCTGGAAGCATCCAGTCCATCAATACCAAGTCATAGTTACGGATATCAAGATAGTACTCACCATCTTTGACATTTTCAACAACATCGCTTTGATAACCAAATTCTTTTAGGCCCTCAGCAAGAGTTTTATTCAGTGTTACTTCATCTTCTATAATAAGAATGCGCATTCAGCGTCCTCACAGTTAAAATTTTGATGGGATTATAACACAGTTTAAGGAAGTCTTCAAGTTTTTTTTAGGTAAATTTAAAAATTCTTTCAGTAAATTTTAACATTAGAGACGGAAAC
>Ga0316204_10006280_pt1 | contig 18415 bp, 21 predicted proteins | sample 6monrhotite_MG_2_FD_205661 | JGI IMG/M metagenome (GOLD analysis project Ga0316204, IMG submission 205661) | Microbial mat bacterial communities from mineral coupon in-situ incubated in ocean water Damariscotta River, Maine, United States -... | ecosystem: Environmental > Aquatic > Marine >... | reverse complement strand
ATATTCGGTAAACCCGTTTTAGGTTTTGTCGCGCAAAAATACATTAATAATCAGCTCACTGGTGGAGTACTGGCCAATTATGCCACGATTAATAAAAATAAAGGCCGCAGAAAATTTTTAATCAATGGGATGAATAGTAAATAATCTTTTACATTGTGTTGAAGTTATTTATAATCATGCAATGATTAAATCTCTTGTATGTTTGTCCTTGTTTTTAAGCTTTACGTCTTTGGCTCAACGAATTGATGAGCGTTGGTATTGGAATGTGAATGCGGGTGTGATTGTGCCTGATGATTCCTTGCAGTTCAATGACGCACATATTTATGATTTACGTGTGGGTAGAGTCATTAATGAAAAATGGTCATATGAAATGCAGGTTTTTACCGATGAATATGATTTTGATATTGATCATGGTTTAAAGCATCATGGAGTGGCCATCAACTTTTTAGATATCAATCAAGAGCCACTATGGAAACCTTATTTTTTAATGGGTGTTGGCCTTATTTATCATGAAACTCCAGCTGAATCTGGTACAAATTTATTTGTTAATATTGGTATAGGCGCAAGCTGGTACTTTTATGGTGATAATATTCGATTGCGTGCAGAAGCTGTTTCCAGACTTGATTTAAATAATACCGATCTTCCAGGTCAAGATGGTTTTGGAGATGGTGTTTTTAGTTTAGGTTTGACAATCCCATTTGGTCAATAAATTCTTTCCCAACATAAATTGTAAATATAATGCTGAATTATTTTAGGCTTATTTTTTGTTGAAAAAATTGTAATAAATTTGCCATGGCCCAATACATTACCATAGCAGCTGGGAATGGATAAAATAATAACAAAAAGCTTACTGCCATTAAATACAATTTAAATTTCTGCTTCTTATTATCATGATCAGATGCGTGTTTATCTGTGTGAAATACAGTGGATAGCAAAGTGATAAAAGTCATGATGATTGGCATAAAATTAAGGTCTTCACCTAACAATGGAATATGAAAATTCAAAGCCATGAACCTATCAGGCTTACTTAAATCATCAAACCACATAAATGACTGGTTCAATAATTGTGGCATTTCACCTAATGCATTAAAGATAGCAATCAGTATAGGAATCTGAATAAGGAAGCTGAGCATTGGCTTAAGCGTATAAAATGGAGAGACACCTAAATCTTTATGTGCCTGCATGATTTTATTGTGTGCTTCTTCACCATCATATTTGCTTTTAATGGCTTTAAGTTTAGGCTGTAATTGACTGGAAATTTTAGATACCTTTTCTTGACTTTTGCTTGTCATCAGAGAAACAGGCAACATTAGTAATTTAATAATTAAGGCAAATAGTAAGATCGAAACGCCCCAGCTGAGAGTGGTAGTAGATTGGATTAAAACCAATAATGATTCAGACAACTTTGATATCAGTGCAAAGGGTTTCCATAAATGATTATATCGAATTTGATCAAGTTCAGGTGCTAGCTCTTTTAAGTGAGGCTTTCTAATAAGATAGCTTTGAGATTTATCTCTTAATAATTGAACAGAAATTTGTTGTTTTTCATCAAATGAAACTTTCGCATCGGCTGCTTTAATAATCATCACTTCAAATCTACCCACAGCTGCAAGCCACTGACCATCATCTAAATTTACAGGTTCAGTTTTGTTTCTGTCCAAATTATAAATACCGTCCTCATCAACTACATAATAGTGAACTTGATTGAGGTATGTAGCTAGCCCAGCAAATTTAAACGGTTCTTTGACTTGATTATTAATAATATAATTTAATATGGTTTTGTTATTTAAATCAAAGGTCAGTTTTTGTTGATTGGAGTCCTTACTGAAAGCAGTTGAATTAAATGCAGTGAGGAATAAAAAGAGAATTAAAATAAGGGGTCTATTATTTTTGTTTAATTTCATCAAGTATTCCCTTAAGAAGTGACGCGCCTTTTTCGGCAGATTTTGTGAGTGAATATATTTCATTATCAAATGTATGACCTTCATATTTAGTCAATGTATTTTCTATATGTTGGCCAAGATTACCAATCTCATCCATACGAACAACATAACCAATTTTATTTCGTATAGAAACTTCAAAGGGTTCAATATTCAATTTTTCATAGTCTGGATTATTCACTTTTCTTGGTACATCAATAAACACAACAGGTTTGTTTAAACCAAAAGCATAATCCAGTGCTGCACCCGACCAATCACAAATCATGACATCTGAATCTTGTAATGACTGTTGTCCAGCAACATTGGCTTCAAAGTTAAATAAGGAATTATTTTTGTGTTTCTTTATTATCGCATCCACTTTCGTCTTAGCAAAAATAAGGGTTTGAGGATGGGGTCTTAAAGTGAGCTTAAAGCCAGCATCTAAAATTTCATCCACTACTTGTGAACCTAATAATTCAATGATTGAATTTTCACCCCAAGATGGAGCCAGCAATACATGTTTTGGTGTGTTATCGGGCTTTTGGTGCTTGCTGGCTTCATGAATGATGGAATCTAATCGTTCATAGCCATGCTCATATAAATTTTTAACAGGTAAATCATTTAGTTTTTCTAAAGCTCTGATTTCAACTTTGTGATGCGGTGCTGCACAAAATATGCTGTCATAATGATCCAAAGCCCCTGGTCGGTAAACCATATGAAGGCTAACTAAGGAATGTTGCGTGTAGACATAGTGGACTTTATGGCGAGAACGTTTGACTTGATACTGACCTATATCTGGCATTGTCATCACCATCACATCTGTCTCAATGTTTTCAAAAAACCAATTTCTAATCCAGCCATCATCAATAATAAAACTATGGTAATTTTTATGTTTAATGGCCAAGCCTGGATCATCTGCCGATGAACTCACATAACATATAGGTATGTCATATTCATTCAAAAGAGCATTAACCATTCCTTGCAAATGCACCCAGTAATTCTTTCCTTCAGAATAAAATACCAAGCGTCGCTTGCTTTTATCTAGTTGATTAAAAGCAATGACATTTCTAAGGTGTTTAATAAATTTAAACATGTTAAAGTATTGATTAGGTTTTTTGTGTAATGATACGGATTACAAACGGATCTTCTTCTTTGTATTTAGCCATGCCTTGACCAATATGATTGTATTGCGTATTAAATCCTAAATCTGTTAAACGCTGTAAAAATATATCAGTTTCAACATAGCGACGATAATGTCCGCCAAAGTGTTTATCTAGGTTTTCATCTTCTTTAGATCTGAATTCAAAATAGATTTTTTCATTTTTTTGCAAGCAGTCAGATAAAATTTTCAGTAAAGCTTGTTCTTGTTTATCATCCAATGAATGCATAACGAATCTTGAATAAAATATAATAGGCTTTCCTTCAGATTTTTTTCTTGCAAGACTTATGGCTTGTGACACATCTTGCGAGCTGGTTAAATCTGCTTGTATAAATGTTGCGTGTTCAACATTTCTTTTTGAGCTGACATCGTTACAACTAGCTATGGCTTCATGTGATAAGTCCAAAGCAATAGTTTCGTGTCCTTGTGAAGAAAAATACAAAGAATCCCGTCCGTTGCCACTTCCTAATTCGACAATGACTGCATTATCAGGAATTTCAGTTAATACACAGACACAAAATTGTGATGGAGTATGTTTGAAATTAGATTTGTAGAAATTATCCCAATAATCTTTATTGTCAGCTATATTTTTCTTTTCCATGAATATTAGTCTTCTTCTCTTTCAGTTGGTGTTTTTTTACCTGTAAATAAAGATTTTAATTTATACCAATAGGTTTTAATCGCAATACCTACTGCTACAAAAAATCCGATAATGGCTGACATGATAGCACTACCTGAGCCCGGGTCAATATAGGCTTGAGCAGCAAATGGTATGCAAAGTAATACAAGTAAAAGTTTCATTCATGTTTCCAATTGTAATATGACTGAGCATTTTAGTGTTTATGGCTTTTAATTTCAATGATTTAATAAAGTCTTAATATTCTTAATAAAACTGTCTAATAGTATTTTACATTTAAACCAAACTTATCAATCGTTCGTTAAAATGTGATTAATCTCGCAATTTCACAAATTGTAAAAATAAAGACTATCCGAATTTGAATATTCTTTGTAAATTTATATTGTCTATATAACAGATATAAAAATTCTATGTTTTCAGATCTTCTAAATACAGAACAGCAATGGTCCCAACGATCAGAACTGGAAAATTCAAAAATAAATATAGAATTTTTACGAAAAAACAAAGTAGGGTTAAATCAAATAAATTTACATGTAAAGCCATGGATGTTCTCTATGGCGCCAAAAACAGCAGGTGAATGGCTAGATAAATACTTAATACAAATATTTTCTCTAAAAAATATTTTAGCAATCGATTCACGTCAACTCAATGCATTGCCACAGGCATTATTTTTACAAAACAAATGTGCAGATGCCATAAGAGGTGAATACTGCATCAGTGATTTAATTTATCAACTGTTGCCTAATAAAAGACTAGTACATCTTGGTATGATGCGCGAACCACTTATGCGTATTGTATATTTATACAATGATAGGTCTACACAGCAAATGTATGTCAATAAAAAACCAACAAGTTTGATTGATTTTGAAACATATATCTATGATGTAAACCCTTTAGAAATAAACAATGGCCAAGCTAAAAGGTTAGCAGGCGTTTTAAACTCTAGTGAAAAAATCAGTGACCAAGAATTGTATCTTAAAGCTAAATTTACTATAGATCATTGTTATTCATTAATGGGAATTGCTGAGCAATTCGAAGATTTTTATCGAATACTGGGTAGAAAATGTGGAGTCAAATTTCAATCCATGCCACCCATATTACGAACAAAATTAAAAGTACGATTAACCGATATTAAAACGAGTTCTTTAACTTATATTAAAAATAAAAATAAAGTTGATATTCAGCTTTATCACTATGTCGAATCGCAATTTAAAAAATATCTCAGTCTGATGAATTAGTTAGATCGCTATTTGAGATTACAGGTTACAGGTTTAGCAAGGTGAATAAAAAATAATCACTGCAATGTTAAACCAATACTCTCTTCCCTACAAACCCAGTAAGATGGGCTCCGCCCATCATCCTCATGTTCTTTAATGGCTAATTACACATTACTAATTGTTAATTGCATTTGATGGGCAGGGTCGCATTTGAGAGTTTTAAAAAACAATGAATGGGATAAATCCCACTTACCAATAGGGGCTCGGTTGGATTGTTGGCTTTAGCCGACGCTACTAATTGTTAATTGCATTTGACAGGCAGGGTCACATTTGAGAGTTTTAAAAAACAATGAGTGGGATAAATCCCACTTACCAATAGAGCTCGGTTGTATTGTTGGCTTTAGCCGACGCTTTATCTATTGTGATTTACTGTCATGGTCAATAGATTAAAATTCTTAGGTTTCGGTTAAAACTTATGAGTGAGATAAATCCCACTTACCGATAGGGGCTCGGTTGGATTTAATTAATTATTAATCATTATCCCTGTTCTGGAAAGTCCTTTAAAATAAATTTATTATAATCAAATATTGACAAATATATAAGTAATTATATAATTACTTATATAAAATAATGATTGATAGGATATGACTGATAAAGAAGATTATTTTGATGAGCTAGGCGTGGTGGCATTAGGTAGCCGTTTAAAACGTCTCAGTGATAGAATGATGGGAGATGCGCTCAATGTTTACAAATACATGGGACAAGAAATCCAACCCAAGTGGTTTACATTGATTTCATTATTGTCTGATAAAAAATCTGTATCTGTGGTAAGAGCATCAGAGAAACTAGGTTTATCACAGCCGTGTATTAGTCAATTCAGTAAAGAGCTCATTAAAATTGGGTTAATTAAGGCAGTTCATGATCCTGATGATATGAGGCGCAAGTTACTATCTCTGACAACAAAAGGTGTAAACAGTCATAAAAAGATGATCAATGTTCGAAAGGCAGTCGCTAAAGCTGCAGAGTCTTTATGCTTGGAAGTTGAATATGATTTTTATCAATCTGTGAAACAGTTTGAAAAAGCATTAAAAAGAAAAACCTTGTATCAAAGAACTTTGGAGGAGTACCATGAATAAAGAAATAGATAATAAAGATACGAGTCTTGAAGTAGACATAGTTACCTATACGCCACAATTAGCAAAATACTTTTACAGTATTAACGCTGAATGGGTGAATGATATGTTTTTCATGGAAGACATCGATGACAAAATTCTTTCCAACCCTCAAAAGCACATCATTGATAAAGGTGGCCAGATTTGGTTTGCAGTACATGATGAATTAGGTGTAATTGGAACGTGCGCAGTCAAAAACTTTGGAGATAAATGGTATGAGCTAACTAAAATGGGTGTGTTAGAAAGTGCCAGAGGTTTAAAAGCTGGTGAGATTCTACTTAAGCAAGTGATTAAAGACTGCAATACAATGGATATGGATACTTTGTTTTTATTAACAAGTAGTAAATGCGAAGCAGCCATTCACTTGTATGAAAAAAATGGATTTGTGCATGATCAAGGCATTAAAGAAAAGTTTCAAGAACTGTACGAACGCAGTGATACTTATATGAAATATATTGGATAAGTTAGATAAAGTCTGAACTTCTAAAGATAATGTCAATTTTTCCTATTTGTAGTTGAATATCTTTAATATTTAAACAATTAAAAAGGTAGTTTTTAGTTAGTATGAATCCAGTTCTGGTTGCGCCAGTGCGACCATCATCGCAACTCCAGTATATAAACCTATGATTTGTACTAATTCAATTAACATTGATTCACTAAAGTGAACTTTGGCTTCATCAAATACACTTTGCTTTATTTCAATTTTTTTAACCAAGCTATCAATCATGCTCATCACTACCAGTTCTTCTGCGCTCCATAAGGAATCATTTAAAAGTTCTTTTTTTATATCTTTTATTTATAGATGATTTAATTCAATTTCAATACTGTCACCACGTCCTATAGAATCGAGTGCAGCATAGATATTATTATAAGTACAGTTTTCACCGACACCGACACTCACAGTTTCTGAATAAGCATTATTTACTAGAATAATAAAAGCCAGTAATAGTATTTTTTTCATGATTTTCTCTTTATATTAGAATGTCATCATTTTATAAATTCGATAAAATAATAATAGTGCACAAAAAATAGTAATTAACTACAAGTTGTGTAGTTAGTAATAATCTTAATAAGATTCAGAAAATAGAACGGAATAAAATTTCATAAAACATACTTGTTAAGTTTTCGGTAGCACAGTAGCAAAAATAATATAAAATAAGAGCATGAATAAACAATTGTCATTTCAACAAAAATATGATGCCATCGGCAATCAGTCTGCCCACTATGAAGGTATTTTTATTACAGGAGTAAAAACCACAGGTATCTTTTGTCGACCTTCCTGTCGGGCCAGAAAACCAAATATTGAGAATGTAGAGTTTTATGACAACGCACAACAAGCCTTACATAGTGGTTTTAGGCCTTGTAAACTGTGCAAACCAATGCAAAAAATGAATGTTACTCCAGATTATATTCAAGATCTTATTAAAAAATTGCACGCTAATCCGTACTTGAGAATCAAAGATCAAGATCTAAAACAGCAAGGACTAGAGCCAAGCCATTTGCGTCGGTGGTTTAAAAAACACCACAATATGACATTTCAAAGTTATCAAAGAATGCTTAGAATTAATTCTGCCTTCAATAATATTAAACAAGGTCAAACAGTGACGCATTCTGCCTTTAACAATGGTTTTGAATCCTTAAGTGGTTTTAATGACAGTTATAAAGCTATATTTGGTGACAGCGCAAGCCAAACTAAAGACAAAAATATTATCAATATTGTGCGTTTAACTTCGCCCTTAGGACCGATGTTTGCCTGTGCGACAGATAAAGGTGTTTGCTTACTGGATTTTACTGATAGAAAAATATTGGAAGAGGAATTTAAAGATTTGTGTAAACGCTTAAATGCAGTGATATTACCTGGTACTAATAAACACCTTGAGGTACTGCAGAAACAATTAGTAGAATATTTTGACGGTATAAGAAAATCTTTTACTGTGCCCTTGTTGTATCCAAGTACTGAGTTTCGAGAATCTGTGTGGGCAGGATTGCTAAAAATTCCTTATGGTAAAACCCAAACTTATAAACAACAGGCTGAAGCATTAAGCAATCCAAAAGCCGTTCGTGCGGTGGCTGCAGCCAACGGACAAAACCGCATTTCAATTGTCATACCCTGTCATCGTGTTATTGGTTCAGATGGCAGCTTAACGGGATATGCTGGGGGACTACATCGTAAGAAATGGTTATTGGATCACGAGAAAAAATTCTTTTAAACTCTATAAGATAATTGTGGATTAAAAATACCCACTCAAAAAATTGCTACACCGTTCTTGTTTGAAAAAAAAGCAGTCCTATTTTTGTTTAAAGACTTATTATATGTCCTTAAGTGGTAAATAAATATCAGTGATTAGTTCATGCTCACTGACCTCAGGGAATAAATTAATATAATGAAAAAAACAAGGGAAATCGCGCAATTCTTCATCACTGATAGGTAGCCATTGTGCATATAGGTAATGAATTTTTGCATTCATATGATCATGGGAGCCCAGATGTCTTAGTTTGACACAACGGCCACCTGGGATTGATTTATTAATCACATTTTGCGCATTGTCTGGGACAGTATGTTTTATACTGCCACATATATCAAATCTAAATTCTTCTGGTTGGGTTGATGCAGGATCATCATAGGCAATACCAAAGGTTTGGCTTGTTTTGATTGGAGAATAATCATTCGATTTTCTCCAGTCAATAAACTCAGCAACTGAATTATTTAAAAGCTCAACAGCACCTCTGTGCTCTTTGACTGCTATGTTTGTTGTTTCAAAATTAACTATTTCTATATCCATGTGTTTTTGATCTCTATTATATTTATCAGAAGTGCGGTATTCATATTTCTCTAACCACGGTTTCCATTGTGGGGCTTTTCTGAACTGTGATGGAGTTTGTCCATAAAGTTTTTTAAAGGTTCTTGAAAATGATTCATGACTTTCAAATTGAGCATTTAACGCGATATCAATAATTTTTAGTTCATGATGAAAAACCAACTGATAGGAAGCTCTTTTCAATCGAATTAATTTGACAAATTTATGTAAGTTAACGCCAGTAAAACTAGAAAATTGTCTATGAAAGTGGAATTTAGAAAAACAGGCAACCTCACTTAATCTCTCAAGTGATAAATTCTGTTCTAAATTTTCATAAATATAACTAACCACCTTATTCATCTTGTCAGTATATCTGCTTAATTGACCCATATTTATCTACATCATTTCACAATGTGAACGCCATTTTAGGATGATTTAATGAGAGAATCTTGATTGATATTGCTATATGGGCGTTTAGTATAGCTAAAATATCGTATAGTCAATTTGGTGTTTTTTCAAAATGCTGTGAGCAAATTTCAACCATTTTCCTGATGGCACCCAGACTAAATTCATTTTTTCATGGGCCAATGAAGGATCTATTTTTTCATGAATCACACGATACAAGAATGTAAACAAAGAACCACGCATATTAATTTGACAATGGACTAAGACTCTATTTTGTCCGTTGGCATTAAGAACACTACTAAAAAAGTCAAAATCTTGTTCAGTTGGATTATCCCAGTCTACAGGGATATTGACATATTTTGTACCATGTTTTGCAATTAAACCCCCTTCTTCAATAACCGATCCATGAGATTGTGGTGGGGCAAGGTTGATGACTAAGTCATAATTTTTATCAGAAAATTTATCAAGTAATTCTTTAGGAGGTTGACCAGAAGTGTCTATTCTATTACTAACCTTGACAAAATTAACACCATTAAGTGTTTCTTTTTTCTGATCTTTAGCATTGCTCTGATCTGTAAAAATAATGAAGAAGAATAACAAGAAAGTTATTTTTTTTGATGCAAAAGTCATAATAAATATTTATTGAATGGTCATTATTTAATCTTCAATATTAGCATTATTAACATTTGAAGTATATATTAGATATACATAAGCTAGATTTTTAGATTCCAGTAAATATTAAGGTTAAAAATATAATGTCCAATAAACCCAAAAACCTGTCATCAGATCTACAAGGAATCAGTCAGTTAAGTGTTGAGACTATAAAAGGTATCACTAAAGTGGTTGAATCTTTGCACAGAACTATCAGTGAAAAACCCCAAATCTTAGGAGGCCCTAAGGAAAAAACGACAGGATTAACCGGGGCTATCTATAAAAGTATCAATGTAGTGACACATTTAATTGGCGAGGGCATTAATACCGTATTAAAGAAAACCAGAGACATGCATGGAGAGTACTCAGGTGAGCATAGATTATCCAAGACAAGAGAAGCGGTTGCATCAGCAATGAATGGTGTACTTGGAGATCATTTTGATAAAGAAGAAAATCCTCTGGCCATCACCATGAGTTTTCGAGTTAATGGCGAGTCATTAGATAAACAGCAACTTATAGAACTATTCAATAATAATGAAAGCTCTATGACAATTCTTATTCATGGCTTATGCATGAATGATTTGCAATGGACCCGTGATGGACATAACCATGGAGATTTGTTGCAACAAAAATTGGGACATACGGTAGTATACTTGCATTACAATACAGGCTTGCATGTTTCAGAAAATGGCAGACAGTTAACACATTTGCTTAATGAAATTGAACATAGAGAAAATATATCTATAAACATTCTGGCTCATAGTATGGGTGGATTAGTGGCACGCAGTGCCTGTTACTATGCGCAAAAAAATAATCACAATTGGTTGTCTTGTGTTGATAAAATTGTATTTCTTGGTACACCCCATCATGGTGCGATTCTCGCCAAAGGTGGCCATTGGGCAGACATACTGTTACAAATTAGTCCATATAGTGCTCCATTTGCAAAAATCACAAAGGTTCGCAGCAGTGGTCTAACCGACTTACGACATGGGTATATTACTGATGAAGATTGGCAAAATGAAGAAGTCAGAAAAATTATTCCACTTCCTGAGAATATTCAATGTTATGCTATTGCAGCAACCAAATCAAATAAAGAATCATCAAAAGTAAACCACTATTTAGTTGGAGATGGATTGGTCTCACTCAATAGTGCACTTGGCGAGCATAAATCCAACAGTTTAAATATAGAATTCGCAAAAGGCCAGCAATGGATTGCTCGAAGTATTGGACATATGCAATTGTTAAGCGATATCAATGTATATAAAATGATAGAAAATTGGATGAGGGAAGAATCGATAAAATGCAAAAAATAGCCATTTTACGGGGTATCAATGTCAGTGGGCATAAGAAAATAAAAATGGTTGATTTAAAACAACTGTTTATAAACTTGGGTTTTACCGATGTTGTGACTTATATCCAAAGTGGCAATGTGATTTTTGATACAGAAGTTTCAGATGACACTAAACTGACCCAAATGATTAAAGGGGCAATTAAGGAGCACTATGATTTTGAAGTGCCTGTTATTATTCGTTGTCATGCTGAAATTAAAAGTATTATTAAGAATTGTCCCTTTGGTGAAGTTGATTTGCTAAAGAATGGGGCAAAGGTTCTACTTAGTATGTTAGCTCAAACCCCAGATGCAGAAAATATTCAATGTTTAATGTCCTATGTCAAAGCTCCTGAACAGTTAGTTATTAAAGATAAAAATGTCTATCTATTTTGTCCAAATGGTTATGGTAACAGCAAATTATCGAATGTTTTTATTGAAAATAAGCTTAAAATGCAAGCAACGACCAGAAATTGGAAGACTGTACATAAATTATTTGAATTGAGTGTGCCTTCAAGTAATTAAATCCTTTATAATAGCGTCATTATTTTTCCCAGGCATTAAGAAAAAGGAGCAATCATGACAAAATCAACGATCATATACACTCTAACTGATGAGGCGCCAGCATTAGCAACTGCTTCATTTTTACCCATTGTGCAAAAATTTACGGCAACAGCAGATATCACTATTGAAACTAAAGATATTTCTTTAAGTGGTAGAATATTAGCTAATTTTGGAGATTTCCTTTCACCAGAACAACAACAATCTGATGCTTTGGCTGAATTGGGTGTTTTGGTTAAAAAAGCTGAGGCTAATGTAATTAAATTGCCCAATATATCTGCATCAATACCCCAGCTAAAAGCAGCGATTGATGAATTACAATCTGATGGTTATCCTGTGCCAGATTATCCGGATGAACCAGAAAATGATGCTGAAAAAGAAATTAAAGCACGTTATGCTAAAAATTTAGGATCAGCTGTTAATCCAGTATTGCGTGAAGGAAACTCAGATAGACGTGTAGCAGCACCTGTTAAGCAATTTGCCAAAGATAACCCGCACTCAATGGGCGCATGGAGTAAAGATTCACAATCTCATGTGGCTCATATGACAGATGGTGATTATTATTCTAGTGAGCAATCAATAGTTATGGAAGATGCAGATGATGTAAAAATCGTCTTAAAGCATAAAGATGGCACTACCGTTTTAAAAGAAAGTACGCCATTGATGGCAGGTGAAATGATTGATACAGCAGTGATGAGTGTTAAAGCATTAAGAGAGTTTTTTGAGCGTGAAATGCAAGACGCTAAAGACAAAGGTATCTTATTTTCATTACATTTAAAAGCCACTATGATGAAAGTTTCAGATCCCATCATGTTTGGACATGCTGTGACTGTATTCTTTAAAGATGTTTTCGAAAAACATGCAGATACTTTTGCTGATATTGGCGTCAATCAAAATAATGGTTTTGGCAATGTGATATCCAATATATCAGAATTAGATGATGAAAAACGAGCAGAGATTGAGGCAGATATTGCCGCTTGTTATGCCAATGGCCCAGATATGGCAATGGTTGATTCTGATAAAGGCATCACTAATTTACATGTTCCTAGTGATGTCATTATTGATGCATCTATGCCGGCTGCTATTCGTTCCTCAGGCATGATGTGGAATAAAGACGGCCAGTTACAAGACATGAAAGCCTGTATTCCAGATCGTTGTTATGCAGGTATTTATAAAGAAATCATTAATTATTGCATAGAAAATGGTGCATTTGATGTCGCCACTATGGGTAATGTTTGTAATGTGGGATTAATGGCTCAAAAGGCTGAAGAATATGGATCTCACGATAAAACATTTGAAATCCCACAAGCTGGAACAGTGAGTGTACTCAGTGAATCAGGTGATGTATTGATGTCGCATGATGTTGAACAAGGTGATATCTGGCGCATGTGCCAAACTAAAGATTTACCTATTCAGGACTGGGTTAAATTAGGTGTCACACGTGCACGAAACACTGGAGATGCCGCTGTTTTTTGGCTAGACCCAGAGCGTGCTCATGACAGAAATATCATGGCAAAAGTGGAAGAGTATTTACTTGATCATGATACAGAAGGTTTAGAAATATCAATCAAACCTCCGATAGATGCGATTAGATATACTTGTGAGCGAGTCACAGCAGGATTAAATACTATTTCTGTTACGGGCAATGTACTGCGCGATTACTTAACAGATTTATTCCCAATACTAGAATTAGGTACCAGTGCAAAAATGTTATCCATTGTGCCGTTATTAGCTGGTGGTGGATTGTTTGAGACAGGTGCAGGTGGTTCAGCCCCAAAACACGTACAACAATTTGTAGAAGAAGGGCACTTGCGTTGGGATTCATTGGGTGAATTTTTAGCCTTGGCTGTATCACTTGAGGACATAGGACAAAAAGGCAATGCAAAAGCCTTGGTCTTATCTGAAGCTTTAGATGTTGCAACCGACAAATTCTTAAAAACTAAAAAATCTCCTTCAAGAAAAGTTAATGAAATAGATAATAGAGGCAGTCATTTTTATTTAGCCATGTACTGGGCACAAGCTCTAGCAGCACAAGATACAGATGCAGAAATAAAAGCCGAATTTACTCAGTTAGCAGCAGATTTAACCAGTAATGAAGAAAAAATATCAGCCGAACTTTTAGCTGCTCAAGGCAAGTTTATTGTGATCGGAGGATACTACTCAACCGATAAATCTAAATTAGATGCAGCCATGCGCCCAAGCGCTACACTTAATGCATTAATTGGTTAGAGCAAATAATTTTTGAGTTTCAATTTAGTACAGCAAAAGAATAGATTCCCGCCTTCGCGGGAATGACGGAAAAGAGTATTCCCACGAATGCAGGACCAAACATCAGGACAGCCGTTTTGACATGCATAGCGACCCGAAGGACTCGCCGCAGGAGCAGCGAGACAATCCAAACCACCACCGTCATTCCCGCGCAGGCGGGAATCCATTGTTACTTTAGAATGAATTCCTGTAAAATAACTATATATTTAAACAGCAGTACATATGAAACAACCATACGTTTATATTCTTGCCAGCAAAAAGAATGGGACATTATACATTGGAGTAACCAGTGATTTAATCAAACGAATTTTGCAGCATAAAAACAAACAAGCGGACGGCTTTACCGAAAAGCATCATGTTGACATGCTGGTTTATTTTGAAAATCATATAGATATGATTTCTGCAATAACCAGAGAAAAACAATTGAAAAAATGGAATAGGCAATGGAAGATTAATCTTATACAAGAAGACAACCCTCATTGGAATGATTTATGGTCACAGATAATATAAGAATGGATTCCTGCGAAGGTGTAAATCCACCCAACTGTCGTCATTCCCTCTAAGGCATAAACCCACCCCAACCCGTCATTCCCGCGGAGGCGGGAATCCATAAGTTTTTATTTTCATTATTCTGCAATTAAGTTATGATATCAAACATGAAAAAGCTCATACTAAAATCTGTTATTATTTTTATTACACTGATACTAATCAGTTGTTCAAGTGAAAAAGAACTCACAAAAGAACAAATCCTACAACAGTCCATTGCCGAAATTGAAAGCCGTTTTGAAGAACGTAGTTTAAGTAAAATAGTGGAATATGTCAGTGAAAGTTATAAAGATGAAACTGATAGAAATTTAAAAGACATTAAGCGGGCTATCCAAATACAACTCATGCGCCATAAATCTTTGTATGTGTTTTCTGTTGTCAAGAATATTGAATGGACAGGTGATAAACTTGCTACGGTAGAGATTGCAGCTGCGATGGGTGGAAAGCCAATTGAAAGCGCCAGTATACTGACTTCAGTGCGTGCAGACATGGTTAAATTCACTGTTGATTTTGCTCTTGAAGATGAAGTCTATAAAGTCCAATCGGCCATATGGAGACGGGCTGATCCCTCAGATTTTATTTTGTAAAAACATTTTTTAACCTTTAATTAACATACACTTTAACTCTTAATTAACATCGCATCGTTAAAATAGCTATTCCTGAAAAAAATAGCTAAATGTACAAAACCTGGTCTCGACAAAATTGGTTTGAAAATAATAATTCTGCTTCTAGAAATACCATTGCATTTATATTATCTGTGCTAGTGGTTATATTCTTATTACTCATACCTGTTTCTAGAAACTATCAATTTAATGATCAATCACCAACTATTCAAATTGAATTGACTCAAGCAAAAACACCGGTTATACAACCACAAAAATCACAAGACGAACCAACAAGAGAATCTGCAAAACCACAAATAAAAGAAAAGCTGGTTCAGCCCATTAAAAAAGAGCCAGCCAAAGTTAAACCAATTGACCCTATAGAAGCCAAGTCCAAAGAAGTCAATAATGAATATTCCATAAAAGCCAAGCCCAAAGAAAAACCCTTACCAAGTACCTCAGTTTTATTAAATACATTCAGTAACCGAGGTTTATACAGACAATTAGATAAAGACTTCCAAGCAGCAACTGGTAAAGAAGAAGATTTCAAGTTTAAAAAAGTTCAACCTCATGAAATGTACCAAGTTGTAAAAATAATTAATGAAGAAGTGGATAAACCAGAATATGAAATGGATTTTTATTCTTTAGGTGTGGTTGGTAGTGTCGAAAGACTTTTTGATAAGATTTCTTATGAAAAGAAATTCACAACAAAATATGGAACAAAAATAGCCTGCAAAGGAGTTGGCCCATTAATAATGTGTGGCTGGAAATAGTTTGTCAATGTGCAACTAAAAAAATCTTGGGGGCGCAGGCTGTCCGCCTGCTTTTCCTGAGTAAGATGGGGCCCACCCATCAGAGATGTTAGTCATAACTCATAGACTTCGGATTACACCCATGATGGGCAAGGCCGCATCTTACAACTAAAAAAATCTTGGGGGCGCAGGCTGTCCGCCTGTTTTTCCTGAGTAAGATGGGCCCCGCCCATCAGGGATGTTAGTCATAACTCATAGACTTCGGATTACACCCATGATGGGCAAGGCCGCATATTACAAAAACTTCAAAATTGTTTTATGTCTGTTAAATGTGTTAATATTTAAGGATGCCAAATTTCAGAAGGATCTTTCAAGAAAATAGTTTAGTTTTTATCACTATTTTGATAAATAATCGAAAACGTGCTTTATTAACAGACTATATTGAAAATTTAAGAAGTGCATTTAAAAAGTCTCAAAAAATGGTTGAGTATGAGATTCATGCTATTTCCATCATGCATGAACATATTCATATGATTATTCGTCCTGAATTAATAAGTGACTATCCAAAAATTATTTCTATAATTAAAAGAGAGTTTACTAAGAGCCTTCCTGAGAATCTACGGTTATTGTTACGAGATGAAATTTCAAAGAGTAAAGTTAAGAAACGTGAAAGCGGAGTTTGGCATAGACGATACTACGAACATACTATACTCAATGAGGATGAATTAAATCATTTGACTGACTATGTACATTATAATCCTGTGAAGCATGGATTATCTAATAGTGCTTATGAATGGGAATATTCATCATTCAAAAAATTTCTAAAGCTGGGTTATTACGATAAAGATTGGTGCGATTTTACAGAGAAAATTGATTACAATTGAAATTCATGATGGGCAAGGCTGCATCTTACAAAATATTACCTAAGTAAGATGGACCCCGCCCATCAGGGATGTTAGTCATAACTCATAGACTTCGGGTTACACCCATGATGGGCAAGGCCACATCTTACAACTAAAAAAATCTTGGGGGCAGGCTGTCCGCCTGCTTTTCCTGAGTAAGATGGGGCCCACCCATCAGAGATGTTAGTCATAACTCATAGACTTCGGGATACACCCATGATGGGCAAGGCCGCATCTTACAAAATATTACCTAAGTAAGATGGGCCCCGCCCATCAGGGATGTTAGTTATAACTCATAGACTTCGGATTACACCCATGATGGGCAAGGCCGCATCTTACAGTTCTAAATTGAAAGTTAACTTTTTCTAGAAATCAAATACTCAGCTAAATATTGGAGATAACTACTATCTCCAGGCAGGTTTGATAATAGGCTGACAGCGCTCTCTGAATGACATATAGCCGCATTCTTAGAAGCATCCAAACCCATAATCGCAGGGTAGGTTGATTTATTATTAGATTCATCCGATCCAATCGGTTTACCAATAGTAGCCTCGTCGCCAATTACATCCAGTACATCGTCAATAATCTGAAAAGCCATGCCAAAATCATAAGCATATTGTTTTAAAGCCAATCTTGTTTCATCAGTACATTTCGGACAAAGCAAACCCATCATTTCAACAGATGCAGAGATTAAAGCACCCGTTTTTAATTGATGAATATTATCCATAGAAAGTTTATCTAATTGTTTGCCTTCTGATTCCAGATCCAAAGACTGGCCGCCAGCCATGCCCAATACACCACAAGAAAGACTGAGCATTCTAATCAATTGAACAATAATTTTCGGTTCAGCATCGATATGAGTCAATATCTCAAATGCCATTGCCTGCAAAGCATCACCAGCCAAAATAGCCGTAGCATCATCAAATTCAACATGACATGTCGGTTTGCCACGGCGAAAATCATCATCATCCATCGCAGGCAAATCATCATGTATTAAAGAATACGCATGAATCATCTCAATACTAGTCGCCACATAATCAGCCTGAGATAATTCCAGACCCAAAGCCTCAGCCGTAGCATAACTCAATAGAGGTCGAACACGCTTACCCCCTGACATTAAAGAATAAGAAAGCGCATTAACCAATTTACTTGACTGCGGATAATTACGATTTAACACAGCACGCATAAAAGCATTGATTCTTTCTTGATAAAGTTTAGTTCTATCCTTAAATGTATCCATGCTTTTCATCAAAAGTGCTCGTATTTATCACGAATGAGCGATTCCAATTCATTCATCAATCGCAGCCATCAATTTCTCAATCTTAGCCTCAGCATCAGCTAAGGTTTTTTGACAAGCCCGAGTCAACTTCACCCCTTGCTCAAATAACTTCAAAGACTCATCCAAGCTCAACTCCCCAGACTCCATCTTAGACACAATAGCATCCAGTTCATTAACAGAGTTTTCAAATGTTTTAGTGTTTGTCATGGTTATTGTCTGT
>Ga0316204_10006279_pt1 | contig 18425 bp, 13 predicted proteins | sample 6monrhotite_MG_2_FD_205661 | JGI IMG/M metagenome (GOLD analysis project Ga0316204, IMG submission 205661) | Microbial mat bacterial communities from mineral coupon in-situ incubated in ocean water Damariscotta River, Maine, United States -... | ecosystem: Environmental > Aquatic > Marine >... | reverse complement strand
GAGGCCAGTGCTGCAGAGGATGCAGAGCTGACTGGGGTGAGAAATAGCGGGCCGTCATTGAGTCGCTGAGCATAAAGCGCAGAACGTAGAAGGAAGGAACGATGACGACGTCTCTATGGTGGTTGGTTTTGTTGGGTGCGGTATGGGCCATGGCCTTTAACCGCATGCGGTTATGGCAGTGGAGTTCGGTGGTTGGCGCGATGGTTGTGGCTGCGACAGTGCTGAGTTTGTTGCCGTTGATTGAACTCATTATGCTGTGGATTTTATTCATCGCCATTGTGGTGCCGATGAATATTATGCCGCTGCGCCGGGCCTTAATCAGTGACCGTATTTTACCCCAGATGCGCGAAACGCTGCCGCCGATGTCGCAAACTGAAAAAGAAGCCCTGGATGCTGGCACTGTCTGGTGGGAAGGCGATTTGTTCAACGGTCGCCCCGATTGGAACAAGCTTCACAATATTCCCGAATCCAAACTCTCTGATGAAGAACAAGCCTTTATTGATGGCCCTGTTGAAGAGCTATGCGCCATGCTCAATGATTGGGAAATCACCGAAGAGCTGCATGATTTACCGCCCGAGGTGTGGCAGTTCATAAAAGATAATGGCTTCCTTGGGATGATCATCCCCAAAAAATACGGTGGACTTGAATTTTCGGCCCGCGCCCATTCTGAAGTGGTAATGAAGGTCTCTAGCCGTTCAGTTTCTGCCGCAGTGACCGTCATGGTGCCCAACTCTCTTGGCCCTGGTGAGTTGCTCATGCACTACGGCACTGAAGAACAGCGAGATTATTATTTACCTCGCTTGGCCAAAGGTTTGGAGATTCCTTGTTTTGCCTTGACCGGCCCTGAAGCGGGTTCCGATGCGGCTTCGATCCCGGATCGTGGTGTAGTTTGCAAAGGCACGCACGAGGGGCAAGAAGTGCTGGGTATCAGCATTACTTGGGAGAAACGTTATATTACGCTCGGTCCGGTGGCGACGATTCTTGGTTTGGCTTTTCGACTCTATGATCCAGATCATCTCATTGGTGAGGAAGAGGACATCGGCATTACCTGCGCCTTGATTCCCACCGACCACGAAGGCGTCAATATTGGTGCCCGCCATGCACCGCTTAGCCAAGCTTTTATGAACGGCCCGAACTGGGGCACCGACGTATTCATTCCTATGGAGTGGATTATCGGTGGCCAGGAGCAAGTTGGCCAAGGTTGGCGCATGTTAATGGAAAGCTTGGCAGCGGGCCGATCAATTTCGCTACCGGCATTGAGTGTTGGTGCCGCCAAATTAGTCAGTCGAGCTACCGGTGGTTATTCCCGTGTACGTAAACAATTCAAAATGCCGATTGGTAAATTTGAGGGGGTGGAAGAGCCCCTGGCCCGTATCGCCGCCAACACCTACATGATGGATGCCGCACGCACTATGACCGCTGGTGCTGTCGACCAAGGTGAGAAGCCTTCAGTTGTGTCCGCCATTGCTAAATACAACCTCACTGAACGTATGCGTGCCATTGTCAGTGACGGCATGGATGTACAAGGTGGTAGTGCGATTTGTATGGGGCCGCGCAACTTTATTGGCCGCGTGTATCAGTCGATCCCGATCAGCATCACGGTGGAAGGGGCGAATATCCTAACCCGCACCTTGATTACCTTTGGCCAGGGCGCGATTCGTTGCCATCCTTACGTACTGCAAGAAATGCAGGCAGTGATGGATACCAATGAAGAACGGGGTGCGGAACATTTCGATAAAGCCTTGTTTGGTCATATTGGCTTTAGTGCCAGTAACTTTGCTCGCACCTTGTGGCTAGGACTGACGGGCGCACGTTTTCACCCCGTGCCCGTTGAAGGCGATGAGCGTCATTATTATCAACAGCTAACCCGCATGAGTGCAGCTTTTGCTCTCTTAGCCGATATTTCAATGTTGATTTTTGGTGGAGCGCTGAAGCGCAAAGAAAAACATTCGGGCCGCTTAGCAGATGTGTTGAGCCAGTTATATTTGGTCTCTGCGACCTTGAAGCGTTACCACGACCAAGGCCGACCTGTGGAAGATTTCCCGCTAGTGCAATGGGCCTGTGATGACGCTTTTTACCGGATGCAGGAAAGTATGCGTGGCATTTTACGCAACTTGCCTATTCCAGGCTTGGGTAGTGTTTTGCGTTTCGTCATCATGCCCTGGGGCAAGCCTTTTCATCTGCCTGATGATGATCTAGGCCACAAGGTTGTCGGTGTGTTGCTAAAGCCCTCAGTCGCGCGTGATCGTTTGACCCAAGGCGTCTACGTACCAACGGCGACCGATCAAGCCCTAGGCCGTATCGAAGATGCGTTGAACAAAGCGATTGCCGCTGAGCCGGTGGAACGTAAACTTAAAGAAGCCGTGCGCCTGGGTCACCTACCCAAAATTGGTGATGGTGAAACGCTTAAACGAGGTTTGGAAGAAGGCATTATCTCTGAAGAAGAAGGTGAAATTTTGGCCGATGCGATTGCCGCTCGTCGTGATGTGATTATGGTGGACCATTTCAGCCCTGATTACTGGCGTCGACTAGCATCTGAGAAAGGAGTCTAAGCATGACAGCACGGAGTAAAGCACGTCCGGTATTTATTGTTGATGGAGCGCGTACCCCGTTCATCAAAGCCGCCGGTAAGCCCGGCCCATTTCCCGCCGCCGATTTGGCCTTGCAGGCAGGTCGACAATTATTGGCGCGCCAGCCCTTTGAAGCGACTGAGTTTGATGAAGTGATTATGGGCTGCGTGATGCCTGGGCCGGATGAAGCTAACATCGCTAGGCTGCTGGCACTGCGTTTAGGCTGTGGCAAATCCATCCCCGCGTGGACGGTGCAACGTAACTGTGCCTCGGGTATGCAGGCGCTTGATTGTGCCTATAGCAACATTGCCTCGGGTCGTTCTGATTTGGTATTGGCTGGTGGTGTGGAGTCGATGAGTCATGCTCCCGTGCTGTTTAATCTTCAAATGGTCAATTGGCTAGCGGGTTGGGCTCGTTGCAAAACTATGGGCCAAAAACTCAAAGCCTTGTCGCAATTGCGTGGCAAACATCTTGCGCCTGTGATTGGTTTGTTGCGTGGTTTGACCGACCCTATTGTCGGCTTGTCCATGGGCCAAACTGCGGAAAATCTCGCTTACCGATTTAATATTAGTCGCGAAACCATGGATGCCTACGCCGTACAAAGTCATCTACGCTTGGCTGCCGCGCAAGAGGCAGGCTATTTCCAGCATGAAATAGAAGCGCTTTACGATATTCGCGGTAATGCTTATCTACAAGATGATGGTGTTCGGCCTGACAGCACTGTTGCCAAGCTCAGCAAATTACGTCCAGTGTTTGATCGCAACTTTGGCCGCGTGACTGCGGGCAACAGCGCTCAAGTGACCGATGGTGCGGCCTTGTTAGTGCTTGCCAGCGAAGAGGCCGTTAAAAAGCATGATCTTCCTGTGATGGGCCGTATTGCCGATAGCGAGTGGGCTGGCCTGGAGCCTGCGCAAATGGGCTTGGGCCCTGTGCATGCTATGGCACCGATTATGAAACGTAAACGTTGGAAAATTGAAGACATCGATTATTGGGAAATTAACGAAGCCTTTGCTACCCAAGTGTTAGCCTGTGTCGAAGCCTGGAAAGATAAAAAGTATTGCGCAAGCGAACTCAACAGTCGCAATGCCATGGGTGAAATCCCCATGGATCGACTTAATGTCGATGGGGGTGGTGTTAGCATTGGTCATCCCGTGGGAGCCAGTGGCGCACGTATCGTACTGCATATGTTGCATGTACTGGAGCGCAATAATGCCAAGCGTGGCATGACCAGCTTGTGTATCGGTGGTGGTCAGGGCGGCGCAATGGCCGTGGTCAGGGAGGGATAGGGTATGACTATGGAAAAAACGTATCAACACTGGCGTTTGGATGTCGAAGCTAACAACGTCGCTTGGCTTTATGCTGACAAAGCCGATGCGGGCGCAAATGTATTGTCCGCCGAGGTGTTGGATGAACTCTATGAGCTGATTAATGAGATCGAAAAACGAGCACCTGCGGGCTTAATCATTACCTCTGCCAAGTCTTCGGGCTTCATCATGGGTGCGGACATCAAAGAATTTACCACACTCAGTGGCCACAAAGATGCCGAAGCGCTGATTGGCCGAGGCCAAGCGGTGATGGATCGACTCGAAGCCTTGAGCCTACCCACGGTGGCCTTGATTAATGGGTTTTGTCTGGGTGGTGGTATGGAATTGGCGCTGGCCTGCCGCTACCGTGTGGCCGAAGATGAACAGACTAAACTGGGTCTGCCTGAAGTGAAGTTGGGTATCCACCCTGGTTTTGGTGGTTCGGTTCGTTTGCCGCCGCTGATTGGCGCGCCAGCAGCGATGGACATGATGCTAACGGGCCGGATGGTTTCGGCCAAAGCGGCAAAGTTTATGGGGCTGGTGGATTATGCCGTGCCAGAACGTCGCTTGAGTGATGCCGCCTTAGCCTTGGTGAAAACGCAACCCGCACGTAAAAAAGCCACAGGCTGGAAGGCGCTAACGAATAATGATTTTGTGCGGCCGCTGTTGGCGATGTATTTGCGCAAACAGGTGGCTAAAAAAGCACGGCCTGAGCACTATCCTGCGCCATATAAACTGATTGATCTGTGGAAAGATCACATGAGTGATCCGCGTCGAATGATGCGAGAAGAAGCCGCCTCTGTGGCCAGCTTGGTGACTGATGACACGGCACAGAACTTAGTGCGTGTGTTTTTTCTACAAGAGCGCATGAAGTCGCTAGGTAAAAAAGGCGACTTTGATGTTAAGCACGTCCATGTCATTGGTGGGGGTGTGATGGGCGGCGATATTGCTGCCTGGTGTGCCTTGCGCGGTCTGAATGTGACTATTCAAGATCGTAGCCACGAAGCCATTGGCCGGGTGATTCAACGCGCTCACAAGCTATATAGAAAGAAACTTAAAAAGCCGCGGCCAATTCAGGCAGCGTTGGATAGATTGATGCCGGATATCTCGGGTACGGGAATCGCCAAGGCCGATGTCATCATCGAAGCGATTTTTGAGGATGTAGATGCCAAGCAAGGTTTGTATCGTGAGATCGAACCTCAGATGAAACCAGGGGCGATTCTGGCCACGAACACATCCAGTATTCCGTTGGAAACGCTGAGCACCTGCCTCAAGGCACCGAATCGATTAGTGGGGTTACATTTTTTCAACCCCGTCGCCATGATGCAGTTGGTCGAAGTAGTGAAGACGGATACCACCGAACCTGAAGTGGTGAAACAAGCCGCTGCTTTTTGTCGGTATATCGACCGTTTGCCCCTGCCCACCAAGAGTGCCCCAGGCTTTTTGGTTAACCGTGTGTTGATGCCTTATTTGCTTGAAGCCGTAACTTTGGTGGAAGAAGGCGTACCGCCTGTCGTGGTTGATGAGTTGGCCTTGAAATTTGGTATGCCCATGGGTCCGATTGAACTAGCTGATACTGTGGGCTTGGATATTTGTCTACATGTGGCGCAAATCTTAGGTAAAGAGCTTGGTTTGCCTGTACCGGCAGAGCTAGAAAAAATGGTCAATGCTAAAAAACTAGGCCGCAAAAATGGTAGTGGTTTTTATCAGTATGAAAAAGGTAAAAAGAACAACCCAGCAGCGCCGAGTGGTTATACTGCGCCGGAGGATGCGACGGATCGTATGATGATGCGTTTTCTCAACGAAGCCATGGCCTGTGTGCGAGAAGGTATTGTTGAGGATGAAGATTTACTCGATGGCGGTGTGATCTTCGGTACCGGTTTTGCGCCATTTCGTGGCGGGCCAATGAATTACATTGATAAACAAGGTCGCTCTGCTATGTTGGCAAAACTGGACGCTTTGGCTAGCCGTCACGGTGAGCGTTTCGCACCTGATGCAGGTTGGTCTGCTGGCCAGTGATTAGGCGAATTTTCTCGCTGATAAAGTAAGACAAAACAGGGCTGATTTCAGCCCTGTTGTTGTAGGAGTAAGGCCTTGATGGATAGACCTCTCACCCAGTTAATTAGCCCCGATCAAGCGCAAACCTTGGATGGTTTGTTTCGCCTACGGGTTGAGCAAAGCGGCGACAAAGTTGCCTATCGCCAGTACGATTACGATGAGCGACATTGGTGTGAGCTGACGTGGCAGCAAATGGGCCAACGCGTGGCAGCGTGTCAGCTTGAGATTGGCAAACTGAATTTAGCCCCTGGCGAACGCATCGGTATCATGGCAGCCAATCGTCATCAGTGGGTGGTGTTTGAACAAGCCGCTCTGGGCCTCGGCTTGGTGGTTGTACCGCTGTTCGCCAATGATCGGCCTGATAATGTGGCCTACATTTTGGAACATGCCGGCGTGCGTTTGTTATTAGTTCAAGGCCAAGAGCAATGGCGCGCCTTGAATGCGATTTGTGTTGAGCAGAAGGTGATTATTTGGAGTATTGACCCGATTAGCGACAAGGGCGTTAAGACCTGGTCGGACATGAATTGGGATGTTGATGCGGAATTGCAATCATCCCCCGCGGCCACGGATGAACTGGCGACCATCGTCTATACTTCGGGCACCACGGGCAAGTCCAAAGGCGTGATGTTGAGTCATCGTAATATTTTATGGAACGCCCATTCAGGCCTGCGCGCTGTGGCCGTGTTTGAAGATGATTCGCTATTATCTTTTTTACCCCTATCACATACCCTAGAGCGCACCATCGGCTATTACCTACCGATGATGTGCGGTGCCAGTGTGGCTTATGCCCGTTCGATTTCTCATTTAGCGGCAGATTTACAGACGATAAAACCCACGGTGTTGATCTCGGTACCGCGTATCTACGAACGCACTTTTAACCGGATTCAAGAAAGTCTCACCAAACCGATCGCTAAAAAACTATTTGCCATTACTGTGTCGGTAGGCTGGGCCCGATTTGAGCGTTCTCAGGGTCGAGGCGGTTGGCAACTAGGCATGTGTTTATGGCCGTTGTTGAATAAGTTGGTAGCCAATAAAGTGATGGAGAAATTGGGCGGCCGCCTGCGGATTGCTATTTGTGGTGGTGCGCCTTTACCTGCTGTGGTCGGTAAAACTTTTGTTGGCCTAGGGCTCAATATCTTACAAGGCTATGGCATGACCGAATCGAGCCCGGTGATTGCGGTGAATACCTTTGACAACAATGACCCTGCCAGTGTTGGCCCAGCCATGCCGGATGTTGAGGTTAAAATCGGCGATAAAGACGAGCTTTTGGCCAAGAGTCCAGGGGTGATGCTGGGCTATTGGAAAAATCCCAAGGCCAGCACCGATACCGTCGATGCTGAGGGCTGGTTACACACGGGTGATAAGGCCAAGCTGGAGAGTGATCGGGTCTATATCACGGGTCGCTTAAAGGACATTATTGTGCTGGCTAACGGTGAAAAGGTTTCTCCTGCTGATATGGAAGATGCGATTGCCAGTGATCCCATCTTTGAACAAGTGATGATGGTGGGAGAAGGTCGGCCCTTTTTGTCGGCTTTATTGGTGCTGAACCCTGACATTGCCAAGCAAGCCGGTCTAGCGGGGGAGCTGACTAAAAAAGAATTACGCAAAAAAATACTGCCGCGGGTGAGTGCGACCCTGGGGGAATTCCCTGGCTATGCCCAAGTGCGACGGGTGGTGATCGTGACTGAGCCTTGGACGGTAGAAAACGGTTTATTAACGCCTACATTAAAAATAAAGCGTGCTCCAATATTGCAGCGCTACGTTGATGAAATCGACAAACTATACGAGAGATAAATAAACCATGGCTCATATGATTAACCGCATGCCGACGATTCGTGTTGCTGCCATGCCGAAAGATTCCAACGCGGCTGGCGATATTTTTGGTGGCTGGATTATGTCGCAAGTTGATATTGCGGCCAGTATTGCTGCTCATCGCCATGCCGGCGGCCGAGTGGTCACCGTGGCGGTGAACTCATTCCAATTCAAACAACCGGTGTTTATTGGTGACTTGGTGAGTTGTTACGCCGAGGTGGTGAAAACCGGCACGACCTCCATGACGGTGGAGGTGGAGGTGTATGCCGAGCGTAATCGTATTGAATCCCCCATTAAAGTGACTGAAGCAACACTTACCTTTGTGGCTGTGGATGAACATCGTAAACCACGACCGATCAAATTGGTTGATTAAATCTTAGCCTTGTAGATCAATTTGACAAGGTCCGCGTAGCTCTTCAGGCACATTCGGCGGACATTCACCGCACAGCATGTTACCAGCGACAGCGAACTGAATTTTTGCGGGTTGAGGTAAATTTAAATTATCCATGATAGCGATAAATTCGGCTTCTGTTTTGCCATTGCCTAATCTTGGGTTACGCAATTTTTCTTGCGCAATGCTGGAGACAAATCGACCTTGGTAGTCATGGCCTGGGTAGACCAAGGTATTATCGTCTAAACAGAATAATTTTTCATGGATAGACTGGTAAAGCGTAGAAGAATCACCCGCCTGGAAATCCGTGCGGCCACAGCCATCGATCATCAGCGAATCACCCGTAAACACCATTTTGTGTGTTGCATCTTCTAATAAAAATGATTGATGAGTGTTCGTGTGGCCAGGCGTGTCTAGCGATATGAGATTAATACAACCGACACTTAAGACTTGGCCATCCTCTAAATGGGTGTCTCGACAGGGCAATTTATCAGCCGCTGGGCCTGCAATTTTGCAACCAGTTAAGGCTTTGAGTTTACGCGCCCCCGTGAGGTGATCGGCATGGACATGGGTTTCAACCACATAAGTCAGTGTTAGACCGAGCGTCTTAATTTCCGCAATGTCACGATCAACAGTTTCCAATACGGGGTCGATGAGCAGCGCTTGTTTGCTGTCAGGGCAGCCTAATAAATAGGTATAGGTGGCTGAGGAATCTTCAAAAAGTTGTTTAAAAATCATATCGATCGGTCCCTATTCCGTTTGCTCGTAGCAGATGGGTGCTATTGATAGCACAATCCTGTGATAAATTAACGACCTTAATTGAGTAAAGGCTTAGTCAGATGGTTCAAAATCGATTTTCAGTAGCGTATTTCATGGTATTGCTTGCGGCATTGCTGTCAGGCTGTAGTAATAATGAGCCCCCTCCCGCAGATGCTCGACATATTGCCGATACGTTTTATGCAGAGTTTATTGCTCAGGACATTGACGCAGCCATTACTCACTTTTCGCCCAAGCGCTCGCCTGATGTATGGCGCTCTCATCTGGCCAATATTAACGAACAATTAGGTCAAGTGGTGAGCGTGAAGTTCAATGCGGAAGAGATTAATACGGTGTTGCGCGGTCGTTTTTTCATTTTTGAATTTAATGTCGAATACAGCTCGGGCACACAAGCGCTTGAAACCATGACCTTGTTCCACAAAGTGGATGAAGAAGGAATTTTTATTGTTTCGCATAACATTAGTGCTGATGGTTATAACTCGTTGCTATAAGTTTTCTAATCATGATGACGGCACTGTGTTAGTGCCTCTGTCGCGCTAGTTTGCCCTGAACTAGCGCGAGCGCTTTTCTCCCTGACCACTACCGGAGTTTAACTCGTGTTGGAATTGATATTGGTTGCGTCGTTAAGCTCGCTGGTCGCGTTTGTGCTTGCGCTGTTGTGGGGCAATACTAAACGCAGGGCACTTGATACAGCATGGGCGGTGGCACAGGAGAAACAAGCCGCGATGCAGGTGCGTTTAGCTCAGTTAGAAAGTGCAGAGCAGTGCTTTATCAATGAACAGGATCGTCAGCGTGAGGCTTTGCAGCAATCTCAATTAATTGCTGAAAAACATAAGGCTGAATGTGCTGCGATGTTGGAGCAGCGTGAACAGTCGATGCAGGCATTATCAGTTGCGCGAGATGAACTGAATCAGCGCCAGAATCAACTCAGCAATCTGCAATCAGAAAACGTGGAACTAAAAACTCGTCAGCAGGAAAAAGACCGGCACTATGCCGAGCAGCTTAAACAACTGGATGAGCAAAAATCGATTCTGAAAAAAGAATTTGAAAATTTAGCTAATAAAATTTTTGAAGAAAAGGGCAAAGCGTTTAGTGAAATCAGTAGCAAATCATTAGATAACTTATTAGATCCATTCAAATTACAAATGAATGAGTTTAGAACCAAGGTCGAAGATATTCATCATAAAGAAACGCAAACTCAAGCGGAATTGCGCACTGAGTTAAAACAGCTGCAAGAATTGAATAAACAAATTACCCTCGAAGCCCATGAGTTAGCCACAGCCTTAAAGGGTCAGAAAAAGATGCAGGGGAATTGGGGTGAGTTGGTATTAGAAAATGTGCTTGATCGCTCAGGTTTACAAGTCGGTAAAGATTATAAACGTGAGGTGAGCATTAATACCGAAGCGGGGCGTTATCGTCCTGATGTGGTAGTGTATTTGCCGGAGAAAAAGCACCTCGTTATTGACGCTAAAGTGTCATTGAATGCGTATTCACGTTATGTCAATGCCGATGATGAATTGACTCGTCAGCAAGCATTAAAAGAACATGTGTTGGCATTCTCAAATCGAATAAAAGAGCTGGCGGATAAAAAGTATTTCGATCTACCAGGTTTAAATTCGCCGGACATGGTGTTTATGTTTGTGCCAATAGAATCGGCCTTTGTAGAAGCATTAAAAGCAGATGAAAATTTATTCGAAAAAGCATTGGAACAAAACGTGTTGGTGGCGACGCCCACGACCTTATTAACGAGTCTCAATATCGTGCGTCAGCTCTGGCGCTTTGAAGATCAAAATAAACACACGGCAGAGCTAGCTGATAAAGCGAGCAAGGTGTATGACAAACTGGTCAGTTTTTTATCGAGTATGGAAGGTGTCGGTAGTGCACTCGATCGTGCAAAAGTGACTTACGACAAAGCGTATTCGCAATTGCATATGGGGCGTGGAAATTTGATAAAGCAGGCGAGCGAATTCAAAAAATTGGGTGTGGCTGTTAAAACTGAATTGCCAATTGCCCTGACAGATAGGGCGGAACTGGAATTGTCGCAATCTGAGAAAGTTGATGATGCCAATGTTTAACTGCTGAAGAGTGTTCATTAATTTGAGTTTATGGCCGAAAGAATCAAGCACTAGAACTGGGTGTGGTCCATATTGGTGCTGAGTGATTTTTGCTGATTCATTATGGTGCATATATTGTGCCTGTGGAATCGGCTTGTGCCTGTAACAGTTTGTATTTGTTGTATTTTACTTATTTGGCATGACTTCTGTATTGTCTTGGTTAGCATTTAATGTGATGCGAATTATGACTAAAATTAGGAGTGTATATATGAAGATTAAATTGGTTGCGGGTTTAGTGTCTTGTGCGTTGGGCATGTCAGTGGCTCATGCGGGCTCTTTACAAGTTGCTAACAGTGATTTAACGCTGGCTGGTGGTATGAGCGCGGCAGCTCTTTATTCTGATAATACAGGTACAGGGAATACGGGTGATCCAGCGGTTACTGATTTTTTGCTAGAGTTATCTGCTCCTGCGGATGAAGGTATCGGTTTTACGGCTGGATTTGGTACGTTGTTGATGCCAACGATTTTGGATAATGTTGGCGTAGTTGCTGGAGCCTCTGATTTGCAGTACGGCTGGGTTACTGTTCAGCCCGTTGATGGTTTGACGATTGAAGCGGGTAAAATTGCCACTAAAATTGGTTACGAAGTGGCTAATACCTACGCTAACTCCCACATTCTATTAGGATCAGTTTGGAACTCTCAGCCCGTTTATTACGGTGGTGCACGCGTATCTTATGCCGTAGGTGATACCACTGTATTTGCTGAGCTTAATGAAGAATCACTACCTGGCGCACGAACAGCATTTGTTGTCGGGGCTGCTGGTGCAGTAGCAGGCTTAGATTATTCTGTTGCTTATTCTAGTGCAGCCAATGAGCATGATATTTTAGATTTAATTATCGGTACTGAAGTCGCGGGCATTCCTGTTGCGGCTAACTTAGATATGCACAAGTTTGGTGCTGTGGCACCTGGCGCCGACGATAGTGGAATGGGGCTTGCCTTGTATGCTGTTCCTACGTTTGGCTCAGTCAGTGTACCTGTACGTGTTGAATTTATTGATGATGGTACTAGTGGTGCTTATGGCATGGATAAGGGTACAACGTTCACAGTAACGCCAACGTATAATTTCTCTGATAGCACCTTTGTTCGTGCTGAAGTTGCGTATGTAACGGCTGATAATGAGATATTCGCTGAATCTGATGGCGCAACAACGGATACTAAAACCAGCGTAGCTGTACAAGCTGGCTTCTTATTCTAAGTACGTTTATGGCGCGATAGTGCGCTGTTGAGAGATAGACTGGTAGTGCCCTGTAGTTGAGGGCCTACCAGGTTTAGTTTTTAACGTGTTGTTTTACTGTCCATAGCTCCAATAGAGCTTCATTAATGACTGTCGATTACGTACGCTCATTTTCTCAAAAATACTGCTCATGTGTTTTTTGATGGTGACTTCGGTGACATTCAGTTTGGCAGCAATGCTGCCGTTGGGTAAACCCTCTACCGCGCACAGCGCAACTTGTTTTTCTCTCGCAGTTAAGGTCTTAAATAAAATGTTTTGAGTGTTGATTAAAGCCTCTTCTTTGGCGGCCTTTTGTTGTGCTTGTGATACGACCATTGAGGCTAATTGTGGCGATAAACTATCCATATCGGAGTTACCCGTTTGCTGGGCAATCATTTGGCTGAGGTAGTAGGCAAATCGTTCACCTCGCAAATCAAGGGTAAAAAAGGGTGCCAGCCGCTCTGTGCCAAAATCGTCATGATGCGTCATTTCGTTCTGACTAAATCCAAAACCAGTGAGTAGCGCTTGATAAAAAGGTAGTGGCGTTGAGGTAATAAATCGTGCCGGTCGGATTAGCATAGCCGTTAGGTCTCGAAACAATGCGGCACGAGCCTCGTGATCGTCGCCCCGATGTACGTCGACTAAGCGTACAAACCAATTTTCAACTGCGCTGGCAGGGGTGTTAAGCGCTTGTCGTTCGCCATCAGACAGTTGATTAAAAAAATGTTGTGTGACGGGCTGTTGGCTAAGCGCCTCTATTGTGCCGTTGTGGATGGGAAAAATAATCGCGAGTCCGCGTAAGTGATGTTGAGTATCTCGTAGTAAGCGGACTGATCCAGGCATGTGGGTGATGAGTTCAGGGAAGTTTAATAGCTCGGGTTCATTGGTCTCAGCAGCAACCCATTGTGAATTAATGGATTGGCTGTCGCGATCATAAAGCTCAATCTTGGTGCCGGTTAAGTTGGTTCGATTAAGCCGCCAATCGTCCATGTAGCTCTCGATATCAACCAAATCAGCGGGTGAGGCCGTTTCCATAAAGAGTGTATTGGCTTGCGGTGTTTCACTGTCATAGACGGCCGCTTTTACCAGTCCATCCCCTAGCATGTAGAAAAGTTCTTGTAGTGCCTGAGTGCGTTCGTATTGGCTGCCGGGGTTGACTGCCATTCGACCGAAATAATGTAAAGCTCGGGCGCGCATCTGATTAAATTGTGCGGGCGATTTATTTTTTAAGTTGCGAGACAATGTTTCTCTGATTAATTCATGTAGTGCCCAGCCGGGAGGGTGGTTTTTTACAAATGACGTGTTGGTTAGTTGATCGAATAGCGAGGAATCTACTGGTGTTTGCATCAGGTCTCCGAGTAAATCGAGATTAAAACGACGGACCACTGAGGCGGCTTCGATAAGCTGTTTTAAGCTATCGTTGGCAATTTCTTGAAACCAATAGTGAACGAGTTGATTGATTACATCCTGGCGCTGAGGAATATCGTTAATGGCCGCTGGGCCCTCCCGTTCTACAACCGTTGCAATCAGCGATAAAGCAAGCGGCAATCCGTCACTGTAGTGCCAAGCTTGTTTGATTAAACGGTTACTGTCGACACCGTTTAGCTGCAAATATTGATAACTGTCCTCATAGTCCAAATTCGTTAATTCCATTGGATAGATCAGTCGATTCCACTCAAAGTTTCCGCCCCACCATTGTTCGAGTGGCGTTCGACTGGATATTACGACCATACAATTTGCGGGAAGATGAGCAAGCAACTGCTCTCTTAACCAAATATTAAGTGATCCGGCACTGTCGTAATTGTCGAGAAAGAGTACACAGGACTCTTTGTCGTTATTATTTAAGGTGTAGAGACAGGCCGGTAAGCTATAGCTGGATAGCGCAACGTGTGGGTTTAGAGCATCGCAGAATTGTTCAGTAAGTAGCTCTGAGGAACCATTGGCATGATTAATATCCAAGTGGATTGTTTCAATTTCTTGTTGAGATGCTAATTCTTGGAACTGGTGAATTAAGGTACTTTTCCCAATCCCCGTTGGACCATAAATATTGAGTATTTGCCAGCTACGTTTTTGATTTAGCCCATTACGAAAGGCTTTTAGTAGGGGCTCCCGACCGACAAAAAAATGCTGCCCAAATTCAATAAGTTTGGTGCTAATGGTAGCCGGTTTGACTCGTTCCTTGTCTTTCATTACGTCCTACGCCTTATTATTTATTTGGGAGACTAAGGGCCGTAGCCTTATCTTTGGATGTGTTAAGTATACCTTAGGATAATATCAATTAGATTTGGGCCCTGATAGCCTTAGACCGTTATAGGAGGTTTTAGGACAAGGACGTCTAGTATGTGCCAGGGAAGGCTTTTATGGCCTTCCCGAGCATACACCTTCTATCCCTTTGGTTTATTCCCCAGTATTCCAAATAGCCAAAAGTATTATTTTCGTATTGTTCTTGTTGTTGGAATCTTGCCGCTTTTACTTCGCTAATTCAATTGATTTCGTAAAATAATAAACCTCGCTTGGCTCCTAACGTGATAGCTGTGTTATTGCCTTATGCCGCGGTAGGTTTTTATTTGCTCTTTATTGGTTCTCTTGTTGGGTTGGTTTTAGAGGTTTGTAATGAGTGTGTGACGACTATTCAAAATTCTAGATGCTAGAACAATATTTATATTATTTCTTGTCGTGTCTATATCTAGTTGTTTTTATTCATATATATTTTTATTGTTCAGCTATTATTCAGAAAACTTTGCAAATCTTGACTGAGTATGTAAGTCTTAGTGCGGGCTCAGAGGAAGGCTGAAATAGGCGCAAGCCCAATTTCAAACCTTGTATTTGTCAGGTATTTGGCTGGGGGGTCGATACCTGGATCAAGGGCAGGTAAATTTCACAATGTAGAGCAGCTAATTGCACTCGGGGGGGAGCTTTATGCAGCTGACATTTGACGATGTCATTGAGGGTGGCGTTATCACCCAAGCCAGGGAGGCTTCTTCTGAGCCCTTTCTTACATTTGAGCACGACGGTGTAGCCATTACCTTACTCGGTACGGCGCATGTCTCTAAGTCCAGTGCGATTAGAGTGCGGGAGTTGATTGAATCGGGTGAATATGATGGTGTGGCCTTAGAGCTATGCCAGAACCGTTACCAGTCTTTGATTGATCCAGAATCCATCGCAAAAATGAATTTAATGCAGGTCATCCGCGAGGGCAAAGGTGCGGTGGTGACGGCAAGCTTAGCCTTGGGCGCGTTTCAACAGCGCATCGCTAATCAATTAGATGTTGAGCCGGGTGGTGAAATGAAAGCAGCCATTGCGGCGGCGGATGAGGCCAATTTGCCTGTCATGCTGATTGATCGTGATATCGGTAAGACCTTAAAGCGTATTTATCGCAACATCCCATTTTCTCGCCGCGTGAAAGTTCTGGCTGGTTTAGTGAATAGCGTTACCAGTCGTCGCAGTGTGAGTGAAGACGAGATAGAGCAGCTCAAACAAGGTGATGTTCTGGCGTCTACATTTAAGCAATTTTCTGAATCTGCGCCGGATATTTATGGTCCATTGGTCAACGAGCGCGATCGTTACATGGTGGCGCGTCTATTTCAAGAAGCAGCAAAATCTGATTGTAAAAAAATTCTGGTCGTTGTCGGGGCCGGACATGTTCAAGGTATGGGCGATTATGCTGACTCTCAGAGTGAATGTTATTTAACAGAGCCTGCTAAGGTTACGGCTGAGTTGGACACCGTGCCAGCAGCGAATCGATTTATTAAACTGATTCCTTGGCTGTTGGTGGCGATGATTCTTTCTGGCTTTGCGATTGGTTTTTCTCAAAGTAGCGACGTTGGCTGGCACATGATTCAGCAATGGGTTGTGATTAATGGTGGTTTTGCTGCCATAGGGGCTTTATTAGCGGCAGCGCATCCAGTGACTGTTTTGAGTGCCTTTATTGCCGCGCCACTGACCTCGTTAAACCCAACCATTAGTGCGGGCGTTGTAGCTGCAGCAGTAGAAACCTGGTTTCGTAAACCTCAGGTCGGTGATTTTACTCAGTTACGTGAAGCAACAACGAGTGTCAAAGGTTGGTGGAATAATCGTGTTGCTCGAACCTTATTAGTGTTTTTATTTGCGGGCATGGGTTCGGTGGTGGGCACGTATGTGGCGGGTTATAAAATATTTGAAAGTATCATGGCGGGTTGACCTCTGCTGGGATGAAATTTGGACTCGAATGAAAGGGGGGTTGTCACAACAACCCCCTTTTCTATGTTGGTTAATCGACAAAAGGCCCATGTTGATGAATGGGTTCACCGTGAGGTGTTCCTAAGCACAACATAAAGCGACAGCCCGCTTGAGTATCGAGTGTTATTGTTTCTTCTGACTCCAAAAAATAACCAACGCCGGCATCAAGGGTGTGATTGCCTGAGGTGGCGCTGCCGTCGACGATATAAATCAAGCCCCGAAATCCTGACGCTACCTGCTCTTGGTAATGAGCCCCAGCTTTGAGGCTGACATCGAGATAGCGAACCGGTGTGAGTAATGTCAGTGGTGAATGATCACCGACTAAGGTTTTAATACTAACGCCCTCATTCTGCGTGATGGGAAATGCTTCGTTATCGACTTGCTGATAGCCTGGCTCAATGCTTTTTAATCGCTTCGGTAAGTTAATCCACAATTGAATGCCGCGTGTAGTGCCTTCTTCATGGGGCATCTCTGAGTGGACGAGACCCCGTCCGGCGGTAAATCGTTGGGCTCCGCCAGCGAAGACGGTGGAGTGATTGCCGAGGTTGTCTTTGTGTTCGATGGAGCCATTGAATAGATAGGTGATGGCTTCAAAACCGCGATGAGGGTGATCGGGAAAGCCATTGTCTGGCTTGATAGAGAAATCATCCCACAACACAAATGGGTCGAAATTGTAAAAGCCTGCAATAGGCATGAGACGCTTGACGATGACGCCAGCGCCTTCTTGTGTTGTTTGAGCGGGTCTTAATGTTGGCATGATTGTCGCTCCTTAATTTTGTTTGTGGCTACCATCGCAAAAGGGTTTATTTTTGCTTTTGCCGCAGCCACATAAATAGAGTGTGACGTCTTCGTCTGATTCATAAAAACAGGGTTGTGCTGGCGGATGATCGATGTGATAACCACAGCAAAAGGGAGGTCGCTCGGTGTGGCCGCATACGCAAAATTCGGCTTCATCCATGGCGTCGAGTTGGACTTTATAGGGCCCGCCTTTGTCATATAAACCCATTGTTTTCTCCTGCTAAGTAAGGGCTATTATCCTCGTTTATGCGGCAGATCAAAATTTAAACTCGGCCCTTTGGGGATAATTTGGGTCGGATTGATGCTGGTGTGACTATAAAAATAGTGACGCTTGATGTGATTAAAATTCACCGTCTCCTTCACACCAGGCACTTGATACAATTCTCGCACGTAGCCACTGAGGTTAGGGTAGTCGCTGAGTTGTTTTAAATTGCATTTAAAGTGGCCGTAATAAACGGCATCAAAACGAATTAAGGTGGTGAACAGTCGCCAGTCAGCCTCCGTGATCACATCGCCAACCAAATAACGCTGTTGCGATAGCCGCAATTCTAGCGCGTCTAACTGCCCAAATAGTTGGTCAAACGCGCGCTCGTAGGCTTTTTGTCGGGTGGCAAAGCCTGCACGATAAACGCCGTTGTTGATGTTGTGATAGATCGGCTCATTAATGTCCTCGATCTCTTGTCGCAAGGCCTCGGGATAAAAATTCTGCTCATCGCCTGTCAGTGAGTTAAAGGCGCTGTTGAACATGCGAATAATCTCGGATGATTCATTGTTGACGATGGACTGGGTTTGTTTGTCCCACAGCACTGGTACGGTGACTCGGCCATTGTAGTTGGCATCTGCCAAGCTATAGAGCTGGTGTAAATACTGTAAGTTATTAAGCTCATCTGCATTGCTACCAAATTGGCCGGTAAATGCCCAGCCTTGATCGAGCATATCGGGATCGACCACTGAGACACCGATGAAGGATTCCAACTTTTTTAATCGGCGAAAGATGAGGGTGCGATGGGCCCATGGGCAAGCCAATGAAACGTAGAGGTGGTAGCGGTCTTTTTCAGCCTTAAAGCCGCCCTTACCTGACGGGCCTGGCGTACCGTCGGCGGTGATCCAATTTCTGAGCTGCGATTCATTGCGCACAAACTTACCATCGTTTGATTCGGTGTCATACCA
>Ga0316204_10006278_pt1 | contig 18427 bp, 13 predicted proteins | sample 6monrhotite_MG_2_FD_205661 | JGI IMG/M metagenome (GOLD analysis project Ga0316204, IMG submission 205661) | Microbial mat bacterial communities from mineral coupon in-situ incubated in ocean water Damariscotta River, Maine, United States -... | ecosystem: Environmental > Aquatic > Marine >... | reverse complement strand
CCGTGAGCGCGCGCCGCTCCTCGGTGGCCGTAGCGACGTCCATCAGGCCGCGGAGCGCGCTCGGACGCTGGTGCTCTTCCTCGGCGAGGACGAGGTGCGCCGCGTTCCGTTCCAGTTCGCGCCCCAGCGCGTGACGCGGCTGCGGCTCTAGCCGCGGACCGCGAGCTTCGCGAGGCCTAGAACATCGCGAATCTCCTGGGAGCCGCGAGACCGCCGCGCGCGGCCCGGGTTGCTGGCCGGGCGCGGAGATGGTTTCGCGCGGATTCCCAAACTCTCCATGCGCATCCTCTCCTGGCGGCTCGTCCGCTACGGGGCCGTCGTGCTCGCGTGCCTCCTCGGCGCGGGCTGGTCCCTCGAGCAACTCTCCGGCGACTCCGGGCTCGTCACGATCGGCGACGACGAGGTCGCCGTCGTCTACAATCGTCTGACCGGCAGCGCCCGTCAGATCGATCGGCCCGGCAACGTGCTGTTCGTTCCGTTCGTCGAGCGCGTTCACCTGCAGCGGCGGAGCCCCGCGCGACTCGTGATGGACGGCGAGGAGCGCGTCGACGCGCTGCGAGTGCCTGCGCTGCGGCTGCGCGCCTCCGACGGGACCCTGGTGCGCTTCGAGTCCTTCGAGCTGCAGTTCCTCCCACGCCTCGACGACGCTCGGGTGGCGCTCGAGGACGGGCGGGCCGGTGTGGCGCACGGGGCGCGGCTCGTCGAGGCCTTCGTGCGCGGCATCGTCCGCGACGAGTACGGGCTCTTCAACTCGGAGACCATCGTGCTGCGCGCCAACCAGAAGGCAGCGAGCGCGCGCGTGCGCGCGCGGCTCGACGAGGCGCTGACGGCCCACGGCATCCAGGTGCTGGAGCTCTCCGCGCCCCGGCTGCGCTTCGATTCGACCTACGAGAAGGCGGTCGAGTCCGGCGAGATCGCGGTGCAGGAGGTCGAGCGGCTCAAGGCCGAGTTCGCGCAGCTCGACGCCGAGCGCGAGCAGCGTCTCGCCACCCTCGAGAAGGACAAGACCATCGAGCTCGCCAAGTCGAATCTGCAGGTGCGCGACTACATCGCGAAGGTCCAGCGCGACCTGCGCGAGCGCGAGAACGACCTCGAGAACTACGCCACGCAGCGGCTCGGTGAGGGTCAGGCTCGCGGCTTCCAGCTCGCGCAGCAGGCGGCCGCCAGGCGTCAGGCCATCACCCTCGCCGCGGACGTGCTGCGCGACGAGGTGGCGCGCCTCGAAGAGAACGGCGCGCCGCTCGTGCGCGAGGCCTGGATCGCGCGCCTCGCGCAGACCCCGGTCACGATCCGTCCCTACAGCCAGGACCCCTCGCCCTCCGGCGTCGAGGTGCTGCAGACCGCCCTGAAGAACTGATGAGCGCACACGACGAAGAGACGGGGGACGCCCAGCGCCCCGACCCGCAAGTGCCGGCCGGCGCCGATTCGCAGGCCGCGCAGGAGTCGGTGGACACCGAGAGGACGCCGAGCGCTGGCGCCGAGGATCGACCGACGGCCTCGGACCAGGCGCCGTCCGCGGGGCAGCGTGCCCTCGTGCACGCACGCGCATTGTGGGACGTAACGGCGCGGGGCCTGCGCGCGGCGCGCGTGCGGGGCGTTGCACTGGTGCGCGCCGGCTGGGCGTACATGCGGGCGGCGTGGAGCAGCGAGCGCGCGCAGCGTGGTCGCGCACGAGTCCGCTCGCTCTTCGCAGACGGCAAGGCCTGGGTGCGCGAGCGCCTGCCCGCGCTGCGCCGAGGCGGCTGGGCGCTCGCGCGTGGAGCGGCCCTGGTCCTCGTCGTCGTCGGCGGCCTGCGCTTCGGCGGGCGACTCTTCACGCATCCGGTCGAGCCGGACCGCGTGGCGGTCCGGCAGTCCAAGTGGGGCGGCGGCGTCGCGGCGCGGGACTTCGGACCCGGGCTCCACCTGTCACTACCGGGCGTGCACGACTGGTACGACCTGCCGGCCGGCACGCAGCTGCTCGAGTGGCGCATGGAGGAGGGACAGCCGACGACGTCGAACCCGCTCGAGGTGCGCACCGCGGACGGAAACGTCGTGACGCTCGACGTGGTGGTGCCGTACCGCGTGCTCCCGGGTGAGGCGCACCGCATCGTCGCAGAGGGGCGCCGGATCACCTTCACAGGTGAAGTGCGCACGCTCGTGGAGCAGGCGCTCCAGGATCAGCTCGGGTTGCTCTCGCTCGACGCCTTCTCGAACAGCGAGGCGCGCGCGGTGCGCGTCGCGTCCGCGCTCGAACAGCTGCAGGTGACGTTGGCCGAGGCCCACGTCGCGGCCGAGGACGTCCTGATCGGCGCGATCGGCTTCTCGCCGGCCTACGAGAAGAAGTTGCTGGAGACGCAACGAGAACGACAGCGCGGGCGGGTCCTCGAGGCGCGTCGCATCGAGGACCTGGAGAAGCGTCGCATCCTGGACCGACAGCTCGAGATCGACCGGGAGGTGCAGGAGCGGCGTATCGCGCTGGACCGCCAGGTCGAGGACGTGCTGCGCGCCGGAAAGACGGAGGCGCGCGCGCTGACGCAGGCGCTGGCGCAGGCCGAGGTTCGGCGACGCGCGGAGGCGGACCGGAGCTACGACGAGCTCGTGGCGTCGGGCCAGGCGGAGGTCGAGCGCGCCGGGGGACTCGAGCGGCAGCTGCGCGCGGAGATCCTCTCCACGGCGGGCGGTGTCCGCTACTTGACGCTGGCCGCGGCCAAGGCGACGAATCTGCGCGAGGTCGTGCTCAACTCCAACGATCCGCGGACGCCCAACCCGCTCGACATCGACGCGATGCTGGAGCTGCTCGGAGCGGCGGACTGAGCGCCTGTGAAGTGATCCATCCCACTCCTCGCCACGCCTCGCTCGCGCCCCGGGTGCAGCGTGGAGGGCGGGCTCGGGGAGCGCCACGGCGAGAGAACTCGCCTCGTTCGTGCTCGACGCCGGCGCGCGCGCTACAAGGGTCGCATGGACCCGCGACACTTCCTGACGAGCCTCGACTGGTCGAGCGCCGAGCTGCGTGATCTCGCCGTGACTGCCCTGCGCTACAAGGCGGGCGGCCACGGCCGGATCCACGGCGGTCCCGACTTCGCCGGCCAGCTGCTCGGGCTCTTGTTCTTCAACCCGTCCGTGCGCACGCGCGTCTCCTGCGAGGCGGCGATGGCGAAGCTCGGCGGGAGCGCCGCGGCGCTGGCGGCTGGGAGCGACACCTGGAACTTCGAGGAGCGCGACGGCGTCGTCATGGACGGCGCCACGCAGGAGCACGTGCGCGAGCTGGCACCGGTGCTCAGCGGGCTGTGCGCGGCCGTCGGCATCCGCCGGGCGGAGAAGATGAGCGGCGGCGCGAGCGCCGACGCAGCGGGGGCGCCCTGGGAGGAGCTGCGCAAGGACGCCTTCCTGCACGCCTTCGCGCGCCACGCGACGGTGCCGGTCGTCAACCTCGAGTCGAACGCCTTCCATCCGTGTCAGGGGCTCGCCGACATGGCGACGCTGCTGGAGCTCCGCGGCGAGCCGCGCGGTGAGCGCTACGTCCTCTCGTGGGCTTGGCACCCGAAGGCGCTGCCCGTCGCGACGCCGCATTCGCAGCTGCTCGCGGCCGCCGACCTCGGCATGCGCGTCACGCTGCTGCGGCCCGAGGGCTACGACCTCTGCCCCGAAGTCATGGGCGCGGCGCAGGAGCGCGCCGAGGCCGCGGGTGGGGGCCTGGAGGTGACGAGCGACCGCGAAGCTGCGCTCTCGGGCGCCAAGATCGTCTGCGCGAAGAGCTGGGGGCGCCTCGACGCCTACGGCCGCGCGCCGGAGGACGCGTGCCCGGAGGACGGGCTGCGTGACGAGTGGATCGTCGACGGCGCCGCCATGGCGCGCACCGACGACGCGCACTTCATGCACTGCTTGCCGATCCGCCGCAACGTCATCGCGACCGACGAGGTGCTCGACTCCGAGCGCTGCGCCGTCGCGCAGCAGGCGACGAATCGCCTGTGGAGCGCCGCCGCGATCCTCGCGCGGCTGCTCGGCTGATGGCCACCGCCCGCCGTAGCTGGCTCGAGCGCCTGGCGCTGCACCGGCCCGAGCTGCGGGCCTGGGCAATGTACGACTGGGCCAACTCGGCGATGATCACGATCATCGTCACGGCCGTCTTCCCGATCTTCTTCGCACAGGTGGCCTGGCGGGAGGTGCCGGGCTGGACGGCGGCCGAGGTGCACGGCCTCGCGACGACGGCTTCGCTCTTGCTCGTCGCCGTGATCGCGCCCGTGCTGGGCGCCGTGTCCGACCGCTCGCGCTCGAAGAAGAAGCTGCTCGCGGTCTTCGCGCTGCTCGGCGCCGCGGCCTGCGCGGGGATGTTCTTCGTCCATCCGGGGCAGTGGGAGTTCGCGGCGGCCTTGTTCCTCGTCGCGAACCTCGGCGCCTCGGCGAGCTTCGTGTTCTACGACGCACTCCTGCCGCACGTGGCGCGCGAGGGGGAGGTCGACCAGCTCTCGACCTCGTCGTTCGCGCTCGGCTACCTGGGCGGGGGGCTGCTGCTGGCGTTCGACCTGGCCGTGATCCAGAAGCCCGAGTGGTTCGGGTTGCCGTCGGGGGACGGCATGACGCCGCACGAGGCTTCGCTGCCCGCGCGGATCGCGTTCCTGTCGGTGGCCGTGTGGTGGCTGGCGTTCAGTCTACCGCTCCTGCTGCGCGTCCCGGAGCCCGAGGGCACGGGGGATGGCGGCGCGCCGCTGCCGTTCGTCGCCGCGTTGCGCGCGGCTTTCGGGGGGCTCGGAAAGACGCTGCGCGAGCTACTGCGCTATCGCAACGCCGCGCTGATGCTGCTCGCCTTCCTGATCTACAACGACGGGATCACGACGACCTTCCGCATGGCGACGGTCTACGGCAAGGAGCTCGAGCTGGACTCGGGCCAGATGATCCTCGCGATCCTGCTCGTCCAGTTCGTCGGCGTGCCGTGCACGTTCCTGTTCGGCTGGGTCGCGAGCCGCGTCGGTACCAAGCGCGCGATCCTCGGGGGCCTCGCGACCTACGGCGTGGTGACGCTGCTCGCCTACGGGCTGGAGAGCGCGCGGGACTTCTTCCTGATGGCGACCCTGATCGGCTTCGTCCAGGGCGGCACGCAGGCCCTCTCGCGCTCGCTGTTCTCGAGCCTGATCCCGCCGGAGAAGTCGGGCGAGTTCTTCGGCTTCTTCGCGGTGTTCGATCGCTTCGCGGGGATCTTCGGGCCCTTGCTCTTCGCGCTCGCGGTGACGCTGACGGGGGAGGTGCGGAACGCGGTGCTCCCGCTGCTCGGGTTCTTCCTCATCGGCGCCCTGGTGCTGCTCCGCGTCGACGTCGAGGGCGGACGGCGCGCCGTCCGCAAGCGGGCGCGGTGAGGTTCTGCAGCGATGGTCGATCGGGTGCGGGGGTCGGAGCTCTCCGCCGCAGAAGTTTGAACCACAGAGGACACAGAGACCAGAGCCGCTGAACGTCTTCGCGAAGTGAGCGGTTCGGGGGGCTCTCGCGGTTCGGGGTCGTCAGGCAGGGTTGAAATCTGGAGACCCGCCGCCTTCGGCGGCCGGCGAAGCCGGCCGCCGAAGGCGGCGGGTCCTTCTGTTCTTCTGCAGCTCGGCCACACCTCGCCGACCAGCCAGAGCCCCACGGGCCGAACGATCCGCGAATCCGTCCAGCGGTTCTGTTCTCTGTGTCCTCTGTGTCCTCTGTGGTTCAAATCTCTGCGGCGGAGAGCCTCGACCCCCGCACCCGATCGACCATCGCTGCAACGAGCTCCGACACCTGGTCTGGTCTCTGCGAACTCTGCGATCTCTGCGTTTCCAACTTCTTCGGCGGAGAGCTCCGACCCCCGCATCCGACCACCCATCGCCGCAGAACCGCCCGACTTCCCGCCCCCGAAACGCAACGACGCCCGGAGACGTTCGGTCCCCGGGCGTCGTCGCTCGCGCGCTCGTGGCTGCGTCTCAGTCCTCGAGCACGATCTCGTCGGACTCGGCCTCGGCGACCTCGCCGGCCTCTGCGACCTCGTCCTCGACGAAGGCCTCGTCGATGTTCGCCGGCTGGCGGATCGCGTCCTCCTCGGTCGGCGGCGCGAGGGGCTGCACCAGGCTGCCCGGGTCGGCCTCGCTGTAGCGCGTGGTCAGCTCCTCTACGGAAGCGCGCGTGCGCGCCGTCTCGACGCCGAGCTCCTCGATGCGGTTGAGCACCTTGCGGTGACCTTTCAGCTCGGCCTCCAGCGTGGCGAGCTCGGTGTCGAGCTCGGCGCGGCGGTCGGCGAAGCGAGTGGCCAGAGACTCGGTCACGGCCTTCGAGTAGTCCGTGAAGATGCGCATCGTCAGGTCGTCGAGGAGCTGCGGCAGGCGATGCTCCTGGAACTCGGCCAGGCGGGTCTGCATGACGGAGCGCGCCTCGTCACCCAGGCGCTTGGCCTTCATGTCGTGCGGGATGCGCTGCGACGGGTTCGCCGGCGCGCCGAACAGACGCTGGCGGACCTTGGCCTGGCTGCGGAAGAAGAGCCAGTCGAGGATCGTCTTCTTGACCGGGATCTCGTCGATCGGCAACGGGTTGCCGCGCAGGGAGATGCCGGCGATCGGGTCGACGTGGTCTAGGCCACCGCGACCGAACTCCCCGAACTGCAGCCCGAGGGTGAACAGGTCGCGGGCGACCTCGTGCGGCAGGTTGACGCCGGAGGCGCCGGTGGCGACGTCCTCGGTCAGCCGCTCGTGGACGGAGAGCGCGAGCGTGCGCTGGGAGGACTCGAACAGCGGCATGAGATCGCCGTCGATCAGCGACTTGAGGCTGGCGTCGCCCTGGAACCAGCCGTCGAGCTGCTCGGCGATCGCCTGGCCGCTGCCCTGGCAGAGGGTCTCCGCCTCGCGCTTGCCGACGGTGGTCAGCTCGCGCTTCAGTCCGTGCAGCGCGTTGTTCCAGTCGTAGACGCCGAGCCGGTCGAGGGCCTGCAGCTTGTCGTTGCAGTCCTTGTGCTCACGCTCGAGCTGCGCCATGCGGCGCGCGATGGCCTGCAGGGTGTCGTGGCCCGTGGCCTGCTCGGTCTCCTCGAGCAGCGTCTCCGCGCGGCGCAGGCTGTCGCCGAGGAAGGCGACCAGGTAATCGGTGCTGTTCAGGTAGTCCGACAGGTCGCCCATGAAGGCGTCGAAGTCGGCCTGGCCATGACCGTGCATGCCGAGGCCCTCGTCGCCGCTCGCGACGCCAGCCTCCGCCTCGGCGGGGGCGTCGTCCTTGCGCAGGCGACGCGCGGCGGCCTGCATCAGGTCGACGGGGTAGATGCGCAGGCGACCCTCGTCGGCGGCGGCCTTCAGCGGCGCGCTCATCGAGAGGTTCTCGAAGGCCTCGACGACGCGAATCGGGTCGTCGCTCTCGAGGCTCGGCACGAGGTCGCCGTTCGGCATCACGTCGCGCTTGGTGCTGTCGAGGTTGACGACGAGGAAGATCCGGCTGAACAGGTCGAGCAGCTGGTTGAACTCGTTGAAGACCTGCTCGAGGAACAGGTTGTCCGTCTTCACGACGAAGATCGCGCACGCGGCGGCGTTGCGGAACTCCTTCGTCATCCGGTCGTAGCCGAACTTCATCCGGCTGTAGAGGCCGGGCGTGTCGACGAGCACCGAGCCGGACTGCGCCAGCTCGCCGGCGGGCACCTTGACGTCGACGCGGCGGATGGCCTCGTCGAAGTGCAGCACCGGGTCGAACTCCTTGCCGACGTTCTCGACGTTGCGGATGCGGTCGGCGAGGTCCGTGTGGGCGCGCGCGACCTGCATGCGCAGCGCCGCCGGGTCCTGGAAGACCTCGGTGTCGCCGTTGTAGCGCGTGACGGTGAACTTGCGGTGGTCCGAGTCCGAGACGTAGACCATGCACGGGTAGGCCGGCAGGCTCGTGACCTCGGAGACGTAGGCCGCGCTCATCGCGTTCATGAGCGTCGACTTGCCACTCTTCAGCGGGCCGAAGATCAGGACGTAGGCCTGCTGCTCGGCGACCTTGTCGGCGAGGACCGTGAACTGGTCCGAGACGTCGTTGATCGCCGGGAGGACGGCGCGCGCGTAGTCGGCGTCCGGAGACTGGCCCAGGGTCTCGGCGGTGCGGCGGAGCGGGTCGAGCAGCGGCCGGACGGCGGCGTCGAACTCGTCACAGAATTGGCTCAGGAGCGTGCGCATGGCGTGCGGTGGACTCGATTCAATGGGGGGTCCGGGGGCGCGGGTTGGGGCGCGCCTCCGCCCCCGGGTTGGGCCTGCGAGGGGCCCGGGAACATCGTGCGCTCGCGTCGCGGGGACCCCTGCCAGAGTCCCGCGCCGCGGCTGGATCGAGGGTACGCCTCCGCGCCCGGCGTTCCAGCCGAATCCGGGCCTTCGATCGTGAATCCGGCGCGCGTTCGCAGCGCGTGAAGGGCGCGCCGGTTAGCGCGCCTCGAGGTCCACGACGAGGGTGGCGTCCCCGTCCAGCTCGAAGTGCTCGACGCGCAGCGTCACCGGGGCGTTCGGGGACGCGATCTCGAGCGTCGCCTCGTCGAGCGTGGGACCGTGCACGGACCAGTTGTCGATCACGAGCTCGTCGTTCCACCAGACGCGCACGCCGTCGTCGCTCACGGTGCGGACGGTCATTTGACGGGTGTTCGGGACGAACTCGGTCTCCGCTAGGACACCGAAGCGCTCGGTCTGGAACCCGGCCGGCGCGAGGGGCGGGTCGACGTCGGCGGGGGAGGCGGCTCCGAGGCGCAGGTCGACGGCGTCCGTGACGACCGGCACCGTCGCGCTCGCCTCCAGGCGCCAGCCGTCCACGTCCTCGCGGGGATCGACGGTCCAGGGGAAGACGCGGACGGACCAGTCGAGGTCGACCAGGGTGCCCTCGATGCGGCTGATCGGGTCGGAGCCAACGGCGATCGTGTAGGGGGTGATCCCCCGTCGCTGGCTGGACACGGTGACGAGCTGCCGCAGGTGTGACTGGTCGGTGCCCTCCTCGAGGAGGAGCCAGGGCCTGGGGGCGATCAGGTAGGCGGCCCCTCCGCCGACCCCGTACAGGCGGCCGGGCCCCATACCGAAGACCTCGTAGCGGTGCCGCGGCCCGCTGCGCGAGAGCGGGAGCAGGAGCGGCGACTCGCCGTCCCACGGACCCCACTCGGTCATCACGATGCGGCCCGGCCCGCGCGCGGCGCCGACCGGGAGCGTCTCGCCCGGCAGCGAGTCCGGGTCCGGCACGAGCGGCGGTATCGCACCGGCGGCCAGCGTCTCGAGCTGCTGCAGCTGCGTTTGGCCGCGCGCGTCGACGGCCGTCCCTGAGCCCTCGAAGGCGTTGCGGTGCAGCCCGACGAAGCCCGCGTCGCGCAGCAGTACGCCGGTCAGCGCCTCGTACCCAGTCAGGAACGCGTTGCGCGCGAGCAGCGTCTCGTCCGACGCGACGCCGTTCGCCTCCGCCCAAGGGAGCTTCGCCAGGCCCTCGTCGGGGTCCCACCACAGGTGCACGCCGACGCGGTCGTACTCGAAGCGGTTGTCGAGGATCCGGTTGCGCTCGCCGTGCTCGATGTTGATCCCGCCGGCCTCGTGCCCGTACCCCGCGTAGCCGTTGCCCTCGAAGTCGTTGTCGAAGAACCACGAGTCGCGGCAGTAGCCCGCCCACACGCCGCAGATCTTGTTCCCCGAGAAGCGGTTCCGCGCGACGACCGTCCCGAAGCTGAAGGTCAGCTCCAGCCCGTGGGCCGCCGCGTCCGACAGGTCGTTGCCGACGAAGACGTTGTCGTTCGAGCCGGCTCGGACGTAGTCGAAGTCGACCGGCGGCACCGCCTCGCCGAGGGCCTCGCTGCCCGCGAAGCCGAAGACGCCGTCGCCGCCGTAGGTGATCGAGTTCTCGGCGAAGAGGTTGCGGCTCGACTGCTCGAAGAGCAGCACGCCGGCCGAGTCCTGGCCGCGGTTGTAGACGCCCTCGCTGTAGCCGCGGACGCAGTAGTCGAGCGCGTTGCGCGCGATCACGTTGTCGCAGGCGCGCCACAGCGCCAGGCCCCAGCCCGACAGGTACGAGAAGTCGTTGTCGTAGACCTCGCTCTCCGACACGCGGTCGAGGATCAGGCCGTTCTGCGTGCGCCGCGCGCGGCAGCGGCGCACGGTGACGCCGCGCGAGTCCTCGATGCAGATCCCGGCGCCGTAGATCCGCCGCCACTCCTGGCCGTCGTTCGCGTGTGGCCGCAGCCAGTCGCTCGCGTCGTCCGCGGCCTGCGGCGTCGAGCGCAGTCGCTGGCGGTAGTTGTCGGAGACGTCGCAGTCCTCGAGCACGAGCCCGTCGGCCTGCGTCGCGAGCACGCCGACCTGGAAGCCGGAGGCGCGCAGGCCGCGCAGCGTGACCCCGCGCACGCCCTGCACGTTGACCCCGACGCCGGTCAGCTCGTCCCAGGGGGCGCCGTGGTTGCCGAGCAGGTGGCTGCCCGGCTCGAACTCGAGCGTGACGCCGTCGGCGACGACTTGCAGCACGCCGTCGCCCTCCGCGTCGTGCAGGACCACCCCGGGGGGGATACGGACCCGGCAAGAGCGCGCGAGCTTCGAGTCCTCGACCGTGAGGACGAACAGCGGGAGCTGCGACTCGGCAGCCTCGGGCGTCGGCGCCGCGCAGGCGCCGAGTGCGAGAGCGGCGAGCCAGGCCTGGCGCATCGAAGCGCTAGTTGCGCACGGCGCCGGCCGTCTCTTGTTCGGGGAAGAACAGCATGCCGAGGGCGCGCGAGATGCCGAACAGCACCTGGAAGTCCTCGGCGTCGCCGAGGCCGACGCGGATGGCGATGTCCACGGCCGTCAGGTGGTCGAGCTGGATCGACATGCCGCCCATGAGCGTCGTCTCCTCGCGGTCGACCTCGGGCTCCATGATGAACGCGAGCTCGCCGAAGGCCGTGATCGGCCCGCCGGTGGGCTTGCGCGTCTGAATCGCGAGGGTGTGCTCGATGTTCGTGTCCGGCTCGAACTGCTCGCCGATCAGGCCGAGCTGGTAGAAGCCGGTCGTCTCGAAGCCGTAGTAGGTCTGCTGCGCCATCAACGCGCCGAACCAGTCCGTCTCGCCGCTGCCGAGTCCGGAGGAGGGGCGGCCGCTCGGCAGCTTGGTGGAGAGCTGGAAGCCGTAGGCGGGCGAGTACATGTCCGCGTCGCGTAGCCGGTGACGCACGCCGACGAACGAGTCGCCCCAGCCGCTGCCGTCCGGCTCGCTCTCGTTGCGGTCGACCATGCGGTACGGCGAGGTCTGGACGAAGAACTCGGACCGCGGACCGAGGCCGTAGCGCACCGCGATCGGGATCTCCGCCTCGCGCCCGGACACGACCGCGCCGCCCGCCTCGACCGCGACGACCTGGTCGCCGACGGTCTCGGTTTCGCTCGAGATGAAGGGGCGCTGGGAACGCACCTGAGCGTCCTTCGGCCCCGACGCGCTGCAGGCGGCGAGCGGCAGGAGGACGAGGGGCAGGAGCAGGCGCGTGAGGGGGGCGGATCGGGGTTGCATGGCCGTAGACTAGCCTCGCGGAGGGCGAATACCAGCGCGCGGGGGCCCACGAGCGGCCTGAATGGAAATGAGCCCGGGCCCCCGGAGAGAGGCGCGCGCTGAGGCCGGTCCTGCCCGCTCTGGTGGCGCCGGCCCCGTCTCCTGGGCCGCAGGAGGCCCTCCAGCGGCCTCGGGGAAAGAAATGAATATTTATAAAGCACTTGCGGGCCAAGGGCGCATATACATTGCCGCCATGCAAGCCCAAGATCGACGCCTCGCCATCGAGGAGATCCTGACGTCCAAGGACGTGCGCAGCCAGAGTCACCTCGCGGAGCTCCTGGCCGACCAGGGGATCGAGACCACCCAACCGATGCTGTCCCGCGACCTGCGCAGCCTGCGGGTCGCGAAGCGGGACGGCATCTACCAGCTGTACAGCCCGGAGCGCGTGACACCGCTCGACAAGCTGGCGGCGCTGCTCCGCAATGCTGTCGTCGCGGGCGCCAACCTCGTCGTCGTTCAGTGCGAACCCGGCGCGGCCAGCGCGGTCGCGCGCGCGCTCGAGGCCGAGGACCTGCGCGGCATCCTCGGCACCGTCGCGGGCGACGACTCGATCTTCGTCGCGGTGGAGTCCAAGGTCGCCGGCGGCCGCATCGTCGACATGATCGAAAGCTATCTCGGAGAAGAAGTATGAAGCGCGTCCTCCTCGCCTACTCGGGCGGTCTCGACACCTCGTTCCTCGTCGCCTGGCTCTCGCGCAAGGAAGGCTTCGACGTCACGGCGGTGACCGTCGACTGTGGTGGCCTCAGCGCGGACGAGCAGGTGGAGATTCGCGAGCGCGCCCTCGCCCTCGGCGCGACGGAGTTCAGCGTGATCGACGGACGCGCGGACCTGTACACCGGCGTGCTGCGCTGGCTGGTCGCCGGCAACGTCAAGCGCGGCGACGTCTACCCGCTGTCGGTCGGGGCGGAGCGCGGGCTGCAGGCCCAGCGCGTCGCGCAGCTCGCGACCGAGGAGGGCTTCGACGCCCTCGCGCACGGCTGCACGGCGGCCGGCAACGATCAGGTGCGCTTCGAGGCGGCGCTCGCCGTCGTCGCGCCCGGCCTCGAGGTGCTCGCGCCCGTGCGGGACCTCGGCCTGTCCCGCGAGGAGCAGATCGCCTGGCTGAACGAACAGGGGCTGCCCGTGCCGCCTGCCGGCGGCCGCTACTCGATCAACGCGGGCCTCTGGGGCCTCACCATCGGCGGCGGCGAGATGCTCGACACCGCGCTGCCGCTGCCCGAAGAGGCCTGGGTCTGGACCAAGAACGGCGGGGGCGAAGCGCACCTGTCGATCACCTACTCGAACGGCCAGCCCGTCGCGCTCGATGGCGAGCCCCTGGACGCCGTGCCGCTCATCGAAGCGTTGAACCGCCGCGGCGGCGCGCTCGGCGTCGGCCGGGGCTACCACCTCGGCGACACCGTCCTCGGCATCAAGGGGCGGATCGGCTTCGAGGCGCCCGCGGCCGAGCTCTTGATCGCCGCGCACCGCGAGCTCGAGAAGCTCGTCCTGACCGAGGAGCAGCGCTTCTGGAAGGACCACCTCGGCGAGGTCTACGGCCGGCGCCTGCACCAGGGCCTGTTCCACGACCCGTTCATGCGCGACGTCGAGGCCTTCCTCGCGTCGTCGCAGTCCGCCGTGGAAGGCGTCGTGCACCTGCAGCTCGCGAACGGACACGCGACGGTCACGGGCGTCGAATCGTCGCACTCGATGCTGGCCGCGTCGGACGCCGCCTACGGCGAGCGCGCCGCGGCGGGCAGCGACCCGCGGGCGGCTGCGTTCCTCGGCCGCATCCTGGCCGAGCCCGCGCGCCTCGCGCGGGTCGCGGGCGAGCGCGCCGCAGGCGGCGCGCCGCCGGTCGAGGTGACCTCGTGAGGCGCGTCTACCTGGACAAGATCGCTTCGGTCACCAAGCGCTGCGAGCTCTCGCGGCACGCCGTGCTCGGGGATGAGATTCCGGCGGAGCCCGGCATCGTCATCGCGGCGCGGGTCCTGAACTCGAAGACGAGCTACAACACGCTCGAGGACGTGCACGGTCGCTTCGTGACGCTGCACCCCGGGGACGTCATCGCGGCCTCGCTGGGGCGCCGTGATGCGCTCTACGGCTACTCGGGCTACGTGCCGGAGTCCGTGGCGGTCGGCGATCAGCTCTGCATGCTGAACATCGGCGGCGTGGCCGGGGCCGGCGCGGAGGCCGCGCCCGGCATCGGCGAGCCGTTCCGGCTCGAGGTGCTCGGCAGCATCCTCGAGTTCCCCGAGCTCGACGTCCGCGTCGGCGTCCCTGCGGACGTCAAGCGCGCCGCGCTGCCGCCCGAGCCCATGCCGCGCAAGGTGCCGCCGGTGATCACGCTCGTCGGCACGTCGATGGACTCCGGCAAGACGACGGCGGCCGCCGTCATGATCGCCGAGCTCACGCGCCGCGGCTACCGCGTCGCGGCCGGCAAGCTGACCGGCGTCGCGCTGCGCCGCGACATCCTCGCGATGCAGGACTGCGGCGCGGAGCCGGTGGCGATCTTCACCGACTTCGGCGTCGTCACGACGACCGAGGAGAACGCCGTCGCCGCGACGCACTCGCTCGTCGCGCACCTCTCCGAGTCCGATCCGGACCTGATCGTGCTCGAGATGGGCGACGGCCTGCTCGGGACCTACGGTGTGCGCTCGCTGCTCACCGACGAAGCGGTGCGCGCGTCGATCGGGGCCGTCGTGCTCTGCGCGCAGGACCCGGTCGGTGCCTGGGGCGGCGTGCAGCTGCTCGAAGGCGAATACGACCTGCGCCCGCAGCTCATCTCCGGTCGCGTGACCGACACGCCCGTCGGTCGGCGCTACTGCAACGAGAAGCTCGACCTGCCGGCGTGGAACGCGCTGCTCGACGGGCCGGAGGAGATCCTCGCGCTCGCGAAGGCGCTGCAACCCTCGGCGGTGCAGGCGTGACGCAGCCGATCCCGACCTGGATCGTCGGCGCCAGCGGCCTCCTGGCCGGCGAGCTGGCGCGCCTGATCGCAGCACACCCGGAGTTCGAGCTGACGCACGTCGTCTCTCGCGAGGGCCGCGTCGCGCTCAGCGCGTTGCACCCGCACCTCTCGAGCTCGCTCGTGACGATCGCGCACGCGGACGCCCCGGCGGAGCTCGCTCGCCAGGTTGCGGACGCCCCCGGCGACGGGCCGGCGGTCGCGCTCTTCCTCGGACTGCCGCACGGCCAGTCCGCCAAGGCCTGGACCGCGCTCTCGTCGGAGCTGGGTGACGCCGCGCAGCGCGTCGCGGTCGTCGACCTCTCCGCCGACTACCGCATCGCGGACGCCGAGCTGTTCGAGCGCTGGTACGGCATCCCGCACCCCGACCCGAACGGCGACGAGGGCTTCGCCTACGGCCTGCCCGAGTTCCACCGCGGCCGCATCCAGGAGTCGACGCGCGTCGCCGCGCCGGGCTGCTTCGCGACGGCGCTGCAGCTCGCCGTGCTGCCCGCGGCGTACGCGGGCGCGCTCGATGCGAACTCGCCGTGGGTTCTGCAGGCCGCGACCGGCTCCTCCGGCAGCGGCGTCGCGCCGAAGCCCGGCACGCACCACCCCTTTCGGCACGGCAGCTTCAAGGCCTACTCCCCGAACGGTCACCGCCACGAGGCGGAGCTGGCGCAGGCGCTCGGCGCGCGCGGGATCGAGGCGCCGCTGCACTTCCTGCCGCACTCCGGCCCGTGGTCGCGCGGCATTCATCTGTCGGCTTCGCTGCCGCTGGCGACCGAGCTCACGCTCGAAGCCGCGCACGCGCTCTACGCCGAGGCCTACGACGGCGAGCCGTTCGTCGAGCTGCTGCAGCCCGGCGGCATCCCCGAGATGCGGGCCGTCGTCGGCTCGAACCGGGCGTCGCTCGGCGTCCACGTGCGCGGCAGCGTGCTGACGGTGCTGGCCGCGATCGACAACACGATCAAGGGCGGCTCCGGCCAGGCGTTGCAGTGCATGAACCTCCTCTTCGGACTGGACGAGGCCGCGGGGCTCCCGCGGGCCGGTCTGGGCTATTGACTCTCCACTTCATTCGACTCTTCACGAGGACCACGACGTGATCGACCTCTACCGCGCCTCCGAGTACGCCCGCCTGCACCACGGGAAGGTCATGGTGTTCAAGGTGGGTGGCGCCTGTCTCGCCCGGCGCTCGCACAGGAAAGCGCTCGCGCGCCAGCTCTCGGTCGTCGCCGCCTTCGGCGTACGCCCCGTTGTCGTCCACGGCGGCGGTCCCCAGACCGCGGAGCTGCAGGAGCTCCTCGGCGAGACGCCCGAGAAGGTCGATGGCCGCCGGGTGACGAGCGAGGTCGGGCTGCGCGCGCTGCGGCTCGCGACGGTCGGTGACCTGAACTCGGCGCTCGCCGCGCAGCTCACCTCCGAGGGCGCGCCGGCCGTCGGCGTCTGCTGCGCCTCGGCCGGCATCGTGACGGCCACGCGCCGCGCGCCGATGGAGACGAGCCAGGGCACGGTCGACTTCGGCCTCGTCGGCGACGTCACCGGTGTGAACCCCGGGCCGATCGTCGCGCTGTCGGACGCGGGCTACGTGCCCGTGCTCGGGCCGCCGGCCTACGACGGTGCGGGCGGCTTTCTCAACGTCAACGCGGACAGCCTCGCGGCCGAGCTCGCCATCGCGCTGGGCGCGGCGAAGCTCGTCGTGCTCTCCGACACGCCCGGGATCCTGCGCGACCCGAAGGACGCCCACAGCGTGCTCGGCGCGCTGAGCCTGTTCGAGCTGGAGGAGCTGGCGGCCTCCGGCGCGCTGCAGGGCGGCATGGCGGTCAAGGCCAAGGCGATCCGGCGCGCGATCGAGGGCGGCGTCGAGCGCGTGCACGTCGTCAGCGGACTGAGCCCCGAGGCACTCCTCGGCGAGCTCTACACGACCCAGGGCACGGGCACGCTCGTGACCACCGAGAAGCAGGCGTCGGCGTCGTCGACGCCGGCGCTCGTCGACCTCCCGCGGGACTGAGCATGCTGGACGCCAACCAACGCGCGGCGCTCGAGGCCCTCCTCGCGCAGCTCGTCGCAACGAAGAGCGAGTCGGGGGACGAGGCTGCGCTGGCGGCGTTCACCTCGAGCTGGCTCGCCGAGCGCGGCCTCGAGGTCGAGGTCGTCGACCGCAGCGTCGTCGCGCGCCTGCGCGGTGGGGACGGGCCGACGCTCTTGATGAACACGCACCTCGACACCGTCCCGGCAGGCCTCGGCTGGCTCGACGATCCCTGGCGGGCCGAGTGGGAGGGCGATCGCCTCGTCGGCCTCGGCGCGAACGACGCGAAGGGCTGCGTGGCGTCGATGATGTTCGCGGCGGCCGAGCTGGCGGCGGCGCAGAAGGCAGGCGGGCCGCGGCTCGCCGGCGAGCTGATCCTCTCGCTGCACCACGAGGAGGAGACGACGAACAAGGGCATGGAGGCGGTCCTCGCGCACCTGGGATGCATGCCCGACCTCGCGATCACGGGCGAGCCGACCGGGCTCGATGTCGTGCGCGCGCAGTCGGGGCTCGCGGTGCTGCGCGCCGAGTGGGAGGGCCAGTCCTGCCACGCCGCGCACATCAGCCGGGTGGAGCACGAAAACGCGCTGCTGACGGCGGCGCGAGAGCTGTCGAACCTGCCGGCGCCGCAGGTGCTCGAGCCCGAGCACGAGCTGCTCGGCCCGAGCACTCTCGCGCCGACGGTGATCCGCGCCGGCGAGCGACACAACAAGATCCCTGACCACACCGAGGTCGTGTTCGACGCGCGCCTCGCCGCGCCGCACGACGCGGACGAGTGCCTGGAGTTGCTCGGCGCAGCGATGCCGAACGCGAAGCTGTCGGTGCGCTCGAAGCGCCTCGGCCCGGTCGAGACGGCGGCGGACCACCCGCTCGTGCGGCTGGCGCTCGAGGCGACGGGCAAGGCCGCGGCGACCGGCTCGAACACCTTGAGCGACATGGCGCTCCTGCCCGGCGTCCCGGCGATCAAGTGCGGACCCGGCGAGACGGTGCGCTCGCACACGCCGAACGAGTACATCACGAAGGACGAGCTCGCGGCGGGCGCGGCCTTCTACACCCGAATCGTCCCAGCCGCCCTGGCGGCGCTGCGTGGAGAGGTCGTGCGATGAGCGCTTCGGAAGGAACGGGACGCGAGTTCCACAGCCCGGTCTGGGATCGCGGCGAGGCGATCGATCCGGTGATGATGGCCTACACCATCGGCGACGACTGGGTCATGGACCAGCGCCTCGTCGAGGTCGACATCCGCGGCTCGCTGGCGCACGTCGACGGCCTGTTCGCGGCGGAGCTGTTGAAGGCGGAGGACCACGCGGCGATTCGCGCGGGACTCACCAAGCTGCTCGAGAGCTGGAAGCGGGGCGAGTGGAACGTCGAGGCGGGGGACGAGGACGTGCACTCCGCCGTCGAGCGACGGCTGACCGAGGCGATCGGCGAGCCGGGCAAGAAGCTGCACACCGGCCGTAGCCGCAACGACCAGGTCGCGGTCGACATGCGCCTCTGGCAGCGCATGGCGCTCGAGATCGTGGAGGAGCGCCTGGATGACGTGGTCGACGCCCTGAGCGGCCTGCGCGACGCGAACGCCGCGCTGCCGATCCCGGGCTACACGCACCTGCGACGCGGCATGCCGTCGTCGATCGGGGACTGGGCGGGCGCGCACCTGGTGGCCTTCGAGACGAGCCGACACGAGTTCGGGCCCGCGCGCGAGCGCATCGCGACCTGTCCGCTCGGGAGCGGCGCCGGTTACGGCGTGCCGCTGCCGCTGGACCGTGCGCACGTCGCGGAGGCGCTCGGCTTCCGCGCGCCGGAGACGCCGGTCACGGCGACCCAGCTCTTCCGCGGTCGCGCGGAGCTCGCGTTCCTCAACGCGCTCGAGTCGATCGCCCTCGACATCGAGAAGCTCTCCTGCGATCTCTGGCTCTACACGACCGAGGAGTTCGGCTTCGTCAAGCTGCCCGTCGAGCTGACGACGGGCTCGTCCCTGATGCCGCACAATCGGAACCCGGACCTGATCG
>Ga0316204_10006277_pt1 | contig 18427 bp, 19 predicted proteins | sample 6monrhotite_MG_2_FD_205661 | JGI IMG/M metagenome (GOLD analysis project Ga0316204, IMG submission 205661) | Microbial mat bacterial communities from mineral coupon in-situ incubated in ocean water Damariscotta River, Maine, United States -... | ecosystem: Environmental > Aquatic > Marine >... | reverse complement strand
CGTAGTGTGCTAATGGCATTTTATGAAGGGTTGACTCATGATCAGCTTTCACGTTGCCTTAGTGTGCCATTGGGCACAGTGAAAAGCTGGATACGTCGTAGCCTTGAGAAAATCAAGGAGTGCCTGGGTTAATGGCTATCGAACAGAATAGTGATTTAGCAGCTGAATATGTTCTGGGTACATTACAGGGAACAGCGCGACTGAAATTTGAGCATTTGTTGCGTCAGAATCCAGCAATGCGTCAACGCGTTTATGCCTGGGAAGAACGGTTATTTTGTTTGACTGAAGGTATTACACCCGTCAAACCCCGAAAGCGTGTCTGGAAAAATATTCATAAACGTATTAACCCGGAGAAGAAAACGGGTCTATGGGGTCATCTTGGCTGGTGGCGAGGTGTGGGTGTAGCTACCAGTATGATGTTATTGGTTCTGAGTGTTTATATTATTCAGGTTGAAATAGCACCAGAGCCTGGGTTACCAACAGTAGCTATTTTAAGTGACAAATCATCTCAAGCTGGCTGGGTTGTGCAAACGAGTCTTGATAAACGCATCATGACAGCTCAGGCATTAACTGTATCTGATCCCGGAAAAAATAAAGCCTATGAGTTATGGATGCTGCCAAAAGGTGAAGCACCTAAATCATTAGGTCTTTTGCCACTCAAGGGAAAACGGAAACTTGATCTGACAGATGAAAGATTGGCTGTATTGAAACGTTCCGGAGCACTGGCCGTGAGTCTTGAGCCTGCGGGAGGTTCACCAACAGGGTTACCTACTGGTCCGGTTTTATATCAAGGTAAGATATTGATTATATAAGTATTATTTAAATAGCTATGAATGAATAATATTTTTTGCATCCAAAGCGACAGACACTGCGTATATATCCTCGAATACAAAAAAACATGTCGAGGAAAAAAGGATGAAAAAACGTTTATTAAATTGTGCAGTTGCCGTGGCTGTTACAGCCAGTACAGGGATGCTCAGTCTCTCAACCAGTTATGCTTCAAGTCACCGTGAAGCCCCCAATATTACCCGAATGCCTAAAGTCGATTCTACTGACTTTTATATGTTCAATAGTTATGAATCAGGTCGTGAAGGATTTGTTACCCTGATAGCAAATTATCAGCCTTTTCAACTTCCACAAGGTGGTCCTAATTATTTTTCTATGGATCCATCAGCATTGTATGAGATTCATATAGATAATGATGGTGATGCAATTGAAGATTTAAGTTTTCAGTTTAATTTTAAAAATAAACTTGTTAATAATAAAGGCATTACTCTGGATGTTGGCCCGGAAGGTAACAAAGAAACAGTAGCGATTGCCTTGAAACAGGCGGGTGGAATCGGCGTGAGCGCAGGAAATGATAATCTTGGGTTCAGGGAAAGTTATACTTTGACGATGGTGAAAGGTGATCGTCGCCGCGGCAGAAAACACAGGGTCACACACGCAGTGACTGGCGACAGGAATTTTACCAAACCTTTTGACTATGTGGGTGAAAAAACTCTTGGTAATAGTGCCGCGTATGAATCCTATGCCCGTCAATATGTGAGTCCGATAAATGTACCAGGTTGTGGCCAAGGTAATGTTTTTGTGGGCCAACGTAAGGAATCTTTTGCGATTAATCTGGGTGAGATATTTGATTTGGTTAATTTTGCACCGATTGAAGGATCGATAGCACAAGACAAATTAAATGATGATCTGAGAAGTCAAAATATCACTACTATTGCACTGGAGTTGCCGGCAAGTTGTTTAACTGCATCGGGTTCAGACATCATTGGTGGGTGGACTTCGGCGAGTATGCGTCAGGTTCGTATCCTGAATCGCAGGGCGACGTTTAATAAGCCCGAAGTAAATGGTGGTGCATGGACACAGGTTTCTCGGTTGGGTAGCCCATTGGTCAATGAGTTGGTTATTGGTTTGAAAGACAAAAATCGTTTTGGTGTAAGTGAACCTAAAGATGACGGACAGTTTGTAACATACGTTACGAATCCAACGTTACCAGCTTTATTGGATATTCTGTTTAGAAAGGCTGTTGGTAGCACCACTGATATAGCACCCAATAACTTTCCGCGTAATGATTTGATTGCTGCATTCCTGACAGGTTTTACAGGAGTTAATCAACCGGATGGTGTTGTAGCGTCAGAAATGTTACGTCTGAACACAGCAATACCGGCAGTTGAGGCAAGCCTGCAGAGTACATTTGGGGTCGCAGGAGATGACTTGGCCGGTTTCCCGAATGGCCGTCGCCCTGGTGATGATGTAGTGGATATTGCATTACGTGTTGCGATGGGTCGTTTGTGCCATCCGGTTCCTGTGAATGGTGTTGATACTGATCTTGGCTTATGTACACCAGAACAGGCCCCTGTCGGTACCGTTGCTTTCACAGACGGCGCACCTCTTAGTGCCGCTGATTTTAACTCGGTATTCCCTTATTTGAACACGCCAGTCGCGGGTTCACCTAACAATTAAAATAAGAAATATACCACTTCCTCATTATGAGGGAGTGGTTCTAGGAGATAGCAATGAAGTATTTACATATATTTTCGGTATTATTTTTACTCATTACGTCGGCTTGTGGAGGTGGTTCTAACAATACAGGTCAGAGTTTTACTGAATTCACTAATCAGAGTTTTGTAGCTGGTGAAGATGAATCATCCATGGATATAAATGATATAAAGTTCATATTAGATGCGGATGATAATGAATCGATATTCGACACCTTGATAACGGACGGAGAATTTACCGTATAACATAGTGATGGAGTGGTGTCATGATACACCACTCCATTGGAGTTAGTAATGCGACAATATCTAATAGCACCTTTTCTGATACTTTTTATTTATACGCAATCTGTACATTCACATGGTCCTGCGCATACACATAAAACACCTGATGCTAATAAAGCATTTGCTGTAAAAGTAATGTCAGTCCAGAAGATGATGGAAAGAGATCAGGCTAATTTGGGACACCTGGAGGAATTGATTGAGCTCTTGATTCAGGAAGGTAGGCGTACATCGCATGAACAATATTTTTCCGATGCAGAAAAAATCTTAAAACCCTATATTTTGAAAAATAGGTTCAATGACAGATTGTTATTACAATGGGCTGATATTTTACAAAGGACACATCGTTTCAATCAATCGGCAGTTGTACTGGATAAATTGATAAATAAAGATGCTAATAACCATCAGGCCAGGTTAATGAGAGCGGTTATTGCGTATGTTTCAGGTGACTTTGACAGGGCTGGCAAGGAATGCAGTAATCTGATAGGTAAAACAGAGATGTTGCTGGCGGTGACCTGTATCACGCAAGTAAAAGGAATGACAGGCAACTTATCATCATCTATTGATTTGCTTGAAAAGACGTTAAACACATATCAGGCAGATAGTAGTGCTGTGTCTGAAGCAGAACGCTGGGCAGTTACTGTATTATCTGAAATGTATTTTCGTGCAGCTAAAGTTTCGGAAGGTCGGCATGCTATTGGGCGCATGATAAATAAAAAACCGAAAGATTATTACCTGCTTGCATTATTGGCTGATAGTTTACTGGAGCAGGGAAAAAATACTGAAGTGATACGTTTGATTGGTGAGAATAAGGATAATGATAAATTATTGCTTCGAGTGGTGATAGCAGAAAAATCATTAGGCAAACATCATACTGCAAACAGACGTAAACTTAATAGTCGGATGCATAAACTTTGGCATAATAGAGATGAAGGTAACGCGGGTGTTTTAGCGCGGTATTATCTGGATGTTAATAAAAAAATACACCGTGCTGTTGAAATGGCGAAATTGAATTGGCGCACGCAGCGTGGTCCGGATGATATTTTGCTGTTGCAACGAAGCCTGTGGGCTGGTGGAGATAGTGTAGGATTATCAAAGTTGTCTGGCTGGTTGAGTCAAACCGGTTATGAAGATTATCGACTTCTGAAATATGAAAATGCCAGAGAAAAAAGTTAAAGACTATTCTTTTGTGGCCATGGCTACGGTGTATTGTTTGCCTTGTTTGAGTTTTTTATAGTTGCCAAATATTTCTTTGAAGTTACGTTCGATGTATTTTCGTAATCCTGTGATGGTAACTACGTAAATACGCCCGCCTGGTTTGAGTTGTTCAAGTGCATCTGTCAGCATGATAGTCATCATTTCGCTGCCCACTTTTGCGGGTACATTTGAAACAATACAATCAAAACGTTTCTCACGAATATGTTGCAGGCCATTGCTGAGTTTAATGTCACAATTGCCAATATTATTAATAGCAGCATTTTTTTTACTGTATTCAATGGCCATGAAATCCTTGTCGACCATGGTCGTCGTGCCGTTAGGTGCCAGTTTGGCCATGGTCAGGCCAATAGGACCATAACCGCAACCCAGATCAAGGCAATCGTCAGATGGTTCGAGTGTGAGGAAATCCAGAAGCATGATGGTGCCTTTATCGATAGATTTAGGCGAGAATATTCCCCATGTACTATGAAAGGTTAATGATTGGCTGCATAGGGTTTCCTGGAAAACGATATCTTCGCGGATTTTTTGTAACTTGCTGATATTTTTCATGTTCTTGAGTGTGATGTCCCTAAGTTTTTCTGACTCATATTAATGTTTAATGGCCAATTCTTAAAATGTGTAAGGGTACTGTTTTTTATAAAGAATTACAAAATATTACCGATATATCTAAACATGTTATTTATGCTGAAAAAACACTTTTTCCGGAAGTCAGGTAAGACATGATCCTTGAGCGTATGGGAGGCCTGCTAAAACTTGGTGTAAGGCAAAAAGTCCTGCTTGTTTTGCTTACTGTATTACTGACGGCATTAACAGTCAGCGGCTGGATGGCAATCAAACAGGAAAAACAGGACACCCTGAAAGAAATTAATCAACGAGGTGAGGATATAGGCCGGTTTGTGGCTAAATCCCTTTCATACAGTGTGGTCGGATATGATTATCATACGATTCAGTTATTGCTTCATGAAATTGCTATTTCAGAGGATATAGATTATGCCAAGGTACTAAGTCTTAAGGGAAACACCATGGCTGAGTCCGGTGACCTTGATAAGTCAGATGATACGATTGTTATGATTCGCCGCAATATAACGCTTGATGAAGAAACGGTGGGTAAATTGGTTCTTGGTTTGAGTACGCGCCACATCATTAATCGTATTGAGTCACAAAAATATACACTCCTGAAACGTGAAGCCATTATTATTTTACTGATTGCCTTTGGCGAATTTCTGGCGTTATCATTCATTATTGTCAGACCGGTGAGTGTTATGTCGGCGTCTCTCAAAGACAATGTAGATGAGAATGGACGCATAACTGGCATGATTCCAATCAAATCCAGGGATGAATTTGGGCATCTTGCCGATTCGTTCAACACGTTGGGTAAACAATTAAATAATGCCAATGATCGATTGCAGGCGAAAATAGATATTGCTGATCAGCAATTAATTGAAACTAATAAACAGTTAGTCGCACAGTCACATGAACTGAAAAAAATTAGTGAAGAATTTCGAGTCATGTCAATTACTGATGGTTTGACAGGCTTGTTTAATCGTCGGCATTTTGAAGAACTTATGTTGTCAGAATTAAAGTTTTCACATCGTCATAAAGATTGTAATAGTCTGATTATGATTGATATCGATTTTTTCAAAAAAATAAATGATAACTTTGGCCATCCTTGTGGTGACCATGTTCTTCAAAAAGTGGCCGGAGCATTGAAATATAGGTTAAGAGAATCTGATATTCTATGTCGACTGGGAGGCGAGGAGTTTGTCGTGTTTTGTAAAAGGGCAGACCAGTCAGGAGTGACCAGTATTGCAGAAGATCTGCGACAGCAGATAGAGGAAATGAAGATCAGGTATGGTGGTCACAAGTTAAAGGTTACTATCAGTATAGGTATGGCCACAGATTATTGTGGTGAAAAAGAAGATGATTTGGAAAACCTGTATAAAAAGGCTGATACGGCAGTTTATTACAGTAAACAAAATGGCAGAAATTGTGCAACACATTATGATGATATTTTCGCTGATTTGGAATAGCGTGAAGGAGATAATAGAATGAATATACTAAGTAAATTATTTGTAACAGTGTTCGCTTTTACGATAATGTTACCTACATTCGCAGAAAAGCCTGCTTTAAAGCTGGGTTCTGTTGCTATGGATATTCCAGCTGTTATGCACAAACGTTTGACCCCGCTTAAGTTATACCTAAGTCAGCAATTAGACATGCCTGTGTCATTAAAGTTGTCACCTAATATGGGGGCCGCTATTAAATCGGCAGCGTCGGGCGAAGTTGATTTGGCCTATTTGACACCCGTGGCTTATCTGAAAGCGCATGAACAAGGTGGCGCACAACTGGTTGCAAAAACAGTGACGAAAGGAAAGGCATCTTTTCAGCTTATGATTGTTGTCAGGGATGATAGTCCAATCAAAACAGTTAGTGATCTTGTAGGTAAGAATTTTGCGTTTGGTGACAAGCGTGCGTTGTTGCAACGTGCTGCTGTAGTGGGTTCAGGTGTTAAATTGGAGCAGTTTTCAGAATATCGGTTTCTGGGTCATTACGATAATATCGCACGTGGTGTAATGAGTAAGGATTTTGATGCAGGTGTATTAAAGGATACTATGGCCTTTAAGTGGCAAGATAAAGGTTTACGTATACTGTATAGCTCTCCTGATTTGCCACCTTACAATGTTGTGGCCAGTAAAAATGTTGATGCAAAACTGCTGAAAAGATTGCAGCAAGCGTTTCTGCAGTTGGATGGTAAAAACCCGAAACATCTGGAAATAATCAAGGCCCTGGATAAAAAATATGATGGTTTTGCAGCAACCAGTGACAAAGAGTATGACGTGATACGTCAACTTATTAAACCCTTTGTGAGAAAATAATCTGATCATTTATTGTTACATATAAAAGTGCGAGTTCGTTGAAATGTAATGCTATAATGCATTCTTGTTTGCAAATGATACGCGGAGTCGAATATGTTAACTACTGGTCAGTCAGCACCTGTTTTTAAAACACGGGATCAAAATAATACCCCTGTCAGTCTTACGGACTTCACTGGAAGCAAGAATGTCATTCTGTATTTTTATCCTAAGGATGATACGCCAGGTTGTACGATAGAAGCTAATCAGTTTACAGCACTTGCGAACGAATTTACTCAGTTTGATACAGTCGTTCTGGGTGTTAGCAAAGATGATTGTAATAGTCATAAGCAGTTTATCGAAAAATTTGATTTAAAAGTTGGATTGCTGGCCGACACCTCCGGGGAATTATGTGAGCAGTATGGTGTTTGGCAGGAAAAAGAAAAGAATGGTATTAAAAAAATGGGTATCGTACGTTCTACATTTGTTATTAACAAGGAAGGCGAGTTGATTTACGTAGAGTATGGCGTTAGTCCGGAAGGCCATGCCCAATCTATGCTTGATATCATCAAACAGTCTTCTTAAGCGTCGGAACAGGTGCTAAGTTGTTACTTGTCATGATAGATCAAATGGTCACCATGCTGGTCATGTGATAGTCGTGATATCCCCGCATTAGAGATTTTAATCCGATACAGTCCAATGGGAGCTGCATTTAATGCTTGTGCAATGATTGCTCGAATGACACCGGCGTGTGCCACAATCAGTATGTGTTTACCTGCGTGTTGTTTTATGTGTTTCTGATAGGCCTGCGTAACGCGCTGAATAAAAAAATCCAGTTCCTCTGCGCCTTCTGGCCTACAATTAACCGGGTCATGGTAGAACCCTTCGTATTCCTTCAAACGCTCGGTTTTTAATTGTTCCCTGGTTTTACCTTCCCAGACGCCAAAACCGACCTCTCTGAAATCGTGTTCGACGCTGACGGAAATATTATGTGTATTGCTAAGTTCTTGTGCGAAGTCATGGCAACGTATCATGGGTGACGTGACTATATGATCCCAGGGAGGAACACCAGTGGTCGCATTGCGCATTTGGCTCCAGCCTTTTTCACTTAACGGGTCGTCTATATTGTGGCCACGGTATTTACTGCCGCCTATAGGTTCGCCATGGCGAATCAGGTCTATGATTGTTTCAGTCATCTAGTTTTTGCTTTTGAAAGGTACGACACTTGAGTCTTCAGGCAGATTCTCTGCCAGCTCTTCACCCAGTAACATTTCCATGGCTTCGAGTGTGCGGTCGTGGATCAAATCTGCCGATGCATGCCATGTTCTCACCTCGCAGTTGACAGGCTCATGAAGGTTTTCTCTGTGTTCTGTCTCGAATAATGTCCAGCCTATGATGGGGAAATCATTCAGTACACGGTCGACAACAACCCAGGCGTCTCTCTGCAGGATTAAATCCAGATGTTTGAGTCGAGGTATGCGAAAGCGTACCTGCTCTCCCAGGTGATTGAGTGCGACTTGAACATGGTTATAGTAATTCGCATCAATGCTGGAGGCATAATGCTTGAATAAGGGTAATTCGTTATGGCGAGTATAAAGATCTAATCCCATGATGTGTGGTCAAAACTTAGTGTTGTTATGAAAGTCATCAGGGGATTTAGACCATATGGATTATTTAATGTTCAGCTCTACCGTGCGCATCGAGTAAGGTATTGGTCATGATGCGATCTGTATAGGCCATGGCAATGGCAGAAAAGATGAAGGTCATATGAATGATAACTTGCCACATGACTTCAACCTGACCGGCTGCTACTAATTGTTCAGCAAGTGCGGCTGACGTATTTCCTGGAATCTCAACATTTTTGACTTCAATAAATGTTTTTAGCAAGTGTATTGATGATATACCAATCAATGCCATGGAAAGTTTGATTTTCATGGTGGCGGCATTTACGTGTGACAGCCATTCAGGTTGATCCGGGTGTTCTTTTAAGTTTAGTCGAGAAACAAAGGTTTCATAACCGCCAATGATAACCATGATGAGAAGATTAGCGATCATGACAACATCAATCAAACCCAGCACAATTAACATGATTTCTGCTTCACCGATTTTACTGGCCTTGCCTACCAGATGACTCAGTTCAATCATGAAGTGATAGACATAGACACCTTGAGCAACTATCAGGCCGAGATAGAGTGGTGCTTGTAACCAGCGACTCCAGAAGATCATTTGTGACATCATGCCAAGTGACATGCCGCGCAGGGATTTATCTTGCTTTTCCATCTTTACCTCAAAATAGCGGGGTTGTTTATGAAGTCAAACTGGCGAACAAGGTTGGTAATTGTTCGGGTAGTCGGTCAACATGGTCAATAACGGTGTAATTGTTTGCGCCAAATATTCTTTTAACGTAATTATCGGCATTCGGATCCAGTGTCAGACAATATGACAATACACCTTTGCTGTAGAGTTCTTCAACGGCCTTTTTGGTGTCATGGCGCAGGTGCTGCGGATCACGTTCATCAATATCCGCAGGCTCGCCATCAGTCACGATCAGGATCAGTTTGCGACGTTCTGGTTGTTTGAGCAGGTGTTGCCCTGCATGACGTAGTGCTGCTCCCATACGCGTCGACAAGCCGCCTTGCATGCCAGCCAGACGTGACTTGGTTTCATCATCAAAATGCTGATTGAAGTCCTTGAAGCGATAATACTGCACGTCATGGCGTCCATCTGAGGCAAAACCATGTAACGCAAATGGATCGCCAATACCGTTGATAGCTGTTGATACTAGTGTGGCCGCTTCACGTGTTAATTGCAGTACTGTTTTGTCTGAGCCTTGCATGGACTCATTGGTGGACTCGGATAAATCCATCAAAACGACAACAGCCAGGTCACGATTTTTGAGTACATTGCGCATGGTGATACGTGGGTTGGGCTGTTCACCCATGCGTATTGATATCATGGCATCAACGGCTGCATTAAGATCGATCTCGTCGCCGTCTTCCATGTTGCGCACACGTTGTACGCCTTCTGGTGTTAACAGGTCAATAATCTGTTTAATACGATGGGCAACGGGTCGGTATTCGAGCAGGATTTTTTCAATGTCTGCCGGGTTACCTTTGGGTTGACGACGTTCATATACCGTAGCCCAGTCAGGACGATGTAATTGAATCTGATAATCCCATTCCTGATAATGGAATGGATCGGAGACCGGTTCTTTGCCCCACATGTCATTAAAGCTGATTTGTTCATCAGTCAGGTCATCTTCATAGGGACGCATATTGGTTTCACAAGTCCAGATTTCCTGGGCATCGTCACCAGCCAGTTCACAATCGACTTCATTTGCCATTTCTATGACGCTAACGGTTTTGCGAACCTGACGTTGGCTGGCAGAAACGTATTCAAAGCCAACATCCCAGCTAAATTCTGCGAATTCCCAGACAAACCGGTTGTCATCACGATAGGGTGTACGAATGCGTTCGAGAATTCTCAAGCTGGGTACTTCGCGACGCTTGGAGAAAATATTAAAGAGCTCCAGGCCCATGTGCCAGGAATACTGATTGTTATCCTGTTCTTTTTCGATCTTATCATGGAAACGTTGCACGAATGAACTGATTTCCTGGTCGTCAGTTTTAACGTCATTATCTATCAGCATGAGTGAAATGCGTTCAAGCACCAGCATCGTAGGATGCTCAGGTGCGTCTTCATAGTCTAGGCTGAGTAGAGATCGCCATAGTTTTTTCAAACCAGGAAATTCTTGTGTCGCTTTATACTCAATGCGTGCGTCTTCTATAAATCCAATGAAAAACATTTGCGCAGGGCTTAGCTCCTCAGCAGATATCGCTGAAGTCGAATAACTCAAATGTGCAGCCATGTGTGCAGCCGTGGCACGGTATAATTCCAGACCAGGTACATCGCCGATATCATCAACGGCATCTGGCATATGAAAAATAAGATTTTCGATGTAAGGCCTGAAGTCGGTGTAATCGGCACCCGTAGGGCGTAAGAAAAAGTCGCGGCCCCATAAAGCACGCAAATAGAAATTTAGTTTACGTTGTGTATCGATAAATAAAACACCGCGACGCTCCTTCATAAGAACCGCCTGACTATCTTGCGATTCCAGATTAAAATAGGCTGTCAGGTTTTTATAATCGCGACGGTATGCCTGAGTTCCAAACTGTACCCAGCGACGTAAACCACTTAATGTTAACTTTGAAAGTAGTTCATCAATATGGTTTAACATCGGACGTATGCCACGTGATGCGGTAGACGCGGTTTGATGAATGAGTGTCAGGTAACCACGAAATAACTCGGCATCACCCAGTCGGCGTGCAGCCGTTGGCAAGCTGTTAAACAGCAAAGACACGACCTCGGCAGACGTCATGGATGAGAGTTTTAACGCTGCATTGATACTGTCTTGCATAACATCTTCGCCACACTCTTTTACCACCAGTGGAATTTGCTGAAGATAGGAGATAACGACATCCGAACCGCGACCAAGGTTACATAGTGATTTACCACCTTCGAGGTAAGTTTCGAGACCAGCAGGTGACATAACACGCGATGCCTCCTGGAAACTGCCCTCAAGGACATCTCTCACTTCCGGAGCAAGGTCTTTTATCTCTTCTTCGTAATCTTTTAGGCTAACACTCATAACAATTAAATTTTCACCATTCAATCCACACCGTAGTAGTTAACAGTGTTTTTGTGTATGCAATCAAGCTGGGCCTTCTCAGGCCACCGCAAAATTATTTCCCTAGGAAACGAAGAACGTGCTAACCGCTGCAGCCAGGGTTTCACGCATATCCGGATCGTCGGTTAACGGTGTTACCATGGTCATATTACAAGCGGCTATAGGTTCTACGCCTTTGTGAATTAACTGACCTGCATAAACGAGCAGACGGGTAGAAATACCTTCATCGAGACCGTGACCTTTGAGGTTGCGGGCACGGTGCGCAATATGAACCAGCTTACCAGCGGTTTCTTCATCAACACCAGATTCTTTCGAAACGATAGAGATTTCTATTTTTTCTTCTGGATAGTCAAAGTCCAGTCCGCCAAACCGTTGCTTGGTAGATTGTTTCAGGTCTTTCATCAAACTTTGATAGCCCGGATTATATGAGATAACCAGTTGGAAATCAGGGTGGGCTTCAATCAGCTCGCCTTTTTTATCCAGTGGCAGAGTACGGCGGTGGTCAGTCAGTGGATGGATAACAACGGTAGTGTCCTGACGTGCTTCAACGACCTCATCGAGGTAACACATGGCACCTATACGTGCGGCCGTAGTTAATGGGCCGTCTTGCCATTTTGTGCCGTCGGCATCCAGGAGAAAACGACCGACGAGGTCAGAGGCGGTCATGTCTTCGTTACATGCAACCGTGATCAGTGGGCGCCCCAGTTTGTAAGCCATGTATTCGACAAAACGTGATTTACCACAACCGGTCGGGCCTTTTAACATCATCGGCATACGTGCATTATAGGCGGCTTCATAAAGCTCTATTTCATCGGCAACCGGCTCGTAATAAGGTTCGGTCTTAACAATATATTGCTTAGGATCAACACTGTTATCTTTATTCGACATAACACACCTTTTTATAGAAATAATAAATTCGTTGATTACTTATTTTTCGTCATCAGTTTCAAGTTCGCCAGACCAGCCTGAAGCTTTGGCCCTTTCAATGGCTGCATTGTGTATTTTTTCATGACGTTGTCTTAATTCATCAGGCAAATGGCTGACCAGGCAACCATATTTGTCCCATTCGGCATTGACCTTGTCTAATAAAGTGTCAATCCCGGATAGGTTCCAGCCTTCACAGGTTTCGGTTTCGGGGATCAATTCAAATACCCAGGCATCACGAATGATTTTACCAATCGTGGTCATTCCGCCTTGTACGTCTTTATCGATACCGATATATGTTTTTGGTTTGTTGGCCATAATCCTACCATTTTAAAAAATAAAGCCCCTGTCGGAAACAGTCCGGTCAGGGGCTCGATCTTTATGGTCTTACCCTGTCGTCTTTATACAGCAACGCCGCGGTGAACAACCATGGCAGTACCTGCAGACTGTGCAAAGTTATCAAAACCCAGCAGACGAACGTGATTGTTCGGATGTGCTTTATGACAATTTTCGATTTCTGCCAGAATAGCGTCTACGTCAGTTTCACCAAACATAGGCAGCTTCCACATGTACCAGTAGTTGCTGATCGCATTTTCTGGTTCAGTGTGTTCAATACCCGGGTTCCAGCCTTTATCAACGATGTATTGAATTTGAGCGCGAGTAGACTCGGTGCTCAAAGCAGGCAGGTAAGAAAAGGTTTCATATTTACGGCTCTGGGCAGCATCGCTCAGGCTTGAATTATAATCTTGTACGTCACTCATTGTGATTTACTCCAAAATATTTGTTCGATTAAGCGGCAAGGTGCATCGCTTTGCAGCTAACACCTTGCCGATCAATTATTAGTCGCTTACTTATGTGCAACGTCAATCTTGTCAACAGTATCAAATTCGAATTTGATCTCTTTCCAAGTTTCCATAGCGATCTTGAGCTCTGGGCTGTGTTTAGCCGCTTTAGTAAGGATGTCCTTACCTTCTTTCTCAAGCTCAACACCAGAGTTACGTGCTTCAACACAAGCTTCAACCGCAACACGGTTAGCAGCAGCACCAGCGGCGTTGCCCCAAGGGTGACCCAATGTACCACCACCGAACTGCAGACAAGAATCATCACCGAAGATGCTAACCAGTGCAGGCATGTGCCATACATGGATACCACCAGACGCTACAGGAATAACACCTGGCATTGCGCCCCAATCCTGATCGAAGAAGATACCGCGTGAACGATCTTCTTTAATATATGAATCACGCATGATGTCGATCCAACCCAGAGTTGCATCACGGTCGCCTTCCAGCTTACCAACAACAGTACCGGAATGCAGATGGTCACCACCAGACAGACGTAATACTTTAGTCAGTACACGGAAGTGGATACCGTGGTGCGGGTTGCGGTCAAGTACAGCATGCATTGCACGATGGATATGCAGCAGCATACCATTGTCTTGACACCATTGAGCCAGCTGAGTATTAGCTGACAGACCACCAGTCAGGTAGTCATGCATGATGATTGGCGCGCCAATTTCTTTCGCGTATTCAGCACGTTTCATCATTTCGTCAGAAGTAGGTGCTGTAACGTTCAGGTAATGACCTTTACGCTCACCAGTTTCTGCTTCTGCTTTATGGATAGCTTCCATAACGAAGTCAAAACGATGTCTCCAGCGCATGAAAGGCTGTGAGTTAACGTTTTCGTCATCTTTAGTGAAGTCAAGACCACCACGCAGACCTTCGTAACAAGCACGGCCATAGTTTTTAGCAGACAGACCCAGTTTAGGTTTGATAGTACAACCCAACAGAGGACGACCGTATTTGTTCAGAATGTCACGTTCAACCTGGATACCCTGAGGTGGTCCATTACAAGTCATAACGTAAGCAACTGGGAAGCGAATATCTTCAAGACGAAGCGCACGCAGAGCTTTAAAGCCGAATACGTTACCAACTAAAGAAGTCAGAACGTTTACAACTGATCCTTCTTCGAACAGATCGATTGGGTAAGCAACGAAAGCGTAGAAACAAGTGTCATCACCTGGTACGTCTTCGATTGAGTATGCACGGCCTTTATAATAGTCAAGGTCAGTTAACAGGTCAGTCCATACAGTCGTCCATGTACCAGTTGAAGATTCAGCGGCAACAGCAGCTGCAACTTCTTCACGTGGCACACCTTCTTGTGGAGTGATCTTGAAACACGCCAGAATATCGGTATCTTTCGGGGTGTACTCGGGCATCCAGTACGTTTCGCGGTATTCTTTAACACCAGCGCTATAGGTCTTGGCCATGGTGGCTCCTCCTAAGGGTTAATAAAAAAAATCTTGCCAAATCGGCGTCAGGGTCATTCAATCTAAACACTACAATTGATCCCTGAATCGCATCTGTTTAATCAGATGCATTTGTTGTAGATGCTGAAGTATAGACCGTACTTGCATAAAGTAAATTAAATAATTATGATTGCAACCATAAGCTTTTACTTATGGTTGCATTATGAATGTCACACTTCGCCAATTAAAGGTGTTTGAGGCTGTTGCCAGACACCTTAATTATACCCAGGCCGCACAGGAGCTGCATTTGACTCAGCCTGCTGTTTCTATGCAAATCAAGCAGTTAGAGAGCAATATCGGCTTAAATCTGTTTGATCAGATAGGTAAAAAGACCTATCTGACCGAGGCAGGTGATGAGATGTACCATTATAGTCGAGTTATTGCCCAGCAACTGGAAGAAGCCGATGAGGTGATCGAGCAGTTAAAAGGTGTCCAGCGTGGTCGATTGACTATATCGGTTGCCAGTACAGCTAATTATTTTGCCACACGCCTGTTGGCCGAATTTTCCAAAAAATATGAATTTACCAGTTTCAGTCTTGATGTAACCAATCGAGAAAGCCTGTTACAACAGCTTGAGAACAATGAGCCCGATTTGGTGATTATGGGCAGGCCGCCGGCAGACAGAGGTCTGATCGCTGAGGAATTCATGAAAAATCCATTAGTGGTGATCGCAGCCCCTGACCATCCGTTGGTAGGGGAAAAAGAGATTCCACTAGCACGTATGCAGAAAGAGACCTTTGTGGTGCGTGAGCAGGGCTCAGGAACCTGGATTGCCATGCAACGTTTTTTTGCCGAGCATCAGGTTAATCTGACTTCGGGAATGGAGATGACCAGTAACGAGGCTATCAAACAGGCTGTTGAGGCAGGATTAGGCTTGGGTATTGTGTCGATTCATACGCTTAGTCTGGAACTGGAAACTCGTCGGTTAGCGATACTGGATGTGGAGTCTTTTCCGATTTTGCGTCACTGGTATATTGTGCACCGACAAGGCAAACGGTTGTCGCCGGTGGCAGATGCCTTCATGCGATTTGTATTTGATGAAGGTCAAAAACTCATCGGTTTTTAATTAAAACGATGATATGTCGGGTGAACGATACGAGATTTGTGCAGTCATATTAATTGACAGTCATGTAATGAATGACTATCGTTAGGTTAATCCAATATATTAAGGTATATAAGTTGCTACATTCCCTTAGACAAAACAGACACTGGTTAGTGATGATGATGACGTCAGTGTTGTTAATGGTCTGGCTGACCCTGAGTTGCCAGAACTGTTTTGCTATGGAAATACAGAATGCAGCAACTTCGCATGCAAGTATGGACTGTTGTCCATCCGGCATGCAGCAAGATCAGGATACACCTGAGAAAATGGATGGCATGACAGGTAACTGCGTTACCGCCAATTTGATGGATCAACCCGTTGTTGCAGAAGACATAAACCTGCAACTGGATGACCAGACTTTGCTGGCACTGTCTGTTTATGCGTCTGATTATCCATCTTCACCTTCTTCCGGAGTCCTGATTTCTGCGAAGCAAAACCCGGTTTCCTTTTCACAAAGACTTTTCTCAAGTTATCGTATTCTGTTGATCTAGATTCCTCCCTGATTCGTTTACCCTTTGTTGGTTTTTCATCAGGAGCAGGAGCATGTTTTACACTTTTCGTTATTTACTATTAATTAGTCTGGTTTTCACAGGCGCGGCTCATGCCGGTCAGGTATTAAGTTTGGCTGAGGCAGAACGGTTAGCGCAGGAGCTGGATCCATCGAGCAAACGTCTGACGTCATTGGCTTTGGCAATGAAAGAAAGATCCGTTGCAGACGGGCAGTTACCCGATCCAAAATTCAGATTTGGCCTGATGAATTTTCCTACCGATACCTTTAATCGTGATCAAGAGCCGATGACCCAGATTCAACTGGGTATGCAGCAAATGATTCCACGAGGTGATTCGTTAAATATTAAAACCAGACGTTCACTTAGTCAGGCAAGCTCGAATGAATATCGTGCACTGGATCGTCAGCGTTTAATACAAAAGCAAGTGCGTCTGAAATGGCTGGAATTGTTTTACTGGAATCGTGCCCAGGAGGTAGTTGAAAAGAACCGCGGCTTGTTTGAGCAACTGGTTGAGGTAAGTCAGTACCATTATGCTTCTGGCAGAAGAAACCAGCAAGATGTTCTACGTGCACAATTGGAGCTCAGTAAGCTGGATGACCGTATTCTGGAAATCAAAACACGACAGGAAAAAATTCGTGCTGAACTGGGCGTCCTGATTGGTCTTGGACCTGTGTCTATTCACCTACCGGAAGAACTGCCTTCGCTCGAACTCTCAGTCAGCTTGGAGCAGCTGTCAGGTGCCCTGCCTCAGCACCCGAAGGTACTGGTAGCAAAAGCGCAAGTAGCCGCTGGCAAGCAAGGTGTAGAACTTGCGCGCGAAGCCTACAAGCCAGGTTGGATGTTAGGCGTTACCTATGGTGTACGTGACGGACAAAACCCGAACGGCAGTGACAGGCCTGACTTTTTATCGGTTGGCGTGACGGTGGATATCCCCTTGTTTCGAGAAAAACGACAGGATCGTAGATTGGCGGCGAGTCAACTTCGGTTAGGTGCGCATAAGCTGAACATGGATCAGAAACATCTTGATCTTAAGCAAATGCTGGAACGTGATTATGCTGAATGGCAGCGACTTGAGCAGCGAAACAATTTATATCGCGATGTCCTGATGGCACAGGCGAAACAAAATACTGAGGCATCCCTGTTTGCCTATCAGAATGATCGTACTGACTTTGCCACGCTCATGCAGGCACGTATTACAGAATTAAATACCCGATTAAAATCCATTCGTATTAACGTGAATCGCGTTAAGGCGCAGGCACGTTTGCACTATTTGTCCGGAGAAGAAAAATGAGAACTCTGTTACTCGTAAGTATTATTGCTGCTGTGCTCACACTCACAGCCTGTTCACAAGATGATACAGAATCGGTAAGCATGAAACAGTCATCTGTTAAGGAAACAGCTATTGAACATGGGTTAAAACATCAGGACCCGAAATACGTGTGCCCGATGCATCCACAAATCATACGTGGTAAACCCGGTAACTGTCCATTATGCGGAATGGATCTGGTATTGAAAGAACAAGAGGATGCAGCAGAGTCTAAAGAGAAGAAACTCCTTTACTGGGTTGCACCTATGGATCCAGCATATCGACGTGATGCTCCGGGCAAGTCACCTATGGGTATGGACCTGGTGCCGGTTTATGATGAAGGTGGTGGGGTTTCAGTCAAGATCTCACCAATAGTTGAAAACAACATGGGTGTGCGGTCTGCCATGGCTGAGCGTAAGCGCCTGTGGCGTCGTATTGATACTGTTGGTTATGTCGATTTTGATGAAAACATGATTTCACATATTCATTTACGCACCAAGGGCTGGATAGAAAAGCTGACTGTGAAATCTGAAGGCGAACGCGTTAAAAAGGGGCAATTATTATTTGAGGTCTATTCACCTGACCTCGTGAATGCGCAGGAAGAATACATTCAGGCCCTGCGAAGTAAAAACAGGAGTTTGATATCAGCTTCAAAGGAAAGATTGCAGGCATTGGGTATTTCATCTCGATTAGTCAATGAATTGAAAAAGCGAAACAAGGCGCGACAATATGTACCGGTTTATG
>Ga0316204_10006276_pt1 | contig 18427 bp, 19 predicted proteins | sample 6monrhotite_MG_2_FD_205661 | JGI IMG/M metagenome (GOLD analysis project Ga0316204, IMG submission 205661) | Microbial mat bacterial communities from mineral coupon in-situ incubated in ocean water Damariscotta River, Maine, United States -... | ecosystem: Environmental > Aquatic > Marine >... | reverse complement strand
GGCACAAGGCTATAACTTGGGCCTAAAACTTTGCTGTCTCTCCAATGAATATTCCCTTTTGATAATTCAAGTAGGCCGTATATGGCTTTTAGTAAAGTGCTCTTACCAGAACCGCTTTCACCCATAATAGCCAGATGTTTTCCTTCTTTTAAAGAGAACGAAACTTCCTTAAGAATGCGTTCATCTTGATATGAAAAAGAAATAGCTTCAACGTTTAACATAGAAAAGGAAAAGAAAAATCCGCTTCTAAAGAAACGGATTTTTAGTCTTAATTATTTCAGAAAAATTTAATCCGTACCGTCAATTATCTTTTTTTGGTTCGGTAAGGTTTCAAAACCCATGTTGAAAAGGGTAAAACCAAAAATATCTGCATACTGTTCGATGGTCTTCGTTACTGGTGTTCCAGCGCCGTGCCCAGCATTAGTTTCTATTCTGATTAATGTTGGATTATTACCTGCTTGTTTTTCTTGAAGCTCAGCAGCAAACTTAAAGCTATGCGCAGGCACTACCCTGTCGTCATGATCACCAGTAGTTACCAGTGTAGCAGGATATTCAACCCCAGCTTTGACATTGTGTACGGGTGAGTAGCCCTTTAAATATTCAAACATTTCTTTGTCATCCTCCGCAGTTCCGTAATCATAAGCCCATCCAGCTCCAGCAGTAAATGTATGATATCGTAACATGTCTAAAACCCCAACAGCTGGCAAGGCCACTTGCATTAGGTCAGGGCGCTGTGTCATGGTAGCACCTACTAAGAGCCCACCATTAGAACCGCCTCGTATTGCTAAAAATTCTTTTGAGGTGTAGTTGTTTTCAATTAGAAATTCTGCTGCAGCAATAAAGTCATCAAAAACGTTTTGTTTTTGCATTTTAGTACCCGCATTATGCCACTTTTTACCGTATTCTCCACCACCACGAAGATTCGGTACGGCGTATACCCCTCCTTGCTCCATCCAAACAGCATTGGTAATGCTAAACGATGGGGTCAGGCTGATATTGAACCCGCCATACCCATAAAGAATAGTTGGGTTCTTGCCATTTAATTTCACTCCTTTTTTATGAGTAATAATCATAGGCACTTTAGTACCGTCTTTTGATTCGTAAAATACTTGGGTTGATACATAATCTGAAGGGTTGAAATCAATTTTTGGTTTCCAATATTGGGTATATTCCCCAGTTTCAACATTGTATTTGTACGAAGAACCAGGCGTGCTGTAATTAGTGAATGAAAAATAAAATTCTTTGTCCTCCTTTTTGCCGCCAAAGCCACCTGCACTGCCAACACCTGGTAAGGTCACCTCGCGCACCAATTCCCCATTGAAATCATATTGAAAAACCTTAGAAATGGCATCGACCATATATTCGGCGAAGAAATAACCACCACCACTACCAGCTGTCAATACATTCTCGGTTTCTGGAATAAAATCTTTCCAATTATCAGGAGTAGGATTGGCCGCATCGACCATCGCTATTTTTTTATTAGGGGCATCTAAGTTGGTGACCAAAAATAATTTAGACCCCTCATTCTCCATCACATAAGTATCTGAATCGGTATGATCTAAAATTGTGACTAAACCATTATCAGGCTTTGATAAATCTTTCATGAACAACTTGTTTCCAGAAGTGGAAACCGAGGCAGAAATAAATAAAAAGCGTTCATCTTCAGAAACACGTCCACCGACATAGCGGTGCTTTTCTTCAGCAGTGCCTCCATAAACTAATTTGTCTTCTGATTGCGGAGTTCCTAATTGATGAAAGTACAGTTTGTGCTGGTCTGTCTTAGCAGAAAGTTCACTCCCTTCTGGTTTGTCGTAGCTAGAATAGTAAAAACCTTCATTGCCTTTCCAAGACAGACCGCTGAATTTAATATCTACCAAAGTGTCTTCAACTTGTTCTCTGGTTTCCGAATTCATGACTATTGCTTTTCTCCAATCACTACCACCTTCAGAAATCAAATAGGCAGCCATTGAACCGTCTTTGGTAAAACTTAGACCTGCTAAAGAAGTAGTTCCATCTTCTGAAAAAGTATTTGGATTCAAAAATTCTTCTGCTTCTCCATCTTCTTTTTTGCGATAAACCACATATTGATTTTGAAGCCCGTTATTTTTATAGAAATAGGTGTAATTGCCTTCTTTGAAAGGAGACCCCACTTTTTCATAATTCCAAAGCTCTTCTAATCGTTTCTTTAAATCTTCACGAAATGGAATGTTCTGTAAGTACCCAAAAGTGACATTGTTTTGTTTATTAACCCATTTTTCGGTGTCTTCACTACGATCATCTTCTAACCAACGATAAGGGTCTTCAACGGTTGTTCCAAAATAGGTGTCTGATTGTCCAATTTTACTGGTGTAGGGGTAGTTCACTTTTATGAGATCTTTAATGACTTTTTTTTGTGCCATAGTCGTTTGAGCGCAGCAAAGAATAGCTGCTGTAAATAAAGAAGTTACTATTTTCATTTCATGTGGATTTAGCAGGCTCAAAATAGTGGAAATCAATTAAAAATGCTGTAAATGGGCAAAGGCTTAACTTTTTTTAACGAAAGCTCCACCCAACGCTCCCTCAAGGGGAGGCTTTTACACAAGCTTATTCTCCACCAAATACTCCGCAATCTGCACGGCATTTGTCGCAGCACCTTTTCTAAGGTTATCAGATACAATCCACATGTTCAAAGTGTTTCGTTGGGTTTCATCGCGACGAATACGCCCTACAAAAACATCGTCTTTGTCATGCGCATAAATGGGCATGGGGTAGGTGTTCGTATCTGGATTGTCTTGCACCGTTACGCCCGGAGTTTCACTTAATAATTTTCGCACCTCTGACAAATCAAAATCGTTTTGAAACTCTACATTTACTGATTCTGAATGCCCACCTGATGTTGGAATACGAACCGCGGTAGCAGAAATTGAAAATTTACGGTCATCTAATATTTTCTGTGGCTCACGTGCCAATTTCATTTCTTCTTTGGTATATCCATTTTCTAAAAAGACATCGCAGTGAGGTAATGCATTTCTGTTAATAGGATATGGATAGGCCATTTCACCCTGAATGCCTGCCATTTCATTTTCTAGTTGTTTTACAGCTTTTACTCCGGTACCTGAAACAGATTGGTAGGTAGAAATCACCACCCGTTTCATTTTGTATTTTTTGTGCAATGGATTTAATGCCATTACCAACTGAATGGTAGAACAGTTTGGGTTTGCTATAATTTTATCTTCCGCAGTTAATTCAGAGGCATTGATTTCTGGGACTACCAATTTTTTAGTTGGGTCCATTCGCCATGCTGAAGAGTTGTCAACTACTGTGGTGCCTGCTTCGGCGAACTTAGGTGACCACGCCAAAGAAGTATCTCCGCCAGCCGAAAATATTGCGATGTCGGGTTTCGCGTCAACTGCCGTTTGTAAACCAATTACGGTATAATCCTCACCATTGTAAGGTAATTTTTTCCCAACAGAGCGTTCCGAAGCGACTAAGAGTAGTTCTGTAATAGGAAAATTACGCTCAGCCAATACTTTTAACATTACTTCACCAACCATGCCTGTGGCGCCAACAACTGCTACTTTCATGCTTTTTTAATTTGAAATGACAAAGGTAATTTTACCACAGAGATAAGCAAGCATAAAAATTGATTAAAAATAAAATACAACAAAAAGTTATATTTATAACAAATCTTAAAATAAGAAATCGACCTTCTTTATTGATTTAATTCTCGAGTTAGTGATGCAAGAAGTTTTTTAGCCATTTGCATTTTCTTTTTATAATGTCCATTTTGCCCAGAGGTCATTCGCATTTTTAGTCTGAGATTGGCTAAATACTCATTGTTTTTCCGAAGTGCTTCAATATTTAAATTGTGACCGACATTATTAATGTTTATTTCTTCAAGGCCTTCAGTTGTTGTTAGTACGTTTTTAAGTAGTGAAGAAGTAATATGTTGGTGTTGGTATAGTTGTAAACTTTGCTCTACATTTTTTTCAGTAACAAGCTCAAAAGAATAGTATCGATAAATCTCTTTTTGAAGTTTAGAATTATCAAGTTTAATATCATTAGCACTAGATAAAAATAAGTTATATGTGCTTTTTTCAGCAACAAAATACGTTTCCAATATCAGTCTCTTATGATATGTTGTAAATGCAGTTTTATCTTCATTTTTTAAATGCCCCTCTTTCGAAAGATTATTCCAAATAGAATCAATATGTACTAATGTCTTTTCGTTCCAGTCAATATTTTGCCTCAATCTTATGGTATCGCTTTCAATATCGTCTTTAAATTGGTTTAAATAAGAGATAGATTTCTTTTTCATTTTGGAAGTTTCATTCCAATTATTGATTTGCAAGGCAATCAAAATTCCGATAACAACCAGAACTATTTCTCCGATTGCATAAATCAGATACTTACTGGATTTATTTTCAGAAAGTAATTTTTGACGAATTTTTCTAAAGAATTTTATCATTGGTTAATGGTTGGTTATAATGAGGCACAACAGTCTTGTGTCTGGCTTGTTGCGGAAAATCAGCCATGATTTTCCACCGTAACCAAAAGACAGCAAAATACAATGAATTCCGATTAGGAATTCAGCCTCATTGAGCTATACATGTTATTGTACTTTCGTTATTTTTAGTGGAAACACGCTATTCATTCAGTTTATTAATCTCCTTTTCTAATTTAATTTCTAATTCTTTTATCTTTTTTTGAGTTTCGGAATATTTCGAGATTGCAAAATTTCGATAGGTATTTAGCGCTGTAATGATATTGTTAAGTTCCTTATTTTTCAATAAATTTTGGTAGTCATTTGGTTCTACTGCTATTTTCTTCTCTGTCGAACTCCATTCAAAATTTTTGCTAAAAAAGGGATTAACAACTTGACTTAAATAATTCTCAAATTGATTTGCGAAAACATTTTGAATATACTTTAACTCCTGATCGTGGATATTAATGATTTCAAATTTTATGTCATCATTAGTAATAAAAGATAGTCCTTCATTTTTTAGATTGTCATATGCAGCCATGTTAAAGGAGACCATTTGGTCATATTGAAGTATTATGAAGATTTGTTTAATCGAATCATTAAGATCTTTTTTACTTTTTATATGATTACTTAATCGCTCTCCAAATTTTAAAATTCTTTTATCAGATTCAATTCTTTCTTTTAAAATTAAGTCATTATCACGAAGTGAATTTTTAATTTGATTAAGATATTTTAATTCAGATTGATTATCTCTTTGTTGATTATTCCAATTATTGATTTGTAGCGCTATTACAATCCCAATAACAACAAGGACAATTTCTCCTATGGCATATATCAGATATTTACTGAATTTATTTTCAGTCAGTAATCTTTGTCTAATTTTTCTAAAGAATTTTATCATTGGTTAGCGGTTGGTTGTAATGAAGCACTTACTCATAGCCATTGTTGTGCTTTGGTTATTTTTTTAATTCATTATTGATTGTTTGCAAAAGTTTATCCAGTGATACTTTCCATTCTTTATACCAAAATGCTTGGTCTTCTCTATTTGCTATAGATGTTTTTAAGACGCTAATATATTTCTTAGAATCCTTCAAACTATTGTAATCAAAAGGCTTCATTTCAGTTCTCATAGCAACCTTATCAAATAACTCTGTTAAAATTGGTGATGCAGTATTATAAAAATAATTTTCTTGCCTTTCTGCTAAAGTTTCCATCCATCCAATATTATAAATGTTTACAATATCTCTAATTGTATCATTGGTTATTAAATTAACACCATAAGACTTAAGGCTCTCATATCCATTATTATTGAATTTGACACTTACCCATGATATGGATTTAGAAAAATGAAGATCTAAAGAATCATTATAGGGTAAATTGTTTTCTAAAGCATTGAGAATAATTTTAGCAGATTTTATAGAAGCATTGTTGTTTCTTAAACTTAAGTCTATTTGAAAGTAATTACCTTCAATTCCATTTGTAATATCTTTTAAAATTTCATGTTCAAACTTCTTAGTTTTTCTTCTTTCATTCCAATTGTTTATGCTAAGCGCAATTAGAATTCCAATAACTACGAGCACAATTTCCCCAAAAGCATATTTAAAATACTTGCCTGTTTTGTTTTTCATTAGTAAGTTTTGGCGAATTTTTCTAAAAACTTTTATCATTGGTTATTTATTCAATTCTAAATCTATTAAGTCAATAATTTCAATTAATAATTTTTCCATTTTAGCATTTGAACTTACCAAGAATACATTATGATTCGTTAAGTATTTAAAGCGCATTAAAACAGCATGGTCTTTTTTTAATTGGGGAAGGTTCTTGGGTTTGTTCTCATAAAGGTATGGCGACATATTCCAATCATCAAAATACTTATAAATCACATCAAAAAGTTTTTCATCTTGAACATAATACATAGAAATTACATTCTCGTATTGAGGATACAATACATCATATAATCTAATTATTTTATGTTTTATGGCATCATTTGAAATTCTATTTAGTCCAAATTCTTTAAGCGATTCAAAAGGGGCTTTTGAGACCATAAAGGAAGTTCTCTTTGTAGCCATAGAAAATTGATAGGTAGTAGAGTCATTAAATTGCCCATCATTTTTCAACCAATCAATGACTTTGTATTGATTTCTAAGCATTTCTTTATGATATTCATAATTAACTTTTACGTCAATTAAATCACTTTTTAAACCATTCTGAATTTCTGTAATTAACTTTATTTCTAGTTCTTTCTCGGTTTTTTGTTCTTTCCACTGATTTGCCTGAAAAGCCAATAAAATTCCAATCATCACCAGTAAAATTTCTCCAATTGCATAAATCAGATACTTACTAAATTTATTTTCAGAGAGTAGCTTTTGTCTAATTTTTCTAAAGAATTTTGTCATTGGTTAAATGGTTTCTGATAATGAAGCACAACAATGGTATATGATTATATTTCTTTTATGCACGCACCTAAAATAACATAAAAAAAACCGCTTAAGAGAATTCTCTTAAGCGGCTTAAAGTTAAAAATGTGATGTAACGGCTTGCTCTGAATCTACTTCAGAGTCTCACAATTATTTTTTCAGTGCATCACGAATCTCAGCAAGTAATTCTTCTGCCGTAGGGCCAGCTGGAGCAGCTTCTTCAACAGGGGCTTTTGTTTTGTTATATGCCTTAACAATTAAGAACATTACAAAACCAACAATTAATAAGTTTACAATAGTGTTGATCCAAGCACCGTAAGCAATAACAGCACCGCCAGCTTCTTTAGCTGCGGCTAGGGTAGCATAGTCCGCCCCATCCATGGCGTAGTGCATGTCTTCAAAATTCATTCCGCCAGCAAAATACCCTATAAAAGGCATAGCGATATTGTTTACAAAACCGTTAATAACGGCACCTAAGGCCCCCGCCATGATAACGGCTACGGCAAAGTCAATAACGTTGCCAGTCATAATAAAATTCTTAAATTCTTTAAGCATTGTATTTATAGTTTAAGTGGTTAATACAAGTTGCAATGTACAAAATCCAAAAGAAATGTTAAGAGATTGAATTTGGCAGCTTAAACAATCACTCTTTTAACGCGCTGAGATATGGCGGTTAAAATTTCATAAGAAATCGTTTCGCCTGAATTAGCAAATGCTTCTGCTGACGATGCTGCACCAAATACGATGACTTCATCACCTTCTTTACAATCAATATCGGTCACATCAATCATAATCATATCCATACATACGTTGCCTATAACAGGTGCATGCTTACCATTGATAAGTACAGTTGCTTTTCCATTGCCATATTGACGACCAATACCATCGGCGTGACCAATAGGTAATGTTGCCGTAACACGATATCCATCAGAAGTATACCCGCGGTTATAGCCGACACTTTCACCGGGCTCAATTTTATGTATTTGTGAAATAATCGTCTTTAACGTTGCAATAGGCTTTAGAGCTTTGTCTATTTCTGAATGATTACCATAACCATAAAGTCCGATTCCACTGCGAACCATATCAAACTGGGCATCAGGATAATTGATGATTCCTGATGTGTTGAGCATGTGCCTATGAAAGGAATATGCTAGTTTATTTTCTAATTCGGTCGAGGTATTTTTAAAAGATGCTATTTGTTTTAAACTGAAGTCCCGTTCCTTTTTATCTTCAGAAGCAGCGAGATGCGAAAAAACAGATTTAATTTTCAACTCGTTTCGCCCGTTTAGAACTTTTAAGATATAATCGACGTCGCTTTCCCAAAACCCTAAACGATTAAGACCCGTATTAAACTTTACGTGGACAGGATAATCAACTTGTTTTTTTTCTTCAGCACACTTTAAAAAGAGCTTCAAAATTCTGGGGGAATATATACTTGGCTCTAAACAGCGGTCAATGAGTTCGTTAAAATTAATGGATTGGGGATGTAGCACCAAAATAGGAGATTTGACACCCGCATCTCTCAGCAAAACACCTTCTTTTACGTAGGCAACTGCAAAATAATCAGCGCCAAGCTCTTCTAATTTTTTGGCAATGGTGACCATATCGCTGCCATAAGCAAAAGCTTTTACCACTCCTAAAAACTTGGTTTTAGGGTCTAACTTTGATTTTAAGTAATTGAAATTGTGTTCTAGTGCCGAAAGGTCAATTTCTAAGATTGTTTCTCCAATATTACGCATTGGGTGTTTTCTTTTTAGCCTCAACTTGCTCAACGTCAACATCCATATCTTTAACCCTTTCTTTCAACATGGCTTTATAGAAAGCGGCACGACTTAGGGGTTCGTATTCCTCTGTTTCACCTAACAAGACTAAGTTGTCATTATTAGACTTTCTAAAACTATAATTGGCAAGATTTCCTGTTCTGGTGCAAACAGCATGTACTTTCGTCACATACTCAGCAGTAGCCATGAGCGCGGGCATTGGTCCGAACGGATTGCCTTTAAAGTCCATATCAAGGCCAGCGACTACAACGCGAACGCCCCTATTTGCTAAATCATTGCAAACTGTGACAATTTCATCATCAAAAAATTGGGCTTCGTCAATACCAACAACATCACAGCCATCGGCCAAAATACGAATGTTTGCAGCTGCTGGAACAGGAGTTGAACGAATTTCGTTGGAATCATGGGATACCACCATTTCTTCGTTATAACGAGTGTCAACTTGCGGCTTAAAAATCTCTACTTTTTGTTTTGCAAATGTTGCTCTTTTGAGCCTTCGGATAAGTTCTTCCGTTTTTCCTGAAAACATAGAACCAGAGATGACTTCAATCCATCCAAACTGTTCTTTAGGGTTTACCGTGTTTTCAAGAAACATATTGTACTTTTAAACTAAATTAAGAGGTTTGTTCGTTTTAATTGATGTGAAGCACGAAATTAATTAAAAATACTCGCGCTTAAGCCTTAATAGTTTAACCTTTTGTTCTCAAAAGGGCATAAAATTTGTTGGTATATTTATAATTAAAGATTTATAGAAATGAAAAGGAAGTTAAGAGAAGAATTGGTCAAACTTTCTACCGATATTATTACTTCTCGTGAAGACAGAGAACTTACCGAATTGTATGAGATTGCCAAAAACTTATATGAGAAATTGGCGGTACTAAAATTTATAGATGAAAAGCTGAATGATGTTGAGGTAGATGTTTCTAAAAATGTGCTTGCTGCTCGATTTGAAAAAATGGCGGGCGCGGTAATGAATGAAAATAGAGCGGTCCCAGAAAGTAGTCCGCATGAAGAAGATATCATTACACCAGGAATGGATACTATCAAAGGCATGGTTTCTGAAATGCCAACCGAAGCTTTGGAGTATATTTTTGGTGACTTTATGGCAAAACCAATCAAAAACGACAAAGAAGAACTTTCGCCAGAGCCTACAAAAGAAAATACTGTTCCGAAGAATAAATCCTTGAATGATAAATTGAACAAAGAATTACAAATTGGCTTAAACGATAAGTTGGCTTTTGTAAAGCACTTGTTTAATAATAACACAGAAGATTATACCAGAGTGCTCTCACAATTAGGTACCATTGATTCTGAAGAACGTTCCATCGCTTATATCAATAATATGGTAAAACCAGAATATAAAAACTGGGAAGGAAAAGAGGAATATGCGGAGCGTTTCATGGCACTAGTGGAACGAAAGTTTGCATAATTCTGCTTTTTTGTACATTTAGTGAAACCAACTAAATGTTTTAATCATGCTAAAAAAGATTCTTTTTTGGGTGTCAACGGGTGTGTTGACCCTAATCATGTGTTTTTCGGTTTATAATTATTTTTTTAACCATGATCTTATAGTAGGTTTCTTTGAGAATATGGGTTATCCGACCTATATCATTTATCCTCTTGCTGTTGCTAAAATCTTAGGTTTAGCAGCTATTTGGGGTAATTTCTCCAAATCACTTAAAGAATGGGCATATGCGGGCTTCTTTTTTAATGTGGTCTTAGCATTTTTTGCGCATTATATGGTAAGTGATGGGGAACATATGGGTGCGGTAATTGCTACTATTGCTGTCTTAATTTCTTATTTTACAGGTAAAGAAGTAAGGCCGTAACTTTGTTTTATGGGAAAATTATTTTTGGTGCCTACACCTATCGGTAATTTACAAGATATTACGTTTCGGGCCATAACAGTGCTCAAAGAGGTGGATTTAATTTTAGCCGAAGACACGCGAATAAGCGGTAAGCTTTTGCAGCATTATGAAATCAAGACACAGATGCATAGTCATCATATGCACAATGAACATCGTACAACAGAAAATCTCATAAATAAGTTAAAAGGAGGTGCCACTTTGGCGCTGATTTCTGATGCGGGAACGCCAGCAATTTCTGACCCTGGCTTTTTATTGACTCGTGCTTGCGTAGAAAATAATATTGAGGTAGAATGCTTGCCTGGCGCCACTGCTTTTGTGCCTGCCTTAGTCAATAGTGGCTTGCCAAATGACCGCTTTGTGTTCGAAGGATTTCTTCCAGTAAAAAAGGGAAGACAGACCCGATTGGAATTTTTGGCTGAAGAAACACGAACCATGGTTTTCTATGAATCTCCTCACAAACTATTAAAAACCCTAAAGCAATTTGTTGAGTTTTTTGGAGAAGAAAGACCAGTTTCTGTTTCTCGTGAATTAACGAAAATGTATGAAGAAACGGTACGGGGAACAGCCACTGAGGTTTTAGAACACTATACAGGAAAACCTCCAAAAGGTGAAATTGTTGTTGTTGTTGGCGGAAAGAAATAAAGACTATATTTAGTTAGTTGATTTGCTAACTATGAGAACAGGTTTTTTCACTCTAATTGCTTTCTTTTGTTTTTGCACACTCTTTTCTCAGGATTGGGGTGTTACCACCTTTGACCATTTGAATTTAAAAGAACTCAAAAGCGGTACTATCCATAAATTTTGGTTGAAATTAGGGGAAGATAACCTCTCAAACCCTATCAAAATACCTGTTTTGATTGCTAAAGGAAGTAGCGAAGGTTCGGTATTGGGATTGACAGCAGCAATTCATGGTAATGAATTGAATGGCATTGCGATTATTCACGAACTCTTCAGTAAAATTAACGCAGAAAACCTAAGTGGAACGATCATAGCCATACCTGGTTTAAATTCATTGGCAATAGCTAAGAATCAACGAAAATTTATTGACGGAGTAGATTTGAATAGAATTTTTCCTGGAAAAATTGCCGGCAATGGCTCAGAGCAAATGGCCTATCAAATTGGAGAGAAAATTATTCCATTCTTTAATTATCATGTGGATTTGCACACCGCGAGTTTTGGTCGTGTCAACAGCCTTTATGGTCGTGGAAATATGCAAAATGATACTTTGGCCAATATGCTACGAGTTTTGCAACCAGATATTATTGTTTCAAATAAGGGTAAAGCTAGTTTTGGTTCTGCATCAGGTCTAACAATGAGGGCGTTTGCTATCAATAAGGGCGTTAAATCAATAACTATGGAATATGGTAATCCGCAAGTTTACCAAAAAGATATGATTGAAAGGGGCGTTCATAGATTGCAAAATCTTTTGGTCTTTCTTGGTTTCGAAAAGGGTGAAGTAATGGTTCCAGAAGTGGAAAATATTTGCACAAAATCATATTGGATTTACACTGATAAAGGAGGTTATCTTGATGTTTTGGTCGAACTCAATCAAAAAGTGCAAAAAGAAGAGATTATCGCACATTTGAGAAATCCTTTCGGAGAAATTATTGCAACTTATAAAGCTCCTGAAACTGGTATTGTGGTTGGTAAAAGCACCAATCCTGTCAATATTTCAGGTGGGCGAATCATTCATCTTGGTATTTTAGAACAATGATAGCACCATGGATTATTGCGCTGTTTACTGTTTTAGTAGTTTACTATTTAGACCGATGGGAAAACAAGCATATTAAATCTATTTTTGATTGGGTGCCGGCCATATTGCTGGCGTATCTTATTCCTGCGTTAATTTCCTATATTTTTTCAGTTGATTACTCACAAGCAAATATTCATGATTTTAGTAAAGCTTATTTTATTCCTTTAGCGATAATTGCCGTAATGGCAAGTTTGTCATTAAATCAGTTAAAGGCCATAGGCTTTAAGCCTATTTTGGTGTTCTTGGCAGGGTCAGTTTTTATTGCGCTTTTCCCGGTAGTTTTTGTGCTGAGTTTTAGTGAAACTGATTTAGTGGTTAGCACCTTAGGTAGCAATGAATTTTGGAAAGGAATTCCACCAATTGTAGGTAGTTGGATTGGCGGCAGCACCAGTCAATTAGTTCTTAAAGAAATTGTGGATTGCCCTGAGGCAATTTTTCTGTCTGTATTAGTTATGGATAACATTTTGGTGAATATTTGGACGATTTTAATGTTTCAAGGCATCAAAAAAAGTAACAAACTGAATAAATGGCTTAAGATTTCAGACAAAGAACTTCCTGAAGATATTCGCGATGAAATCCAAAGACCAATTCCAGTTTGGATTACTGTGGTTGTATTATTACTCGTAGTGGTTGTGACAAATTTTTTACTCTCTAGTTTTATTTGGAAAGTAGTACTGCTATCCATTTTTGGTTTGATTCTGGGGAATTTTGTGCCACGTTGGAATTTTAAATTCTCTTTAAAAGCTGGAGCTATTTTGATTTTAGTGGTTATGGCTGTGCTCGGCTTGAAATTACATTTTGACAGTCTAGGTTTTGATATGTATTTCTTTGGATTTCTTGTGATTTGGCTTTTTGGGCATTTTGTGTTCATGATACTAATCGCCAAAGTATTAAATGTAAATATGGCCTGGGTGCCGATTGCGAGTATGGCGAATGTGGGCGGAATTGCAACAGCACCAGCGGTAACTGCTGCTTATAACAAAAAATGGATGCCGCATGCCATTGTATTAGCAATTTTAAGCATGGCAACAGGCACTTTTTGGGGAATATTGACAATTTACCTTTTACAACTCTTTATTTAGTTTCGGACATGAAAAAGCTATTAAAAGAAATAAGAGAATGCGCTGTCTGTTCGGCACATCTTCCACTCGGCCCTCGGCCTATAGTTGCTGCTCATCCTAATGCTAAAATTATCATCATTGGTCAAGCACCTGGTACTAAAGTACATGAAACCGGTGTCCCTTGGGATGACCCCAGCGGCAGACAATTGCGAAAATGGCTAGGCGTATCCGAGACCGTTTTTTATGATGAAACAAAAATAGCCTTAGTGCCTATGGGTTTTTGTTACCCTGGAAAGGATACGGGCGGTGATTTACCGCCAAGACCAGAGTGTGCCCCCTTATGGCATCAAAGGCTTTGGGATAGCATGCCGAATTTAGAGCTTATATTTCTTATCGGTACCTATGCTCAGAAGTACTACCTAAAAGAAGCAATGGAAAAGAACCTGACCGAAACGGTAAGGGCGTATAAGAAATACTTACCAAGGTATTTTCCGTTACCACATCCTTCACCTCGAAATAGATTTTGGTTGACCAAGAATCCTTGGTTTGAGGAGGAGGTTTTAGCTGAGTTGAAAAGTATAATTGCCAATAAAATTTAGATTTTTATTGTTTTGATAAAATGAGAGTTAACCAAAGGAAATTGATAATTTCTAATGTTTTACCAAGGTAAAATGTTAGAAGGATTAATATGAAAAACCCCACCAATCGGCAGGGTCTAAAATCTCATTTCTAAAAGCGCAGCGCTCTAAATCTAATACCTAGAACCATCATGTTTCCCTTTTTCCCAGCCATGTTTGCCCAAGTATTGGTTTGCACTCTCAACAGCACCTTCTTCGATATTAGTTCCTTGAGAATCGTTCCATCTGTTCAAATAGCCAAATAATGAAATAACGCCTAACATTTCAACAATTTCACCTTCGTTCCAATGTTGATACAAACGTTCTTTAATTTCAGCATCAACTGCATTTGGTACTTGCGATGCTTGTAAAGAAAAATCTAAGGCTGCACGTTCCGCTTCAGAAAAAGCTGGATGAGTTCTGTATTCCCAAATATTATCCAATTGTTCTTGCTCAGCACCGTAGCGTTCAGCTGCTCTAATGGCATGCGCTTGACAATAACGGCACCCAGTGGCATTACTGCTTACCCATGCAATCATTCTTTTTAAGGCTGAGGTTACTCTACCCTCGTTAGCCATAACCGCTTTATTCAGGTTGATAAAAGCCTTTGAAATCGCAGGACGATGTTGCATGGTTAATACCGAATTTGGACAGAAACCTAAAGTTTCATTAAAGAATTCAGCTAATTTTTTAGTGTCCGGATCGTGATTTGGGTCAAGGGGTTGTACTAATGCCATTTGGTTTCTTTTATCGTATTTTTATCCTCCACAAGAAACAAAATTTTATGGGAACAACGAATCATATTAGCACGAAATGGAAAGGTGGAATGGCCTTTGAAAGCAATAACCCCTCAGGAATTGATTTAATCATTGATGCCGGACCAGATGATGGGGGTGAGGGCAAAGGTTTACGGCCAAAAGCTTTGATGCTTTCTGGCTTAGCTGGTTGCTCAGGCTTGGATGTTGCTTCACTCATTAAAAAAATGAAACTTGAGGTTGATGATTTTACGATTGAAACTATTGCAAACTTGACAGATGAGCACCCTAAATATTACGATCATGTGGTTATTGAATACCATTTTCACGGCGCTAATCTAAATGAAGATAAACTGCAACGCGCTGTGGATTTGTCGGTTGAAAAGTATTGCGGAGTGATGGAAATGTTTAGACGGTTTGCGGAGCTTGAAATCAAAACGATTTTTCATTCCTAAAAATAGAGTAGTTGCGTTGGACCATAAAACCAAAACCCGAACAAACTAGTATTGATCAATTGGCTAATGAGCTAAAGGTTGATGATTTGGTTGCGCAGTTATTACTTCAACGCGGTATTTCAACATATAGGGAAGCCAAAAAATTCTTCCGCCCTGAGTTAACCGATTTACATGACCCTTTTTTGATGAAGGATATGCCTATCGCTGTATCTCGAATTGAAAAAGCAATTGAAAGCAACGAGAATATTTTGGTTTATGGTGACTATGACGTTGATGGTACAACTGCTGTGGCATTACTTTCTTCTTATCTGCTAGAAGATTACCCTCATGTAGCCACGTATATTCCCGATAGGTATGGTGAGGGCTATGGCGTATCATTACAGGGAATAGATTTTGCAGAGGATAATGATTTCTCTTTGATAATTGCTCTAGACTGCGGGGTTAAGGCCATAAATCAGGTAAATTATGCCAAAGAAAAAGAGATAGATTTTATTATTTGCGACCACCACAGACCTGGCGATAAATTACCTGATGCAATAGCGATTCTTGACCCAAAGAGAGATGATTGTCAATATCCATATGATGAATTATGTGGTTGTGGCGTGGGGTTCAAATTGATTCAAGCTTTGGCATCTAAAAAAGGACAAACTATTGAAGATTTGATTCCGTATTTAGATTTGGTTGCGACAGCAATTGGGGCGGATATTGTTCCTGTCACGGGAGAGAATCGGGTTTTAGCATTTCATGGAATGAAGGTTATCAATTCGAATCCAAGAATTGGGTTTCAAGCGATTATCAATCAGGTTAAAAAGAAAGAATTGACCATTACTGATGTCGTTTTTATTATAGCTCCGCGTATCAATGCAGCTGGTAGAATGGAGCACGGACAACATGCTGTAAACCTACTTACCGAGACAGATTTAGCTCAGGCTGAGCAGTTCGCAGCAGGAATTGAAAAATATAATTTTGACCGTAGGGCATTAGACCAAGAAATCACAAAAGAAGCACTACAACAAATCCAAAATAATAAAGAAGAAAAGCGATTTACCTCGGTGGTCTACGATGAAAAATGGCACAAAGGAGTTATTGGTATTGTAGCTTCACGATTAACAGAAACCTATTATCGCCCGACTTTAGTATTTACTAAAAGTGGAGATAAATTAGCTGCTTCGGCACGCTCAGTCAAAGGGTTTGATGTTTACAATGCCTTGGAAGAGTGCTCGGATTGTATTGAGCAATTTGGCGGCCATAAATACGCTGCTGGACTAACTTTGTTGGAAGAACAATATGAAAACTTCAAAGGCCAATTTGAGAAAATAGTATCACAAACTATAGCTCCGGAGCTTTTGATACCCGAACAACAAATTGACACCAAAATTGAATTGCGTCAAATTAATCCTAAACTAATGCGAATTATTCACCAGTTTGCTCCTTTCGGACCAGGGAATATGACCCCGGTTTTTATGGCTGAAAATATTCAAGACACTGGGTACGGAAAGGGAGTAGGCGAAGATGAAAAGCATTTAAAATTAACGGTAACCCAAAAGGGTTCAAAACCTATCGGGGCGATTGGGTTTAATCTTGGAGATAAAATTGGACAGGTAAAAAGTAAAAACCGTTTTGATATTGCATTTACCTTAGATGAAAATGAATGGCAAGGGAATATAAGTTTGCAGTTAAAATTGAAAGACCTGAAATGAAGTTATGAAAATTGAACATCTAGCAATCTGGGTATGGAATTTAGAGCTGATGAAGGAGTTTTATGAAATCTATTTCAGTGCAAAAACAGGTGAAAAATATCACAACCCTAGTAAAGATTTCACCTCGTATTTTTTAAGTTTTGATGAAGGGTCGCGATTAGAACTGATGCATCGTCCTGAGATTGAGGCATTAAAACAAGAAAGCCTAGAATTTTTAGGTTTTACACATCTAGCAATTTCAGTAGGCTCTAAAGAAAAAGTTGATTTGCTCACCGAAAGATTGCGCAAAGACGGGTACCCTATAGTTGATGAACCCAGAACAACGGGAGATGGATATTATGAAAGTGTAGTGCTAGACCCTGAACAAAATCGAATTGAAATCACGGTCTAACATGGAAAACAAAATTGACCCATATGCTGCACTTCGTTTCAAAGAATTCAATATTTTTTTAGGGGTTCGTTTTGCTATGGTATTTGCTTGGTCAATGCAATTTATTGTAATTGAATGGCAAGTGTATTCTTTAACTAAGGACCCACTATCGCTTGGTATTATAGGATTGATGGAAATTATTCCTGCCGTTAGTATAGCATTGTTTGCAGGTCATATTGTAGATCAAAGCGAGAAAAGAAACCTTTTAGTGAAATGCATATTAGGATTTTCGGTGGTCAGTTTAGGATTGTTTTTAATTACCCACCCTTCTGTAGAAACTGATTATGCTTCAAAAACAGTTCTTTATTCAATTTATGCTTTGGTTTTCTTGGGCGGATTAGTCCGTGCCTTTATAGGCCCAACCATATTTTCATTGATTGCTTTATTAGTGCCTAAAAAGATTTATCCTAATGCTGCAACATGGAGTAGCTCCACATGGCAAATGGCTTCCGTTCTAGGGCCAGCCTTTGCAGGTTTTTCAATTAGTTGGATAGGGGTTCATTGGTCTATGTGCATCATTTTTGGCTTTTCTATTTTAGCATTATTATTTCTATTCAGAATTTCCAAGAAACCAATTTTGAACCCAAAAATCGGGGAGCCGGTATTTCAAAGTTTAAAAGATGGTTTAAAATTTGTTTTTAGCAGTAAGGCCATTTTTGGTGCCTTAACTTTAGATATGGTTGCCGTACTTTTTGGAGGGGCCGTTGCTCTGCTTCCAATTTATGCTCAGGACATCCTTCATGTGGGATCAGAAGGTTTTGGAATCTTAAGGGCGGCACCCGCGGTAGGTGCTTCCATAACTATGTTAGGCTCAACGCGCTTCCCATTGCATAAAAATGCAGGGCGAAAACTACTTTGGGCAATATTTGCCTTTGGAATTTGTATTCTGGTCTTCGGAATATCAGAATTATTCTGGCTTTCAGTAATTGCACTTTTCTTAAGTGGCGCTGTGGATGGTGTGAGTATGATAATTCGTCAAACTATTCTACAATTAAAGACTCCTGATAATATGCGGGGTAGGGTAGCTTCTGTAAATTCTATTTTCGTAGGATCTTCAAATGAGCTCGGTGCTTTTGAAAGTGGCTTGGCAGCAAAACTTTTAGGTACTGTTTCTGCTGTGGTCTTTGG